>Ga0210399_10004304_pt1 | contig 11049 bp, 6 predicted proteins | sample IncBWC14MmetaG_FD_150865 | JGI IMG/M metagenome (GOLD analysis project Ga0210399, IMG submission 150865) | Forest soil microbial communities from Barre Woods Harvard Forest LTER site, Petersham, Massachusetts, United States - Inc-BW-C-14-M | ecosystem: Environmental > Terrestrial > Soil >...
GTGCGTCGGGGGGGCAGGAAGCTGCACCGAACCTGATGCATAGCAAGTGGCCGCATTGAATAACAGGGCACTCCCCACGCCGTTTAAAGGGCCGAGCATTAACTGTGTATAACAATCCTGAGCCGGAATGGTATTGGCGTGACCTGCGACGTTTGCGATATTTCCGCCCGTAACGTCCGGGCCAACGGGAGGCCATGCTTTCCCGCTCGGCCACCACGAAGGTTTCGACGAATGGTAGAATGACGGGGGAAGCAACTGACTCGCGGGAACGGGATTCGCATAAAGACTGAGACCGCTGGGTACTTCGCTGCTCACAAAGCGAACCGCATTGTTCACCGAGTCATAATTTCCCCAGCGGAACAGGGTATTCGTGACTAAAGGATCTCCCGATTGGCAACAAGTGACGGGGCCAGTTCCCAGAACGAAAATCGTCTGATCTCCAGAACTCCCTTCCGGCGAGGTCGTGTACTGATAGGAATTGTGATAGCCTGCCGTCCCGAGAACGTTGCCGATAATGTTGAAGTACCGAGAGAACGGATACAGGATAAACGGATTCGTATGGCCAGACACAGTGGCTCCGTTGTTCGGCTCGTTACCATCGAAGCGATTGCGGAACGCGGTGATGAAGTTGTGTGTGCCATGGAAGAGGTCATCGTACATCCCGTTGCCGACGTTCCCCTCGACCAACAGATTACTGATGAGGGAGTGCGCGTAGATGCTCTGCGATTCCCAATTCGATGAACCCGCGTAGTAATCGTTAATCGTAAAATTATAGCCGAGGACGCAGCCTTCGCAGTCAGAATTGACCATCAGGGGGGCAGCGACCATTTGGAAGATATTGTTCTCGATCAGATCATCACTGGTGCCAAAGGCCTCGACTCCGTAGGACTGACTCACAGCATTCTTCGTCCCATAAAAGTAACTATCCCTCACGGTATCATGTGCCGAGAAATAGATTGCGACGTGATCCCGATCAGAATCGATACTGCGGACGCCTTTAACCCAACAGTTCTCGCAGTTGTAGAGCATCGTTCCAAGGAATGCCGAGGAATTAGTGTGGTCTATTGAGAGGTTCTCGATGCCCATGCCCATCGCCGGAGCCGTCACCCACCACGCCCCGGGCACATTCGTCCCCCGAGAATCACTGAACACTCTCCAGTTTGGCATGTAGAGACCGGGAGTGAAGCTAACCGTGTTTCCAGCAATGGCTGTGACCGTCACCCACTGTTGCTGCCCGCGCACGGACGGGGTCCCATCACCTCGTTGGGCCCCAGAGTCACCACCCGTGGCGCCCGAGTCATCATTGCAGGGCGGATTCTGGCTCGGGCTCTCCCTAGAGGACTGTTCGCAATTGTAAATCGTGCCGCCATCCGAGAGGTCATCCATCTGATCGAGCGCCATTACACCACCGACCGCCAAGTTGGTCACGCTGCTCAGAGTGATCGAGGTTGTGCCTTTCGGCCAAGGACCACTACCTGTAAAGGTCGCAGAGTTGTCGATACCACCGCCGCCCCCGCCAGCATAATTATTATCTGTCGCCCGGAAACAGACATCCGCGCTTTGACCCCAGCAGTTGGATGATCCCGTAAATACTAAGAACGTCTGGTTAGCGCCCGCACCTCGTAAGGTAACACTGCTTTTACCTTGAGTAACGATTCCGGCGGTAAGGGTATAAATACCGGCGTTTAAGAAGACAACTTGACCTGCGGGACAATTCGCTAGTGCTGTACTTATTTGCGCAGCCGTTGCGCCCGGATTGAGCGTGGCACAAATGGTCGTGCGATTTGGAATTCCTCCTTGGACGCCCGCATTCGACCAGTTTATGGCCCTGCTCGGGTCAATAATCCCCGTCCACGCTTGAGCATGCGCTGCCGTCGAAACCAACGAGGCCAGTATCAGCGCAGGAAAAAATCGAAACGGCCGAACGAATCTCATGTTCACCTCAGTAATGTGCTGACCACTCAAGAAGAGGTCCGACCCGCCGGGTAGAACTAAACTCAAGAGTGTCCCGGCCATCTCGGCCCCATTCGCGACGTATCCAGACCAATCACGCCCCTCGCCTTGCTTCGAAGAACGAAGCTTAGGGGTCATCTAGTCCACTCCTTTTTCGCACTTGGCGCGTGTATTCACTACTGTTCTCTGGGCCAGAAAAAGGACAGGTTTCTGGTCGGACAAATCACTTCACGTTTTCCGACAACGAGGGAATTGTTGGTAACTTTATGGTGTTATAGCTATGCGCGTATATTTCAAATATCTAATTTGGGTATATCTTAAGGCCCGCTTGAGGCCGGATTTGCGAGTTTCAATGCGAGTTTCCGCGTACCCACAGGAAAGCCACAGCCCCGGGAGGACGAAGAGTCCGCCGCTCCTAGGAATGCTCACTTTGAGCATAAACTTCGCGCCGTTCCCTCATTAGGCCTTCGTCGTATTCTCCTTCTGGCTCATAAACGCTGACCTGACTCCCGCGATTGGAAAACGCGAACGGCACGCACAAGAGCTTTTTTAATCGGAGTCTAAGAGCCTCCCGGCGCTCGGGGGGTACGTAGAGCAACATAAAGCCCCCGCCGCCGGCTCCCAAAAGCTTGCCGCCGAGGGCGCCAGCTTCGAGCCCTGCCTCGTAAATCTCGTTTATGTTAGAATTGGTGATCTTATTTGTTAGTAACCGCTTTACCTTCCATCCCTCATGAAGCAACCGCCCGAAGTCATCCAGAGAGCGATGCGGGGTGGTCAGGATGTTCTCTGCTTCGTCCACCATCTGGAACATGGTCTGCAACTCCTTTGTCTTTTGAGGAGTCACTCTCAGTTGCTCCTGAGCGATCTCCGATGCGATTCTGGAAAAACCGGTAAAGTACAGTGCGAGGTTTTGCTCAAGCGCTGCAAGTCTTGACGGAGCGGCCAATATTCGCTTCACTTCAAAAGAGTCATCCTGATTGAAGTTAATGCGATTGAATCCGCCATATGCAGCGCTGACCTGATCTTGAGATCCCACAGCTTCCCGAATCAAGTTTTGCTCCACGTGTATTGCATCGGCGGCAAGTGCATGTTTGTCACGCATCTGGTTCTTAAGGGCGTACAAACCGAGCAGCAGCCCTACGGTAAACGCCGAACTGGTACCCAACCCAGTTCGAGCGGGTAGGTCGGCTACGTGATGGATCTCGACTCCTTCATTGACGTTTAGGAATTGCAGACACTCACGCACGGAAGGATGCTCGATTGCGTTGTTGTCGTTGACGTTTTCAATTCGCGAATAGGAAACGCGGCTTTGATACTCAAAAAAAGGCGGGAGCCATCGAGACGTAATGTAACAACATTTGTCGATCGCGGTCGACAACACGGCGCCGCTATGCTCACGATACCAAAGAGGATAATCCGTGCCTCCCCCAAAGAATGAGATGCGAAGCGGGGTTCGAGTAATGATCATGCGTCCATCCTTTTCGGGTTACACAGAGATGAAAACATCTCGACTACTTCAGGCCGCGAAACGCTTTTGTCGAAACTACGATCTTCGTCCAGAACTGTTTGGATATATGTCTTGTTCGAGTTCTGGGCACTCTGATACTTGCAGCATTCCGAACGCTTCCTCATCGAACCGATCCGGTGACATTTTTGCCCTCAACGAAACTGAGGGGAATCGCGGCTAATTGTTTCAATCGTTGCTCGCGAGCATCCATGGCCGGCAAGGGCACCAGGCCGGCGACCTGAAAGATTTGCTTCCAGCGATATACCCAATCATGACGCAAAAAGGCTTCCGCTGCGTTTCGCTGGCTGATCGCAACCGCGAGCTCCGGCAAGGATTCGAGCCTGGTTACGGCCTCGCTGACGTTAGAACCATCTGGCTTCACTTCCACAACGGCATCGGGCCAGGGGAACATTTCCCCAAATGCGTCGCAATTCGGGGCTTGACCGATCATCACAGCGCCTGCTGCCGCTCCCTCATAATAGCGATGTCCGATTTCGACCTGTCCTTTCGTCTCATCGGAAGCATCGACTTTTCCGGGAGCTACCATAAAATACCGGGATCGCTTCATCACGTTCGAAAAAAGGTCTCGGTGTTGCTTATAGTTATACACGTCTGAGAGAGAGCCCCCGAAGGTGTCGTGAACATAAAACATCGACTTCTCCTCGGCCATCCGTAGCAAATTCCTGTGAATCCCCTCGCTTCTCCGCCCGATGCTATACAGATCAACCACGCGGGCTGGCGGGTTCGGGTAGGGGCTGAAGCGCATAGCATCGACCCCGCCAGAGAGCCAATGGACTGGCTTGCCAATCGCGTTCGCCAGCGTGTCGACCGTTCCTTTGCAGCCAACAAACACATGATCGAACTGTTTCAGCGCATGAATCCAATATTTGTATTGGGGGATTTCGGCCGCCCACATTTCATCGATCCAGCAAACGCTTGTCTTGCAGTGATCCTTCCATCCTCGAATGGCATTGATGTGCAGAAAATCATGGTGGGTTTGACACAGAGCCAGGAACAGATCGTATTCTTTTGCCAGCTGCACTTCCCGAAGCCCCGGATTTTGGAAGATCAGCCTCCGAGAAACGTCACGATAGAGAAGACGCCGCAGCCAGCTTTCTTTGAACTGATAGCCCGGCTCCGCGTCCAAGCAGACAAGATCAACCCGGTCGATTTCACAAAGAACATCTTGAGCTTCGTAATGCCCGCAGAGAAATGTCTTCTTCTTGAAATTTCTGCCGGATGGCATGCAGATGCGAGGGTTCCAGCCTTCTTTCAAGTATCCGGCTGATTGCAGTTGATCATCTGTCCCGCTGGAAAAAGTCATACGCTCACCGTGGGTTGAGTATGTCTCGCAAAGAGGTCCCGCCGACTATAAGAGCTTAAAAAGCCCCGCAAGAGCGCACATCATCGTCGCTTGTCCCCAATGCAGTGTGGGTGTCTTGTTGACCAGCCATGGGGAATAGCGTCGATAGTAGAAATAACCAGAATCATCCTGCATGTTCTCGATGGTCCAGCGTGCCACCTTCAGCGCAAGCGATAAACCTTCTGGATCACGGTCGCGAAAAAAGACCAGGGTGTCGATTGCCTGAGAACAACACTGAATGTCAAGCGGCAGCGTTTTGTGGTTGTAATATCTTGGAGTTCCGTCTGACAAGAAAAATGTTTGCTTCCAGTAGTCGTATCCGGCTTGAACTGTTTTATCGAAACGGTCATCGCCGGTGCCTTCGGCATAATGTTTAAAGCAGTCCAAAACGTAGGCTGTATGAAAGTTGTCGACCCAATGCAAGTTTTCCGCTTCTCCATAATACCAGGAGGAATCTGGCCTCTGGTACTTGGCTGTGTATTGCATGGCGCTCCGTGCCAAAGCGCGGTAAGACTCAGTGCGCGTGAAAGAATACGTGCGTGCCAGCAAACTCGCGCCAAGCGTATTGGCGTTGTGGACCTGTGTGTTCTTGATGGGAATGTAGCTGATGCAGAGTGAGTCTCCGTCAGCGTGAGTTTCCAGGTCGCACAAAATATGCTTGCAGCAACTTTCGGCAACCTTCAAGTAGCTTTCTTTTTGCATGTGCTCGTATGCGTCTAGGAACGCGTGTCCGATAAGAGCTGTCCACACAACGGTTGGGACGCCCTTAGGGAGGTAGAAAGTCCGAGACTGATAATCGAAGTGATTTCCCCAGCATGATCCGCTGTAGCCGTTGGATTGGTTTTCGACCAGCCATTGCAGAGCATACTCGGCTTTGTCTTGCCACACAGGGTCGCCGGTCGCCTTGTGCATGCGAAGGAAGCCCCTAGCCAGAAACCCCATACCCTTCGTCGAGTGATTTTTCCCAATTCCGACGAACGGGCGCACGTTGAGCGGAAACCGCCGCACTCCCTGTTGGAGGGCGGTGAGCAGGAACTTGTTCTTAAAAGCAAAGGGGCGCAAAAAGCGAGCGTTTAGGCCGTCAAACGTGTCGTAGCCGCGGTAGTCATTCTTCTCGAGCCAACTCGACAGCTGGCAAATCGACCAGTAAATTTGATCTTTCAAAACCTGGTCTTTGCCTGAAATCCAAAGCTGCTCACCAGCATATGCCGTCGTACTTGCCATTGTCGCTCCTCCGATCACTGATGCGTACGAAATCCACTAGAAGCTGTTCCGCGCCCAGTCTCTCCGGTACAGTTTGAAACTCGGGGTCTTTGTTGCCAATGACTATGGTTTGGGCGTGCTCTAGAACCGCGTCGATGCCGTTGACCATTAGCTTTGAAATGTGGGGGATTCGGTTAAGGATAAAGTCTCGGTTGGCTCCCACAAGGCTGGCAATGTTTACGTTTTTGTCGTAGATGCGCAGGTCATAACCCTTGCCGAGCAGACGCTCAATAACTTCGATGACGGGGCTCTCACGCAGGTCGTCCGTTCCCGCCTTGAAGCTAAAGCCGAGCACACCAACTCGTTTATGTCCCTTTTCCATGATGAGCTGCAGGCCTCGGGCAACCTGCAGTTCGTTACTCGGCAGTATGGAGGTAAGAATCGGCAGCGCTAAGTCGTGTATTTTCGCTTGATAGGCTAATGCTCGCAGATCTTTAGGAAGGCAGGATCCTCCAAACGCAAATCCCGGCAGCAGGTAAGCTGGGGAGATATTAAGCTTTTTATCTTGGCAGAAGATGTTCATGACTCGATGTGCGTCGATGGAAAAAGCTTTGCAAAGATTGCCGATCTCGTTCGCGAAACCGATTTTGAGCGCATGCCAGCTATTATCGACATACTTGACCATCTCCGCAGTCTCCAGGTCGGTTCGGATCAGTGGCGCATTGAGTTTTCCGTACAGCGTCGCCAATTGGCTGCCACTAGCCTGGTCCAATTCTCCAATCACAGTTTTCGGAGGAGCGTGAAAATCCTTCACCGCCGAGCCCTCGCGCAGAAACTCCGGATTGTGGCAAACACCGAAATCTATTCCTGCCTTCTTCCCGGAAGCCTCCTCCAAAGTTGGGATCACAATCTTGTGCATCGTCCCGGGGAGAATCGTGCTCCGAATGACGACGGTATGCCGCGCCGTCGTCTCTTTGAGTGCTTGACCGATTTGCTCACAAATCCGACGGATGTATTTCAGATCCAAATTGCCGTTGGATTGGCTCGGAGTGCCGACACAAACGAAAGAGAGTTCGGAATTGCGGACGGCTTCCATGTGATCGGTTGTGGCACGCAACCGGCCTTGTTGAACGCACGAGGCGATCAACTCGTTGATTTCCGCCTCGATAATGGGAGATCTTCCGCTGCGAATCAGATCTACCTTAGTTTGGACAGGATCCACACCAATGACTTCATGACCCTCACTGGCCAAGCACCCCGCCGACACGGTGCCGACGTACCCCAGTCCGAAAATACTGATTTTCAAGATGCGTTCCTTTCCCCGAGTGCAATCGGGCGTACAGGTGTCACGTCCAGAGCTGAAGGGTATTTGGTTCCGGGTCGACATTGCGCTTCCGTGGACTTCTTGCCGGCTCCGCCATCGAACTCGTGTCAGACGTGAAAAAACCCAAGATTGGCTACTGTTCTCGGAGAAGAGCCCACGGTGCCATCGATTCAGGATGGCCGCATAGCAAGCAATTCCAAATACAGCCCACAGGTCTTGTCTGCGACAACGCTCCATGAATTGCGAGCCATCGCGTAGTCCCGAATCTCCGATCGCCGATACTCCAATGTTTTATAGAGGTCACTCTCAAAGTAGCTCTCGATGGCATTCGCCAAGTCGACGGGGCTGCAAGAGCGGCAAAGATACCCGGTCTTCCCCGGAATGATGTCGTCCTGGAAGGATCCTACGTCTGCCGCAATGACTGGCAATCCAAAACTGTACGCCAAGAACAACACTCCGCTTTGAAAGATCTCGGAATACGGCAGCACGAGGACATCCGCCGCCTTGAAGTAGATCTCGGTTTCGGCGTCGGGAACAAATTCAATCTTTTGGATAATTTGGTTACGGCACGGGTCGCTTTCGATTGTGTTCTGAATATCGGTGAGATATTGCTGCGCGCCCTTCTTGGACTCACCGGCTATGATCAGCCGAAAGCTCTTGTTCTTGTGCGCGACCTGCTGAAACGCGGCCACCAAGTGCTCGAGACCTTTGTACTGCCGGATGGCACCGAAGAAAAGGACGGTTCTCGACTCATTTTCGATCCCGAATCTCCGCTTTGCTTGCGCCGTAGTGATCTCCGTGTTCGGAACGGAGTTGTTGATGCCGAACGGAATCACTGTCACCGCTTCGGGGCGAACTCCAAAGTCATCGCGCAATTCCGACTTCATCTTTTCTGTATGAACAAAGATATGATCGGCGAGATGATATTGAATCTTGAGCGTCAGCCGATTGAGCACCGAGTCGTTGGCGTCCCGCCGGCCCGCGTTGACGTTGTGTGCGGTGAACACAATTTTCTTGCCAAGCAGCTTGTAGCACAACATCAGTGCAGTGCGATCGAAAAGCTGGAACTTGTTGTTCCATAAAATATGAAAAATTCGTGGCCTTGCGGTCGCAGCGTATCGAAGAAGGCGCGCATAGAATGCGAGCACTTTTGTGACCTTCCTTACCGGACCGGCTCGTTCACGCGGATTCCCATGTAGGTTGAGAAAGTTTAGCTTGGGAGTGTCATGCATCTCGGGGCTCTCGACCTCGGTGCTGCCGATTACGTCCACACACATGCCCTTTGAAATCAGAGCCATGGAGAGGCCGAAGGCATAGGGTCTGTCGAATCCGCCTGTGAGCACAGCAACCCTTATCTCAACAGACGGGTTTGACGAATAGTTTTCGACCACACCTCGCTTTTTCTCGACCTCAATTGCGTTCATGTACACAAAGACTCCCTTTAGCTTACCGGTTCTGACATTACGCGGGGATCTGTGCCGGCTTTCCCTGAAGTGTTCGTTTCTTGTGAACAGCGGCTAGTGGAAGCAATGGTCGCGGCGCACTCAAGGCAACTTGAACTTTAGGTAGCGCGATCGTCGCCATAATGAAGAAGATCCACACGGGGCTCATTGTTCGAGTCGCCGCCTCCGTAAAGTTATATGCCACGCCAACAAAGAAAAACGCCAGGAAAAGTGTGCCAGTCACGCGATCCTGGGCAAGTCTCCTGATTACGTTCCTATAGCCGTTGATCATGATCACCGCAAGAAGCGTGATACCAACCCAGCCCAAGTTCAAATACATTTCGAGGTACCCGTCATGCGCTTCGTTGGGGTGCCACCAATAAATATTCCAGAGTTTTTCCAGACGTGTGCCAAGCCAGAAACTCTCAAACCCGGTGCCCAGAATGGGGTTCGTGGTCATTCCGCGTATCGTGCTCCAGAGCTCAGTGCGACCAGTGAGCGTCGGGTTTCTTCCTACTGATTTTAGGAGGAAACCTCCCATATCAAGAAACAAAACGCAAAAGCAAAACATCAGGCTTGCGAAAACCATAGTGTGAACGAGCGAGCGTTTCTTGGCTATCTTGGGAAAACCTACGACTGCCATCAGGGCGCTTCCTAATAGAAAATTAGACAGCGAGGTCATGGAGTTGGCCATCATGGCGACCCAGAGGGTTAAAAGAACAACCACACCGTGAGCGATCATGGGCCCTTTCTTGCTTTCACCTTTTCCGGCTTGGAGTTCCTGGAGAAAGCGCCACATGGATCCGAGGCCGAATATCAAATAGCACACGCCGAGCATGTTTTTATCTGTGGTAACACCGGTAAAGAACACCGTTGAATCCCAATTTGTTGCGTACCTGCGGCCAAGCGCAGGATAATACTTGATCAGCAAGACGGAAAGAGGGATGAGGACAAAACTCACTCTTGCCAAGACCCGCTTGACCGCAGTGATCCTGTCTTGATCTGTCAGAACAATCAGGATCATCGTATAGTCGCCCAGGGACTTGAACCAGCGCTTGAACGCGACGTCAGGGTAATCGGACCAAAAGATACTAATTGCACAGTAGAACATGAAGACGGCGAGAGGAAGGTTCTCTTGCAGCAACTTGATGACGGCTGCACTTCTCCCAAGAAGAACGACGATAGCAAGGGCTAGCAGGAGGATGTAAATATTCCTGTCCATCGGGCTCCCGTCCATAAGCTGGCCCTCAGTTGAACCTATCCCACCGGACTGCCATGCCGATACAGGACGCGATCCGGCAATCCACAGCCACATGACCGGAAGCCATAAGGCTTTGGAAGTCTTTGCCTCCGGATTCCGATCCAGCCAAAAAAGTACGGCGATCCCTATGATGAACAGCAACGTGGCTAGCTGGGTCATTTTGTGTCGAAGAAAAGCCTCTGTATGAGTTCCAGCGTCAGCAGCTTGTGAATAGCAGTGGTGCAGTTTCTGATTCCGCTCGTATGGCCGCTAACAACCGCTTCTACGCTTTTCCGTTCCAGGTATGGCCGGGAAAGAGTCCGCGGATCGAGGAGTATTTCCCGAACATACTTGCGCAAGGCATCGCGGTACCAGACCCGGAAATGTAGCAGTTTATGCCTGCCGAGGAAAAGACGCTCGAAATGCAGGCGTGAGAAATAGTGATCCATTCGGGTAAGCCACTGTGGCATGCCGTAGTCGTATGCATATTCTGCCTTAAATGTGAATTCGAGATAGCTATGAGCGAGCGCCGAAAGCAACGGGCCGGAACTCCCTCCGATTCCACGATCCGTGCGAAATGACGCCAGCGCCCTACTGCCATCCTTAATGAGACGAAGACGCACGTCCTGAGATACACCACTGCCAGCCATCGGGGCACGGTATACGGTCCGAACGAAGTCGTTGTCAAGGTACGGGGACCGAACGCTGAGTTGGGATTGCTCCAAGTCTAGAATTCCGTGGTGGTACCAAGGGGATTGCCGGAACGCGGCAAAAGTAACCGGGTGCTCACGCCGTGCCGCAGCGTATGTGCCCCCAGCCTGGTCAACGAACGAGAGGAATTCAGGGCGGAACACTCCTTGACCTGGCACCATTGGCTTGAACATCACGGCATGGCGGACGATTTCGCTGCCGTAAGTTCCCACTACTTTTACAGGCGCTATCTTGCGGGCTTTTTCGCTGACGTAGAGATCGGAGGCACGATATACATCGACGGCTCCTTCGGTCAGGTACACACTC
>Ga0210399_10004305_pt1 | contig 11047 bp, 4 predicted proteins | sample IncBWC14MmetaG_FD_150865 | JGI IMG/M metagenome (GOLD analysis project Ga0210399, IMG submission 150865) | Forest soil microbial communities from Barre Woods Harvard Forest LTER site, Petersham, Massachusetts, United States - Inc-BW-C-14-M | ecosystem: Environmental > Terrestrial > Soil >...
TTCTTTTTCAGCGAGTTCCAGGCGGTTCCCCTTGGTGAACTGCTCGATCGATTCCTTCCGCTGCTTCACGAGCGTCTGCAATATCTGAATGGACTCCGCCTCGTCCATGGCGCGCATTTTTTCGACTTCTCTATGCTTGATCGCCGCCTTGATTCCCCGCAGCACACTGAGGCGCAGTTCCTCCTTCGCACGCATGGCATCCACCAGGTCCTTCTGAATTCTCTCCGCAAGACTCATCTGTAGCTCCTCACGCCATTGAATATAGCAGACCGGGAAATCGCCCGCGAAGGAATGGTTCGCCGCCATCTTGGCACACTATCCGCCATCGTTATTTGACACCGCATCCACGGCTCGCTACTTTTGATTACTTGCACTGTGCGGGAAAAACCCGCAGGAGACGACGGGGCTCATGAAAGTTATCGTAGCGGACAAGATCAGCGATCGCGGCGTGCAACTGCTCAAGGAGCAGCCCGGCTGGAACATCGTACAGCCCACCAAGGACACGCTCAACGCGGAGCTCCCCGACGCGGATGCCTTGATTGTGCGCAGCGCGACCAAAGTCACCGCCGATTTACTCGACCGCGCAAAAAAACTGCGTGCCGTCGGCCGTGCCGGCGTTGGCGTCGACAATATCGATCTCGACGAAGCCACCAAGCGCGGTGTCCTCGTCATGAGCACGCCGGGCGGAAGCTCCGTCAGCGTTGCCGAACATACCTTCGCGCTGCTGTTGGCCCTCGTTCGGCAGCTGCCAAAATTTGACGCCGCCATGCGCGAAGGCCGCTGGGAAAAATCCTCCTCGGGTGCTGAAGTGCGCGGCAAAACTCTCGGCCTCGTCGGCCTCGGCCGCATTGGCAGCGAAGTGGCCTCCCGCGCCGAAGCCTTCGATATGCGCGTGGTGGCCTACGATCCCTTCATCAGCGAAGCCGCCGCGCGCGAACTCTCCGTCGAACTCGTCCCGCTCGATCAACTTCTCGCTGAATGCGACTTCATTTCCCTGCACACCGCCGTAAGCCCGCAAACGCGCGACCTGATCAACGCTGCCTCCATCGCCAAAATGAAAAAAGGTGTTCGCATCATAAATGCCGCCCGCGGCGAGCTTATCAACGAGGCTGACCTGGCCGCCGCCATCAAGAGCGGCCACGTCGCGGGCGCCGCTCTCGACGTCTTTGCCGAAGAGCCGCCGAAGAATTGCCCACTGATCGGTCTGCCGAATGTGATCACCACGCCGCACGTGGCTGGTTCCACGGCCGAAGCCCAAGAAGAGCTGGGCACGCAGGTCGCATTGCAGATCCGCGACTACCTTGTGGAAGGTGTTATCCGCAATGCCGTGAACCTTCCCGCACTTTCCCCTGACCAATACCGCCGCGTGCGGCCGTACCTGGAACTCGCGGAGCGGCTCGGTTCACTAGTCTCGCAAGCGGCCGAGTCACGCCCCGCGCGAATTCGCATCCGCTATGCCGGCGAAGTGGCCGAGGTCGGAACGCATCTACTGCGCAGTGCGGTGCTCGCCGGCGCGCTGAATGCGGTCCTCGACGAAAAGGTAAACGTTGTGAACGCCCCGGCGGTGGCCGCGTCAAGAGGCTTGACGGTCGTGGAAGAAACTCGCAAACGCGAACACGGTTTCCCAAACACGCTGGAAGTCTCCGCCCTTCCGGAAAAAACCGGCTCAGCCGCAGGCTTTACCGCCGAAGGAACGGTACTGCATGACGGCTCGGCCCGCGTGCTGCAGATCGAAGGCATTCCCCTGGAGGCCCAGCTCGAAGGCACCATTCTGTATTTGCGAAACCGCGACGAGCCCGGCGTCATCGGCCAGATCGGCACCACTCTTGGCAAGCTCGGCGTCAATATCGCCACTTTCGCCCTCGGCCGCCGCGAAGCTCACCGGGGGGCCGACGCCGTCTCCCTGGTCTGCGTCGATGGCGACGTTCCCGCTTCGATACTCGGACCGATCCGGGCTATCTCAGCCATTACCAAAGCGAAGTTGGTGAAGCTCGGCTAGTGTGTACCCCCAGTCCACGATACCAATCTTTGTCTAATCGATTTAAACCACGAATTAATCGGATTTGAGAAACGATTTATAATAAGTTTTCTTGACATCCCACCTCATTTTGGCCTAAAAGTTACATCAACCTTAGCTCGATTGAGTGGTGGCTGGGTTGCCCGGGGGAAATTTTCATTTCGGTTATATGAACTCGCTTCGGCATATTGCCGCAGCTTCCGTACCCGTTTGGCATCCACGCGTAAATTATTAATACCCCAAGTTGGTGCGCGAAAGGAGCAGTCTATGAAGCGGTCATTTCTCATTGCTAGTCTCGGTGTTGTTGTCTGCGCGCTATTTTTCGCGGCCTCGTTGTGGAGCCAAACCGGAACCTCCGCCATTGGTGGAACCGTCACCGACCAGCAGGGTAAGGGAATACCTGGGGCAAAGGTCTCAATCACCAACGTTGCGACTAACGTAAAGCGCAGTGTTGTCACAACAAATATCGGTGCCTACGTTTTTGAGTTGATTACCCCGGGCGATTACCGCCTCGAAGTCGAGGCCAAGGGATTCAACAAGGCCATAGTGGACAATCTGCGCGCCCAAATTGGTAAGCAAACCGAGAACAATGTGCAATTGACCGTAGGGGCTGTGAGCCAAGTGGTTGAGGTGAGTGCCAGCGCCCACGATGTCGTCATTAACACGCAGGATGCCTCTCTCGGCAATGTGTTCGACTCCAATCAAATCACCCAACTTCCGTTGGAAGGACGCAATGTCTCGGATCTTCTCAGTCTCCAGCCGGGCGCCACACAGGAAGGTTACGTCACCGGGTCCCGGGCCGATCAATCGAACATCACCTTGGACGGGGTTGATATCAACAATGCGCAGACCGGCAATGCCACGATAGCGACCGGTTCCAACGGGCTTGTAATTGGCTCGCTCACAAGCAATAGTCTCACGACGGGTCCCGTTCTGCGCCTCAACTCGGAGGCAATCGAAGAGTTCCGCGTTACCACTGCGAACGGTAACGCAAACGAGGGCCGTTCAGCTGGGGCACAAGTCAATCTGGTTACCAAATCCGGTTCGAACAATTGGCACGGTGCAGCTTTCGAGTTTTACCGTGGTACTTCTTTCGAGGCAAATGACTGGTTCAGCAACTCCGCTGGTACGCCGCGTACCCCATTGGTCCGGAACACCTTTGGCGGGGCGCTCGGTGGCCCGATCATAAAGGACAAGCTATTCTTTTTCTATAGTTACGAAGGTCGTCGCGACGCCACTTCGACGCCTGTGACTACCATTGTTCCTTTGGCCAATTTGGGAAAGGGAATCATAAACTATACGTATTGCACGGATCCGACTTGTAACACTACCGCCTCTGCTTCGCTAAGCCTTGCTCAGAATCAGCAGGCGTTTGTGGATACCGGCATCAACCAGACCGCTTTGGATGCCTTGGCAGCGGCCGCCGCTAAGTATCCGGCCAACGATAAGACCTTGGGCGACCAACTGAATACCGGTGGCTTCCGCTTTAACGCTCCGACGCCCATAAAGCTGAATTCGAATGTTGCCCGGTTTGACTACACTCTAAACAGCAAGCAAAACATTTTTGTCCGGCTCAACGCTATATACGATAAGCAGATCATTGCCCAGTGGCTCCCCGGGGCGCCTTCCCCGGAGATTTGGAGCCATCCTCGGGGTCTGGCCGTCGGTCACACTTGGGCCATCGGAAACAATTTAGTCAACAATTTACGATACGGCTTGACTCGCCAGGCGTTCACCCAGGGCGGGGATAGCTTTGGCAATGACATCAGCTTTCGCTTTGTGTACTCGCCCACAAGTCAATCCCATACGCAGACTCGCGTAACGCCCGTCCACAACATTACCGATGACCTCTCGTGGATCCATGGAAGGCACACCTTCCAGTTTGGAGCCAACATCCGGAAGATTAACAATAGCCGCGTTGACTTCGCGAATGCCTTTGACAATGCGGTCACCAATCCTTCGTTTTACCTGGGTGCTGGCGACCATGTTTCGAGCGCTTTCCAATCCTACTTGGACGCGAATGCTCTCCCCGGCGATGAGAATACCGGGCAGTCGCTCAATTCCATTTCAGAAGTGCAAAACGCGGCCACCGCCATTATTGGGCGGTACTCGCAATACACCGCCAACTTCACCTTCAACAAAGACGGAAGTTTGTTGAATCCAGGAGTGCCCACCACCCGGAACTTTGCCACGCAAGCCTACGAGGGATACGTCCAGGACTCCTGGAGGGTTCGTCCCCATCTTAATCTTACATTGGGACTTCGTTATAGCCTGGAGCGTCCCGTTTACGAAACTCAAGGGTTTGAAGTGCAGCCCACTGTGCCTCTTGGAATTTATTTTCAAGAGCGCCTCGCTGCAGCCGCCCAGGGCACCAACTTCACCGACCCGGTCATTATCAATCGCTCTGGCCCAGCGAATGGCGGAAAGCCGATGTACAACTGGGACAAGAATAACTTCCAGCCGCGCCTTGCGGTGGCCTGGTCCCCTAGCTTCTCCACAGGACTCCTGCACTCCCTCTTTGGCGACAGCGGCAAATCCGTCATTCGTAGCGGCTTCGCCATGACAAATGATTACTACGGCCAAGCTCTGGCAGTGGACTGGGATTTGAATAACACGCTTGGATTCACTTCGAACTTCACAACCCATGCCAATACTTACGATACTGTTGCGGGCGGCCCGACACCCTTAGCACCGCTGTTCACCGGCTTTAATCAGGACATCCATTCGCTCCCTAATATCGTGGTGCCTCCCAATCTTCAGTTCCCCCTATCGCAGCCGCTGGACGAGGGGGAGCGCATCGAGACCGGTGTAGATTCGAATCTGCATGCTCCAACCGAATACGTTTGGAATTTGACATTTGAGCGTCAAATGCGCGGCGGGGTGACACTTTCTGTCTCCTACGTCGGTCGGAGTGCACGCGGTCTGCTGGCTCGCCGGGATGCCATGGCCTTCAATGACATTCGCGATCCGAAGAGCGGGATGGACTGGTATACAGCAGGGACAATCCTCGAAAAGCAGCGCCAGAAAAACGTCGACACTAGCCAAATTGCTTCTATCCCATTCTTTGATAACCTCTTTCCTGCTAATTTAGTCACCATCTTCAATAATGATCCGAACATCCAGGCAGGTTTTCCGTCAAACTGGACGCCCACGCAAGTATTTTATGGCTTGCAGAGCCGGGGAGGGGGAGGCCACCCCACGAATCCGTTTGCCTTCTTTGGAGGCAATGACTGGACAGACGCGGAAGCCCAAGTTGATATAGCCCTTTTCGACGCGGGTTTGCCCACGCGGTTTATGCAGCCGCAATATGGAGCACTATCCGCTTGGAGTACGGTTGGAAATTCCAACTACAATGCGCTCACAGTCTCAGTACGCGAGCGCTTGAACAGCCTGACCATGGATTTCAATTACTCTTTTTCCCATTCCCTGGATGACTCTTCCGGATTGCAAACGGACTTTGGTTTCGGTAGCGCAAACAACAGCGGGCCGTTTATCGAAAACCCGATTCGACAGGGCAGCAACTATGGCAACTCGGACTTCGACATCCGGCACCTCATCAACGCCTCCGCCGTGTGGCAGATGCCATTCGGGAAGGGAAGGACTTTTCTCAACACCGAAAACCGAGCGCTGCAGGCGGTTCTTGGAGGATGGCAAGTCTCTGGGATCTTCCGCTGGAACACCGGCTTGCCAACTGGCTCGCCTTTCGACGACGCTCGGTGGGCGACCAACTGGAACGTCCAGGCCAATGTCACTCCCATAAACCAAATTCACACCTGCCCCTCGCGTATTGGAACCCCCTCTCCCGTCGGGACTGGTGCTCCAAAGCTCTTTGGTGGCAGCGGTTGCGATATCAAGTCGATTTACCAGAATTTCCGCAACGCGTATCCTGGCGAAACGGGGCCACGGAATTACATTCGTCTGCCGGGATATGCGAATGTGGATCTCGGGCTCGCTAAGACCTTCAACATGCCTTGGAGCGAGAAGCATCAGCTACAGCTTCGCTGGGACGTCTTCAACGTCGCCAACCATCAAAGTTTTGGCCTGATCGACGGGAGCCGCACGGGCTTTGGCGTTGTTCGTGATCCGGCGCTGCGCGGCTCGAATCCCCCGGACAACTGGTCAAACTTCACGCAGATCCAGGGTCAGCCCCGAGTGATGCAAATCGGCGCTCGGTACTCCTTCTAGACAACCATTGTTCGGCTTAACTTACCGCCGGGAGGTGTCATCCTTCCGGCGGTATTGCTTTTTCTAGAGGTAAAACACGGGGTACCACACTCGAACGAATAGCACGGGAGGGCACCATTGCAGCCGGCGAACCACGCCAGTTTCGTGGCTGGCTTGGCGGCCAGAGGGAATCATCTCAAAAGATTCACTGGTGTAGTCGCAACCGTAGAGCTGTGTTAATCTGATAATCGCCTTGGGACGGAAGTTTTCTTCCAAGTTTATCAGTCGGGGCGTAGCGCAGCCTGGCTAGCGCGCCTGGTTCGGGACCAGGAGGTCGATGGTTCAAATCCATTCGCCCCGACCACTTCATCCCTGATGAGTCCAACTAATCCCTAATGGAAGCAAACGTTCCTCGGGGCATGCACTTCGAGACAGCTACTCGCCGTAAGGTACCCAGATATTTTTCACCTGCACGGTATGGTCGAGGAACCACCGGCCTTCGCCTTGTTTCACTTCGAACCAGTCGATGGCGCGGCCCTCATTTGTGAATACCTGCTTCAGATTGCCAGCCGAGAGCGTTTTCGCTGCCGTGGCGCTGGATTCGTCAGTAAAGCACCAGATGGCGTCGACGTCGTCGTGTTCGGCGAGGGTCTTGAGCAATTCCTTGGCGTGGCCTGTGACTATGTTTACGACGCCATCCGGAAGATCGCTGGTTTCGAAAATCTGGTAGAGATCCCCGGTAATCAGAGGATATTTCTCCGACGGAATGGCGACGACGGTGTTTCCCGTGGCAATCGCCGGCATCACCAGAGAAAGGAATCCCAGCAAAGGCGCATCCGTGGGGCACACCACGCCTATCGTGCCAATCGGCTCTTTCATGGCCAGGGCGACGTTGCGGAACGGCGGATTGTGCACTGCCCCGTCGTACTTATCAGCCCAGGCGGCGTAAGAAAAAATGCGCTCGATGCCGAAGCTGACTTCCGCGTCGGCTTGCTTCTTGCCGACAACGGCAGATAACCGGCCGGCGATTTCTTCGCGCCGCTGCGAAAGGTTCTCCGCGACATAGTAAAGCACCTGCGCACGATTGTGGGCTGTCGCTTTGCCCCAGCCTTCCGCTTTGCGCGCCGCTTCGACGGCGTTGCGAATGTCCTTGCGGTTGCCGAGCGGCGCCTCCCCAAGCAGTCGCCCGTCCGCGCCATGCACTTCGAGGCTGTAACCGGAATCCGGCCGCGCTTGTTTGCCGCCGATGTAGAGCTTCACGGTGCGATCAATCGGCGGAGCTGCGAAATCGACGGGCTGCTCCGGTGGCTGGTCGATGGCGATAGGCGTGGTGCGTAGTGGCGGCGCGTTCTTAAACCACGCAGGTTCGAGATATTCGAGGAGTCCCTCGCGCCCGCCCTCGCGTCCGTAACCGCTCTCACGATAGCCGCCGAACCCGCAGGCGGCGTCAAGAAGATTCGTGCAATTGACCCAGACCACGCCGGCTTTGAGCTGAGCTGCGACATGCAATGAAACGTTGATGCTCTCGCTCCACACGCAGGCAGCCAGTCCGTACACAGTGTTGTTCGCCAGCTCTACAGCTTCCCGCGGCGTACGGAACGTCATTGTCGCAAGCACTGGACCGAAAATCTCCTGCTGCGCTACAACCGAAGTTGGATGCACGTTGCTCAACAGCGTTGGTGGAAAATAGAGTCCGCGAGCCGGCACAGGGATCGACGGCTGCCAGCAGGTCGCACCTTCCGCGACGCCTTGATCGACAAGCCGCTGGATGCGTTCGAGTTGCACGCGCGCGACGATCGCGCCAATGTCGATGGCCTTGTCCAGCGGCGCTCCGATTCGCAGTGTGTTCATGCGGTCCTGAATTTTGCCGATCAATCTGTCCGCGATGCTTTCCTGCATCAGCAGCCGCGAACCGGCGCAGCAAACCTGCCCCTGGTTGAACCAGATGCCGTCTACCAAGCCTTCCACGGCGCTATCCAGATCGGCGTCTTCAAAAATGATGAACGGAGACTTGCCGCCAAGTTCCAGCGAAAGTTTCTTGTGGCTTTGCGCCGTAGCCTTTCGAATCGCGCGCCCCACTTCCGTTGAACCAGTGAACGCGATCTTGTCGACGTCGGGATGCTTCACGAGGGCTTCGCCTGTCGATCCGTCTCCGGTAACGATGTTCACGACGCCAGCCGGAAGACCGACCTCCTGGCAAATCTGCGCAAAGGCGAGCGCCGTCAGAGGCGTAAATTCGGCGGGCTTCAGCACGACGGTATTTCCCGTGGCGAGTGCCGGGGCAATCTTCCAGGCCAACATGAGCAAAGGAAAATTCCACGGGATGATTTGTCCCACGACGCCGCAAGCGGTGTAGCCCGGAAATTCCTGTTCGAGCAACTGGGCCCAGCCCGCATGGTGATAGAAATGGCGCGCTACCAGCGGAATATCGATGTCGCGGCTCTCGCGAATCGGCTTGCCGTTGTCGAGCGTTTCGAGGACTGCGAGCCAGCGCGAATGTTTTTGCACCTGCCGTGCCAGCGCATAGATATAGCGCGCGCGCGCATGTGGAGCAAGAGACTGCCACGCGGGCAAAGCGGCCCGCGCCGCTTTTACTGCGTTGTCGACGTCCGCTGCCGATCCTTGGGCGACCGTGGCGAGCTTCTCGCCAGTGGATGGGTCCGCAGTTTCGAAATAAGTTCCGGCCTCCGGATCCTGCCACGCGCCGTTAATGAAATGTCCGAAGCGCCTGGAGTGACGGTCCAGCCAGGAGAGAGCTTCACGGGGATCCTCCGGCGCGGGGCCGTACTCCATGGTCATGAACTTTTCGACGATGCTCATTCAGGTTTTCTCACTTTTTTCGTCATCGAACCTGGATTCTCCCGCTCACGCGATTGGATGGCGATAGTCCGCCGAATAACGTCCTGTGGCCTGGTGTTCCAATTGCCGCTCGATATCCGCCAGCATGCCGCTAGCGCCAAAACGGAATAGTTCCGCCTTGAGCCACGAATTGCCGAGTTCTTCCTTCATCAGCGCGAGCCAGTCGAGCGATTGCTTCGCCGTTCGAATGCCGCCCGCCGGTTTGAAGCCTACTGCCATTCCTGTTTCCTGCGCGTACTCACGAATGGCACGCGTCATGACCAGGCTGACTGGCAGCGTCGCGTTGGTCGCTTCCTTCCCAGTGGACGTCTTGATGAAGTCCGCCCCGGCCATCATGGCGACCATGCTGGCGCGGGCGACGTTACGGAGCGTTAACAAATCACCGGTGCCAAGAATCACCTTCAGATGCGCGGGCCCGCATGCGTTTTTGAACGCGGCGATTTCGTCGTAGAGCGCTTGCCATTTCGCGCCAAAGACGTGCGCGCGCGTGATTACCACGTCGATTTCGTCGGCGCCGGCTTCCACTGAGCGTCGGATTTCGGCGACGCGTTCCTCGAAAGGAGAAAGACCGGCAGGAAACCCGGTAGAGACCGCGGCAACATGAATGCCACTGCCCTCGATCGCGCGCCGCGCGGTTTCAACAAAGGTGTGATACACACACACGGCAGCGACCCTGATATTGAGGCTCTCGACGCCGAGCATCTGGACAAGTTCGTGCTGGACGGGTTGCCGTGCTTTGGCGCAGAGCCTGCGAACGCGCTCGTCGGTGTCGTCGCCGGAAAGTGTCGTCAGATCCATGCAGGTGATGGCGCGCAGGAGCCAGGCGGCCTGCCAGTCCTTCTTCACCGTTCGCCTGGTGCCTATGGTTTGCGCGCGGCGCTCGACCGCGCTGGTGTTCACGCGCACATTGTCCACCCAATCCAAATTGAGAGGGATACCACGGTTGGGCTGGAGCTCGCGGCCGCCATAAACGGCGATGGCGGTGTCGGAAGGGAAAATTGGACGCTGTACACCTGAGCGTTCAAGACTTGAGGAGATGTCAATCCGCGAGTTGTTGCGCAGAGTCATGGGATTTTCACCGCTATTGTTGGAGCAACTGGAAAACTCTATCTTAGCACTTTGACAAAGCCGGTTTACAGGCGCACACCACGATTTTGCCACTCTCTTTCGAATTCCGCCCGGTTGCAGAAAGACTTTTGCGTGCCTACCCTCGTTGTGGACAGAGCCGCGTAGAGACTCGCGCGCACCAAAGCTTCTTTTTCCGGCAAGCCTTCGCTTAGAAAGACGGCGAAGCTGCCGATGAAAGCATCGCCCGCGCCAGTGGTGTCTACTGCTTTGACCTTGAAAGCGGGAATCAGTTCGATGCTTTCTGAACCCGCAACCAGAGAGCCGTGCTCGCCGAGGGTGATGACCACTTTCCGGAGTCCCTGACGCACCAGAAACTCCGCACACTTTTTCGCCTCGTCAGTCGAACGAACGGGCATCCCGGTGATGGTTTCCGCTTCGCTCTCATTGGGAATGAAGTAGTCGGCCTCGCCAACGCGCTTGAAGTCAATCGGCTGGGCCGGGGCAGGATTCACGATGCAGCGAATGCCGTTGGCTCGAGCGAACTTCACAGTGTGGTAGACGGTTCGCAACGGAATCTCCAACTGCACGACGATGGTGTCCGCTTTATTTAGCAGCAAAGCCGCGGCGTCGACATCTTCCGGGGAGAGCACATCGTTGGCGCCCTTCACGACGATGATGCGATTCTGCCCGCTGGGATCCACAAAAATGGGCGCGACCCCGCTGGAGACTCCTTCGGTGACGAGCACATTCCTCGCGTCGATTCCCTGCGATTCAAAGTTCTTGATTGTGGCTGGGCCGAAGAGATCGTTCCCGACTCTCGCCACCATGCTGACGTTTGCTCCACAGAGACGCGCCGCAACCGCCTGATTGGCGCCTTTGCCGCCAAATCCAAGATCGAACTTTTTGCCAAAGATGGTCTCCCCGGGCCGCGGGAACACA
>Ga0210399_10004307_pt1 | contig 11043 bp, 6 predicted proteins | sample IncBWC14MmetaG_FD_150865 | JGI IMG/M metagenome (GOLD analysis project Ga0210399, IMG submission 150865) | Forest soil microbial communities from Barre Woods Harvard Forest LTER site, Petersham, Massachusetts, United States - Inc-BW-C-14-M | ecosystem: Environmental > Terrestrial > Soil >...
GCATTCCAGTTCGGCGAGCGGCGCGGCATTCGCGCGAATTTTTTCCGCCAGCTTGTAAAGAATGCGTCCCCGTTCAGCCGCGTTGGTCTTTCCCCACGGCCCGGAATCAAACGCGGCCCGCGCCGCTTTAACGGCTTGGTCAATATCCGCTGCTCCGCCGGACGCAACCTGCGCGATGACTTCTTCCGTCGAAGGATCGTAAACGGGAAACATCTCGCCGGAAGCGCTCTTGACCCACTGGCCGTTAATGTAGTTTTGATACGAGCGAACGACTGCTTTCACACTGCTGGACATCACTGCCTCCCAAATTCACTTCAAAGCGCGGCGGCCGCCGTCAGTTTCCGCGCAGCTTTGCGCCGTCCGTAAACAAAAAAGAAAAACCAGGCGAGCCCGATGAAAAACAGAGTCCCGGTAAACATCTTGATTTCGAACAAGCGTATCGATTCGATCTGGTGCGAAGGAATGAAAGCGACACCCATTCCGAGAATTGTGGTGACCAGCCCACAGCTACCTGCGACGAGCAGGGTGGCCTTGCTGTAGTGTCCCTCACCGGGCACCGTTTGCCCCGCGAGCTTCAGCAACGCGGCATGCATGTACAGAAAAGGAACGAGCTGCAGAACCACGGCCAGGTCCAGCATGGTTACGAAAGCTTCTTTCACTCCGGCACCGACGAAACTCATGCCAAGGAAGAGAGCCGAAAAGGTGGCGTGCACGATCAACGCGACGTAGGGGGTGGCATATTTTTTATGCAGCTTGCCCAAACCCTCGGGCAAATAAGAATCGAGGCCTGCAACAAACGGGATCCGCGCGGAACCGGCCAGCCAGGCCGAAGCAATGCCTGCGATGGAAATACTCAGGACGAAGGCGAACGGTGAAACGATCCAGGGAACTCTGACTTGCTCGGCCATGTGGCCGACCGCTTGCACGACGCCTTGCAACACGCCGATGTCCTGTTTACTGACGGCGAGAAGCAGCGTCAGCGTCGCGCCAATGTACAAAATCCCCGAGAGCAGGCCTCCCCAGCCGACGGCGCCGGGGAGTGTCCGCCGCGGATCCTGAATCTCGTCGCCCATGACGGAGGCCAATTCGAGGCCGACGAGCCCAAAACAGATGACGCCGAACGAGCCGATCAAGCGAATGTCTCCGGTGATGCGGAAATCAGCGGCGGTCATGGTAGTGCCGAATCGAAAGAGAACGACCAGTCCGAGGCCGATGAGCGTGACCGCGGTGATGGCGGTGCCGATCCCGCCCAGATTGTTGATCCACTTGCCGACGCCCATGCCACGGACATTGAGAGCAACGAGCAAGACGAGAAGCACCATTGATGCGCCGAGCGCGAACCAGGTGTTGTCGGCAAGCGTGCGTGCTCGCGGACCTGCGACGTACACGGAGATGCCCACGAAATAAAGGAGAACCGTGGGCACGTAAAAAATATTGTTCGTCCAGTAGCACCAGCCGGACAAGAAGCCGTGGAAATCGCCAAAGACGCGCTTCGCCCACAGATACACGCCGCCTTCGCCGGGATAGCGGTGCGCCAGTTCGATGACCGCGATGCCCTGTGGCCAGAAAAAAAGCAGCAACGCAAGAGTCCAAAGCCAGACGGTTACGCCGCCGTTGGCCGCAATCGTCGGAACTACGTTGAGATTGACGATGGCGACAACGAAGAGCAAAACGAGGTCCCACTGACCCAGAACGCGGCGCAGATGGGGAGCTTCCTGCATCTCGAGGGCCGCCGGCGTCGTGATGACCTCGTTCGGCAACGGTCTTCTCTCCTGAATCTCTTAAGTAAACCGACTAGTGTCCGGCTGCTCCGACGAAAGCGAGGCCCCGGTCTTGCTGGGCTTTCGCAAGGGCGGGCACGACTTCTTCAAAGACTGCCAGATGCTTGTCGATGTCCGCCTCGGTGTGCTGGACCGAGATGGTCCACTGTTCGTCCCACCAGTAGGGCTGCGCGAGTACGCCGCGATTGACCATGGCGAACCAGTAGTGGCGCCAGAGATCGATATCGATCTTGGTCCAGTCTCGATAGTTGCGAATCTCCTGCGGATACAGCATCAAGGCCCCGTTGACACCGGCGCTGGCCACGTAAGCCTTCAGGCCGGACTTCGCCACGTTGGCGCGGTAGCCTTCGGTGAGCCTCTTGCTGAGTTTGCCGACGTGCGCGTAGTTTTCGCGCGTGAGCACTTCGCGAAACGTCGCTAGGCCCCCGGCCATGGCCACACGGTTGGTGTTGTACGTGCCGCCGTGAAAAACCTTGTGCTGCGAGATTAAATCCATCACCGCGCGGCTCGCGCCAAACGCGCCCAGTGGCAAGCCCCCGCCGATGGATTTCGCCAGGCAGATGATGTCCGGCTTCACGCCGAAGAATTCGCTGGCGCCGCCCCAGGCGAGTTTGGCGCCGGTTTTCACTTCGTCGAAGATCAGCAGTGCGCCGTTCTTCGTGCAAATGTCCCGCAGCCCTTCCAGAAATCCCGGCTGCGGCATGCACAAGCCGACGTTCATCAAAATGGGCTCGAGGATGATCGCGGCGATCTGGCTCGGGTGCTGCTTGAAGCGATTCTCGACGCTCTTCAGATTGTTGAAGCTGGCGACGACAACGTTTTCCAACGAGTTCTTCGGTATGCCAGCGCCGCCAGGGACGGAATTGGGAGCGTCGGGATCGCCATAGTCCTCTGCCTTGGGCTTGACGCTGACGAGGGCGGTGTCGTGCAAGCCGTGGTAAGAGCCTTCGAATTTCAGAATCTTGTCGCGGCCGGTGGCGGCGCGGGCGATGCGGCACGCATGCATGGTGACTTCCGTCCCGCTCGAGCCGAAGCGGACCATATCAACGGGATAGCGCTTGCAGATTTCCTCCGCAAGCTCCCATTCCTGTTCATGCGGCATTCCGAAGGTGGTTCCTTCGTGCAGCTTCTGCTCGACGGCCTTGACCACCGCAGGATGGCAATGCCCGGCCATCAACGCGCCAAAGCACAGGTTGTGGTCGATGTATTCGTGGCCGTCAACATCGTGAATGTGGCCGGCCTTTCCGTCTTTGACGAAGAGAGGATAGGGCTCGTAGTGCCGGTAGTTGCTGGCCACGCCGAGTGGGATGCGTTGCAGCGCCCGCTTATGGGCTGCGGCGGACTTGGGCGTCCTCTTTTCGTACGTCGCGATTTCCTGCTGAAGTGCGTCGTGCATTTTCTTGCTCCAAGGTGGGTCGGCCGTTTTTCGGTGCCCCGAGCAGGTCTATTCCCTGCAGTCAGAGTATTCCATAACAATTTCTTCAAGCGTGCGAAGGCGCGGCCCTTGCGAGCCGCGCCGGAAAATCGCTGTTAATCAAAAAACAGAGTCTAGAAATGGAACTTAAGTGCAAACTGCAAGAGCCGCGGATCGCGGATATGCAGAGGTTGCCCGAACGTCCCGCCGAGATTCGAAATATTTCCATCCACGCTGTAGAACTGGGCGTGATTCCAGACGTTGAAGATATCGGCCCGGAATTCCATTTGCACGCGCTCTCCAATTTTGGTTTGTTTGGAGATGCTCATGTCCGTGTTGTTGATCCCCGGCCCGCAGCAGATCGTGCGAGGCGCATTGCCGATGGTTCCCGGCGCGACGGTGTCATTTGTAAACAGGCCTGGATCGAAGACAAACCCGTCCTTGCGCGGATCGTGCGTCTTGAACGGCCCGGTGAGATTCGGCTGGCCCGGCGCTTCGAAGTCGAAGGTAGTATCGAGTTGCTCGATGTCAGCCTGGGACGTGATGCGAATCGGGAAACCGCTCTGGAAGCTGAGAATGCCCGATACTTCCCAGCCGTTTAGCACCTGGCCTTTAAACCCAGCGTACTTGGGAACCGGCAGGTCCCAGACGTAGTTGAAAACGAAACGATGCCGCGCATCGTAGTTGGAAAGCCCGTAGGTGGAATTAAAATTCAGCGGATTCAGGGCGCTTTCGAAGCTCGAAGCGTTGTCCAGGGATTTGCTGAAGGTGTAGGACGCCTGGAACTGCAAGCCGTGCGAGAAGCGCTTTTCAAAGAGCACCTGAAGCGAGTTGTAGTTCGAATGCGCAATGGTGTCCTCGCTGAAGATTCCGGAAAAAACCGGCGTGCCCTGCGTGGGGCAGCCCAGGCCCGTTAAAGGATCACAAAGAGGTGAGGAGTAGGGGCGAATCCCGACAAGAGTAATGGGAGTGCCCGTTCCCAACTTGCCGGTGATGATGCAGGCGGAAGCAGGATTCACGAGCGCGCAAGGAATGTTTTGCCCGTTCGGCCCGCCTCCGACGTATGGGAGATGTAGAACCGCTCCGGGCGGAAGCGTAAAGCTATAAGCGCTGTCTTCCCCGAAGGGCCCGCAGCCCTGTCCAATTGCCGCGAGATCATTGCAGGTAGTCGGATTGCCAGGGTTTAACTCGTAAGTGGCGAGCAACCGGTGGCCTTGCGAGCCGACATAGGCAACCTGCAATAAAATATTGGCGGGCAATTCTCTCTTGATCGTGAAATTGTATTGGTCCGAATACTGAGGGCGCATATTCGCGGGGAACTGTCCGAAATAGATGCTGCCAAGAAAGCGGGACCAGTCAATCGCCTGGTTACGCGGCGGATTCAGGATTCCTGTGAACGGATTCGGGGCGATGGTACCGTTCTGACCTACATACGGAGTTTGCAGGAACGGCGTCGGAATGAAGTTGCTGCCGCCGAAGGGCGGTTCGGCGCTGAACTGCTCGAGCACCAGTTGCTCGATTGGATTGTAGAACATTCCGTATCCCATGCTGATGCTGGTCCTGCTGGGGCCACCGGTCAACTTGGCCAGCCAACCATCGCGCCAACCGGGGCTCCAGTTGAGGCCCAGGCGCGGCGCGAAAGACTTGTAATACGTGTTGGTCAAACCATTTGGAACGGTCTTGTCACCGGGGAAAACCAGCCCAATGGGAGTTACGCCTGCCGCATCGCATCCGGCTTCACCGCCTCCAAATGTGGCAAACAGCGGGTTGTTGGGATCCAAGCTGCACGGATAAATTGTCGAGCGTTCTCCCGGCCGGAAGGTTTGCACTTTGTGGCCGATGTCCGACATGGGCGTGTTCAGCTCCCAGCGCACGCCATAGTTCAATGTCAAATTCGGTTTAATCTTCCAGCTGTCCTGGGCGAAGAGATAAACCGCCTTGCTCCGCACCAATTCATGCTGTGCGGAACCCTGCGCCATGTCGCTCGCCAACCCAAGGAGATAGTCGGGATAGGGACTCCCAAAGCCCAAATCGTCCGCGCTGATGGGCGAGCAAGTGGCCGGCTGTGTTACTGCGGGAGGAGGGCAAATATTGGAATCGCTGTTGAAAACAATCTGGCCGTTGACGTCGAAGTATAGCAGCTGATCGAATTTCTGGTAGCGCGCATCACCGCCGAACTTGAAATTGTGATTCCCGATGATTTTGCTGTAGTTGTCGCTAACCTGAAATGTATTGCCTATTTGCGGCAGCTGGCCGCCGAAGTTGTTGCCGATGGCGAAGCCACCATTGAGTTGAATATAGGGCACCCCTTCCTTGCTGGCTCCAAGCCCGGTATGAATGCCAAAGTCCGGGTTGGCTTGGCAAGTGGGCGGCGAACCTACAGGCGGCTGGCCCGTGGAGAGGCAGTTGCCGCTGGAGTCGACCAGCGGGGTATCCGAATTCCCGTTGAAGCAGAAGTTCTTGGCAGCGCCGTTGCCACAGGAATCCTGAATGGCGTTGGTTCTTGTCGGGCTGTCAAATCTGAGCTGGCCCTCGCGGAAATAGCTGAAACGCAGCTCATTTACGGCCGTCGCGCCAATCGTGGAAGTATGGGTTACGTTGATTTGTTGCGTGCGCGTGGCATAGTCGCCCGGGAAGTTCCCCAACGGAGCGCCTTCGGCCTGGAATTTCGCGAAGGGATCCAGGGTATTGTCATCATCAAAATAGTAGTAGATGGCCGTCTTCTGATTGTTTGAAAAAGAGTGATCGATCTTGATCTGGAACTGGTCGCCACGGTCCCTCTTGTTTGGCACTTGAGTGACCTGGCTGGAGTTGCCGCCGGCGCCGGGCACATACTGCAAAAGACTGAGTGCCACGGGATCAAAACACTGCGAGGGAATCATATTCGTTGGGAAAAGGCTAAATTGAGGGAACTGCGGACTGTTATATGGAATTCCCGCGGCGTTCTGTGTAGGCGAATTGAGCGCAGTAGGAATGGTTCCGTTGATCACATCGTTCAACAGAGCCTGCTGATTGGCATTCAGCGCCGGGTTGGCGCTGCCACTCCCGCAGCGGCTCTGCAAGACATTGGCGACCGTCGGATCGACCAGCGAGCCCGCAAATGGTGTTGCCCCCCCAGGTACACCATTCGAAAAGTCACCGGCTAGATCCGTTGCCGTCGGCACGGTGACTTGTTGGGAGACGACCCCCTGCACAACTCTCCGGCCCTCGTAGGACGCGAAAAAGAATGTCTTATCCTTCTTAATCGGTCCGCCAAAGGTGCCGCCAAACTGGTTCTGTTTGAATGCCGGCTTGGGAGAAGCAATGAACGTAAAGGGATGCGTGTTTAGCACATCATTGCGGAAAAATTCATACACACTACCGTGCAAATTGTTCGTGCCGGACTTCGTCACCACGTTTACCACCGCGCCGGAGTTGCGCCCGTATTCCGCATCAAAGGAATTGGAGATGACCTTGAACTCCTCGATGCTATCCGGGGAAGGTTCGATCGCTGGGAGATTGGCGAAGAGGTCGTTCCCATCGCCGCCGTTCACCGTATAGTTGTTGGCGCGGCCCCGGCCGCCATTCACGGTGACGACGCCGGCTTTGTCCGAACCGTAGAAAGTATCGTTACCCAGCTGAGACTGCACTCCGGGCTGCAGCTGAAGCAATTGATAAACGTCGCGCTGGTTCAGGGGCAGCTGCGTCGAAGAGCGCTCGTTGACCACCGCGCCAAGCTGCGACGAGCTGGTATCCACAACGGGAGGCGCGCCGGTCACTTCCACCGTGTCCACCGCCGCGCCAATCTGCAGGGTGATGTCCACGCTCACAACTTCATTCAGGTTGAGGGCAATCCCCTTGCGCACATATTTTTTAAATCCTGTCGACAGCGAATTAATTTCGTAGCTTCCCACGGGGATCTCGATGAAGATGTATTCCCCGCTGGCGCCCGCTTCCACTTCGCGTGTGGCATGCGTGGCCTCATTGATGAGCGTCACCTTGGCGCCGGCAATCGCCGCGCCGCTGGAATCCGTCACCGTGCCGCGAATGCGGCCGCCCGTGCTCTGAGCGCCGGCAGAAAGCACACCCAAGAGCAGCGCAAGCGCAAGAACGGCCGCGGGCAAAATGCCGTGACGACACAACGAACGCAACTGCCGGAGACGTGCATCAACGTTCATGACCTCACCCCTTGCCGCGAAAAATCTTCCGTGGACTGATTCTTCGTGGTTGCTGTGCCCCTGAAACCTTACTATAATCCAGCAAACTTAGAGAAAGCCGGCACAGGTGTCAAGCAGAAAGAATTTATCCAGCGCATCAGCAAAGCGCGAGTCTCACCGCCGCTTGCGCATCAGCGAAGTGGCCCGCCGCGTGGGCATTTCTTCCTCTGCCTTGCGAGCCTGGGAAGCCCTCGGGCTGGTCGCTCCGGAACGTACGAAAAGCCGTTACCGCCTTTACAGCGAAGCCGACGTTCGTTTGCTGCAGCGCGCGATCTTTCTTCGTCGCGCCCGCGGCCTCAATCCTGCCGCCATCGTTCACGTCTTGAAACGCCAGGGCGTCGTCTCGGCCCCGGCGGAGACCCGGGCACATCCCGGCCAGCGTTTCCGCCGGCTGCGAACGCGGCGCGGCCTTTCGCTTGCACAAGTCGCGCGCGCTACCGGTGTTTCCGTTGGGTTTCTCAGCGGCCTGGAACGCGGCCAGATGCGCTCCTCCATCGCCACGCTTCGCCGTATTGCACGTTTTTATCGCACCAATATCCTTTCGCTCTTCGAAACGGCCGGCGAAAATCCGCGGCTCGTTCGTCCCAGCGAGCGAAAAGTCCTGGAGACCACACCCGGCGTGCGCATGGAATTGCTCGCCTGGGGAAATACCGCCATGGAACCGCATCTCTTTCGCGTCAAGCCTGGTGGAGGGAGCGGCGAATCCTACTCTCACGAGGGCGAAGAATTCCTGCACATTCTTCGAGGCGAGTTTGAGATCTGGCTGGACCGCAAGGAGCACTATCGCTTGAAACCGGGTGACAGTCTCTATTTTGAGAGCTCGACTCCGCATCGTTGGAAAAACCCCGGGCGGACAGAGGCATGGCTGTTGTGGATCAATACGCCGCCAACGTTCTGATTTCCACGAGGTGGTACGGAGGAATTGGATACCGAGCAGGCGGGAGGAGCGAATGAAATTTCGTGTACTTTTTCTCGGGCTTCTGGCGTTCGCGCTGGCCGGTAGCGCCTGCAGAAAAAAAGAAAATTCCCTAAACTTGCTCGTCTGGGAAGGCTATGCCGAAGCCTCCTTCATCCACGAGTTCGAGGTAAGCCATCATTGCAAAGTGACGGCATCCTATATGGGCTCGAGCGACGAACTTGTCGCCAAACTCCGCGGCGGCAGCGCCTCGAATTACGACGTTGTCTCTCCCTCCAGCGACGTCGCTACCACGATTGTGAAGGCTGGCCTGGTGGCGCCTCTCGACCTCCCCAAGGTCCCTTCGTATTCTCAGCTTTCTCCAAAGCTGCGCGACCTACCTCTGGTCAAAGCCAACGGCCAGGTCTATGGCGTCCCTTTCATGTGGGGGCCCAATCCGCTGCTCTACGACACCACCGTTCTTTCCCAGCCGCCGGCTTCCTGGGCCGTTTTCTGGGACCCGAAATACAAGGGAAAGGTCTCCGTTTGGGATGATCTCTCCACGGTGTACATGGCCGCGCAGATTCTCGGCTACGACAAGCCCGACCCCTCACAACTCTACAATCTGACCGATGATCAGCTCGCCGCTGTGAAGAAGAAATTGATCGAATTGAAACCCAACATTCGAAAGATCTGGTCCACCGGGGGAGAATTGACCAATCTTTTCCAGAATCATGAAGTGGTTCTCGCCATGGGTTGGCCGCTGAATACCAACGACCTCCGAAAACTGAATTTTCCCATCGGTGAAACCATCCCAAAGGAAAACACTACCGGGTGGATCGACCACTTGATGATCACCGCCGCGAGTACCAACAAGGATTTGGCCCACGCTTTTCTCGAATACATGATCGAAGCCAAAACGCAAAAACTGGTCACCGATCGAACGCACTACACTCCGGCCAATCCCGGCGCGTCACAGTTCCTCACTTCCGAGGAGATGAAGGGCCTGCATCTTGATGATCCGGATACCTACATGCAACGAATCTATTTCTGGCAGGACGTTCCGCGCCGTGCGAAATACAACGAAATCTGGAATGAGGTCAAGAACGCCCCGTGAGTTCCCCACTTCTGGAAGTCCGCGGCGTGGCCAAGCGTTTCGGCACGCGGGAGGTCTTGAAGAGCATCTCGCTGGATATTGCCTCCGGCGAATTCCTCACTCTGCTCGGCGAAAGCGGTTCCGGCAAGACCACTCTCTTGCGTTTGATCGCCGGTTTCGAACAGCCGACCGCGGGAGAAATCTGGATGGGCGGCGAAAGACTGGACACGCTGCCGCCCTACAAACGCCGCGTCAACACGGTCTTCCAGCATTACGCGCTCTTCCCCCACCTTAGCGTGCGCGACAACGTCGCTTACGGTCCGCGCGTGAAAAACACTCCCGCCGGCGAAATCGGCGGCCGCGTCGATGAAGCTCTGCGCATGGTCAAGATGGATGAGTTCGCCAGCGCCCGGCCATCCAAATTGAGTGGCGGCCAGCAGCAACGTGTCGCCTTGGCGCGTGCCCTCGTCAATCGCCCGCAGCTTCTGCTGCTCGACGAGCCGCTCTCCGCGCTGGACGCCAATCTCCGCAAACAGATGCAGAGCGAACTGAAATCCCTGCAGCGCGAACTCGGGATCACCTTTCTCTTTGTCACTCATGACCAGGAAGAAGCCATGGCGCTCTCCGACCGCATCGCCCTTTTGCGCGACGGCGCTCTCGAGCAAGTGGCCGCGGCCCGCGAAATTTACGCACATCCCACCACGGCCTACACCGCCCAGTTTATCGGCCAGACCAATCTGTTGCGTGGCGAGATTCGCGATGGCATGGCGAAGTGCGGCGCGTTGCAGTGGCCCACGCAGGGCCCCAGCGGCGCCGCCATTTTTTCGTTGCGTCCGGAGGTTATCCGCCTCGCCTCCGACGCTCCGGCTTCCCCGGGAACCGCATGTTTCCGCGCCGCGCTTCAGCAGCAGATTTACAGCGGCGCCAGCGAATTGCTCGAAGTGAATTGTGGAAACGGCCAGCTTTTGCGCGTGCGCATTTCCGCGCGCGGGCCGCTCTCCGGCGAGCACGATTTTGTTTTCTCCATCGCGGACGCCATTCGCGTTCACGAATGAGGGAGCCATAAATTTTTCATGTACTCGCGCGCTTATAAACTGCTCGTCTCACTTCCGCCGCTCCTCTGGGTCGGCCTTTTCCTGCTGCTTCCCTACGCGCTGATGTTTGCCCACAGCTTTTGGGCCGTGCAGGACGGAAATGTGGTCCACCACTGGAATCTGGCCAACTATTACACGCTCTTCACTAAACCCGTCTACGCCGGAGTCCTTCTCCGCACCCTGCGCATCGCCGCCTCGGTGACACTTTGTTCTCTGCTTCTCGGCTACCCCCTCGCGTACTACCTTTCTTTTCATTCCGGCGCCCGCAAGGAACTGCTCTACCAGTTCGTCATCGTGCCCTTGTGGGTCAGCTACCTGGTGCGCGGCTACGCCTGGAAAACCATTCTTGGCAGCGAGGGCGTCCTCAATGGCTTCCTTCAATATCTGCACATCACCCACGAGCCCGTCTCGTTTTTCCTTTACAGTCCCTTCGCCGTCGTCCTCATGCTCACGCACATCTACACGCCTTTTGTTTTCTTGCCCATTTACGCCGCCCTCGAACACATCCCTCGGCCGCTCGTTGAAGCTTCGCAGGATCTCGGCGCCGGCTCGGCTCAAACTTTTTTT
>Ga0210399_10004311_pt1 | contig 11039 bp, 10 predicted proteins | sample IncBWC14MmetaG_FD_150865 | JGI IMG/M metagenome (GOLD analysis project Ga0210399, IMG submission 150865) | Forest soil microbial communities from Barre Woods Harvard Forest LTER site, Petersham, Massachusetts, United States - Inc-BW-C-14-M | ecosystem: Environmental > Terrestrial > Soil >...
CATCAACCTCGCCACGAATAACGACAACCCGCTGCGATATACGGGACAGACTGGGCTGGATCGAAAGAATCAGGTCTCATTTTCGGGAACCTTCGATCTGCCGTTTTTCACGAAACTGAGCATGATCGGGCACTTCTACAGCCCGCTGCCGCAGAACCTGCAACTTCCGGAACTCACGAACGGCGGCGAGATTTTTGCCACCGATTGGCTGGGTTCCGGACTGGGCTCTGGAGCGGCGCCCGAGCCCTTGCCCGGGACGCAGATCGGGCAATTCATGCGGGGCACCGACAACAGCGATCTGCATACCGTAATCAGCACCTACAACACTCGTTTTGCCGGGCAACTTACGCCCGCGGGCCAGTGCCTTGTGGGCAGCCAAGCTTGTCCCGGCGCTGCGCCGATCCCGGTTTTGACGCAGGGCGACATGAACGCACTGGGTTGGGTCATGCCTGTGATTGGATCGGTTCCGCCCGGAGCGACGAACTTTCCCTGGCTGAAGTCGCTGGACTTGAAAGCGGCGTGGCCCATTAAGATCCGGGACCGTTTCACCGTGGAACCGAGTGCCAGTGTCTTCAACGTTTTTAACTTTGCGAACTCGTTTCTGCCTGGCAACCTGCCCGTCGCATCGTTGCTGCCCGGGGGACCGAACCAGACGTTGGCTCCCAATGCGGTGGGCGGCGTGACCGGCCCAGGACTGACGCCGTTTCGAGCCAGCTTCCAATCCGGAACTTATGCGCTCGGCGCTCCGCGTCAATTTGAGTTCGGACTGCGCATCGCGTTCTAACTTTTGTGGTTGATGTCACACTGCTTGTCTCAGCCGTGGCGCAACCGTGCGCCACTTTTTTTCGGAATCGACGTGCGGGTGAACGCAGATTCGGCCCTGGCGCTTTGTGTACAATGCCTGCATGGCCTTTCGCGCCCCACAAGCCAATCCCAATGCCGCTAAACGCAGTCGGACGCCTCCTCCGGAAGATACCTTCGAAGAGGCCACATTCCTGAAAGCGCTAGGCGAGAAGCAGAAGCCGGTCTCGGTCAAACTGATGGACGGCCAGACCGTTCACGGATGGATCGAGTATTACGACAAAAACATGGTGCGGCTGACGCGCGAGGGAGCGCCCAATCTGTTCATCTTCAAGCACGAGATCATGTACATCGCGGAAGATGGCGGGAAGAGGAAGTGATTCGGCGTCGGACCTCAGACCTCCGACTTCGGCCGAGTTGAGATCAGGACTTCCCCACTGGGAGTCGAGAATGTTCGGAGTTAGCGTGGTCTGAATATCCGAGGTCTGAAGTTCATAAGTCTGAAGTCTGAGGTCCGCAGCCTGTCCGATGCCGTTTCCCACTCATTCCGAGAGCTTCCTTCCCGCCATGTCGGCCATCGCTCGCGAAGCCGGGGCCTTGCTCATGCAGTACTTCCAGAAGGGACTCAAGATCGAGTACAAGGGCGACGCCGACCTGGTCACCGCGGCGGATCGAGCTTCGGAGGCCCTCATTCGCGAGCGCGTCGGCAAGCAATTTCCCTCGCATGACGTGCTGGGAGAAGAGCAGGGGTTGAACGATCAAGGTGGCGATTACCGCTGGTATGTCGATCCGCTCGACGGCACCACGAATTTTGCGCATGGATATCCGGTGTTCTGCGTGTCGATGGCTCTGGAGCACCGGGCTTTGGAACGGGGGTCTGGGGCAGCAGCAACGCGCATCGCCGGTGTGGTTTGCGATCCCACCCGCGACGAACTTTTCAGCGCCGAGCAGGGAAGAGGCGCGCATCTCAACGGCGCGCCGATCCACGTGTCCAAGGCAGCGCAGTTGAAGGAATGCCTGCTGGCGACGGGCTTTCCCAGCCACAAGCGGCACAAGAGTCCGAACATTCACTTCTACCACCAGATCACGCTGCGCACCCACGGCGTGCGGCGCGCGGGATCCGCGGCCCTCGATTTGTGCAACGTGGCCAGCGGACGCTTCGACGGCTTCTGGGAATTCAATCTCAATCCGTGGGACACGGCCGCGGGCGTCCTCATCGTGGAAGAAGCCGGAGGCAAAATCAGCCGCTTCGACGGATCTCCGTTTGAACTCGACAGCCGCGAAACGCTGGGATCGAACGGCCTGGTGCACGCGGCGCTGGTGCAGGAGTTTCAGGAAATCTTTGCGGGTCGCGGCCTCGAGCCCGTGCCGGTTCCCGGAGAATACAAGCGGTAAGAAGGTCTGCAGGACAGCACGCTGACGCGAATCACACGCGTTACAATATCGGGTGGGACGCCGGATCCGCTCCCGGCGACGACTAAATCGAAGTCACTTCAGGCTCACCGTGATTAACTCACTTCTCGAACGCAAGATCGAAAAGCGGCCCGACAAAGTCCGGCTTCAGGGACGCATTCTCTTCCTCACCGAAGATCCGGAACTGATCCAGCGGCAACTCGCGGGCGAGGACCTGCCCTGGGATACGAAGAATCCCGCCAACAATCCCAAACTGCGCGACGATATTTCCACCGACGAGATCACCCCCGCGCACTATTGCTTTTATTTTGATGAGACCCTGGGCGAGATTCCATATCTCGGTTTGAAATGCGGCAGCGGAATGCCCATCGGTCGCGGCGACGTGAAGCGCGGCGGGTTCGTGTGCGCGGTCAGCGGGAAGCGGCGGGGCAAGGGATCGAGCCGCGAGCAGTCTCCTTACGCCGAGATGTGCGCCGGCATTCGCGTGGTGATTGCCGAGAATATCGAACGCATCTACAAACAGAATTGCCAGAACCTGGGGCTGCTGACTTCCACCAACTTTTCGCTGATTGACCGCATTCGCAGCGGGGAAGAGATCGCGCTCAGTGAATTTACCGCCGGAGAGGATGAGATTACCCGCCAGGTCATCGAGTATGGCGGGTTGTTTCCCTTCAACGTGGCGCGCATGCAGGGGAAGGTATCTCTGCCGGAGTTGAAAACTGAGAAGCGCGGCATGACCCTTGCCGAAAAAATATTCGCGCGGCACATGATCCAATCCAAAGACCATGTGCGGACGGGCGCCTTCGCCCGTCCCGCCGAGCGCAGCGAAGCGGCTCTTGAAGTCGGAGTGCCGTCCGTCAAGCCGGGCGACACCGGCTTTGCCCGCGCCGATCTCCGCTTCAGCCACGAGTACGTCACGCCTATGGCGGCGATTTTCTTTGAGCGCTACGTCGGCAAGGACGCGAAGGTCAACGATCCCGCGAGCATTCTCTTCTTCCGCGATCACCTGACTTTTCTCGACGAAGTCATCTCCGAAGAGAAAAAGAAGCTCGGCTTGCTCGATCTGGCGACGCAGCTCAAGCTCAAGCAGCAGGATTTCGCCAGGAAGCAGGGCATCCGCCTGCACGGCGAACTCGCCGACCGCAAGGGATCGGAAGGCATCTGCCACTCGATTGTGCTCGAAAGCTACGCGCTGCCGGGGCAGTTGAATATTGGCTCCGACTCGCACACGCCGCACGTGGGCGCGATCGGCTGCGTGGCTTTCGGCATCGGGACCACCGACGTGTTCAATTCGTGGATCACGAAAGACGTGCGCGTGAAGGTGCCTGAGTCGGTCCGAATCGTGATTCGCGGCAAAAAGCATCCCAACGTGACCGCGAAAGATTTCATCCTGAAGATTCTGAGCCTGGATTACGTGCGCAGCGGTAAGGCGCTGGCCAAGGTCATGGAGTATGCGGGCGAGGCTATCGAAGAGTTAAGTGTGGACGAACGTGCCACCATGACCAACATGGCGGCCGAGATTGGCGGATTTACCGGCATCGTCGCACCCGACAAAAAAGCCGTGGATTTTCTGGTCGAGCGCCGCGGCATGGATCGCAAGAAGGCTGAGGCGATGATCGAGGGTTTGTACAGCGATCCCGGCGCACAGTACGCGCATGTCATCGAGCTCGACGCTGCCGAGATCACGCCCATGGTGGCCACGCCGGGCGATCCTGGCAACGGCAAATATGTGCGCGAGTTGAACACGCCTGTTCCGGTGGAGATCGCCTACGGCGGCACCTGCACCGCGGGCAAGAACGAAGACATGGACATGTACGCCGCCGTGCTCGCCGACGCGCTCAAGCAGGGCAAGAGAGTCGCCGGCTCGGTCAAGTTCTACATCCAATTCGGATCGCAGGAAACGCGCGAATATTGCCTGCGCATGGGATATCTGGAAGTGTTTCAGAAATCCGGGGCGCTGGTGATCGAGCCCAGTTGCGGCGCCTGCATCAATGCCGGGCCGGGAGTTTCGACGCGTCCCGACCAAATCGTGATCAGCGCGCAGAACCGCAACTTTCCTGGCCGTAGTGGTCCGGGACAGATGTATCTGGCTTCTCCGCTCACCGTTGCCGCAAGCGCCGTGGCCGGCTACATCGTCGAATACGAGCCCAGCGAGAAGAGGGAATTGGTCGGGGCGTAAATGCGCCCTTCTCTTGCTTTTTTCCCGCCGCATAGTCCATACAGCGTTGAAGGCGTACCTCAATGACGAAGCCAGGCAAGAAGCCGGAGCTGCGGAAGGATCGGTTATGGTGTGAGTGCGAATGCGCCAATTGTGAGATCGGTGCTCACGAGCGCTGCCACTCTCCCAAATGCCACATGCCAAAGTGGAAGGACGTCCAAGGCAAACCACCGAAACGTGGTCACTAGCCCAGGCTCTTGTTAGCGAACTGACGGAACTGGAACTCGAATTCCTCCGGCGAGTAAATGCCCTTCTGCACCAAGAGAGTATTCATCGCATAAACGGTTGCCCGAAAGCGCTCTTCTCGAGACAGCCTCTCCATGGCCTCGTCGAAGCCGACTAGATCCTTGTCTGGAGAAACCGCGTGGTGAGACTTGCCGACTGAAGTGGTTGCCATTGGCACTCCTTCGATCTGTAATTCTAGCCTGCCTGAATGATACAGCCAAGCTGTTCTCTCAAACTCCCGTCTCCGCCTTGATGCCAGACAAGCCTTCCAGTAGCATGATTGCCCATAACTTTTTCCAACCATTCCCGTCCAAGGTGGATATGCGCAAACACTCTGTGTGCCTGCCGTTGCTTCTGCTCGTAACTCTGACTCTGGCAAATGCTCAAGCGCCTTCCGCGAAACCGTCGTCCGAGCCCGCGTTGCCCTACAGCCCCAGTCTCGACATCTCCTCGATGGACAAGTCGATTGACCCGTGTGTGGACCTCTACCACTATTCCTGTGGCGGCTGGCAGCAAAAGAATCCCATTCCGCCGGATCAGACTTCGTGGTCGGTCTACGCCAAGATGTATCAGGACAATCTGATGTTTCTCCGCGGCATGCTGGAGCAGGCGGCCCAGCCGGATAAGGAACGCAACGCGGTGACCCAGAAAATTGGTGACTTCTACGCCGCTTGCATGGACGAAGCCGCCGTGGAGAAACGAGGCCTCGCGCCGCTTCAACCCCAACTCGACGCGATCGCACAGATCAAGTCGGCAAAAGATCTCACGCCGGTGGTCGCTCGTCTGCAGTTCACTTTCTTCCGTTACTCCTACACTAGTTCCATGCTCTTTAACGCCGGTTCGACACAAGATCCGGACGATTCCGAGCACGTCATCGCCGACGTCGATCAAGGCGGCCTGGGCATGCCCGATCGCGACTACTACCTCAAGGATGATGCCAAGTCGAAAGAAACCCGTGAACATTACCTGCAGCATGTGCAGCGAGTTTTCGAGCTGATCGGCGACAGCCCCGCCGCGGCGAAGCAAAACGCCGAGACGGTCATGAAGATCGAAACGGCCATGGCCAAGGCTTCGCTCTCCCGCGTCGAGCGCCGCGACCCGCACAAACTGGTTCATAAGATGAAGGTCGCTGATCTGGTCCAACTCGCTCCTAATTTCGATTGGGTCGCCTACTACCGCGAGATGCATTATCCCGAATTCGCCATCCTCAACGTCGACGCGCCCGAATTCATCAAGGAACTCAACACACTTCTTTCCTCCGAACCGGTCGATAGCTGGAAAACGTACTTGCGATTCCATGTCGCCGACACTTCATCTCCGTATCTTTCTGCAAAGTTCGTCGAAGAAAACTTTGAGTTCTACCGCAAGTACCTGCGAGGCGCGAAAGAGATGCAGCCGCGCTGGAAGCGTTGCGTGCAGTATGTCGACTACGACCTGAGCGAGGCGCTGGGCCAGGTGTATGTGGCCAAAGTCTTCTCTCCCGAACTCAAGGCGGACACGGTCGACATGGTGCGCCGCATCGAAGACGCCATGGGCCAGCGCATCCGCGCGCTCGACTGGATGAGTCCGGAAACCAAGCAGCAGGCCCTGACCAAGTTGGCGGGAATCCGCAACAAGATTGGCTATCCCGACAAGTGGCGCGACTACAGTTCGGTGAAGATTGTTCGCGACGATTTTGCCGGCAACGTCGAGCGCACCCACCAGTTCGAGAGCCGCCGCGACATCGACAAAATCGGCAAGCCCGTCGACCACGGCGAATGGGATATCTCCGCTCCCACCGTGGATGCCTACTACAACCCGCAGATGAACGACATCAACTTTCCCGCCGGGGTGCTGCAGCCGCCCGTCTTCGATCCGAAAATGGATGCCGCTCCCAACTACGGCGACACTGGGGGCACCATTGGCCACGAACTTACTCACGGCTTCGACGACGAAGGCAGCCAGTTCGGCGCTACAGGAAATCTGGCGGATTGGTGGACCAAGGAAGACCGCGAAAAATTCGACGCTCGCACCAAGTGCGTGGACGATCAATATTCGGGATACGTCTCGGTGGAAGATGTTCACGTGAACGGCAAGCTCACGCTGGGCGAAAACGTGGCCGACCTGGGCGGCGAGATTCTGGCCTACATCGCGTGGAAAGATGCCACGAAAGATAAGAACCTGCAGCCCATCGACGGTCTCACTCCAGATCAGCGTTTCTTCGTCGGATTCGCGCAGTGGGACTGCGCCAACGAGCGTCCGGAGGATATGCGCGTGCGGGCCTTGACCGACCCGCATTCTCCCGCCCGCTACCGCATCAACGGAGTCGTCGTAAACATGCCCGAGTTCTCGCAGGCCTTTTCCTGCAAGCCAGGCCAGCCCATGGTAAAACCGCCCGCAGACCTGTGCCGGATCTGGTAACGGATTGATTCCATGGGCACGGCCGATGCTCGTAAGTGGTTGATTTTAGCCAGGATGGCTGAAATCAGCCACCCCGGTTCCTGCAACTTTTCCTCGCCACCCGCGTTCAAATAGGTAGAGAGATTGGAAAGGGCTCTCGGATCGGGAACTCGAGAAGTGCAAAGATCCGGGGCCGGGAGGTGAGTATGCGATACATGAAATATTTCGCGCTGTTGGCGGTGATGATGGTCATGCCGCTTGCCTTTTCGCAAGCGCAAGTGGGTGTGGGAATTGGCGTCGACGTGGGGCCGGGCTACGCCGCCGGCGCGCCGGTCTGCGAGTACGGATACTACGGGTATTATCCCTACGCCTGCGCGCCTTACGGCTACTATGGGCCGGACTGGTTCGCGGGTGGCATCTTCGTCGGGGCTGGCCCGTGGTTCCACGGTCCTGGGTGGCTGGGGCGCTGGGGCTACGCTAACGGATGGTATGGTCGTCCGTGGTACGGTCATCCGGGTTGGGGTCGTGGCTGGGAGGGCGGACGCGGCTGGGATGGCGGGCACGGCTGGGATCGCGGACATGGATTTGTCGGGCGCGGTTACGCCGGCGGTTATGGACATGGCTATGCCCGCGGCAATGCTGGTGGCGGATTCCACGGCGGAGGCGCGGTGCACGGTGGTGGCGGCTTCCATGGTGGCGGAGGTTCCCATGGAGGAGGAGGCTTCCACGGTGGCGGCGGATTCCACGGCGGGGGCGGACATGGTGGCGGACGCCGGTAACCGAGACCGGTGAAAAGCGTGACGGCTGGCAGCATCTCGCTGCCAGCCGTTTTTTTTCTTTCAAGATCGTTAACTGCGGCTCATTGCCTCTACGATTTCGGGGCCGCCTGTCCTCGCGCTTTCTGCAGTTCCTTCAAAGATGGAAACGAACTGGGCGCCACTACCGTGCGCTCGGGTGGCTGCGAGCCCGCCTTGAGGGCAGAGGCCAACAGGTGCATGGCGTCTCCGACCAGAGGCGGCGAAACCACGGTGGCCGCGAGCCGCCCCTGTCGAACCCATTCCTGGCCAGACTTGGGAACACCGTCGCATCCCGTGATAGGCAGCCGGAGCCACGCATCCCGCTCGCGCGTATCCACAATCTCTTCAAACGCGCGACGCGCACCCATGGCCATGTCATCGTTCTGGCAAGCGACCATGCCGACATGGAGTTGTCGCGAAGTACTCAGCGACAGCCACGACTTTATGGCGTGATAGCCGCTGTTCTGCGTCCAGTCGCCCTTTAGAGTTTTCACTTCTACCTTCAGCGGCTTGGTCGAAAGCATGCCCTTGGAACGGATTCTCGTCACGTCCCGCACCGACGGGCCTTCCAGATACAGGACGCATCCCTGTTCGCCCAGCAGGGCGCCGATTTGCTGGCCTTGAATCTTTCCGATGGCCTCGTGGTCGCAAACCACCACGAAAACCGGAACCAGCGCGTGTTGCTGGAGCTCCGTGATGTAGTCCGTGTCGCTGTTGATAATCACCCAGGCAATGCCGGCGCCCACCGCGGCCTTGGCAATCTGCGCCATCCCTGTGCCTACCGGCTCCGCCAGAATCGCGTCGGGACGCTTGGCTGGATCCTGGATGAAGCCCAGAATCTGCTGCGTCTGCTGCACCGCGTCATTGCCGGAATAAATGATCTGAATGTCGGCCCCGAGTTTGATCGCGGCCGCCTGGGCCGAGGCCGCCTGTTCGAGCTGATAGTCGTTGTCTTCAGTAATGAGGGAAACCAGAACTTTGAGTTTGTTCATGGTGGTGCGTCGTCACAGACGCACTATGCGCTAAGGATTTGCGCTAAGGATTAATAACATATTCACATCTGCGGGTGTCCAATTACTTTGGTGACCCGTCGAAAAGAGCGCCGAGCGCTCCGCCCCAGGGAGTGCTTTGGGCGGGCGCCAGGGCGCTCGACCGGCGGCCCTGTACCAGCCGCCTCCGTTCTTGCTAGAATGTCCGGTTCACAAAACCGTCGCGGTAGTAAAATAAAAAAGTAGAGACTCTCAGGAGACTGACACCTTTATGACCTACGTGATTGCTGAGCCGTGCATTGGCACCAAAGACACCGCATGCGTGGATGCGTGTCCCGTGGACTGCATTCATCCCAAGAAAGATGAGCCGGCCTACGCGACCGAGGAGTTGCTGTACATCGATCCGGTGGAATGTATCGACTGCGGCGCCTGCGTTCCGGTGTGCCCGGTTTCGGCCATTTTCGCCCTCGACGACCTGCCGGAGAAGTGGAACGCGTTCACCGAGCGCAACGCCAAGTACTACGGGCGGTAGAGCGCTTTTGGCGCTTGGCCTTTGGCTCTTGGCTTGATCAGAGATTGGATCAGAGATTGGATCAGAGGCGCGCGTTCCCTGACAGGGCGCGCGCCTTCCTGTTTCTGGCTAAAACGGTGCGTCCCTCGTGTCCTTCGTGGTAAAGGTTTTTCCGACTCCGCGATTACCAGATTCGACAAGCGTACAGCCCCTACCGCTTCTTCGCGTTTCCCACGATTTCCGCGTCGATCCCCGTGTGGGCTTTCAGCGCATCCAGAATGCGAATGTAATTGTTCTTGGTCATGAGCAGGACCAGCACTTTATGGGCGTCCTGATCGTGATAGTCGACCTTCAGCCAGTAGTTCTTGTCTCCCATGAGAGCGTTGGTGTACTCGTAACTGCACTTGTCGATCTGGCTATAGGAAATGTTCACCGGATCGCCCTTCGCTGGCCGCACTTCGACTGCTTTGTCGTTGTCGCTGAACGTCAGCACGGCCTTGATTTGTTTGCCCTGCAGGTTGGGCACTTTGACGTGGCGGAACGAGGTCTCGTCGGCGAAACCAAGCGCCGCGACAAGCAGGATTAAGAGAAGAAGGGAAACAATTCTTTTCACGATAGTGGAAGTATATCGAAATCGGGTGCCCCATTCTCGCGTCCTTTGCGAGAAGTGGGGATTGTTTATCCAGTGCGTGCCGATAGCTGACGGCTGAAAGCTCCTTCCACTAGAATCAACCCTTCACCCGCGAACCCCCATGGCCCTGCGAGAGTCGGAAGCGATCGTGCTGCGCAGCTATCCGCTGCGCGAGGCCGATCTGCTGGTTACGCTGTTTACCCGCGCTGAAGGCAAAGTCCGCGGCGTGGCGCGCTCGGCCAAGAAATCGAAACGTCGCTTCGGCGGAGCGCTCGAGCCCCTGACCTATGTGCGCGCGTTCTATGACGTCCGCGAGCGGCAGGAGCTGGCGCGCCTCGATTCCTGCGAAGTGCTCGAATCTCCCATGGCCTGCGAGGTCAGCTACGCACGCGCGGTCGCCCTGGGCCACATCGCCGAATTGCTCGACGAGCTCTTGCCCGATCGCGAGGCCAACGACGCCATCTTCCGCTTGACGCTCTCGGTGCTGCACGTCCTGACCGGCCCGGAGGTATGGATGCCGGTCACGTACTTCGAATTGTGGCTGACACGCCTGGTCGGCTTTCTCCCGGAACTAACGGAGTGCACCGTCTGCGGCCGCAGCCTGAACGGCAGCCGCGCCTGGTTTCACGCGCTAGCCGATGGCCTGATGTGCCCCGACGACAAGCGCCTGGCGTCGTCGGAGATCTCAAGCGAATCACGAGCGCTGGCCGCGAAAATGTTTCGCTCCCCGGTGGAGAGTTTTGTAGGGATGCCGTGGCCGAAAGCGCAGGGCGCCGACCTGCGGAAATTCCTGATCCAGATTTTGCAGCGGCATCTTGAGAAGAAGCTGGTCACGGCGGGCATGCTGGAGAAGGGCGGGTTTTAGGCGCTGGTAGCAACGTGGATTGCTTGTAACGTGGAAGAGCGGCGCTTCAGCGCCGCGTAGAGAGGGATACTGGAAGCTAGGGCTTTAGCCCCACGGGGGCTGAAGCCCGGGCCTCTTGCATCCTTCAACGCGGCCCTGAAAGGGCCGCTCTTTCACGAAAGGGCTCTTCCACGCGGTCACGGGTGGTTTTATCGTGGCACAGGCTCCACA
>Ga0210399_10004312_pt1 | contig 11039 bp, 7 predicted proteins | sample IncBWC14MmetaG_FD_150865 | JGI IMG/M metagenome (GOLD analysis project Ga0210399, IMG submission 150865) | Forest soil microbial communities from Barre Woods Harvard Forest LTER site, Petersham, Massachusetts, United States - Inc-BW-C-14-M | ecosystem: Environmental > Terrestrial > Soil >...
AGATTGCCATTGCCCTACCGGTTAAGAAATACCCAGAAAGAATAAGCGCCACACCCTAACTTCGGATCGTGTGACTGGATCCATCCCACACCAAGAAAAACCTTTTCCTGAAGGCTTGCCGCGCTAACCGGTGCGCGCAGTGCGCGCGTGTTCACTCTTCAACCACGCGGCCGCCAATCGTTCATCGTCTTTTCGCTTAGCGCTTGGTAAAGTGTGGGCCAAGCAACGTTCGACAATCCGAACCCGGAGGTGTGCATGGCGGAATGGGAACTGCGTCCTCTGTCCCTGGGAGAAATCCTCGATCGTACCTTTTCGCTGTATCGCCGCAATTTTCTGCTATTTCTTGGAATCGCGGCAATCCCGCATCTGCTGGTTCTGGCACTGAATCTGGTGCAAGTGCTGGTGCTGAAGACGCCCAGCGTAACGCCGAGGGTGCCGGCCTCGCAATTCCAGGCAGGCGCGGCAGGCAGCTTTTTGGCATTTGGGATTGTGGGAGGGATTCTGGCGCTGATCGTTTATATCGTCAGTTTCCTGTTTGCGCAGGGCGGCACCATTTATGCCGTTTCCGATTTGTATCTGGGGCGCGCCACAACTATCGGTGAATCGCTCAGCCGGATGAAGGGACAACTCCTCAATTTGCTCGGCGTGATGATCCTGAATGGATTGGCCACGCTGGCTGCCTTTATCTTCCTGATCATTCCGGGCATATACGTGGCTTGCCGGCTGTGTACTTGCATCCCCGCCGCGCTGCTGGAAGACCTGGGAGCCCGCGAATCACTGGAGCGAAGCTTTGCGCTGACGAAAGACAATGCCGGGCGGGCGTTTGTTATCTATCTGCTTTATTTTGCCTTGCTCTATGCCGCGATATTTCTATTCATGATGCCGTTCGGGGTGCTGGCGATTGTTTCGGCCAAAGACCCCAGCATGCTGCGCTGGACCATGGCGCTGATGCAGGTTGGGAACTTCTTCGCTGCCGTTTTGGTGAGCCCCTTCATCCTGATTGCGACGTCTGTCTTTTATTATGACTTGCGCGTTCGCAAAGAAGCCTTTGATTTGCAGGTGATGATGAACCCGGGAGGCATTCCGGCTTCTCAGAGCCCGCGGCCATTGACGCTTTGATGGTGCCGCGGAAACACGGCAATTTGCGGATGCCTGCGAGTACGCGATTCGTTTGTGTTTTTCTCCTCCTATTGATTCCAAGCTGCGCGCCCGCTTCTGGGCAAGAGCCGAGGCCGCCGTCAAACATCCAGGCTCCCACAAATCCGGCATACGATATGCCGTCGCTTACCGCGGAACTTGCGCGAATCTCGGCCGTGCTCGACAAAAAACCTTCCGCACACGATCTGGCGGCGCTGCGAGATTCTCTGCCCGCCGAATGGAAGGTGACGACTCCTGAAAAAGAGTATTCGATCTCAACGGGATTTCTCCGCGCGCAGCTGAACGCAGACTCGATTAGCGAGGCGCGCGTCTGGGTGGAGCACCTGAAGCAACAATTGGAAGGCTACTCTACGTGGTGGACGCTCGGGACAGCCAACAGCCGGGCCGAACTGGACAGCATTCTGAAAAGCCCGGAATTTTCTGCGGTACATCCACCGACAGGTTGGGACATTTTTCGACAACGCGTGGCGGCGTGGATAGAGCGGATGCTGCTGCGGCTGTTCGGCGAAATGGCGCAATATCCGATCGGCGGGCAAGTACTTTTCTGGGCGATTGTGGTGCTTTGCGTGGGCTTTCTCGCGTTGTGGGTATTCCGGTTCACTGTAAGCCGAGACCGGATCGATGCGTTGCCGCCCGGGCACGTGGTTGCGCCCACGCGCACCTGGCAGGAATGGATCCGTGTGGCACGACTTGCCGCGGGCAGAAACGATTTTCGTGAGGCCATTCACGCCGCGTATTGGGCTGGGATTGCCCGGTTACAAGACACGGGAATGCTTCCGAAGGATCGCACAAAGACGCCGCGGGAATACCTGCGGCTGATTTCGCAACCGGCCCGAGGAGAGTTGATGCCCCCGGCCGCCTACCGCGAGCCGCTTGCCGTGCTGACCAATCGGCTGGAGCGAACCTGGTATGGCAATCGAGCGGCGAGTGGCGACGATTTCCGGGACACGCTGGAACAAGTGGAGGCACTGGGTTGCCAATTGGAATAGCGTCCTCTGATCGAAAGCTTTTGCTGGGCGGCATGGGGCTGCTGGTGCTGTTGTTGTCGGCGAGCGCGGTCCTGTCTCCGCCCGAGCAAATGACTTCGCCGGTTCCCTCCACGTACTCCGTGCAATCGCCGGGCGCGGCTGCCGCGTACCGGTTGCTCTCCAAACTGCACTATCCTGTTCGCCGGTGGGAATCTCCTCCAACCGAACTCGATGGCGATCCGGAGAATACACTGCTGATCCTTGCCGAGCCGTTCCAGCCGCCGAGCGAAAATGAACGGAAGGCGCTGGCGGACTTTGTGGAGGAGGGCGGGCATGTGCTGTTCACGGGGCTGAATATTGATGCCTATTTTCCCGGAAGCAACGTCTCGCGGGAGCGGCCTGATCCCCTATGGGAATCGTTTGAACCGAATTTACCCAGCCGCGTGAGCCGCGACGCACAGCACGTCACTATTCAACCGCGGGGCTACTGGGCCGAGCTGACTAGCGAGCAACTGGCACTTTATGGGAAGGCCGACGCACCAGTGGTGGTTAGCTGGGCGCGGGGAGACGGAGAAATACTCTGGTGGGCGGGGTCCACTCCGTTGACCAACGCGGGAATCACACGGGAAGACAATGTGAAATTTTTTCTGAATTCAGTCGGTAACTGGTCCCCTGAGGAGCCTTACAAAATCTACTGGGACGAATATTTTCACGGACAGCGGAGTTCGCTGTGGAGTTATGTGAGCAAGACCTCGCTGGCGTGGAGTGTGCTGCAACTGGGGTTGCTGGCGGCCGCGGTCCTCTTCACGTTCAGCCGGAGGAGCGGACCAATCTACATCCCCAAGGAAACTTCACGATTATCGCCGCTGGAGTTCGTGGATACCCTGGGTGGATTGTATGAACGGGCCGGAGCCGCCTCTTCCGCGATCAACGTATCTTATGTGAGAGTTCGATCGCTGTTGACGCGGCATCTCAGCATGCCGTCGAATACCCGCAACCTGGATCTGGCGCAGGCGGCGGAGCAGCGAATGGGTTGGAGAAATTCCGGCCTGGGAGAAACACTCAGGCAGGCGGACGCGGCTGGCCGGGATTCCACAGTTTCGCCGCGAGAAGCACTGCAACTGGTGCGAAAGCTGGAGGAATTTGCAGCAAGACTTGACGTACGCAGCCAAATTCATCGAGAGAGAACCTAACCGTGCAATATCTTACCGCGCTCGCGACTCACGTCCGGGCTGAACTATCCAAAGTGGTGATTGGCCAACAGCAGGTTGTGGATCAATTGTTGCTGGTGCTGGTATGTGGCGGGCATGCGGTGATCGAAGGCGTTCCAGGCCTTGCGAAAACCCTGGCCGTCAAGTCCTTGTCTCGAATCTGCGGGCTGAATTTTCAGCGCGTGCAATGCACGGCGGACCTGATGCCCGCCGACGTCACCGGAACAAACGTGTTCAACCTGAGCAACAGCACTTTCTCACTTCATCGCGGGCCGGTGTTCACGGACCTGCTGCTGGTCGATGAGATCAATCGCACTTCGCCGCGGACGCAGGCCGCGCTGCTGGAAGCGATGGAGGAGCGGCAGGTCACGATTGACGGCACGCGCTACCCGCTTTCTGAAAACTTCACGGTGCTGGCAACGCAGAACCCCATCGAATTCGAAGGCACGTATCCGCTGCCCGAGGCGCAGCTGGACCGTTTCCTGCTGAAGATTCGCGTTTCGTATCCGAGTTCGGAAGATGAGACACAAATCCTGAAGCAGTACGAAAAGGGTTTCAACCCGCGGCATTTCGAGGAAATCCCGCTCACGCCGCTGGACCCCGCGCTGCTGCCCGCGGCGCGGCGCGAAATCGAAAGCGTTCGTGTTGAGCCGGCGCTTTATTCGTACGTGATTTCGCTGGTGCGCCGGACGCGGGATTGGCCCGCGATCTCTCTGGGAGGCAGCCCACGCGCGGCGGTGGGTCTCTTTTTCGTGGCGCGCGCGCTGGCGGGAATGGACGGGCGCGATTACCTTTTGCCGGATGACGTAAAAGCGGCGGCGTTGCCCGTGCTGCGACACCGGCTGTTGTTGAAACCCGAAGCGGACCTGGAGGGGCTGACGGCGGATCAGGTTCTGGCGCAGGTGATTGCCGCGGTCGAGGTGCCCAAGTGAGAAATCTGGCGTGAGGACGCGGACATGAGCACGGCTCGGCCGCTGGTGCCGCCAGAGACAGCTTCAAGAGCAAGATCGTTGGGCCGCATCCCGTTCGGGTTTGGGCCGCGATTCTTCGTGGTGCTGCTGCTCGGACTGCTCTGGCTGATCCCGGCGTGGTGGGTTCCCCGGTTCGTGTTCGCGATGATCTTGTGGGACCTGCTGGCGCTTGCCGGATTCATCGTGGACCTGTCGCGGCTGCCCAAGCCCGTCGAACTGGAAGCCCGCCGTAGTTGGGAACACGTGGCGTCGCTGGCCGCTCCGTGCGAGGTATCGCTGGCCGTACGCAGTTTCGGCAGGGTGGCGGTTCGCTGCACTTTGATTGACGAAACTCCAGCGTCCTTTCGAAACACTCCGCCAACGCTTTCACTCGCCGTGCCGCCCGGGCAGCTTGCCAGTGTTCCCTATTCCATTTTTCCCCGCGAACGCGGCGACGTCCGGATGGGCCGCACATTCCTCCGCTATCAAAGCAGGTTGGGATTCGCGGAACGCTGGACGGTGGCGGAGACTTCCCAAATCGTCCGGGTGCTGCCGGATCTGGAGCAGGCCCAGCAGCAGGCGCTGTATCTGGTCCGCAGCCGCCAGGTGGAGATGGAAAAACGGCGGCGCCGTCAGCACGGGCATGGGCGGGAGTTTGAGAGTCTGCGGGAATACCGGAAGGGTGATGAACTGCGCGACATTTGCTGGACGGCGACCGCGCGCCGCCATCAACTGACTACGCGCGTCTTTGAAATCGAGCGCAGCCAAGCGGTGTGGATCGTGCTGGATGCCGGACGTTTGCTTCGCGCGGAAGTGCGGCAAGAGAAGAGCGATCTCTCGCTTGCCAAGCTCGACTATGCGGTCAACGCGGCGCTTTCTCTGGCCCAGGTTGCCACCCAATGCGGCGATCGCGTGGGATTGCTGGCCTACGGACGCACAATTCAGCAAAACGTAGCCGCGGGACGCGGTGCCACGCATTTGCGGAGCATCGTGGACTGCCTGGCGCAGGTGCACGGCGAACCTTACGAAGCGGATCATGGGCGCGCGGCACGGGTCTTGCTCACCGAACAAAACCGGCGCTGCCTGGTTATCTGGATTACGGATTTCGCGGAGACGCCCACGACGCCCGAAGTGATTGAGTACGCCATGCAAATGACGCGGCGCCACCTGTTGGTGTTTGCAGGGATGAGCCAGCCGGACCTGACCGCGCTGGCCCACAAGAGTCCGGAGACGCCGGCAGAAATGTTTCGCCACGCGGCGGCGCTGGAGATCGCCCACCGCCGCGAGGTATTGTTGCGCGGGCTTCGCCAGCGGGGAGTGTTCGCGTTCGAACTTGTTCCCGGATTGCTGGCTTCCTCGATTGTGAATCAGTATCTGGATATTAAGGAGCGGAATTTGCTGTGACCGCAGTGGATTCCGGCTTCGAGATTTTGAAGAGGTACGCCAACAAACAAAGGAAAAGCACGGCGGCGAGAGTGAATTTCATGGCCACGGGGGCGTGGCTGGGAGAAAAAAAGCCTTCAATGATGCCCGCAACGACCAGCATGGGAATGGTTCCCAGAAGCAACCGCGCCCCGCGGCCTCCGGCCTGCGCGAGGGAAACTTTGCGCGGAAGCAGCCCCGGAAACAGCAAACCGCGCGCGATTTCCAGCCCGGCTCCGCCGGCGATAAAGATAGCAGGCAATTCCAACACTCCGTGCGGCGCGACGAAGCTCCACAACTGGACGGCCATGCCGGCCTTCCATGTGGCGGCCCCGATAACGCCGATGAGCAGACCGTTCAACATCATCATCCAGATGGTGCCGATTCCCGCGCTGATGCCCATAGCAAAGGTGGTGAACGAAACGGAAAGATTGTTGGTCATGATGCCGGAGGAGGCCAGCGGCTTGACCGTGACGATGGACTCCGTCCACATTTTGCGCTGCTCGATCGTTTCCATCATGCCGGGACCGAGCAAACGGTAGGCAAATGCGGAATCGTGCAGAGTAATGACGCAGGCGATCAGGGCGGTGAAGAAGAAAATGGCTACCGCGAGGAGCGTCTGCGGCAGGGTTTCGCGAAAAAGTTGCGGGTAGGTGTCGCGATAGAAGCGCACGATGCCGCTGACCTTCGGCTTGTGGCCCAGGTAAATCAGATTGTGGCAGCGGGCCAGCAATTGATTGAGATAGGTTGATAGTTGCCGGCTGGTTGGATCTTCACGCACGGCGGCCAGGTCGGAAGCGGTTTGACGGTACAATAGGCCGAGTTCTTGCAATTCCGAATGGCTGAGGGCGGCAACGCCGCTGCCGGACCGCTGTACCAGCGCCTCGAGGCGGGCCCAGTGGGGTTTTCGTTTCTCCAGCCAGCGATTGGATATCATGTCCTCTGATCCGCTCAAACCCGGCGTGTCTTTTGACCGGGCCGCCGACCAGCTTACCATCGAAACGCCGGAACAAACCGCGCTGGATTTCGCGGTTGCTGGAATCGGCAGCCGATTCCTTGCGTTAGCGCTGGACGTGTTGATTCAGTCTTTGATCGGCGTAGTCGTCGGCTTTGGCGGCGCATTTGCGATCGGTGGAATTTCCGCAGTGGCGCCGAAGGCCGGCATGTGGGGCGCGGCGATCCTGGTGCTGTTCTACTTTCTGCTTTACTTCGGATATTTTGCTGTCTTCGAGATTTTCTGGAACGGACAGACACCCGGGAAACGCAAAGCCGGTATCCGAGTGATAAAGGATTCGGGGCGCCCGCTTACTCCCGCGGAATCGATTGGCCGCAATCTGATGCGCATCGTGGACTGGCTGCCGTTTTTATACGGGGTGGGTATCGCGTGCGCATTTTTTACGAAGGGGAATAAGCGGCTGGGTGACCTGGTGGTCGGTTCGATTGTGGTCCGCGAAACGCCGCTGGTGGATTTGCACACCGCCTGGCAGGCAGGACCGGCCTCGCCGGCAGCGGCTCCCGTCTCGGGCAGCCCGCTGGGCGCGGACCGTTTGTCACCCGAAGAGTTCGCGCTGATTGAATCTTTTCTCGGCCGGAGAGCCGCGCTGGATCTGGGAGTGCGCATGAAGATGGCCGAAGAAATTCTACGGCGCCTGAAGCCAAAATTGACGCTGCCCCCGGAAACACCGTTTTCGACGGAACGCATTCTGGAAGCGCTCGCTTACGAGCGGCGCGCCACCGGCCAATATTCCTGAACCGAAACGTTCTGGATATCTTTTCCTGAATGGACCCGGCTGAGAGGAAGTCCCGCTGGCCGGTTATGCGCACCCCAAACCGCCTAAATTCACCTACATCTTATTCATATTAAGTCGGTTTGACTTAACGGACAGAACTGTATTGAATTGTTAGCCTGCCCGGACGACCGGAACCGGATGGGGCGCTAACTGCCAGATGGGGGAGTTCGCGATGATTACGTTCTTACGTTCTGCCGCCGCACCAGTGTGCGATGCCACCGTCCACCGCGACGGGGGCTGGACGAAATCCCTGATTCTTCGATGCACGGTGATTGCGCTGTTTGTCCTGAGCCTCCGCATGCCCGCGGCACAGGCACAGGTTTCGGCGAGCATTCGCGGCGTGGTGACAGACGCCGCGAGCGCGCCGGTGGCCCAGGCGGCCGTAAACGTAAAGAATCTGGAGACCGATGTGGTCCGGACAGCGAACACGGATGAGGCCGGCAGATACCTGGTGCTGGCGCTGCCCGTCGGCAGGTACGAAGTGCGGATTTCGAAGAGCGGCTTTCAGGACGCGGTTCAGAGTGGCATTTCGCTTGTTGTGGGAGAGGAGGCGAGCGTCGATCTCCGATTGCAGGTGAGTGCGGTGAAGTCGGAAGTGAAGGTCACGAGCGATGCGCCAATTGTGAGCGTAACCACACGGGACATCAGTGGGTTGGTGGGAGAGCAGGCCGTGAAGGATCTTCCCTTGAACGGGCGGAGCTATGATCTGCTGCTGCCGCTGAATCCGGGCATCGTGAATTTCACTTCGCAGAAAACTGGCGGGACTGGGATTTCGAATTCCACGACCGGAAACAATTTCTCCGTCACGGGCAACCGGCCGCAGCAGAATATTTTCTTGCTGAACGGCGTGGAGTACACCGGCGCGGCGGAAAACAACATGACGCCGGGCGGACCGAGCGGAATGCTGCTGGGCGTGGAGGCCGTGCGCGAGTTCAACGTGCAACGGGATTCCTACAGCGCGGAGTTGGGCAAGCGGCCGGGCGGGCAGGTGGTGATCGTGACGCAGTCCGGCGGGAACCAGTGGCATGGCGCGGTGTATGAGTACCTGCGGAACAATGCGCTGGATGCGGCGAACTTCTTCGACCAGGGCTCCGCTCCACCGTTTCAGAGGAACCAGTTTGGGGTCTCTTCGGGCGGCGCGATCCAGAAGAATAAGACGTTTTTGTTTGGGAACTATGAAGGTTTCCGGCAGAACCTTCACCAGACGTCGGTGGCGTTCGTGCCGGATGCGGCGTCGCGCGCTGCGGCGGTACCAAGCGTGCAGCCCCTGCTGAATTTGTGGCCGCAATCGTCCGTCGAAGCATGCCCCACAGCTTGTGGGATTGCCGCGTACTTCAGCAACCCACTGCAAACGATTCGCGAGGATTTTGGAACCGTGCGCGTGGATTATATTTTTTCATCGAAAGATTCGCTCGCCGGAATTTACACCGTGGATGACGGCGGCGACGTAACGGCGACACCTGCCAATCCATTCAGTTCGGACATTCTGAATTTGCGCGAGCAGGTTTTCAGTCTGGAGGAAACTCATATTTTTTCACCGACCCTGCTGAATACCGGGCGATTCGGATTTTCGCGCGCAGGCTATTTCTTCACGGGGGAACCCACGCCGGGTACTCCTGCGGCCGGCGTGCCGGGTTTCCTTTCAGGGCTTCAGGTAGGCGCCGTAGTTGTGGGCGGCAGCGCGGCTTCGAACCCCCAGGCTTCGATTGGCCTCGCCGGCAGCAACAATGGCAGCAATCTGCATATTGCGCGCAACCTGTTTACATACGAGGACCGCGTGACCATGACGAAGGGCCGACACCAGCTCAGTTTCGGCGCGTGGTTCCAGCGATTTCAATCGAACGAGATCATCGCGCTCAGCCAGTATGGACAGGCGACGTTTGCGAGCTTGACGACATTCCTTCAGGGCACGGCATCCTCCTTCTTGTATGATCCCGCCCCAACGAACATGTACTGGAGGTCGTTATTAGGGGCGTTTTACGCCGAGGATGTTTTCCGGGTGAACTCCAAGCTGACGATTTCGCTGGGATTCCGCGATGAGTTTTCAACCGGTTGGAATGAGGCGCATGATCACGCGTCGAACTACACGTTCACCAACGGAGTGATTAACTCGCAGCCGCGGATCGGCGGCTCGCTCTTCACAACAAACAATGCGAAGTTCCTGCCGCAGCCACGCATCGGCGTGGCGTGGAGCCCGTTTGGCAACAAGACCGTGTTTCGCGCGGGATTCGGGATGTACAACGACCTGCAGGACGCACTGGGGTACCGCGCGGACCAGAACGCGCCATTCAATCCGGTCTACAGCATCGCGAATTTCAAGGTTTCTTCCTTTCCGATCGATCCAGCGGCGCCAGTGCAGGCTGGCGCAAAGCTCGTGCCTGGAGGAGTTCAGCCGGATATGAAGACGCCGACGCTGATTTCCTGGTCGCTGCGCGTGGACCGGGAGCTTTCGCCGAACACGGTTTTGACCATCGGGTATATCGGCTCGCACGGATACCACGAGTTGATCGGGATCGACGCCAACGAACCGGTGCCGGTGATTTGTCCGGCGTCTCCCTGCCCCGCTGTTTATCCGACATACGACGCCAGCCAAGCCGTTACTCCGACGAACGGACCGACCCTCGGATTTCCCATCAATCAGAAAAATAATATTCCGGACTCTCCGCTTGCCGGCGCTCCGGTCCCAGCGGGCAGTTATTTCATTCCCGCAGGGGCACCAAGGGCCAATCCGACGATTGCCAATACTTGGACCTGGTTCTCAGTTGGCAACAGTTCGTATCACGCATTGCAGGTGGACCTGCGGAGGCGCTTCAGTCACGGACTTTCGGTGCGCGGAGTCTACACGCTTTCGAAAGCGCTGGATGACGGCGATTCGTTGAATCAGACGACGGCGGGGAATGCGCCGGGTCTGGTGTCGAATCCTTTTAACCTGGCGTCGGACAAAGGACTCGCGACCTATGACGCGCGGAATGTGGGCGTGGTGAATGTACTTTACGAATTGCCATTTGGCCGCGGCCAGGCTTTCGCGCAGGATGTGGAAGGCTGGCGCGACAAACTGGTAAGCGGCTGGTCGGTCTCCAGCATCGTCACGGCACAGTCCGGATTTCCATTCACGCCTCAGCTCAGCTACAACCCGTCGAACAATGGCGATACGCGCAATCCCGTGCGGCCGTTTCTGAATCCCGATTTCAAGGGGCCCGTGGTTCTGGGCAATCCGACCCAGTGGTTTAATCCGGCCGCTTTCATCGCGCCTCCCTCTTTAAGCGGTTTTTTTGGCGATGTAGGCCGGAACACGTATATCGGACCGGGCCTTGCCACGTGGGATTTTTCAGTTCTGAAGAACACGCGGATTCGGGAAAGCCTGAACCTGCAATTCCGCGCGGAGATTTTCAACCTGCTGAACCGCGCGAATTTCAATACGCCGAACCTCATCGTGTTTACGCCACCGACCGCGACCAACACGAGCGGATTGTCTGGCACGGCAGGCGCGATCACCAGCACATCGACGACGGCGCGGCAGGTGCAGTTTGCGCTGAAGCT
>Ga0210399_10004314_pt1 | contig 11037 bp, 13 predicted proteins | sample IncBWC14MmetaG_FD_150865 | JGI IMG/M metagenome (GOLD analysis project Ga0210399, IMG submission 150865) | Forest soil microbial communities from Barre Woods Harvard Forest LTER site, Petersham, Massachusetts, United States - Inc-BW-C-14-M | ecosystem: Environmental > Terrestrial > Soil >...
GCGAGCGCGGCTTTTTTGGTCGGCTCCCTTGCAAAAGGGTGACAAAATTAAGTTTACTTGCGCGCAGGGGCACGCATGCGGCGAGGCATAATTGTCGGTATGGCCTGCGGACGGAACTTGACGGGCCCCAACGAGAAATAAGAACAATGAAGGATTCCGTGGAGCGTCGTTTGCATACTCGACATCGGGCCCGGACGATCGTCTACATCACCGTGCCCGGCGGCCGCCGCAAGCTTTGCAAGGCGGTGAACCTGAGCGCCACGGGTGTGTTCATCGAGACTACGAACCTGGGACTGCGCAAGGGGCAGCAGGTCGTGCTCTCCTTTGCCATCAATCTCGGCAGCATCATCAAGCTCCATCGGCGCACGGCCGTGGTCGCGCACGTCTCGCGCGGCGGCACCGGGCTGATGATGGAAACCTACGCGCAAGCCTCCGGCTGAAGTCGCCGTCCGCTGACAGATCGCCGTGACGCGGGAGTGATAGGCTCTCGCGGGTCATGAGGACTGCGTGTCACACCTGAGATCTCCCGCGCGCCGGCGCCTGTTGCAGGCGCTCGGCCTCGCCGTGCCGCTCGCCGCGATCGGCGTGACACGGGGTGCGCGCGGCGCCGCCGCCGCGCCGCTCCTCGATGCGGCCGCGCCCGAGGCCAAAGCCGTCAAATACGTCGAGGATGCCGCGCACGCGAGCGGCGCCTCGCCCGGCAGCACCTGCGCCAACTGCGCGCTCTACCAGGGGGCTGAGGGTTCGACGCAGGGCCCGTGCCAGATCTTCCCCGGCAAGGAGGTCAGGGCCGCCGGCTGGTGCGCCTCCTGGGCGCCACAGATGTAGGGGAAACACAGGCGCTGCCAAATGTCGGTTCTGCCCCGCTATTGACGGTGCGTCAGGCCTCATAAAAAATTACGTCGCCGACGGAACACATGAGAGTGACGTCATGAACAAGCATCTGCTCAACCGCCGTCAGTTCGCCGCGCGCTGTGCGGCCTTCGGCTTGGCGCTTCCGGTGTTGGATGCGTTCGCGAAGGCGCCCGCGCGCACCGTCAAGCTTCCGGACGGCCCGGCCGTGACGGCGCTCGGCCAGGGGTGTTGGCACCTCGGGCAGGACCGACATCCGGCCGCCGTCGAGCAGGAGGCGCTGCGCACCGGCATCGCGCTCGGCATGAACCTGCTCGATACCTCCGGCAATTACGGCAGGGGCCGCTCGGAGCAGCTCCTGAGTCACGTGCTCGCCGGTGAGCGCGAGCGCATCTTCCTCGTCTCGAAGGTCGAGGGTGACGAAGTCGCGGGGGATGGCATCGCGCGCGCCTGCGCCGCGAGCCTCGCGCGCCTCGGCACCGGCTACCTCGATCTCTATCTGCTGCACTGGCCGGTGCCGAGCGCCGAGTTTCCGGGCATCGTGGCCGGATTCGAGCAACTGCGTGCGGCGGGCAAGATCCGCGCCTGGGGTGTATCCAACTTCAACGTCAGTCAGATGGAGGATCTGTTCCGGGTTCCGGACGGCACTCGCTGCGCCACCAATCAGGTCGCTTACAGTCTCAACAACCGCCACATCGAGGCTGACCTCATGCCCTGGTGCAGGCAGCACAACGTGCCGCTGATGGCGTATTCACCGCTCGGCGGCGACAAGCACCTGGTGGTTGCCGATCCCACGCTGGTGCAGATCGGCGCCGCGCACGGCTGCCCGGCCTCCGCGGTGGCGCTCGCCTGGGCGATCCGCGGCGGCAACGTCATCGCCATTCCCGAATCCGGCTCGCCGGCGCACGTTAAGGAAAACGCCGTGGCGCTCTCGACGGAGCTCACGGCCGAGGACCTCAAGACTCTCGATGCGGCCTATCCGGGGCCGGCCGGCGCGGGCTAGCGCCGCGATACCGAATTCTGTGAACCGCGTCCTGCACCGCAGGCGCGGGCAGCCGATATAAGCATCCAGGGCCTCGCTTTCCCGACGGCACCGCGGCCTGTTGCGCGGCGGATTCGGCTCGGGCGAAACGCAGGGATACCGGCACAGTTCCAGGGACCGCGATGCAGAGGCGCGCTACAGACCTCGTCGAGGGCGAGCAGTCAGAGATCGACCACCTGCGTGGCGTCGTCGATCGGCTGCGGCATGCGGCCACTCACGACCCGCTGACCGGATTGCCCACGCGCGAGGTGCTGCTCGGCAGACTGCAGCGCGAGCTCGGGCGGACCGAAGCCGGCGCTGAGCGCATCGCAATCCTGTTCGTCGATCTCGACAATTTCAAACGGGTGAACGACTCGCTCGGTCACGGCAGCGGCGATGAGGTGCTGCGCGAGATGGCGCGGCGCATCGTCGGATGCCTCGGCGCGCCGGACACGGCGAGCCGCTTCGGCGGCGATGAGCTGGTCATCCTGCATCCACGCGCCACGGCCGGCTCGCAGGAAACGCTGGCGGCGCGGATCCTCGCCACCACCGCAGAGCCGATCGTCATAGCGCGCCGGGAAGTGGTGGTGACTGCGAGCATCGGCGTCGCCTTGTGCGCTCCGGGCGAGAAGACCGCCGAGCAGCTGCTGCGCGAGGCCGACACCGCGCTCTACGCCGCGAAGGATCGCGGCCGGGCGAGGCTCCAGCAGTTTAACGACGAGCTGTACGCGCACGCCGAGCGACGCATGCAGATCGAGTCGGACCTGCGCCTGGCGCTGCGCGGCGCGCAACTGTTCGTCGCCTACCAGCCGCAGGTCAGTCTGAGAAGCGGGCGCGTGGTCGGGCTCGAGGCGTTGGCGCGCTGGCGCCATCCCACCCGTGGCATCGTCCCGCCGGATGATTTCATTCCGGTGGCCGAGGAATGCGGGCTCATCGTGGACCTCGGCAGGCAGGTACTGCGGGAGTCCTGCCGCCAGCTGGCCGAATGGGCGCGACTGGCACCGGGCCGGCGGCTGGCCATGTCGGTGAACGTCTCGCCCCGCGAGGTCGAGGCGCCGGGCTTCATCGATGAGCTGGCGCGGATTCTCGCTGACACGGCCGTCGATCCCGCATCGCTCTGCCTGGAGATCACCGAGAAGGCGGTGACCGGTGCCACTGCGGACACGGTCAGGGTGCTCGAGCAGGTGAGGAAGATGCGAGTCTATGTTGCGATCGACGACTTCGGCACGCAGCATTCGTCGCTTACCCGGCTGCGCGACCTGCCGGCCGAAGTGCTGAAGATCGACCGGGATTTCATCGACGGCCTGGGCGCCGAGCCCGGTGATACGGCGATCGTCTCCTCGATCCTGAGTCTCGCCTTCGCGATGGGCAAACACCCGATAGCGGAGGGAGTCGAAAGGCGCGAGCAGGCGGCGGCCCTGCTGCGCATGGGCTGTGCAGTGGCGCAGGGTTTCCTGTTCTCTCCACCGCTCGCGCCTGAGCAGGTCGCGCCGCTGCTCGAGCGCACACTGTGGCGGCCGCGTGCCGAGCGCACCCTGGCCGAGATCGCCACCGATGCGCCGGCGCGCCGCGGCCACCGCTATTTCATCGACGAGTTCCTCGACCACATCGGCGCGCCCATGGGCGCGAAGCCCGGAGGCGACCGGTGATCACTCTGACCATCGGCATCGGCAATCTGCTCATCGGCCTGGCCTATACGGGCCTCGGGCTGCTGTCGGTGTGGGAGACCTACAGCCTGCGCCGCTATCGCGGCTGGTCGCGCTTCGGAATCGGCTTCGCGCTGATGGCCGCCAGCTGCGGGCCGCATCACCTGATTCACGGCTGGCACGCGCTGCAGGAAGGCGACTCGTCCTGGCCGATGCTGGCGGTTACTCTGATCGGGCTGCCGGCAGGGCTCATTTTCGTCGGGCTGCGCTTCGAGACGGCGCTCGGTGGCGCGGGTGACCGTCCATTCGGGTCCTCGCGCTACTGGGCCATATCGCTGGTCGCCGCCTTCGCCGTGGCCGTGGGCTGGCTCACCGGCTGGACCCTGGCGCGTCCGGCCCCGGTGTTCGCGTCCCAGGCGATCTGCACGGCACTCGGACTCTCTGCGCGAGCGGTCCCGGCGGCCGGGCTCGACGTGACCTCGCTCATTCTCCCGGCCAATCTGTTCGTGGTAGTCACTTACGGCATGGTCGGCTGGTACCTGGCCGACTACCAGGTACGCCGCCACGTCGCCAAAGGCGACTGGTCGCTATCGGGCGTGTCGCTGACGGGCGTGTTCTTCTCCTGCGCCCTGATGCACCTGATCTATGCCACGACCGAGCTGCATCCTGCGATTCTTCCCTTCGACCTGTTGGGCATTCCCGCCTCGGTCTACTTCCTGTGGGTCGTCAGGCGCGTGCACAGCGATTCGGTAGTGGACTGGAACCGCCGGCCGCTGGTCGGTGCCGCCGCGACGCCCGAGCGCTCCGCGCCCTGGCATTAGCCAACGAGTCACTCGTAGCAGGGTCCGATCTCGCGCACCTCGACCGTGGCCCATGCGGCCGCCGGACACTCGCCGGCGAGCGCCAGCGCTTCCTCGCGGGTCTTAACGTTGAGGAGAAAGTATCCGCCGACGAGCTCCTTCGCCTCGGTGAAGGGTCCATCGACCACGTTGCGCTGCCCGCCGCGGACCTGTAAGCGCGCGCCCGCGGCCTTCAGCGAGTTGGTGCCCGCGAGCACGCCGCGTGCCTGCAGGCTGCGGGCGTACTCGATCATGCTTTCGTACGCGACCTGCCCCGCCTCGAGACCGAGCTCGTGGCGCTGGCCGGTGGGCTCGACGATCAACAACAGGTAGGACATGGGCTCTCCGTTCAGTCGCGCACGCAGGCTGCGGCGCGGCCCAGCAGCAGGCGGCTCTCGCGTGCATTGTGCGTGAGCCGCGCGGCGCGCTCAAACTCTCCGCGTGCCTCGCGGTAGCGTCCGAGCTTGGCCAGCAGATCACCGCGCACGCTCGGCAGCAGGTGATAGGACTTGAGCCGGCCCTCGGCCTCGAGGCGGTCGGCGAGCTCGAGTCCGGCGGCGGGGCCGTAGGCCATCGACACCGCCACCGCACGGTTGAGCTCCACGACCGGCGTCGGCGTCAGGCGCACGAGCTCGTCGTAGAGCATGGTGATGTGCACCCAGTCGGTGTCCTGCGCGGTCGCCGCGCGTGCGTGGCAGGCGGCGATCGCCGCCTGCAGCAGGTACGGCCCGCGGGTCTCCCTGAGTGCCTCACCGCGCGCGAGCGCCATCAGGCCGCGATGGATGAGGAGACGGTCCCAGTGCGCGCGGTTCTGGTCGAGGAGCAGCACCGGCTCGCCGTCCGCGCGGGTGCGGGCGCGGATGCGCGAGGCCTGGATCTCCATCAGCGCGACCAGCCCGTGGGCCTCGCTCTCCGCGGGCGCGAGCGCGGCGAGAATGCGCCCGATGCGCAGCGCCTCCTCGCACAGCGCCGGCCGCATCCAGTCGGAGCCCGCGGTCGCCGCATAGCCTTCGTTGAAGACCAGATAGATGACCTCGAGGACCGAGGAGAGGCGCCGTTGCAGCTCCTCGCCGCGCGGAATCTCGAACGCCACGCCCGCCTCGCTCAGTGCCCGCTTGGCGCGCACGATGCGCTGCGCGATGGTGGGCTCGGGCACAAGAAAGGCGCGGGCGATCTCCGCGGTGCTCAGACCGCCGAGCAGCCGCAGCGTGAGCGCGGTGCGCGCCTCGGTGGGCAGCAGCGGATGGCAGGCGGTGAAGATGAGCCGCAGCAGATCGTCGCCGATCTCGTCATCGGCGGCTGCCTCGACGCCGTCGCTGTGCTCCTGGTCCATCTCGAGCTCGGCGCTGATCGCTTCGTGCTTGCTAGCCTGCATGCGCAGGTGGCGCAGCCGGTCGAAGGCGCGGTTGCGGGCGGTGGTCATGAGCCAGGCACCGGGGTTGTCCGGGATGCCGGTGCGCGGCCACTGCTCGAGCGCGGCGACGAGCGCATCCTGCGCCAGCTCCTCGGCAGCACCCACGTCGCGGGTCAGCCGGGCGAGCACGGCGATCAGCTTCGCCGACTCGATCCGCCAGACCGCATCGATGGTGCGCTGGACCTCCGTGGCCTTCATGGCCACGGATGACATCACCGCCAGCTGGACTGCGCAAGCGAGGTTCACTCAGGCACTTTTCTGCGCAGCGGCGGCCAGTGCCTCCTCGGGCTTGGCGCAGTTGACCATCCAGGGCGTGCCGAAGCGATCGGTGCACATGCCGAAGCGGTAAGCCCAGAAGGTCTCCTGCATCGGCATGCAAACCGTGCCGCCCTCGGAGAGGACGCGGAACAGTCGTTCGGCATGCGCGGCATCCTCGGCGTTGGCCATCACATTGAAGCCCTGCGGCTTCTCGTAGCGATCGGGCGGCACGTCGCAACCGAGCAGCGCATCGTCACCGAGGTCGACGCGCGCGTGGATGATCTGGTCGCGCGTTGCGGGCGAGCCCTGCGCCGCTCCCGGCGCCTCGCCGTAGGTCATCGAGAAGACGATGCGACCGCCGAAGGTCGTGGCGTAGAACTTGAAGGCTTCGCTGCAGTTACCCTGAAAGTGAAGATGCGTGAGCGTGGTTGGCACGAGAGTCTCCGTATGTTGAGCTCAGTTTCTCGAGATGCGGTCGAGGCGGCTCTGCCGCTGCTCGCGCAGCTCTGGCGTCAGGCCGGGACCGAAATCCTCGGCCTCGAACACGCGCCGGATCTCGATCTGCTCGTTGCTGCTGCGGAACGGCGAGCGGCGGATCCATTCGATCGCCTCGTCGATGGAGCGCACCTGCCACAGCCAGAATCCCGCGATCAGCTCCTTGGTCTCGGTGAACGGGCCGTCGATCACCGTGCTCTTGCCACCACTGAACTGGACGCGAACGCCCTTGGAGCTCGCCTGCAGCCCTTCGGCTGCCAGCAGCACGCCGGACTTCACCAGCTCTTCGTTGAACTTGCCCATCTCGCCGAGCAGCGCCTCGCTCGGGAGGATGCCGGCCTCCGTCTCCTGGGTGGCCTTCACGATCACCATGACTCGCATGTCGGATCTCCTTCCGCTTGAAGTGTGGTGGCGGGCGCCTCAACGCCCGTTCCTGCAGGTATGACGAATGAGCGGGCCGAATATCGACCGCGGCGCCGGATGAACGGGCCCGATACCGGCTAAGTCACGGAAAGTGCTTGGAATTATCTGAGCTCGAATCGGACGCCTCGTCCGGCGCCTGGTGCAGCTCCCAGCCGAGGTCCTGCGCGGCGCGCTGGGCGCGCTTGGAGAGCGTTCCGGTTATCCAGAACTCGCGGCCCAACGGCGTGTGCGGCGGCAACGCCGTCCACAGCTGCCGCTCGAGCTGCGACACGTCCTCGGTCCAGTAGAGGGACTCGAAGGCGCCGCAGACGACGATACCGCCGTCGGCGCGCAGCGCCGCCGGCAGCCGCAGGCCCGCCATCACGGCTGTGAGCGGGTAGCTCGCGTGCACCCGCGCGAGGAGTCCCGCACTGCGCAGATACACCTGGACCTCCTCGTCCGAAGTGAGCCCGATCGCATGACGAAGGAGCTCGCCCCGTTGCGCAACGCCGCCGAGCGCCTCCACGGCCGAGAGCAGCACCAGCTGCCGAGTGGGACTCAAGAGCGGCGCGTTCATGAAGCCCTCGATCTCGACGTCATTGAGTCCGAAGCCGACGAGCGTCTTGCGGGTGCGCTCGCGGATTACCGCCGGATCCTCGTTGTAAATCGCATCGACCGTGCGCTGCGCGATGCCGATCCCCGGAATCGCCGGCAAGCCGACGAAACGCACGCTGAAGCCCGCCCCGGCGGCGATCCTGGCGGCGTGTCGGATCGCATCACGCAGCACCCTGTTGTCCGTGTAGGGGTCGACGCCGAGCTTGTGATAGTAGTCGCGCTCGGCGGCGGTGACGCCGAGATAACGCTCGGCGTAGCTGCGCGCTGCCTTCTCGCCCTTCCTGCCGGCCGCAGCGACCCGCGCGCCGGTGGACGGTGCACGCGCAGAGTCGACGGCGCTCTTCGCCTCCGCCCCAGCCTCTTCACCAAGCGCCTTGTAGCCGCTGAACAGATGCGCGATACCCTTCGGGATCCCCGTCACGGTCTGCACCGGATGCGTCACGACGTCGGCCGCGGTCTTCACCTGCGACTCGACTCCCTGCACCACGCCGGTGGCGGCAACCTGCACGTCGGAAGTGGCCGCGAGCTCGGTGAGCGCCGCCACCTCGCGGATCCGGATCGCAAGCGCCGCGCGACCGTAAGCGTCGAAGCGCCCAAAGCGGCTGTCGAGCACGAAATGATTCATCAGACCGTCGCCGTGCACCGGGTCGACGACCTTGTAGCCCGGGCCCGACACCATCGCTGCCGGCAGCAGCTCCCCGGGCGTACGATCCGGCACGGTCTCGAACTCCACACCGGGCGCGGACGTGGCGCCGCCCAGCAGCCACGCACATGGCAGAACCAGCGCGATCCGGACGTCTGCTCTATTCACGGGTGTGTTTCTTCTTGTAGTTGGGCGGCGCGCCCCAATCATGGGAGGGGCAAAACGTGGGTGTCAACGGCCCGCGGCCGCTTTGCACCAGGGCCGTGCCGCAGCGCTGCGACTGCCCCGCAATCGTGCGCACGGTCGCTACGCTGCCAGGTCGTTGAGGCGTTTCCTCTACCCGCGGGGCCAGCGTTCTGGCACGCACATTGCATTTTTGCTAATTCGGGAATCTTCGGCGCGTGCTACGGTCGAGTAGGGACGTTTGAAAAGGAGCGGGAGCCCAGTGCAGAGCAATATCGGCAGACATTATCTGATAGCGTCCGATTTCGATCAGACGCTGAGCTTCAACGACTCGGGGCTCGTGTTGAGCAGCCTGCTCGGCGTCGAAGGCTACAGCGAGCGCGTGAGCGGACTCGCGCGCACCAATCTCGTACAGCAGGGCGGCGAGCTCGCCTATCTCATCCGGCACGACCCGGAGTTTCGCGGCGTGCGCCACGAGCACCTGGTGGAGGCCGGCAAGCGCGTGCGCCTCAAGGGCGCAATTGCGCCGCTGGTGCGCTTTCTCGATCAGGGGCTGCCGGGATTCAAGTTCTCGTTCTTCGTCATCTCGGCGGCGCCGCGCGAGATCGTGGTTTCCGCTCTGGATGGCATCGTCTCACCGGCTCACATCTTCGGCACCGAGCTCGACTTTGACGAGGCCACGGGCGAAGTGCAGGCGATCCGCCGCGTGCCCGCCGGCTACGGCAAAGTCGCGGTGCTCGAGGAGCTCGAGCGACGGCTCGAGGTGCCCTCGGACCGCGTGATCTACGTCGGCGATGGCAGCTCGGACGTGCACGTCATGCTGCATGTCAACAATCACGACGGCTTCACCATCGCCGTCTCCAACAACCGGCAGCTCGCGCAGATAGCGCGTACCACCGTGCTGAGCGACAACGCCTTCAGCATCATGGTGCCGATCCTCGACCAGATCCTCGACTGGCGTACCGGCGAGATCCGCGCCCTGCTCGAGCGCCATGGGCTGACGCTGCAGGCGTGGGACAAGGCACGCACCGATCACGTACGGATCGACGACAGCGGGCAGCGGGCGACGGGCAGCGAGTGAGTGGTCCGCGCCGGCACTCAGGCGGCGGCGCCTGGCACGCGCAGCGAAGAGCCGCTCCTGATGCTGACCGAGGGTGAGCGGCGCGCGCCGCGGGAGCTGCGCCCCTCCTCGATCTCGATGCCGATGACTCCGGGAACTGCCCGCAGCGATGGCAGGTCCTCGAGGTCGGCCGAGCCGACGAGGACCCCGAGGTCGGAATGCGTCGAGGTATGCCCGAATCCGAGAGCACGACAGATGGTGGCGACCTCATGGATGCGGTCGCGAGAGTCCCTTCCAACCGCGATCGTCACGTCGACCCGGCTCACTGCGCACTCCCGTTTTCCAAGATCCTAGCTCACTTTCCGCGATTCAGCGTCACGTCGCCGGGCGCAGACAGAGCGTGGCCGCCCGGTACGGCCACGCTCAGGCCTGCGGCGGGGATCCACCCGGGAGCTATTTGCGCGCGAGGAGATAACGCACGAGCGAGTGATCTCGCCGGAGAGAATCAGCGCGCGCGACTCGACGGGGTGCGAGTGCTGGCGGGCGCAGCCCGGCTGTAAATTGGCCGGGCGTCATGGGAACATTTAACCAAAGGAGAGCGACTCATGGACACCATCAAGCCCTTGTTCACGGCGGTCGGAACGGTAACCGGCGGCCGCAACGGTCACGGGGAAGCGGCGGATCATTCCGTCTCGGTCAATCTCTCGGTACCGAAGGCCATGGGTGGCCCGGGTCGACCCGACACGACCACCCCCGAGCATCTGTTCGCGGTCGGCTACGCCGCCTGCTTCGGCGGGGCGCTCGATTTTGTCGCGGCCCAGAAAAAGAAAAACGCCAAGGGCGCGACCGTCACCTGCAGCGTATCGATCGGGCCGCGGGACTTGGGCGGATTCGGCATCGCGGTGAAGCTGCACGTCAGGGACGCGACGATTGCGCAGGGAGAGCTCGAGGCCCTGGTGCGCGAGGCGCACGAGAAGATCTGTCCCTACTCGCACGCAACGCGTAACAACGTTCCGGTCGAGCTCGCCGTCGAGGGCGCGGGGTAACCTACCCTCCGAAGCGGTGCTCACTGCGTTTCCAGTGCCGCCACTGCCGCGCGCGCCGCTCGCGTCGCGACCCCCTGGGCGCGTTGGCGAGGCGTGGGAAGCGCATCGCGAGGGCACCCGTGACCTGCTGCCAGCCCGCCTGCGGATCCCACTTCTGCGCATAGCCGCCGCTCAGCACCTGGAAGGCTGACTGCGCGCGTCCCTGTTTGTCGACGGGTCCCTGCGCGTCCTTGTGCCCGAACCAGTTCGGTGTGACGAAGTCGCTCACCAGGATCCCGCCGATCGTATAGCCGTATTGGTCGTCCTCGACCGGATCGCACACCTCACCCGCCCAGAACACTCCCTGCGAGTCCTGGTAGGCGCTGTTCAGCCACGGGTCGACCGCCATCTCGCAGATCTCATGCGTAGCGCCGACACTCAGGCTCGCGTTGTCGGCCTGGATCGTCTTGGCGAAGATCTTCGAGATCGGCAGGCCTTCGTTGGTCAGATCGTGATAGGCGAGCGCGTTGGCCTGATCGCTGTTATCGAGAAACACCACCCACCAGGCGCCGGCGGCGGGCGTG
>Ga0210399_10004315_pt1 | contig 11035 bp, 10 predicted proteins | sample IncBWC14MmetaG_FD_150865 | JGI IMG/M metagenome (GOLD analysis project Ga0210399, IMG submission 150865) | Forest soil microbial communities from Barre Woods Harvard Forest LTER site, Petersham, Massachusetts, United States - Inc-BW-C-14-M | ecosystem: Environmental > Terrestrial > Soil >...
GCACGACGAGCGCACGACCGCCCGCCTGCTCGGCGAGCCGCGCCGTCTCCTTCGCCTCGGCAACCGACTTCGAGTAGTTGACCGCGACCGCCGCGCCCTCGCGCGCGAGCGCCAGCACGGTCGCGCGGCCGATTCCGGTGGCGCCTCCGGTGACCAGCGCGACCTTTCCCGAGAGCCTCGGTCCGGCCGGCGTCATGGCGCGGCGATCAGGGGAAGTGGTACCGAGAAATGTGGAGGTGGACTCCGTGGGAGGATTGCGGCTCCACCGTCAGCTCGGACGCTCCCACCAGCATCGAGGCCTTCACCTTCTCGAGGCGGGCCTGCAGCGGGGGCAGGTCGGGAGCGACCATGGAGAGTGCCACCATGCCCTCCATCCCGCGCACCTCGCGCGCCGGCACCATCATGAGCGTGGCGCCCCCGATCCAGCCGAGCATGGTGCGCGGGCCGCCGTTGTTGACCTCGACCTCGGGCAGCCCGAAGAGATCCTGGTAGGTCTTGGCGGTCTCGCCGGGCGACGGCGAGCCGATCACGAGCCGCTTGAAGCGTACCGGCGACTCGGCGTGCGGCGGGCCCGCATCCGGAGTGGCCAGCTCCACCAGAACCCCGTGACAGGCGGTGGGATGCAGGAATCCGATGCGGCCCGCGAGTCCCCGCCGCGGCGCGGTGTCGAGCAGCGCCACGCCCTTGGCTCGGAGCGCGGCGAGATCGCCGCCCACGTCGGCGGTCTTGAAGCAGACGTGGTGGAGCCCCTCGCCGCGCTTGCCGAGAAAGCGGCCCACCGGGCTCTCCGGAGTGAGCGGCTCCAGCAGCTCGATCTCGCTCTCGCCCGCGGCGAGGAGCGCGGCCCGCACGCCCTGCTCGGCGACCTCCGCCTCGCGCACGAGCGGCAGGCCGAGCGTGTCCCGCCAGAATCGGTACGCGGCCGCGAGGTTCTTCACCGCGATGCCGACGTGATGGATGTTCGTCACCATGGCTGCGTCACGGCGTTCACGCTAGCCGACGAAACGCGGATTTTCAAGGTCTTTCGCCCTCTCGAGGCCCCGGCGCGTCAGGCCTGGGCGAAGAGCTTCTCGCTCGGGACGGGCGGAACCGCGACCAGGGCCGCGTTCTCCTCGACGTGGGCCACGTTCTGCATCCCGCAGAGCGCGGTGCCGACCCCCGGCGTGGAGCGCACGAACTGGAGCGCGCGCTGTGCGTCGGTGTGGAGGCCTTCGAGCACCTGGCCGAGCGCCGCGGGCAGATTGCGGGCCAGCTTACCCTGCAGGATGGACGCGGAGGTCATGACGTAGACCCCGAGCCGCTCCGCGGCCTGCATCACCGAGACGGTCGCCTTGCCCATCTTCTGATTGGCGACGGTGAGGGCCTCGGTCATCGCGAGGTTGTACGGAAGCTGGATCACCCCGAAGCGATGACGGTCGCCCGCCACCTCGCGGGCCAGGCCAACCAGGTCCGGCAGCGACAGATACTCGCGCGCGGTCGCGGGCTGCCGGTAACCCTCCCACGTCGCGGTGCCGTACCAGCGGATCTTCCCGGCGCCCGCCGCCTCCTCGAGGAACTCGAAGGCGGCGCGCATGCGCGCGGCGAACGCGCGCCGGTCCAGCGCGGCGAGCTGGGTCTCCGGGTTGTGCAGATAGTAGACGTCGATGGTCTCGACGCCCAGGTTGGCTCGACTCCGCTCGAGCTGGTCGGCCAGATAGCGCGGGGTCATACAGTGAAACCCGCCCACCACGTCGGCGCTGGTCAACACGCCGGTCCGCAGGTAGGTCTCGGTGAAGTAGAGGTTGGGATTGGCGGGCACCGTGCCGTCGAAGGGGATGAAGCCGCCCTTGGTGGCGAGCAGCACCTCGTCGCGGGCGACCGTGCCCGCGGTCACCAGCCCGCGGAGGGCCGCGCCGATGCTGCGCTCGCTGCGCTGATGGCGATAGTTCACCGCCGAGTCCACCACGTTGAAGCCCAGCTCGAGCGCGCGCCGCACCGCCGCCTCGTAGGCCCGGTCGGTGGCCTCGTCCTCGGTGCCGAGATAGGTCCCGATGCCGATCGACGACAGCTGCAGCGTCTGCCAGGTCTTGAAGTGCCCGGCGTCGGCGCGGGCGCCGAGCCGCCGCCGGTATCCGGCCGTGCCCTCTCCGGTCGCGTAGCCCCTGATGCTCATGGGGATGCTCATGATCTATGCCCTCACGTCTCCCGGTAGACCAGCAGGATCATCCCGATCCCGGTCATGCACACCGCCCAGATCCAGCCGGGGATCCATGCGTCGGCGCGCGGCAGCCGGATCTCGAGCCAGCGGCCCCAGCCCATCATCACCCCGAGCAGTCCCATCGGCGCGTGCGACACCTCGGCGAGGAACTCGGACTTGAGATTGAACAGCGCGTGCGAGTGGGTGAGCAGCAGCGCCCCGCCCACCGCGCACAGCAGCGGGAACACCAGGCGACCACCCGCGCGCGTGAGCCGCCCGGACCGCACCATCCACTCGAACGCCGCCAGCGAGACGACCAGCAGGACCACCAACCGGTGCTGCAGCACGTCGGGCAGCACCATGCTCTCCCAGAACCCGGCCGGGCCGAGGGGCCACGCGCGCGGATCGTTGCGCACGAAGAGGAAGGCGGCGAGGCCCAGGAAGCCGAGTGGCCAGTGCCGCGCCCACGGCACCCGGCCGGTACGATCCAGCAGCGCGAGCAGGCCCATCAGGAAGACGAAGAAGCCGGCCGCGTGGTGATTGTACTCGGACCACGCGTACTCCTCGGGCTGCCGCTTGGCCAGTGCATCGTCCATGGGCGCGGCGGCGGCCAGCAGCTGAGCCACCGGCGGCGAGTGGAAGCGCGGCATCTTGGGGACGAACCGCGCGGCCACCTCGGAAGGGGTGGCCCGGTCGACCACCACGTCGACCGCGGGGGGCAGCGAGGTGAGCGAGGCCGCCGCGAGCAGCAGGGTGACGCCGAGGCCGACCTCGGCCTCGATGAACACCGGCACCCGCGCCGCCACCGCGGCCGCGCCCCGATCACCCCCGCCGCGGCGCAGCAGCACGAAGTTCAGCCCGCCCAGCCCCAGCGCGCAGCCGAGCAGCGCGATCTTGGTGAGCACCATGACGCCGTAGCCGGTGCCGATCAGCCCGCCCCAGCTCCCGACGTAGTTCCACGAGAGATAGATGCCCGGCCCCAGCACGAGCATCATGCCCGCGATGCCCACCGCGGAGAACCGGGCGAGCACGCGCACGCCGAGCGGCTCCGCGGCCGGCCCGCCCGCACGGCGCCAGAGCATCGCGAAGCCGACCAGGTGGATGACACCGCCGACCCAGATGACCGCGCCGAGCTGATGGAGCACGGTGCCGATCATGAGCGGCGCGCGGTCGTGGAGGCGGCTCACCGCGTGGGCGAGCCATCCCGCGTTGGCCATGAGGAGCGCGCCGACGATCAGCGCGAGCGCCCAGCGCCCCACGGTGTCGGGCGCGCGCCGCAGGCGACGGGCGACGGCCGCCAGCACGAGCGCGAGCACGACGCGACCGGCCCCGGCCAGCCCGAACTCGGTGGTGAGGAAGTCGCGGAGCGGCCACCGGCCCGCCTCATCGGCCAGCGCCCACGGATGCACGACCAGGAGCAGGAGCGCCTGGGAGCCGGCCACCACGAGCGCGCCCGCCGCGATCGAGGTGAGCGCGCGCCGCCGGGCCGCCGCGGAGGGGCCGCCGGAAGCGCTCCACGGCCGGAGCACCACCAGCACGTAGACGAGCCCGCCCACCGCGGCGGAAAGACCCACCGCCCCGAAGCCCCGCAGGAGGACGTCGAGAAACCCCGCCAGCAGCGTCATCCGACTATCGCGCGACGTTGACCGTGAAGCGCAGGACACCCTCGGTGATGTGGCCGTCCACCGCGAGGACGCGATAGCGCAGCACGTAGACCCCGGCGCCGAGGTGGGGGAGCGGGATCACGAGCCGATCCGGCGTGGCCGCGTCGTCGGCGCCGACCGGCAGCGTCACCGCCACCGGAGGATGCTCCCCATCGGCGAGGGTCAACCGGGTGAAGCGCTTCTCGATCTTGCTGTTGAAGCGGAGCGTCACCTGCTCGGGCGCGCGCTCCAGGACCGCGTCATGGGTCGGCGAGGATTCGAGCACGATGGCGTGGGCAACGGCGGGAGCGGGACCGAGCGGTACGCACGCGACGAGCAGCAGCAAGGCCGGCCCGACGACCGGCCGGGAAAGACGGGTCACGGCCGATCAGCGCCAGTCGTCCAGCACCAGATCGCTGGGGTCTTCGTAGTCCTCCTGCTTGCCTCGCTTCATGCGCACCATCGTGAAGTCTACATGATAGCCGCGCTCGAGCAACGTTTGATACGCGGTCCAGTAGTAGGTGTAGGCGGGGACGACCACCCGCGGGAGCTGGGACGCGGCGGCCATCTCCTCCACGCCCGCGAGCAGCGCGTGCAGGTGCTCGGGCTTGCGGTGGCGGCCGTCGATGGCGAGCAGCTTCACGTAGGCGCTGCCATGCGGCGCCTCGCTGTTGGGCGGCAGATGGCAGACCGCGAAGCCGATCACCTCCCGCCCCTTCTCGAGCAGCAGGGTGTCGCCGAGCGTGAGCCCGTCGACGATCTCGATCTCCTTGGCCAGGTCGAATCCGCGCCAGAACCCGTTGGTGATGCGCCGGACCTTCTGCATCACCTGCTTCTTGCGCGCCTCCTCCAGCGTCGAGTAGCGGCGCACCGCGAGACCGGGCTTGGGGGCCGGCTTGGCCGCCGCGGGGTTCCGGTCGAGCACCTTGCTGGTGACCACCACGAGGCCTTTGGGCTTGTAGCCGAACTTCTGGTAGAGGATCAGATGCTTGGGGCTGTAGGGATAGGTCGCGAGGCCCTGCAGCGTCGCCTTGTTCTCGTCGAAGAACCCCTGACACGCGGTGAGCAGCTGCTGCCCGATGTCCTGGTTCTGGTAGTTGGTGAGCACCGCGACCGGGCCGATCACCCCGATGGTGCCCCACATGACCGCCACCGCCGCGCCCACGATCTTGCCGTCGCCTTCCTCGGCGACGAAGCAGCCCCACGGCTCCATGAGCCAGCGATGGTGCACGTACTGGGCTCCGCCGAAGACCTGGCGCGGGCGGGTGCCGACCTGGCGCTCGAAGAAATCACCGAAAGCCTGCTCGATCACGTCGCGGACCTTGGAGAGATCGCCCTTGCGCACCCGCCGGATCTTGATGAGGGGAGAGCGGCCCTGCGAGTCGAGACCGGGACGATCGACGGTCGCCCTCATGATTTCTCCGGCACGCCCGCCAACTCCTCGAGCAGCGTGATCACGCCGGAGTGATCGAGTCCCCCCTTGCCCTTCACCCGCATCGCGTTGAACAGCTCCTGCACCACCGCGGTGCATGGCAGCGGCACGCCGAGCGCGCGGGAGGACTCCATGATCAGGCCCAGATCCTTGAAGTGCAGATCGATCTTGAAGCCCGGGTTGTAGGTGCCGGCCACGTAGTTCGGCGTCTTCTGCTCGAGGCACTTCGAGCCGGCCAGCCCGCCGCCGAGCGCCTTCAGGGTGAGCGCGCGGTCGAGTCCGGCCTTGCGGGCGAGCGTCAGCGCCTCCCCGAGCGCGGTCAGGTTCACCGCCACGATGATCTGATTGGCGAGCTTGGTGAAGCCCCCGGCCCCGAGGGGCCCCAGATGGGTGATGGTCTTGCCCATGGCCTGGAACACGGGCAGCGCGGCGTCGAAGTCGGCCTTCTCGCCACCCACCATGATGGAGAGAGCGGCGTCGATGGCCCCCTTCTCGCCGCCCGACACCGGCGCGTCGAGCATGCGCATCCCCTTGGCGGCAAGCGCCTTGCCCACCTTCTGGGAGACCAGCGGCGAGATCGTGGACATGTCGGCGAGGAGCTGACCGCGCTTGGCGCCCTCGATGAGGCCGTCCTTGGCGAGGGCCACCAGCTCGACGTCCGGGGAGTTCGGCAGCATGGTGATCAGGACGTCGGACTGCGCGGCAACGTCCCTGGGCGTCGTGGCCGCCTTGGCCCCGGCCCCCACCAGCTCCTGGACCGGTCCCTGGCTCCGGCTGTGGACGATCAAGGGGTACCCAGCCTTCAGCAAGTTCTTGGCCATGGGACGGCCCATGATTCCGAGCCCAATGAATCCAATAACTTGAGCCATGGTGACCTCGTGGGGACCGGATTGGGAGGAGCGACGGCGGCCCGGACAGTGGAGTAACACGAGGCGGCGCGGCGAGTCAAGCCATTCCCGGGCACTTGACAGGCGTTGGGAGCCCTGCGAGGCTCTCCGGCGTGAATCGGACACGCTCGGCCGCGGCCTGGACCTGGTGGTGGACGCTCCCCTGAGGGGCGGTCCCGCCGGCCAACGCGCGCACGAGTAACCCAGGCGAGACCGGAGCCGCCCCGAGGCAGGGGCGGCTCTTCGTTTTCGATCGCCCCCGCGCGGACCGGCTCCTCGGCGAGAGGAGATTCGGGCCATGAGCACCGACAGCTACGCAACCGCCGGGGGCATTCGCGTCCACCGGACGATCGAAGCCATCCCGATCGAGAACGCGATCGAGCCCGTCATCGAAGCGCTCGACGCGCGCCGGGGCATTCTCCTCGCGTCGAGCTACGAGTACCCCGGCCGCTACACGCGGTGGGACATGGGCTTCGTCGATCCGCCGATCGCGCTCGTGGGCCGGGAGCGCCGACTGCGCGTGGAGGCCCTGAACGCTCGCGGGGCGGTGCTGCTTCCCACCATCGCCGACGGCCTCGGCGCCGGCGACATGATCGAGACGCTCGAGCGGAGCGACGCCGCGCTGGTGGTGACGGTGCGGACTCCCGCGGCCGAGTTCGCCGAGGAGGACCGGAGCCGCCAGCCCTCCGTCTTCTCGCTGCTCCGCGCGCTCGTCGGCCTCTTCCGCCATCCCGGCGAGCCGCACCTGGGCCTCTACGGCGCCTTCGGCTACGATCTCGCGTTTCAGTTCGAGCCGATCCGGCCGCGTCTCCCGCGCCCGAGCGACCAGCGGGACCTGGTCCTCTACCTCCCCGACGAATTGATCATCGTCGACCACCGTCGCGAAGTCGCCCAGCGCCGTCGCTACGACTTCGAGGCCGCGGGCCGCGCGACGGCCGGCCTGCCGCGCGCCGGCGACTCGCGTCCGTATGCCGGCGCGACCCGCGTGGCCCGTCCGAGCGACCACGAGCCCGGCGCCTACGCCGCCGTCGTCCGCCGGGCGCGGGACGCGTTCCGGCGCGGCGACCTCTTCGAGGTCGTCCCGGGCCAGACCTTCTTCGAGCCCTGCCCGTCGCCGCCCTCGGAGCTGTTCCTTCGCCTCCGCGAGCGGAATCCCGCGCCCTACGGCTTCCTGATGAACCTCGGCGCGGCGGAATACCTGGTCGGCGCCTCGCCCGAGATGTACATGCGGGTCGACGGCGATCGGGTGGAGACGTGCCCGATCTCGGGGACGATCGCCCGCGGCCCGGATCCGATCGGCGACGCGGCCCAGATCCTCGCGCTCCTCACCTCGGCCAAGGACGAGTCGGAGCTGACGATGTGCACGGACGTGGACCGCAACGACAAGTCACGCGTCTGCGTGCCGGGCAGCGTGCGCGTGATCGGCCGCCGCCAGATCGAGATGTACGCCCGTCTGATCCACACCGTCGATCACGTCGAGGGCCGTCTGCGTCCCGGATTCGACGCCCTCGACGCCTTCCTCGCCCACGCGTGGGCGGTGACCGTCACCGGGGCGCCGAAGACGTGGGCCATGCAGTTCATCGAAGACCACGAGCGCTCGCCCCGCGCCTGGTACGGCGGCGTGGTCGGGCTCATCGGCTTCGACGGCAACCTCAACACCGGCCTCACCCTCCGGACCATTCGCGTCAAGGACGGCGCCGCCGAGGTGCGCGCGGGGGCCACCCTCCTCTACGACTCGGATCCCGACGCCGAGGAAGCGGAGACCCGTCTCAAGGCTTCCGCCTTCCTCGACGCCCTGCGCCGCCCGCGCTCGTCGGGGCCGGCGCCGCGAGTGGAGGCGCCACCGGCCGGGGCCGGACGCCGCGTGGTCCTCGTCGACCACCAGGACTCGTTCGTCCACACGCTCGCGAACTATCTCCGGCAGACCGGGGCCCTCGTCGTCACGCGGCGGGCCGGATTTCCGGCTCGCCTCCTCGACGACCTGAAGCCGCACCTCGTGGTCCTCTCGGCGGGGCCGGGAATCCCCCGCGACTTCGACCTGTCGGGCACGCTGCGGGCGGTCCTCGAGCGCGGGATCCCGACCTTCGGGGTCTGCCTCGGCCTGCAGGGCATGGTCGAGCACTGGGGCGGCACGCTCGGAGTCCTGGACTACCCGATGCACGGCAAGGCATCGCGCATCCACGTGCGCGGGGGCCGACTCTTCGAGGAGCTCCCGAAGGAGTTCACCGCCGGCCGTTATCACTCCCTCTTCGCGGTCCGCGAGACGCTGCCCGCCGAGTTCGAGGTCACCGCGGAGACGGACGACGGGATCGTGATGGCGGTCGAGCATGCCCGCCTGCCCCTCGCTGCCGTGCAGTTCCATCCGGAGTCGATCATGTCGCTCGACGCCGACGTCGGGCTCCGGCTGCTCCACCACGTGGTGACGAGGCTGGCCTCCGCGCCCTGATCGGCCGGCTACCGGACGCGGAGCTGCTCCTCCTGCACGCGGCGGCGCACCCAGTCCGGGTCGAACTCGCTGATCCTCCAGGGCTGGTCGGGCTGGCGGCTCATCCGAAAGCGGACCGGGCCCTGAACGGGATCCCGGTACGCCACCCAGGCGTCGGGGCCCTGCCGCGAGACCTCGAAGGCCTGCAAGACGGCCACGAAGCCGACCGGCAGCGCCACCGTCACCGGCTGGCCGCCGGCCCGCTCGACGCTGCGGCGGATCTCGGCGCGCACCCGCGCCACCACCTGGGGGCGCACCCGTCGCTTGGCCATGCTCGCGACGAGCTGCCGGCCGTTGGCCTCCGCGGAGGTGGTGGGCGCGGGCTGCCGATCGAGGAAGTCGGTCACGATCACATCGGTCGCGCGGTCGGCGATGCGCTCGACGTCGAAGTAGCGCTCGGCCGCGGCCACGTCGTGCCGCTGGATGGCCTCCCCGAGCCGGTAGAGCGCGTAGCGGGGGGTCGTCGTCGCGTAGAGCCCGATGAGCGTGGCCAGCACGAGCGCGGCCGCCGCCGACCCCCACACCCACCCGCGCTTGCCCATCCCCGCCACGCTACCCCAGCCGGTGGAGCACACGCAACCGCGCCGCGCCCGCTCCGCGGCTTGACAGGTCCCGGCGTCCTGATGTATTAATATTCTCTATGAAGAATATATATGTGACCGGAGGCGATGGGGGCCGGCGGCGCCAGGCGATCCTGGCCCTGGTGGGAGAGGGCGGGGTGCGCTCGCAGGAGGATCTGCAGCGGCGGCTCAAGCGCCGCGGCATCGAGGTCGCCCAGCCGACGCTCTCCCGCGACTTGAAGACGCTCGGCCTCGCCAAGAGCCCGGCCGGCTACGTGGCCGCGCCCGCCGGCGCCTTCGTGCCCGCCGAGACCCGGGAGGGCACGCTCGCCCGGGCGCTGGGCGAGTTCGTGCTGTCGGTCCGCGCGGCCGCCTCGTTGGTGGTGATCCGCACTCCGCCCGCGGGCGCCCATCCCCTGGCCCGCGCGCTCGACGAGGCCGACCTGCCCGACGTGGTCGGCACCATCGCGGGCGACGACACCGTGTTCGTGGCCGCCACCGGCCCCACCGCGGCGCTGCGCCTCGAGCGCCGGCTCCGCGCGCCCCTGGCCCCCGCCCGCGTCGGCGGCGGGCGCGGCCGCGCCTGACCCCACCCGCGCGCCTCGTTTGCCCAAACGTCATCCCCCAAATATCGGAGGACAGGGCCTATGTTCCACGAGCTGCACCACGGCGACATCCTGGTCACCACCGATCCGGCCCGGCTCGACATCGAGACGGTGCACGGCTTCCTGACCCGGTCGTACTGGGCCGAAGGCATCCCGCGCGAGGTCGTAGAGCGGTCGATCCGCCACTCGATCTGCTTCGGCGCCTTCGAGGGCGACCGCCAGGTGGGCTTCGCCCGCGTCATCAGCGACCGGGCCACCTTCGCCTACGTCGCCGACGTCTTCGTGCTGCCGAGTCACCGCGGCCGCAGCATCGGCAAGCGGCTGATGGCCTGCATCACGAGCCACCCCGAGCTTCAGAACCTGCGCCTCTGGACCTTGTTCACGCGGGACGCCCACGGGCTCTACCGCCAGCACGGCTTCCGCGAGGCACGTCATCCCGATCGCCTCATGGAGCGGCGGCAGCCGCAACCCTACGGCGTGAGCGCGGGCGCCTCCGGCGCCGTGGAAAGGACCACGACATGAGCACCGACGTCTCCGCAGTGATGAAGATCACGGACCGGCCCCCGGTCGTCATGGTGGAGGGCCACGGCTCGTGGCTCCAGGACGAGGAGGGCAAGACCTATCTCGACTTCGTGCAGGGCTGGGCGGTGAATTGCCTCGGCCACTCCCCCTCGGTCATCACCGAGGCGATCGCCTTCCAGGCCGGGCGGCTGATCAACTGCAGCCCCGCCTACTACAACGCCGAGATGGCACGGCTGGCCCGCCTGCTCGTCGATACCTCCGGTCTCGGCCAGGTCTTCTTCTGCAACAGCGGCGCCGAGGCCAACGAGGGCGCGATCAAGCTGGCGCGGAAGTGGGGCGCCCGCCACCGCGACGGCGCCCACGAGATCATCACGATGGACCACGGCTTCCACGGGCGCACCCTCGCCACCATGGCCGCCTCCGGCAAGCCCGCGTGGGAGGCGCTCTTCGAGCCCAAGGTCAGGGGCTTCACCAAGGTGGCGCTCGGGCATCTGGACGCGGTGAAACGGGCGATCACCTCGCGCACCGTCGCGGTCATGCTCGAGCCCATCCAGGGCGAGGCCGGCGTCTACCCGGCCGGCGACGACTTCCTGCGGGGACTCCGGAGCGTGACGGAGGAGGCCGGGCTGCTGCTGATCCTCGACGAGATCCAGACCGGCATCGGGCGGACAGGAAAGCTCTTCGCGTTCGAGCACGCGGGAGTCGAGCCCGACCTCCTCACGCTC
>Ga0210399_10004317_pt1 | contig 11034 bp, 8 predicted proteins | sample IncBWC14MmetaG_FD_150865 | JGI IMG/M metagenome (GOLD analysis project Ga0210399, IMG submission 150865) | Forest soil microbial communities from Barre Woods Harvard Forest LTER site, Petersham, Massachusetts, United States - Inc-BW-C-14-M | ecosystem: Environmental > Terrestrial > Soil >...
AGCTTGCGCTGTTGAGTAACATCTTCAACGATGATCTCGTAACTGTCTTTCTCGCAGTCGGTGGTTACTCCGCGTCCGCTGAGCCGAACCTTCAGAGGCGTGCCATCCTTTCGTCTCCAGTCAACTTCAATAGAACCTCCACCATTTTCGTTCCCGGGCTGGCCTAGCAACTGTTCCCTTTTGTATGAGTCGCACAGAATGTCTCGGGCGTGGGTCGCCGCTAGGAGATCCTTTCGAGAAGAATAGCCGAGCATGGTGATCAGCGCTTGATTCACATCCAGAAATTTGCCTTTTTCGTCGCAGCGGCACATCCCGTAGGTTAGGTTTCCAACTAGAGCGCGATAACGCGCCTCCGAATGGCGCAGCTTTTTTTCGGATTGATCGCGCTCTTCGCGCAGATTGTTCTCGCTGAGCGCTCGGCGAATCGCTATAGGCAGATGGCCAAGGTGATCTGTATCAATACAATCGGCAGCGCCTTGCGTAATAAGCTTGGCTGCGGTCTCCGGTTTCATTGTGTCGACCAAAAAAATAACGGGAATATGCCTTTCCATCGGTTGCAAGACTTCCAATATCGGTGGACCATGTCCATTGCGCGCGGGGTACTTGGCTAGGACGACGTCGTAGCATTTCGAGTTCAGATGTTTAACGAACTGCTCCGAATTAAAAACAACATCTGCACTGACTTTGCAGTGTACCCTCCTGAGTTCCCGCACGCATGGCTCTACATCCGCGACGGCAACCTGAACGAATAAGATGCGCAGGATCCGCCTCCTGTTTGCCAGTCCGTGCAGGATCGGAGCAAGCACAAGCTCCTTGGTGTGATCTCGAGAGGTTACAGTCATCAAATGCCCGGCCAGATCGAATGGATCGTCCCACCGCTCCTGGCCCCCAAGAATTGAAGGTTCCCCAGCGAGTACGGTAGTAGAGCTGCTCCGGAGGAACTGTTCAAAACGGCACAGTTTTGACTTTTGATGTTTACTCTTAGCGCACAAATCAGCAGGAACCGTAAAAGTTATGCGTCCCATTTTGGGACTTATGCGACGGCACCAGACACGTAGCCCGAGCATCTGCGGGCGTACTAAAATCGGCGAGTATTAAGTGCTACTCGCAGAAACAAGGGAAATGCGCGCTCGGGGTTCGCGATAGCTGCGCCTGAACTCGCCACACTCAAACGTGGCTGAAGAGCAGCGGCGCGCCTAGCTTATGGGTGTACTTCGGTCTATATCGATCGGTGTTATAGAGCGAAGGCACATCAACCTTGCGCGACCCTGATGAAGAATCCGGCAGCGACGTGTGGGCATAACAGCCGTTTTGGATTCCGACCATCCGGCCAGTCACGCCGTCGCGAATCAAATCCAATGCGATGTTCGCAAACGTTATTGCCACGATCTTGTCGATGGCGTCGGGCTCTCCGCTGCGCAAGTCATACGTTAAATCGCTGGCCATGGTTTCTTCACCTGTTCGCCGCTGTAATTCTTCAGCCAGAGCGTGGCCGATGTCCGCCTTTTTGCGATGGCCGTAAGCGTCCGCCTCACCCAGCTCATCCACTTGGCCTTCTTTCCACACCGCGCCTTCGGATACGACAACCAGAGAATAGTTGCTCGGGTTATTTTTCTTATCTTCCATCAAAAGCGCGGTGACGCGGGCGAGATCAAATGGGTATTCAGGAATCAGACATCGAGCCGCCGTTACATAAGCCGTGTACAGAGCAGTAAAACCGGCGTCGCGCCCGAAGATGCGGAAAATCCCGATGCGCTCATGAGAACCCAAGGTCGTTCGCTGCCGCGTGATCGCTTCTTTCGCGCGCGTGATGGCAGTGGAGAATCCGATGCAATACTCGGTGCCGTGAACGTCGTTATCCATCGTCTTGGGAACGCCGATCACCGGAAATCCGGCGCGCGAAAGCATTGTCGCGAAGCCGAGCGTGTCGTCCCCTCCAATAGCGATCAAGCAGCCTATTCCCAGCCGCTCCAAATTCTCCACGACAATCGATGTGAAATCATAGTTCTTGCCGTCGAAAGGAAGCTTTTTCAATCGTTCGCTCGAAATATGTTTGGGAACCTTGGCGTTTGCGACGCGGCTCGGATTAGTGCGGGAAGTATGCAGGATTGTGCCGCCGGTGCGGTCGATAGTCCGCGTATTTTCACGCGTCAGGTGCCGGTGGTACAAAGTGTCGGCGTCAGCTTTCTCCGCAGGGTTCATGTGCGTCAAGCCTTGCCAACCTTTTCGCACGCCAATCACGTTTCGCCCTATTTCGCTCGCGCCGTACACCACGGACTTGATGACCGAATTCAGGCCTGGGACGTCGCCGCCTCCGGTCAAGATCCCTATATTCTTACTCGCAGTCATTGCTTCACTGCTCCTTTACGGGCTTAAAACTAGACACCAAGACTAACGCATTCGGACGGTCGCTTAGAATGTTTTCATCAAGTAAGAAAGGATAAACCTTTTGTTAATTGTGTGGCGAATTGGAGATGCCGGCCTGGATCGGTTGCGGCGCTCGCGGAACTGGCGTCGGCGAGGTGGAAGTGATCGGGGACGCGGGCTTTTGCGGCTTCGGCGGCGGAGCTGCGGCGCGCGTTTCGGTTAGGCCTTGCTCGGCGGCGTCGGCCGGCGGAGCGGTGTCGGCGACGTCCACCTGAATCTGTTTGCCCGTAGCAAGCTTTTCCAGCGGCACAACGTTTGGAAATTCCTCGATCGGCGTTCCTTGCACGGCTTGCTGCATGAACTCCAGCCAGATGGGTAGAGCGGCGCGAGCGCCAGTTTCTTTCTTGCCGAGCGAAATGCGCTTGTCGTCATTGCCGACCCAAACTCCGGCGGTGAGTTGCGGAGTAAAACCGATGTACCAGGCGTCGGTGAAATCGTTTGTGGTCCCAGTTTTTCCCGCCGAGGGTCTGCCCAAATCTTTGGCGCGCACGCCGGTGCCAAACTGCACCACTTCTTCGAGCATAGCGACCATAGTGCGTGCGACCTCGGGTGGAATCACGTCAGTAACTTTCGGGCGCGGCTCTTCCAGAACGGCGCCGTCGTAAGAAGTGACGCGGCGAATGTAATGCGGCTCGATGTGAATGCCATCGTCGGGGAAAACGGTGAAGGCAGACGTGTGCTCCATCAGTGTGAGATCGGAAGCGCCGAGCGCGAGCGGAAGATAAGGCGGCAGTGGGCTGGTGATTCCGAATTTGCGCGCGAGCTCGATCACACTTTGCACGCCAATATGGTCGAGCAAGCGTACGGCCGGCACGTTGCGCGAATCGGCGAGTGCGCGCCGATACGTAATGCGGCCTTCGAATTTGTTGTCGTAATTGTGCGGAGAATAATTTTGGCCGCCGGAGCGGAAGGTGACGGGCTCGTCAACGACGGTGTCGAAGGGCGAGATGCCCTGCTCGAGCGCGTCGGCGTAAACATAGACTTTGAACGAGCTGCCGGTCTGTCGCAAAGCTTGCGTGGCGCGATTGAATTTCGACTCGTCGAAACTGTAGCCGCCAACCATGGCTTTGATTTCGCCAGTGGGATTGTCGATGGCAAGCAAGGCGCCTTGAGCAGCGGGCCGTTGTTCAAGCTGCACGCGTACGGTATTGCCTGAAACCTCTTTTACGGAAACGCAGACGAGATCGCCCGTCGTCAGCAATTGCCCGGGGGACTTGCGGCCGGTCCATGAAAAGTCAGCGGGTGTAAGCATGGAGTGATACTGGCCGATCTTTATGGTGGCAAAGGTCGGTTGAACGGCGGTGACTAAGCCGGTGACGTAATCTCCTTTCTGCAGCGAACCGCGCCACTCTTCGTTTTGATATTTGTCGAGTGAGCCCAGACTATTTTTCAAAATATTCGGCAAGTTTCCGCGCCAGCCGTGACGGCGATCGTAGGAATGCAGGCCGTCGCGTACGGCCTGGTCGGCGGCTTTCTGCATTGCGGCGTTAAGCGAAGTGTAAACGCGCAATCCTTGTTCGTGGACGGCTGCGGTGCCGTAGGTGTGTTCGAGATATTCGCGAACGTCTTCGACGAAGTAAGGGGCGAGGTCGTTGCGTCCCGTGAAAATGTGCAAGCCGAGCGGCTCTTTCGTGGCGGCCGTAGCTTGCGCCGTGGTGATTTTGTGGTCGCGAGCCATGAGCGAGAGAACAAGATTGCGTCGCGCGAGGGCGCGCTCAGGATGGTTGACCGGCGAGTAAATCGGCCCGCGGATGATTGCCGCGAGCGTGGCGGCTTCGGAAAGCGTTAGTTGTCCCACCGGGCGGTTGAAATAATATTCGGAGGCAGCTTCGAAACCATAATTGCCGCCTCCCAGATAAATCTGATTGGAATACATGCTGAAAATTTGATCTTTGGTGTAATGGCGCTCGATCTGGATAGCCAGAATGGTTTCCTGAATTTTCCGGCGCAAGCTGCGGTCGGAGCGGTTAAGAAAAAGGCCGCCGCCGAGCTGCATGGTCAGCGTGCTGGCGCCTTCAGCCATGCGGCGGCTGGAGATGTCGCGATAGGCCGCTTCCAGAACGCGCGGGATGTCCACGCCCCAGTGTTCGTCAAAATGCTGGTCTTCGGTTGTTAGGACCGCGTCTTTTAGGACTTTTGGAATTTGCGAGTAAGTGAGCAGAATGCGGCGCTGCAGGGCGAAGGTGCCGATGGACTGGCCGTCATCGGCATACAGTTCGGTAACGACGTTCGGGCGGTAGTCCTCCAGAGCGTGAATCTCGGGCAGGTCGCTGGTGTAAACGAAAAGCAGTCCTACGCCGGCACCCAGAGCAATCGAGCACAACAATAAAAACGTGAACGCGAGGCGGCCGAAGAGCGTTCCGCCGGTGATTCTCATGGTTGCGCGATAGAACCGTTCCATGTTTCTCCATTCTATCGCATCCGCGCGGACGCTGCGGTGAGGGGAGTCAACTGTATGTTCTCAATCTGCTGCGGGGCACAATGGGAGGCAAATATCCTAAAATTTCTCGTATTCGATGGATTGCGCGCGGAATTGTTGAGGTAGTATTGCGCTGTGGAAGCGAACCCAATACTTTTTCGCGATTTAACCTACATTTTTCTTGCAGCCGTCGTGGGCGGTTTGATCGCTTGGCGGCTGAAGCTGCCCTTGATTCTGGGTTTCGTGGTGGGTGGGATCATCATAAGTCCGTTTACGCCCGGGCCTCATCTTTCCGATCTGCACACATTTGAAGTATTCGCGGAAGTTGGCGTCGTGTTGCTGATGTTTTCGATTGGCGTGGAATTCTCGATTCCGGACCTGATGCGTGTGAAATGGATCGCCCTCGGAGGCGGGACGCTGGGCATCCTGCTATCCATCGGGCTGGCGCTGGGGACCGCGAAGCTGATGGGTTGGAGCGTGATTCAGGGCTTGGTCGTGGGCGCTACAATATCCGTGGCCAGCACCATGGTGTTGGCGAGAATGCTGGCCGACCACGATGCCATGGGGAAAACTTACGGCCAAGTAATGATTGGAATCACGCTGGTGGAAGATATAGCCGTGGTTTTTATGACCGTTATCATTCCGATTTTCAGCGGACCCGGTGAGGGGCGCGTTGCGCGAGCTGCCTGGACCCTGGGCAAAGCCACTCTGCTGCTGATCCCGCTGGTATTTCTGGCCATGACGGTAGTGCCGAGAATTCTTCGCGCAGCAGCGCGCACGAAGGACCATGAACTGTTTTTGCTATTCGCCATTGCGATTTGCCTGGTTTCCGCGGGAATCGCGCAGGCTTTGGGATTTTCAGTTGCGTTGGGGGCGTTCCTGGCGGGACTTTCCATCAGCGGCGCCAAAGATCTGCATGAAGCGCATACCGTATTGATTCCGTTGCGCGATGCGTTTGTGGCGTTATTTTTTGTTTCGCTGGGAACGCTGGTGGTGCCGCAGGTAATCGTTCACCACTTGCAACTGCTGGGCGTAATGCTTTTTCTGATCGTGTTCGGGAAATTTATTATTTGGACTGCGGTGATGCGCCTGTTCCGCTATTCGATTTGGACCTCGATAGCGGTGGCCGCGGGGTTGACGCAAATCGGCGAATTGTCATTCATTTTGGTGGAAGTGGCCAGGAAATCGGGGCTGGTAGGGGAAGAAGTGTTTACCGCAACTCTGGCCGCCTCACTGCTTTCGATATTCCTGAATGTGTTTATTGTGCGTGGAGTTATGAAGTGGGTGAATCCTAAACTCCCAGTGGAAAAGATGGCGACTGTATGAATTCTTGGCGGGTTTAGTGAAACATCTGCAGCGCGAATCCCTTGGCCGGGCGTCAAAGCTGTTCTTCTGCTTCTCCTACCGTGTCGAATGATTTGATCAGCTGCGAAACCTTGGTCATTTCAACCAGGGCCTTTACCTGCGTATTCATTCCCACCACAGCCATTCTTTGAGGTTTTTTCTGGGCGGCTACGTAGGCGCCGACCAAAGCACCCAGGCCTGCTGAGTCGATGAAGGGGACGCCGCTAAAATCGAGGATAACCATAGGAGAATTCTCCGCGCGCACGGCGGATTGAAATCCGAAGATGGTTTGAATGTTCAGCGAACCTTTCAGGCTCAGAATTTTCTGGCCTTCGCGGTTTCCCGGTGTTACGACGATTTGCAGGTTTTCGTTAGGCATGGCGTGTCATCTTAGCGAAACGTGTGCCCTGGATTGTTAATGCTGTGTTACAAAGCGCCTCGGGCCCTCGATTGACTCCCAATCAAGACTCGAGTTGTTCCCCTCCATGTTAGCCAGTAGCTTGTTAACATTACCCTTACGGGTCGAAGCGCGCCCGCAAGTTTGGCGGCACGATCGGGCACAGGTCGTCTTGCCGGCCAAATACGCGGTAGCGAATGCGCGCAACGAAATCATATGCAGCGTCACGCAGACCGCGAGGGATCAGTCCCAGAATGTTCGCCAAAATCTTCCAACCGCCTCTCAGCCTTCGCATAACGTAAACCGAGGCGTCAGAGCGCATCAGAAGGTCGCCGCCGTGAGTGAGTACAACGAACGAGTCTGGCAGGCCGAGCCTTCGTTGCGCAGGCACGCGCAATTGGAACGTCTGGCCCTGCAGCGGGGCGAACCTGAAAGTATTTCCTGCAGGGTCGTGCTTCAAGACAAACTTCACGGCGCGATGACACAAACCGCAGTGGCCATCGTAAAAGATGTATTCGGAATCGGATTCGACTGGCAGCACAGAAAAGCATAGCACGTCTGAAAGAAACGCCATCTTCGCGCAGCACTAAAAGAAATGTTTTGCGTTCTGGGGTGAACGGTGTAATTTTCGCCCGGGGGAAAACTAGCTATGTGTTTTTCGGCGGCAGCGAACTTTGTGGGCAGCACAGCTTTGGGCGCGGTCGGCGTGGTCACGCTGACGAAGGTGAGACACCGTCGCGAACTGCTTTTCGCGTCGCTGCCCATTCTCTTCGCTGTTCATCAGTTCATCGAGGGATTCGTTTGGCTGGGATTGGATGGAATCCTTTCGCCTGCGGTGACGCACGACATGGGTGCGGCGTTCATGTTGTATGCGCAGGGACTTCTCCCTTTTCTGATGCCGCTCAGCGTGTTGCTGTTTGAGCCCGACGGCGCGGGCCGCAGGCGCATGCTGCCGTTTCTCGCGGTAGGCACCGGAACCACGCTTTATATTTTGTGGGCTCTAACCGCGTTTCCCACGCAGGTGTACGTGAAAGGAAACAGCATCGTGTACATCAATCAAGCCACGAACAACACGGCGGTCGCGGTGTTGTATGTAATTGCAACCTGCGGCTCGCTATTTTTCTCCAAGGTCAGGGCCATGGTGCTGTTTGGCGTGGCAAACATGGCCATTCTGCTGACTGTGATGGCGTTCAAGCGCTATGCCTTTACTTCGCTGTGGTGTGCATACGCGGCGATTGCGAGCGTGATTATTTTGGCGTACTTCTGGAAGAGCAGCAAGCTGCGCCCGCTGATCTATGTGAAGCCATTGTGGGCGCGGATTTAGGGATCGCGAAGCCGCAACACGAGTGTGCCCTGAGGGCTTCCTGAAATCGAGTTTATATCCCCAGCGATTAGGGCTGAGATCTGCCATATTTCCACGCTTTACCGCATTTTTCGTTAAACGACGAGACGGTACATCAGGAACACAGACCGTACATAAGTGACGGGAAACTCTCGCTCGAAAGAACTGCGATGCTGCTGGACAGGCTTTGCAGAAGTCACTAAGCTTGAGATTCACAACGCAGGATGCATTACGCACTAGGAGAACCGCGCACATGAAGTGCAACAATATATTAGAGGCGATGTGCAACACACCCCTGATCCGCTTGAACCGGATCGGTAAAGATTCTGCCGCCGAAATTTACATCAAAGCTGATTACATGAATCCGGGCGGGTCGGTAAAGGACCGCATCGGCCTTTCGATGATCGACGAAGCCGAGCGCACTGGAAAACTAAAGCCTGGCGGCACCATTATCGAAGGCACGTCCGGAAATACCGGCATGGGACTCGCTTTGGTGGCTTGCGTGCGCGGATACAAAGTGGTTTTCACAATCAATGATAAGCAATCGCGCGAAAAGATCGATTTGCTGAAAGCGTTTGGGGCGGAAGTGATTGTTTGTCCCACCGCGGTAGAACCGGAAGACCCGCGCAGCTACTATTCCGTAGCGCAGAAACTGGCGCGCGAAATTCCCAATTCTTATTACCCGAACCAGTATGAAAACGCGATGAATCCCCAAGCGCATTACAAAACGACCGGGCCGGAAATCTGGAACGATACCGAAGGCAAAATCACGCATTTCGTTTGCGGGATGGGAACCGGCGGCACGGTCAGCGGGGTAGGCAAATATCTGAAAGAGAAAAACCCGAACGTCAAAATCATCGGCGTGGATCCGATTGGGTCGCTCTATTACGAGTTCGTGAAGACGGGCAACGTAGGCAAAGCCAAAACCTACGTGGTGGAAGGGATCGGCGAAGATTTTTTCCCCGGCACCATGAACCTGAAGATTCTGGACGATGTGTTACAGGTAAACGACGAGGAATGTTTTGTGTGGGCGCGCCGGCTGGCGAAACAGGAAGGCATTTTTACCGGCGGCTCAGGCGGCGGATGCCTTGCGGGAGCCTTGCGTGTGGCGAAAGATCTAAAGAAGGGCGATTTGCTGGTCGCGTTTTTGCCCGATTCAGGTTCGCGCTATCTGAGCAAGGTTTACAACGATGGCTGGATGCGCGAGCATGGGTACGTAGAAGCTGAAGTGACGTTGACCGCCGCCGATGTGATTCGCGGCAAACGGCAAAACGGCAAAACGCGCGACTTGATCGTAGCCCGTCCGGACCAGACTGTTTTCCATGCGCTGCACACCATGCAGAAACAGGACATTTCGCAGCTTCCGGTTTTCGAAGAAGAGCATTCGATCGGGACGGTATTCGAAGACCAAATTCTGAATCTCGCATTGCAGGGGAAGGACCTCCGGAAACTGGTGATTCGCGAAGTGATGACGAATCCTCTTCCACAGGTTCCGTCAAGCTCGCCGGTCGAGCGTGTAACCCACATCTTGAGTCACGATAGCCCGGCCGTTTTCGTCGAGATGCCGGACAAGAAGTTGGAAGTCCTTACCAAATTTGACCTAATGGACACGATTGCGGATCTGGTTGGACAGAAGCGCTGAGACGTTCTTGCTAGCCGCGAAACGGATCCCAACCTCGGGGTCCCAAATGCTGTTTTGTTCCATTCTTATCGATTAGCACCACGCTCTTACCGCGTGTCACCTCACCAATTGCCTTTAGCTGAGCGAAACCCGGAGCTGCCCGCAGATTCTTGACATTTCGCGGTGAGACAGTGAATAAGAGTTCGTAATCTTCCCCGCCGTGCAGGGCCATCTTTAGAGCATCAAGCTTTAGTCCTCGCGCTAGTTTCGACAATTCCGCCGAAACGGCGACTCGCGGTACCAAATCGGGAAAGACTTGTGCGCCGACTCCGCTGGCGGCGCATAAGCGTGCGAGATCGGTGGAAAGCCCATCTGAGATATCCATCATCGCGGATGCTATGCGGCGTTTCGCTAGCCAGGTTCCGAGTGCCAGCTGGATCTTGGGGTACAGATGAGGCTGCAGAGCGCTTGGCAGCGCTCGATCGGAATGCCTGGCTCGCGCGCCGCGCAGCCCGCTCGCTTTGATCCCTCGGTGCAGCAAAAGCTCAAGGCCGAGCTGCGCGCGGCCCAGCGTGCCGCTGACATATATAATGTCGCCCGGACGCGCCCCGGACCGAGTTACCGCTCGTGCCCGGCCAATTTCCCCGACCACGGTAATGCTAATCGACACGACGCTGCTCTTGGTGGTGTCTCCTCCCGCAGGGACTATCTTCAAAGAACTGGCCGCCCTGGCCATCCCATTTAGGAACTTGTCGAGCCAGACACCTGTGCGGCTTGCAGGTATGGCAAGAGTTAGAAGAAAGTATCGCGGGGTGGCGCCCATGGCGGCCAGATCGCTCGTTGCGCGAACCAGCGACTTGTAGCCGACGGAATCGGCCGGATGCGTTTTGGCCAGGAAGTGAACGCCTTCGAGGAACGCATCGCAACTCAGCACCCAGTCGTTCTTGCCGCCGGATGAAATGACCGCAGCGTCGTCGCCGATCCCTAGACGCAGCGCCATATCATGCGTGCGCCGAGAGCCGGAGCGAAACGCTCGACCTATCCTTTCGACCAGTTTACTTTCCCTGTCCATGCTGAACTCTCGTACAGTTGTTTCGCGTTCTCTTAATAAGGTAAGGTGTTCTGAGGTGAATGCAAAACCAAAAGCGCTCGAAAGGCCGAATTGGCCGGCTTGCGCATCCAGGGCGTCCTATGCAAAATGGAAGATTGGGGTTGACCTTGCCAGGACGGGCCACTACAATGCACGCGCCTTCGAACATTTGTGCCCAATTCGCTAACAGCGTTGGCGGACCGCGAACGGGGACTCGCGATCTGAATCCAGCGAAAACAAACTAACTAGGAAAATTTAAAAGTGAAAGGCAAGTATTACACGTTTTTTATTGCTTCCAGCGCCTCCGGCGGTATGCGCCGGGTTCGCGTGCCTTTCTATATCCTTCATTTCCTCGCTATTTTGGCTGCGGTTGGCGGCATCACCGTGATTGCCG
>Ga0210399_10004320_pt1 | contig 11032 bp, 6 predicted proteins | sample IncBWC14MmetaG_FD_150865 | JGI IMG/M metagenome (GOLD analysis project Ga0210399, IMG submission 150865) | Forest soil microbial communities from Barre Woods Harvard Forest LTER site, Petersham, Massachusetts, United States - Inc-BW-C-14-M | ecosystem: Environmental > Terrestrial > Soil >...
CAGGAACGGATCACCCACCTGCACATTCGGACGCTTCGCCTCCGAAGCCTCACTGAATTCCTCGCTCGCCATGGTCGCTCCGTGAATCCCATCGCGCCCGGTCTTCGCGCCGACGTAGATCACCGGATTCCCTTTGCCCGCCGCTCGCGCATAGAAAATTTCATTCTTCTTTACGAGTCCGAGAGCAAACGCATTCACCAGCGGATTGCCCGAGTAGCAAGGCTCAAACTTCGTCTCCCCGCCAAGATTCGGCACTCCAAAGCAGTTCCCGTAAGAAGCCACTCCACTGACCACTCCTTCCAAGATCGAGTGATTCCGACGAATGTCTGCTTGTGTAGCGACGGCCGCCTCGGCTGTCCTGCCAGGGCGAAGCCCGGCAGCCCCAGTCACAGGCCCAAACCGCAGAGAATCCATCACCGCCAGCGGCCGCGCGCCCATCGTGAAAATGTCACGCAAAATCCCGCCAACACCGGTAGTCGCCCCCTGAAACGGCTCAATGAATGACGGATGGTTATGCGACTCAATCTTGAACGCGCACGCCCAGCCATCCCCAATATCGATGATCCCGGCATTCTCCCCCGGCCCCTGCAGCACGCGCTTGCTGCGCGTCGGCAGCCGCTTCAAATGCACGCGCGACGATTTATACGAGCAGTGCTCGCTCCACATCACGCTGAAGATGCCGAGTTCGGTTATCGTAGGCTCGCGTCCGTCGAGAAGCTGCCTGATTTTGTCGTATTCGCCAGACGTAAGCCCGTGCTGCCGGATGGTCTCCGGAGAGAAAGCAGAGGTCAAAGAAGTAGGCATGGAGGAGCTTCTATTGTCGCATTTTGGAGCCGTCTCTAGGCGAATAAATCCAAGTGGTTTGTGCAGGGGCGGACGCAGCCTGCCCTGAGCGAAGTCGAAGGGTCTGCCCTGCGAGTAACGCGAGCCTGAGGATGCGAGTCGCGCCCGCATTTCGTATCCCAGCCTCGCGTCCAATACCCCGGGGAAGAGCGGCCCTTCAGGGACGCGTTAGCACCCAAAATAGATGTTGCTTCAGCCCCCGCCAGCCAGCCTGCTACGATGCCGAAGGGATGAAATCCATCATCATCGGCACCGCCGGTCACATCGACCACGGTAAAACCGCGCTGGTCAAGGCCCTAACCGGCATCGACGCCGATCGTCTCGCTGAAGAAAAACGCCGTGGCATCACCATCGACCTCGGCTTTGCCCACATGGCCTTGCCTACGCCCGATGCCGGAACTGTGCAGATTGGTTTCGTCGATGTCCCCGGTCACGAGCGTTTCGTTCGCAACATGCTCGCCGGAGTCGGCGGCATCGATCTGGTCCTGCTGGTCATCGCGGCCGACGAATCCATCAAGCCACAAACCCGCGAGCACTTCGACATCCTGCAACTGCTCGGCGTCCAGCGCGGTATCACAGTCCTGACCAAGTCCGACACGGTCGACGCCGACACCCTCGACGTTGTCCGCCTCGAAGTCGAAGAGTTCCTGCGCGGAACGTTTCTTGAACATGCTCCCATCATCCCCGTGAGTTCACTCACCAGCGCTGGCCTCGACGATCTGAAGCGCGCCATCGTTGCTGGCGCCGCCCACGTCGAACCGCGGGATTCTCACGCTCTGCCGCGTTTGCCCATCGACCGCGTATTTACCATTAAAGGATTCGGCACGGTAGTCACTGGAACCCTGATCTCCGGCATCATCCGCCGCGAAGACGAATTGGAGGTCTTTCCCTCAGGCCGCAAAGTCCGTGTGCGCGGCGTACAGGTTCACGGACAGCCTGCGGACGCCGCTATCGCCGGCCAGCGCACTGCGCTGAATCTGGCCGGTGCGAGTACCGAGGAACTCGCGCGCGGAATGATGCTGGCTCCGCCCGACACCTTTGCTGTCACCCGCCGCGCCGACGTCCGCCTGACTCTCCTCTTGTCGGCCCCGCGCCCGCTGCGAAACCGAAGCCGCGTCCACTTCCACTCCAACACAATGGAGACTGTGGCCGAAATCGCCCTGCACAACGCGAAGGAACTCGCACCCGGCGCCGAAGCATTTGCTCGTCTTAAGCTTCCTGCCGGGGCGCTCCTTTTGCCCGGCGACCGGTTCATCATCCGCCAGTTCTCGCCGGTAATCACCATCGGTGGGGGAACGGTCGTCGATGCCGCTCCTGTTCCGCGCCAACCGGACCTCGCCGATTTTCTGCAGGTACTTTCAGACGGGAATCGCGTCCCCATTCTGGAGCACCGTATTCAGCGCCGCTATCGCGCAGGAATCTCTTTCGCACAACTCGTCGGTGAAACAGGATGGCGCGCCGAGTCGATTCAATCAGCGCTGGCTCCAACGCTCAACAAGAAGCAAGCACATCGTACGGGCGACATTCTCATTGACGGCGTTGCTCTCGCTGCGCTCAAAACACTCATTCTTGCTGCTGTTGCCGCGTTCCACAAAAAGAACTCGCTCTCGCCCGGTATCGCGAAAGAAGAATTGCGCGAACAGGGGAAAGCCTCGCCGGAGGTATTTGCCACGGCGCTCGACCAACTCGCACGCGAGCAAGGAATTGAGATCGCAGGAGACATCGTCCGTCTTCCCGGACACGGCGTCACGATGAAAGATGACGAAGCGGAATCGAAGAAGAAAATCGAAGACGCCTTCGCCACCGCAGGACTGAGAGTCCCCGCGCTTCACGAGGTCCTGGCCAGTCTCAAGATCGACAAAGCTCGCGCCCAGAAGATCGTCACTCTGCTTCTACGGGAAAAATCCCTGGTCAAAATCTCCGACGAACTCGTGTTTCACCGCACCGCACTCGACCAATTGCGCCGCCAGATCGTCACCCAGAAAGCGAAGTCTCCCACCATCGACGTGGCCGCTTTCAAAGACATGACCGGTGTCAGCCGCAAGTACGCCATTCCCCTGCTTGAATACCTCGACCGCGAGCGAGTGACGAAACGCGTCGGCGACTCGCGCCAGATCCTTTAGCAAAACGAATCGTCCCAGCGGACTTTGAATTCCTCTGTGTTCCTCTGTGCCCTCTGTGGTGAGCCTTCTGCGTTAAACTCCCCTAAGTGTCCTCCCTAACCGACCAGCTAGGTTTCAACTTTCGCCCACCCGACCGCCGTGTGTGGAAAGTCCGCGACCTCGTCGCCTCCGTCCGCACCCACATCGAACGCGAATATTCCGACGCCTGGGTCGAAGGCGAAATCTCCAACTTCCGCGCCCCCGAGTCCGGACATCTCTACTTCACCCTCAAAGACGGAGACGCGCAGATTCGCGTCGTGATGTTCCGCTCTTCCGCGCGTCTGCTACGTTTCCGTCCCGCTGACGGCTTGCAGGTAGTCGTCCGTGGCCGCGTCACCATCTACGAGGATCGCGGCGAGCTGCAAATCTCTGCCGAATACATCGAACCCAAAGGCGCCGGATCGCTTCAACTCGCATTCGAGCAGCTCAAAGCCAAGCTCGAAGCCGAAGGCCTGTTCGCCGCCGAACGCAAGAAGGCGATTCCCACGCTCCCGTCTCGCATCGGCATCGTAACTTCTCCGCAAGGCGCCGCTTTGCGCGATATTCTCAACATCCTGCAGCGCCGGCATCGCTCGGTAAACGTGCTGATCTTTCCCGCCCAGGTCCAGGGTGACGCGGCGTCCTTCGAAGTAGCGGCCGGCGTCCGTTTCCTCAATCAACTCAGCAGCGTTGAGGTGATCATCGTTGCCCGTGGCGGAGGTTCCGCCGAAGATCTCGCCCCTTTCAACAACGAAGGCCTCGCCCGCACCGTGGCCGCTTCCGCAATTCCCGTGATTTCCGCTGTCGGCCACGAAACCGATTTCACCATCATCGACTTCGTCGCCGACCTGCGCGCCCCCACGCCCTCGGCCGCCGCCGAACTCGTCATCCGTTCGCGCCAGGACATCGAAGACAACGCCGCCGCTTTGCACGAGCGCCTCACCCGGGCCATGCGCTACCGCCTCTTGATGGGACGCCAGGCCCTGACGGAACTCTCGCAACACGGTGCCTTCGCTCGCATGATGGAAGTCATCCGCCAGCGCCAACAGAAACTTGACGACCTCACGTATCGCGTGGAACTGGCGCAGCGCAACCTGCTCGAAAAATATCGCCGCCGCTGGGAAATCGTGGCGGCCGCTGTCCGCCACTACGATGTCCGCCTGATCCTCACCGGCATGCGCAAGGAACTCGACAGCCGCACTACGGCGCTGGCGTCTATCATGCGCAACGTTCTGCTGCAGCACCGCGTCCGCAGCGAACGCTTCGAAACCGCGCTGCGATCGCTCTCACCCCTCGCCATTCTCGATCGCGGATATGCCCTGGTCTTCGATGCCAGTGGCAAATTGCTGAAGGATGCCGACGCAGTAAAAACAGGAGACGAAATCTCCGCCCGCCTCGCTCACGGCCAAATCCACGCCGCAGTCACGAAAAAGCAAACATAAAGTGGTCTCGAAACGGATTTGAAAGAGTGCAGAGATAGAACTGTACCCCGAATAGATTTGAAAGGGCGCGGCTTCAGCCGCGCCGTATCAACCCCATCGGGAAGGGCTTTAGCCCCTGAGGGCCCCCCCGCCGCCTCCACCCGCCTTTCAAGCCCGCAGTCTGCCGAAACGTTTTTGCGCGTCGCTCATGCAAAAACCCACCCTGCGGCCCCTGCCCACAATTTCCGCTGCATTACAATGGAACTGCAGACTGAGGATCTGAACCCGATTGCCGCCGCTAATCCCATCCTGGCCGCAAGTCGCATGGATCGCGCTCGACATCCTGCTCGTTGCCCTTCTGATCTACCAGGTCCTGGTCATGATTCGCGGCACGCGCGCCGTTCCCATGCTCGTCGGACTCATGGTCGTCGCCATCACTTTCTATTTCGCCCGCATCGGTGAGCTGACCACGCTGAATTGGGTGGTCAGCCATGTCCTGCCTTACGTAGTCTTTGCTTTGATCGTGGTTTTCCAGTCCGAGATCCGCCACGTGCTTACCGACCTCGGACGCCGCCTGACATTTCTCAGTGCCTCATCCGCCGAAGGTGATTCCTATGACGACATCGTGCTGGCCGCCAACCTTTTCTCCCAACATCAGACCGGTGCCCTGATCGTCATCGAACGTGAAATCGGGCTGCGCACCCATATCGAAAGCGGCGTACCTCTCGATGCCCGCCTTTCTTACGATCTCCTCGCTACCATCTTCCGTCCGAGCGCGCCCTTGCACGATGGCGCGGTGATCATCCAGAAAGATCGCGTCGCTGCCGCCGCATGCTTCCTTCCCCTCTCCATGAATCCGCTGCTCTCCACGCAGCTCGGCACCCGCCACCGCGCCGGCATCGGCATCACCGAAGAAACCGACGCCATCGCTGTCATATGTTCAGAAGAAACCGGGGCGATCAGCTTCGCGGTCGGAGGCAAGATCGAGCGCGATCTCACCGTCGAGCAACTGCGAGAGCGCCTGAGTGCCGAACTCCGCCGCCACATTACTCCGGCCACATTGCCCACCACCATCGCTGCCAACAGCGATTACGCGGCTTTCGACTCGCCACTGACCGAGCCCGCACCGCGCCAGTCCGATGCCGGTTCAACGGAGCCGCGCTCGTGATCGCCCTCTTCAAACGTTATGTCGTTCACAATTTCAGTCTGAAGTTTTTGTCCCTGCTGCTTGCTACCGGCTTGTGGTTTATGATTGCGCGCGACGAGCAGCCGGCCGAAGTTGCCATCCGCGCGCCTATCGTCTTCCAACACGTCCCCGAGCAGCTCGAAATCAGCACGGAATCGATTCCCGAGGCGCAAATCCGCGTGCGCGGCCCCGAGCGCACCATCCGCCAGTTGAAGATCAACGAGGTCCAGGCTGAAATCGATCTCGCCGGCGTGAAATCCGGCGAGCGGACCTTCGATCTCACTTCGCAACAGGTCCGTCATCCGCGCGATGTCGAAATCAAGCAGGTCGTTCCCAGCCAGCTGCATCTGGCCTTCGACACGCGAATGACCCGCGAGGTTCCAGTAAGTCCTCGAGTGACCGGCATATTCGCGAGTGGGGCGGAGATCGTCAATAAAGACTGGGATCCGCATCGTGTAACCATTAGCGGTCCGCGTCGTCATGTCGAACGAATCGACGCGGCAACAACCGACCCGATCGATGCCACCGGCACCTCAGGCACTGCAACCTTCACCACAAACGTCTACGTTGCCGACCCGCTCGTGCAAGTCGAAGGAGCCACCTCAATTCGCGTCACGGTGGTTGTGCAAAAGGTCGGCGCCGCGACCTCGCACTGAGGAAATTGAATATGGGGACAGCCGCCCTCGGCTGCCCGTTGAGCGGAGCTCGACAGCCGTTGTGGCCGCCTTCGAGCGATACGACAATTGCGCGCTCGCCTCGCTTCCTTATAAGCTCTTGGCTTGTCTTTCGATCGTTTGAAACCTTCTCATGACCCAGCAACGGCAATTATTCGGAACGGACGGAATCCGCGGCGTAGCCGGAGAATTCCCTTTAACTGTACAAAGCACCAATCTCATCGGACGTGCCCTCGGCCACGATCTCATTCGCACGACAGCCAAGGCCAAAGCCGTCATCGGCCAGGATACCCGCGAATCCAGCCGTTGGATCGCCGATCGCGTCTCCGAAGGCCTCGCCGCCGTCGGCGTCGATGTGCACAGCGCCGGGGTTATTACTACTCCCGGTGTCGCTTACCTGGCGCGCTCTCGCGGAATGGCCGCCGGCGTGGTTATCTCGGCCTCCCACAATCCCTGGACCGACAACGGCATCAAGGTTTTTTCCGGGGACGGATTCAAGCTTAGTGACTCCCGCGAACTCGCCATCGAACAGGAAATTTTCTCGCTCCTGAAGAATCCTGCTTCCGACGACGACACAGCGCTGAAAGTCCCGCGCCCTTCTCTCCCCGGCGAGGGCGAACTCCGTCACGCCTACATCAAGTCACTCGCAGGCAGCGTCACCTCTGAACTCAGTAAACTCCGCGTCCTGGTCGATTGCGCCAACGGAGCCGCCACCGCCGAAGCTCCCGAACTCTTCCGCTTGCTAGGCATTCAGGCAACATTCATCCATGTTGCGCCCGATGGGCGAAATATCAATGAGCATTGCGGAGCGCTTCATCCCGAGACGCTGGGAAAACATGTTGCCACCTCGGCAGGGAAGTTCGATCTCGGCGTCACCTTCGACGGCGACGCCGACCGCGCCCTCTTCTGTGACGCCACGGGCCAGGTTGTGAACGGTGACGGAGTCCTCCTCGCCGCCTCCCGCGACCTGCACGCTCAAGGAAAGTTGAAGACCGACACTGTAGTCTCGACCACCATGTCGAACATGGGTCTCGAGATCGCGCTCCAGAAGTCCGGCATCCGCATGCTTCGCGCCAACGTCGGCGACAAATACGTCCTCGAAGAGATGCTCAAAACCGGCGCCATCCTCGGCGGCGAGCAATCCGGCCACATCATCTTTCTCGACGGAGACGCCACCACCGGCGACGGTCTCCTCACCGCCCTCCGCCTCATGGACATCATCGTGCGCTCGGGCAAGCCGCTGGCCGAGCTGGTGAGTGACTTAAAGGTTTTCCCGCAGAAAATCCAAAACGTGCGAGTGAAAGAAAAGATTCCCTTCGCAAAAGTCCCCGCGATCCAGTCGGCGATCACCTCAGCAGAAAAAGAATTGGATGGGAACGGCCGGGTAGTCGTCCGCTACTCAGGCACCGAAGCCTTGGCCAGAGTCATGGTAGAAGCCGAATCCGAATCAAAGATGCAAACCCTCTGCGCCGCTATCGCTGCGGAAATCCAAAAAGCCCTGGGCGTCTAGTGGCGGCTTGTGTGGGGGCGGACGCCTTCGTCCGCCCCGCGAGCGTAGCGAGCGTGCTGCACTGTGTGCAAGCGGTACCGGTTTTACCACCACCAGCCTAGCCGCGAAGCGTCGTCATGTGAAAGCCCGGCCACGGAAGTGCCGGGAAGTCGGAAGTGAATTGAGCGCTGTGCACCAAGAACTATATCTAGATCTTCTGCAGTCGTTGTACTTCATGAACACCCGGAATTTTTCTCAGGCCCACGATGATCTGTTCCAGGTGCTTCAAGTCCGAGATGTCGAGGACGACTTCGACGCTCGCCTGGCTATTCGCGGTATGGGCGGCGATGTTGCGGATATTGCTCTTCGCGTCCCCGATCACACCCGTGATGCTCTTGAGCATGCCAAATTTGTCGTCGCAGAAAACCGTGAGCTTCACCGGATAGGCCGTCGGCGTACTCTCATCGCGGGCCCATTCCACATCGATCTTCCGCTCCGGTTCATACAGGAGGTTCGTCACATTCGGACAGTTCACAGAATGCACCGCAACGCCCTTGCCGCGGGTGATGTAGCCGACAATGCCTTCGCCGCGGATCGGGTTACAACATCGCGCCCGATACACCAGCATGTCTCCCTGCCCGCGCACGGTGATGGCATTGTGATCTCCGAAGACTCTCCGCACGACGCTGGTGAGGCCGCCGGGATGCGACGTTAGCCCCTCGGACTCGATATCGCCGACGATCGAAGGAGTCGCCCCCGCCGGCAATAGTCTCGCCAGCACCTGTCGCGCCGAATATTTGCCATAACCGATCCCCGACATCAGGTCGTCGGCCTTGCCCAGCCCATAGCCGGAAGCGACCTTCAACAGCTCTTCGTCTTTGATCTCTTTCAGCGCAATGCGGTACTTCCGCGCTTCTTTCTCGATCAGCTTGCGCCCGATTTCAATCGCCCGCTCGCGTTGATGAACGTTGAGCCAGTGCTTGATCTTGTTGCGCGACCGCGAAGACTTGACCAGCCCCAGCCAGTCCCGGCTCGGCTTGTGTCCCGGCTGCGTGAGAATCTCGACGATATCTCCCGAGTGCAGCTTGTAGCGCAGCGGTACCATGCGCCCGTTCACCTTGGCGCCAATGCACGTATGCCCGACTTCGGTATGAATTGTGTACGCGAAATCGATCGGGGTAGCATCCCGCGGCAGAACCACTACCTTGCCCTTTGGAGTGAAGGTGTAAACCTCTTCCGGATACAAATCGACTTTCAGCGTTGACAAGAATTCGTTGGGATCGCTGACGTCCCGTTGCCACTCCACCACCTGCCGCAACCATGCGAGGCGCTGCTCGTCCTGCGCCGACACTGGACCGTCTTTATATTTCCAGTGCGCGGCGATGCCCTCCTCCGCCATCTTGTGCATCTCTTCGGTGCGGATTTGGATCTCGAATGGCGTCCCATCTTCGGTGATCACCGAGGTGTGCAGCGACTGATAGAAATTCGGCCGCGGCATCGCGATGAAGTCCTTGATGCGCCCCGGCACCGGCCGCCACAGGTTGTGAATGATCCCCAGCACTGCGTAGCAGTCTGGCAGCGATCGCGTGACCACGCGCATCGCGCACAGATCGTAAACCTGGTCGACCGAGATCCGCTGCCGCTGCAGCTTCTTGTGAATGCTGAACACACGCTTGATGCGGCTCTCGACCCGTGCCTGAATCCCGGCTTCCTTCAGCTTGTCGGTGATGATCCCCTGCATTTTGCCGAGGAACGCCTCACCCTGCTTGCGCCGTGAATTGACCGACTTCTCCACCTGCTCGTAGCCAAGCGGATCGAGGAAGCGGAAACCCAAGTCCTCCAGTTCGCCGCGAATCTTGCCCATGCCCAGCCGGTGCGCGATCGGCGCGTAAATCTCCAGCGTCTCCTCGGCGATTTTGTGCTGGCGGTCCGGCTGAAGGTGCTCGAGCGTCCGCATATTGTGCAGCCGGTCGGCCAGCTTGATCAGCACCACCCGAATGTCATCCACCATCGCGAGCATCATCTTGCGCAGGTTTTCCGCTTGCTGCTCCTCGCGGGTGGCGAAATCGATTTTGCTGATCTTGGTGACGCCCTCGACGATGTGGGCGACTTGTTCGCCAAACTCTTTGCGGATGTCGGCAATCGTGACCGAGGTGTCTTCGACCGAGTCGTGCAGCAGCCCGGCAGCGACAGCCACCGGGTCCATTTTCATTTCCGCGAGTACCAGCGCGACTTCGAGCGGATGAACCAGGTAAGGTTCTCCCGAAGCGCGGGTCTGCCCATCATGGTGCTTGAGGGAGTAGTCGTAGGCTTTCTTAACGATGGTTAGATCGTCTTGCGGACGGCTCTCCTGCATACGCTTCATCAAGTCACGAAACTTGGTCAGCGTAAGGGCCGTCGTAGCAATCTGTTGGCGCAAGCTCGCCATGATGGATTATACCCGCCAGGGAAGAGGGCTCCGCAGAAGGCGGTTAGGACGCTACTCCGATTATAAACGCGAATTGCAGCCGCTCCAGTTTTGACAATCGTCCGGGGCTCGATTCTCCGATTTCACGTTCTTCGAAGGTTTCGAATCTGTTCACGTTTGTTGAGACGCTTCGCGAACTGATAGAGTGACATTCTCTCTGTCATGATTTCCCGAATTCTCGTCAGCGGTGTTTCCGGCCCGATCGGGGCTGCCCTTCTTCCTTCCCTCGACACGCTTGGATACAAGGTGGTCCGCCTGGTGCGTGGTTCTGTCGCGCACGATGGCCAAATCCGCTGGGATCCGGCTCAACCTCTTTCTCCTGAAGCAGTTTCGGGCTTCGATGCCGTGATCCACCTCGCGGGTGAAAGCATCGTTGGGCGTTGGACCGCCGCCAAGAAGCTAGCGATTCATGACAGCCGTGTCAATGGTACCAGTCATCTCGCCGTTGCTCTGTCGAAGGCTACCCACAAGCCGCAGGTTTTCCTCTGCAGTTCAGCCGTCGGCTACTACGGCGACCGCGGTGACGAAGTGCTGAACGAGCAAAGCGCTCCGGGTAGCGGATTTCTTCCGGAAGTGTGTCGCGAGTGGGAAGCCGCAACCCGGCCGGCAGTCGATGCCGGCATCCGCACCATAAGAATGCGAACCGGCGTGGTGCTCAGCCCGAAAGGCGGCGCATTGGGGAAAATGCTCACGCCCTTCAAAATGGGCGTAGGCGGACGCATCGGCGACGGCCGCCAATGGATGAGTTGGATTGCTGTCGGAGACATGGTGGGAGCCATGCATCACATGTTAAAGACTGATCTTGTCCAAG
>Ga0210399_10004322_pt1 | contig 11030 bp, 8 predicted proteins | sample IncBWC14MmetaG_FD_150865 | JGI IMG/M metagenome (GOLD analysis project Ga0210399, IMG submission 150865) | Forest soil microbial communities from Barre Woods Harvard Forest LTER site, Petersham, Massachusetts, United States - Inc-BW-C-14-M | ecosystem: Environmental > Terrestrial > Soil >...
CGCTCCTGCCGGGGAAGCGAAGCGTCACCAGCGCGGGTAAGGCCATGACGAGCAAGCAGGGCGGAGCACAGCGGCCGGCCGGAATCCGTGACGTGGCCCGGAAGGTCGGAGTCTCGGTGGCCACGGTGAGCTTTGCGCTCAACGGCCAGCCGGGCGTTTCTGAAGAAACCCGCCACCGGATCCTGGCCGCCGCGACAGAGCTCGGCTACCGGGCCAACCCCCAGGCCCAGGCCCTGCGGCGCGGTCGGACCACCACCTACGGCCTGGTGATCCGCAACTTCAACAACCCCTTCTTCCTCGAGGTGTTGGCCGGTGCCGAGCAGGCCGCGGACGAAGCCGGGGCGGCACTGCTGCTCCTTGATTCGCACTACTCACTGGAACGCGAGCACATGCTAGTGCGGGAGATGGCTGCTCAGCGGCTGGCCGGACTGGCCATCGCCCCGGTCGGGAAGGGCGAGTCGGTGCTGCTCTGGCAGGAGTTGCGGCCCGGCACGCCGGTGGTGGCGCTCAACGCAACCGCGGCGGGCATCACCGGCGTGTCGCGGGTGTACCCCGATAACGCAGTCGGGGTCGGACTGGCCATGCGCCGCCTCGCGGAACTGGGTCACTCCCGCGTCGCGTTCCTGTCCGCACCGCACGGCCTGGTGGCAGACCCGGACCGGCTCCGCCATTTCCGGCGCCTCGGTCGCGCCCTCGGCATCCAGCCGAACGTCATGCACGCGCCCCTGACCATCGCCGACGTCCGCAAGGCGGCCGGAACGATGCTGGCCCGCCAGGACGCCCCCACGGCGGTCATCACCAACTCCGATTACACGGCGCTCGGGATCTACCTGACCGCCCGTGACCTGTCCCTGCGGGTCGGGCCTGATGTCTCGGTCATCGGGCACGACGACCTGCCGACGTCCGAGTTGCTCGACCCGCCGCTGGCGACCATCCGGCTGGACGGCCGAGAGATGGGCCGCGCGCTGATGACCAGGCTGCTCGACGGGAATCCGCCTCACGACTACATCGCCCCGGTGGAACTGGTCGAACGGCCCTCTCTTCAGGCCCCGCAGGCCTCCCTTCAGACCACGCCGATCGTGGTAGGCGGCATACCCCCCGCCCTGCGTGCGGCAACTCGGTAACGGTTCTTGACACCCCGTTCAGCCTGTGTTTGCATGTCGCATGCTAAACGTTTTAGTTGCATTTACCATGCATTCTCAGCTGGGGGCGAGGGGGGCTGGAGGCCCTCCCCGGCGCCGCCGCCCGGGATGTTCCGGGCCGTCGCGATCCGCTTCGGGATGGGGAAGCTTTTAGAGGAGGCACTGGTGAGATCGCCTTATCGATTCGCGTTCGCCGGGGTCGCGGCCGCGGTGCTGCTGGCGACCGGCTGCTCGTCGAGTTCGTCATCGGGTTCATCAGGCTCAAGCGTCAACTGGGCTAACGAAACGTCCGTGTCAGCCGGCGGCGGCATGAACGCGCTGGTCACGGCAGCCAAGAAGGAGGGCACGCTCAACATCATCGCCTGCCCGCCGACATGGGCCAACTACGGCTCCATCATCAACACGTTCGAGAAGAAGTACGGGATTACCATCAACGACGCGATCCCTGACGGCACCAGCCAGCAGGAGGTCGACGCAGTGAAGTCGGAGAACGGCACGGCGAAGGCGCCCGACGTGCTGGACATCGGCATGGCCGTCGCCCTGGCCAACACGAGCCTGTTCGCGCCGTACGAGGTAAGCACCTGGAGTGATATCCCCGCTGCTCAGAAGGCACCCAACGGCATCTGGGTTCAGGATTACGGCGGCTACATGGCGATCGGTTACTCGAGCAAGTACGGGACAATCACCTCGCTGAACCAGCTGCTCGGCCCGCAGTTCAAGGGCGCGGTCGCGCTGAACGGGAACCCGACCGCGGCTAACGCGGCGCTGAACGGCGTGATGATGGTGAACCTCGCGCAGGGCGGAACGGCGGACAACATCGCCAACGGCGTGAACTGGTTCTCGAAGCTCAAGGCAGCCGGCAACTTCAATCCAGTATCGGCGACTGGTGCCACGATCAAGGCGGGTACGACCCAGATCGTGCTCAACTGGGATTACCTCAACCTGCCGAGCTACGTGGGCGTAACAAACTGGAAGGTTTTCGTTCCGCCCGGCATCGCCCTCGGCGGGTACTACGCGCAGGCCATTAACAAGGACGCGCCGCACCCGGCGGCGGCCCGGCTGTGGGAGGAGTTCCTCTACTCGCAGGCCGCGACCGGCGGGCAGAACCTGTGGCTGCAAGGCGGTGCCCGGCCGGTAGAGCAGCCGGCCATGACCTCCAACAGCAGCATCGACACCGCAGCAGCCTCGAAGCTGCCGACCATCAGCGGAACGCCGGTGTTCCTCACCCAGGCCCAGTCGACCGACGCCGCCAATTACCTGGCGGCGAACTGGGCGAAGGCCGTGGGCTAGCGAGGGCACATGGCCGTCGCTGCGACAACCAAGACCGGCGCCCGGCCCTCGCGGGCCGGGCGTCGGCTGTCCGCCCCGGCCTGGGTCGGCACCGTCCCGTTCTTCGCTTACGTCGCGATCTTCCTGATCTGGCCGACCGGGATCGTCATCGTCGACGCGGTCAAGAACCCGAGCGGCGCGTGGGCGTTCTCCAACCTCAGCGAGTTCGGCAACCCGGTGCTGCGCGGTTACTTCATCGGCTCGTTCAAGCTGTGCCTGATCTCGTCGGTGACCGGGGCCGTATTCGGCGCGATCCTGGCCTACGCGGTGGCGTCGGGCGACCCGGACGGCCTGATACGCAGGCTCTATATCGCCGTCTCGGGCGTCCTCGCCCAGACCGGCGGGGTCACGCTCGCGTTCGCCTTTCTCGTGCTCATCGGCCCCGTGGGCCTGCTGTTCCACGCCAGCTGGTACTTCGACTTCCCGTGGGGCATCGGGCTGATCTACACGTATTTCCAGATCCCGCTGATGGTGCTGGTCTTCATGCCCGCCATCGACGGGCTGAAGGTCCAGTGGCGAGAGGCATCGGAGAACCTCGGCGCGTCTAGCTGGCAATACTGGCGCCATGTCGGCGGGCCGCTGCTCCTGCCGGCCTTCCTCGGCGCCACGTTGCTGCTGTTCGCGAACGCGCTGTCGGCCTTCGCCACCATCCAGGCGTGGGAGAACCAGATCCCCTACATCGTGCCGCAGCAGATCAGTACGGCGCTGTCCAGCGAGGTCGGGCTAAACAACGTCAACGAGGCTGACCTGCTCGCCCTGGGCATGATCATCATGGTGGCCATCGTCATGACCGGATATGCCTTGCTGCTGCGCAGGGCGGCGCGATGGCTGCGGTAACCTCAGTCGGCGAGACGCCGGTAGCCGCCCCGGCCAGGCGGCCGGCCGGCATGCAGGCCGGCCGGCGCCGACGGCTGAACATCTTCCGTTACGTGGTCTTCACCATATTCGGCCTGTTCTTCCTCCTGCCCCTGCTGGCGATGGCCCGGTTCTCGCTGGAGGCGCCCAACAAGCTCGGCACCTGGTCGGTGCAGGCCTGGCGGCAGATCGCCTCCTACCAGAACACGGGCATCCCTCCCCTGCTGAGCTCGATCGAGCTCACCCTGGAACTAGCCGTAATCACCTGCGCGGTCATGCTGGTGCTGCTGCTACCGACCATGATCTGGGTCCGGCTGCGGGTGCGGTGGCTGGCGCGCACCATCGAGTTCCTCTGCCTGCTGCCGCTGACCATCCCGGCGATCGTGCTGGTGGTCGGCCTCGCTTATATCTACAACAGGATCCAGCGGATCGAGCTGTCCACGCTGATGCTGTTCTGGGTCTACGTGATCCTGGCACTGCCCTACGCCTACCGGGCGCTCTCCGCCGGGCTCACCGCGATCGACGTGACCACCCTGTCCGAGGCCGCGCGCAGCCTCGGGGCGAGCTGGTTCACCGTGATCGTCCGGGTGATCGCGCCGAACATGCGGGCGGCCATCCTGAACGCCGTGGTGCTGACCGTGGCCCTGGTGCTCGGCGAGTTCACCATCGCCTACCTCCTGCTGTACACCAACTTGCAGGTGGAGCTGTATTCCATCAGCCGGAACACGCCGAACGCCGGGGTGCTGTTCTCCACCTCGCTTGCCGTGCTGATGTTTACCTTCGTGCTGCTGCTGATCGTGTCCTACGCCGGCCGCCGTCGTCGCGGCCGGGGATGAGAGGACGGCTCGTGACTTCTTCGCCAGTGACCAGAACACAGGACGGCGCGGCCAGGACCGCCGTCGAGGTGCGGATGGAGGGCCTGAGCCGGCACTACGGCCCCGTCGTCGCGCTCGACCGGCTCGACCTGACCCTGCAGCCCGGCGAGCTCATCGTGCTGCTCGGTCCGTCGGGCTGCGGCAAGACCACCACGCTGCGCCTGCTCGCGGGACTGGAGGACGCCGATATCGGCCAGATCTTCGTCGGCGGAAAGGACATCACCCGTCTCCCGGCCAGCAAGCGCGACATGGGAATGGTGTTCCAGGCCTACTCGCTGTTCCCGCACATGACGGTGCGGCAGAATGTGGCCTTCGGGCTGCGGCTGCGCCGGGTCGGCGCGGCTCAGCGGGATCAGCGCGCGATGGACATGCTCGATCTGGTCGGGCTCGCCGAGCAGGCAACCCGGTATCCGCACCAGCTCTCTGGCGGCCAGCAGCAGCGGGTCGCGCTGGCCCGGGCGCTGGCCATCGAGCCGCAGGTGCTGCTACTCGACGAGCCGCTGTCGGCGCTGGACGCCAAGGTCCGGGCGCAGCTGCGGGACGAGATCCGCCGGATCCAGCTCGAGGTCGGCATCACGACGCTGTTCGTCACCCACGACCAGGAGGAGGCGCTGGCTATCGCGGACCGGGTCGGCGTCATGCGGGAAGGCCACATCGAGCAGCTCGCGCCGCCCACCGAGGTCTACTCACGCCCGGCGACGTCGTTCGTGGCCGAGTTCGTCGGCCTGAGCAACCGGCTGTCTGGTGAGGTTCGAGACGGCAACGTGATCGTCCGCGGGTTCACGCTGCCGCTGGTGGAACGGGAGACGCCCGACGGCCAGGTGGTGGCGCTGGTACGGCCGGAAGCAGTGACGCTGGCCTCCGACGACGCACCGGAGTCCGGCGCGTTGGTCGGCACCGTGATCGCCGTCACCTTCCTCGGCGCGACCAGCCGGGTCACCGTCGATCTTGGTGATACCACCGTCCTGGCTCAGCTCTCGACCGCGGACGCCACCGCGTTGCCGGCGGGCAGCCGGGTCGCGCTGACCATCCGCCCCGACCCGGTACTGGTATCGGCCAGCTCAGATCCGGCCGTCTCGGTGGCCGGGGAAGAGGCGTGAGCCACCACCACCCCGTACCGGGCCAGCATCCGCCGCTGACCACGCATCGCCGACTTGAGCGCGGCACAGTGCTCCGTAACGGACGGTCGGCCCCCTACCGGGCCCTCGTGGCCGGTGCCGGCGAGCCGCACCTGATCCGCGACGACTTCGGCGCGGCCGGAGCAGATGCGCAGGGTCCGGGCCGTTCGCTGCTGTGCCTGGTCCACATCACCGACCTGCAACTCGCCGACGTTCAGTCGCCCGCACGGTTCGAGTTCCTCAACGCCCGTTTCGCCGATCCCAGGTACGCCGAGATCCTGCCCGTGCAACGCCCCCAGGAGGCGCTGGCGGTGCACGCCGTGGACGCCACCATCCGCACCCTGGGCGCGGTAAACGGCCCGGCGACGGGCCTGCCGTTGCAGCTCGCCGTGACCACCGGCGACGCGATCGACAATGCGCAGTGGAACGAACTTCAGGTCTTCCTCACCTTGTTCGAAGGCGGGGTGGTGACGCCGGATTCCGGCGGCCCGGACTACGAGGGGGTGCAGTCGCCCGACTGGCCGGGTGAGGTCTACTGGAGACCCGACGGAGCAGGTCCCGACGGTCTTGACCTCTTCCGGCTCGAATTCGGGTTCCCGCATCATCCCGGCCTGCTGCAGCGGGCGCTGCACGAGTTCGCCGCGGTCGGCCTGGGCCTCCCCTGGCTGTCCTGCTTCGGTAATCACGAGGCGCTCAACCAGGGCGTCGGCACCCAGACACCGGGCCTGGCCGCGGCGCTGACCGGTAGCAAGAAGCCGACCGAGCTACCGCCCGATTTCGACCATGACCAGGCGCTCGAGCTCTTCACCACCTGTCCGGAGGCGTTCATGGCCGGCCCGTCGCGGCCGGTCACGGCGGATGCGTTCCGCCGGCCGATCAGCAGGCGGGATTTCGTCGACGCTCACCTCCGGGCCGGCTCACGACCGTTCGGGCACGGGTTCAGTGAACGTAACCGGCTGGACGATACCGCGTACTACGTGCACGACACCCCGGCCGCGCGGCTCATCGCGCTCGATACCAACTGCCTGGCCGGCGGAGCAGCCGGGTGCCTCGACCGGGATCAGGCCCGCTGGCTGGAAGCCAGGCTCGGCGAGGTGCACTCGGCTTACCGCGGCGCGGACGGGAGCGAGATCCAGACCAGCCGCGACGACCGGCTGGTGATCCTGTTCTCCCATCACGGCAGCGGCACGCTGGACAACGGCCGCGGCAATCACTCGGGGCCGGGCGGCGAGCCGGCGCTGAGCGCCGCCGATCTGGTCGCCCTGCTATGCCGGTTCCCGAACGTGGTCCTGTGGCTAAACGGCCACACGCACACCAACGCTGTCCGCTCGCACCACGACCCGGCTAACCCGGCCCGCGGGTTCTGGGAGGTCACCACGTGCGCCGTGGCGGACTGGCCGTGCCAGACCCGCGTGGTCGAACTGGTCGACCACGTCGAGTACCTGTCCATCGTGACCACCATGGTGGATCACGACACGCCGCTCGGGTCCGCATCGCTGGAAACCTCAGATGACTTGGCCGCCCTGCACCGTGAGCTCGCGGCCAACGTCCCCTGGGCCGTCTCGGTCATGGCGGGCACCGCCGGCGACAGGAACACCGAGCTGCGCGTCATCCCGCCCTTCCCGCTCAAGCGGCTGCCCAGCGCGTAAGCGCTGCTACTTCCCTACTTCCCCGGCGCGACGAGCACGGGGTCGGTGGGCAGGGCCACGTGGACCGACGTGCCCGGGGCCAGTGCGGCGGCCTCGGAGCTGGCCTTGTCGATCTGCACGGTGACGTCCCCGGACAGCAGCACGCCGACCCGGGTCACCGAACCCAGGAACGTCCTGGTGGTCACGATCCCGTTGCCGTTCTCGATCACCACCATGGTCAGCCCTTCCGGGCGGACCAGCACGTCCACCGGGCCTGGGCTCACGTCCGCGCCCTGGTTCACGACCGGCACGGTTGTGTCGAGCGCGGTTACCGTCCCGCCGCTTTGCAGCTCCCCGGGGAGCCGGTTCATGACGCCGACGAACTCGGCTACAAACGCCGTGGCCGGGTGGTCGTACAGTTCGTCCGGTGCGGCGATCTGCTCGAGCTTGCCGTTGCTCATGACCCCGACCCGGTCGGCCATGGACAAGGCTTCCTCCTGGTCGTGGGTGACAAACAGCGTAGTGGTGCCCAGTCGCTGCTGCAGCGTGCGGATCTGCTCGCGCAGTTGCAGGCGGACCTTGGCATCCAGCGCCGACAAAGGCTCGTCCAGTAGCAGCACCCGCGGCTCGATGGCCAGCGCCCGGGCCAGCGCGACGCGCTGCTGCTGGCCGCCGGACAGCTGGTGCGGGAATTGCTTGGCCTGCGGGGCCAGGCCGACCATCTCCAGCAGTTCAGTGGCCTTGGTGCGCCGCGCAGACGTCCCGACCTTGCGCATCCGAAGCCCGAACCCCACGTTGTCCTGCGCGGACATGTTCGGGAACAGGCTGTAGCTCTGGAACACCATGCCCATGTCCCGCCGCGCAGCCGGCACCGAGGAGATGTCCTTGCCATCTACCAGCACCGACCCCGAATCCGCGGTCTCGAACCCGGCCACGATGCGCAGCGCCGTGGTCTTGCCGCAGCCCGAAGGGCCCAGCAAGGCGACCAGCTCACCGGGAGCCATTTCGATCGACAGCCCGTCCAGGGCCCGGGTGGCCCCGAACGAGCGGCTCAGATTCTGCAGCACCACGCTCGTGCCCCCGCCCCCGGTCACCTGCCGGGTGCCGCCGGCTGCCGCGTTGCTGGTGGTGTTCGTGGTCATCAGTTTCCCCGCGTTTCTTGACGTGCGACGGTAAACAACGTGACCGTGCCGCCGCCCGTCTTGCGCGACTGCCGGGTTCCGATCACCGTGATGGCCATGAGGAAGAGCCAGGTCACGAACAGCGCGAGCAGCGAGGCCGCGACCGAGACCTGACCGCTGGTCTGGCTGTTGACGTAGATCCACACCGGGAACGTCTGGAACAACGCCAGGCTGGCCATCGTGTACTCGCCGAGGACAAGGGCCACGGTGAGCACGACCGCGGACAGGACCGCGGTCCGGAGGTTCGGCAGGACCACCCGCCACAGCGTGTTGATCCAGCCTGCCCCCAGCGAACTGGCCGCCTCGACGATTGTCTTGAGGTCCAGTGCGCGCAGCCCGGCGTCGATGGCGCGGTAGGCGAACGGCATGGCCAGGACCACGTATATCAGCGCGAGCAGGTACGGCGTGCTCTTGAGCGAGCCGGGGGCGAGCTGCAGTACACCCACGATCAGCACCACCGGCGGGATCACGATCGGCAGGATCGTGATCCCCTCCATCAGCCGCCGCAGCTTCGGCAACCGCAGGTGGACGTAGACGGTCGTGGGCAGCATGAGCGCGATCGTGATCACGGTAGTGACGACCGCGAGCCGGACCGACAGGCTGAGCGATGAGGTGAAGCCGTCCTCGCTGATCACCGAGCCGAAAGACTTGATCCCGGCGAACCGCAGCGCGGACCACAGCGGGATGAGGAAGTACACCCCGGCCACGATCAGGACCACCCAGCGCCAGACGGTGCCGACCCGGACGGACCGCCGCCTGGCACCCCCGCGGCTAGGGATACCCGTGCCCTCCGCCACCCCCTGAGCCCGAGTTACTGAAGCCATTTGGCCGCCCTTCGCTGCAGCACGACGTAGATCACCATGGCGACGGCGATGATGATCACCATGCCCAGGCCGAGCGCCTTGCCGATGTTCTCCTGGCCGGCGATGACGTTGCCGTTCAGGAACGACCCGATCTGGATCGAGGTCAACGGGATGGTCCCGTTGGTCAGCGCCTCGGTGGTGGCGTAGGCGGACAGGGCACTGCCGAACAGCAGCAGCACGCAGCCCAGGAACGAGGGCAGCAGCACCGGGCCGCCCACGAAACGCCAGTACTCCCAGGTCCGCGCGCCCAGGTTCTCGGCCGCCTCCCGCCACGCCGGCCGGAGCCCTTCCAGGGCGGGCAGGATGACCAGCACCATCAGCGGGATCTGGAAGTAGAAGTACACCACGACCACGCCGGTCAGGGAGTACAGCGTAAAGCCGTGGTCGTAGGGGTTGAATCCGATGTCGGACAGCCACTGGGTGGCGAGCCCGGTGGAGCCCAGGGTGGCGATGAACAGGAAGGCCAGCGGCACGCCGCCGAAGTTGGCGAACACGCCGGACGCGGTGACCGCGACCTGGCGCAGGATCAATCCGCGCTTGGCGGTGAAGATGGCGTAGGCAATCAGCAGCCCGAAGATCCCCGGCAGGATGGCGGTGATCACCGACAACTCGATGCTCTGCCAGAATCCGTGCAGGTAGATGCCGTGGGTCGCGGCCCGGATGTTGCTCAGCGTGAAGCCGCCGCCGTCGCTGTTCTGGAAGGCCCCGACCGCGACCGCGACCATCGGCAGCAGCAGGCCAAACGTCACGTAAACGCCGAAGGGCACCACTCCGGCGATCCGGCGCAGCCAGCGCCACAGACGCAGCACGGTCAGCCTGGAGGACGTCCGCGACGCGGCGTGGCCGGACCCGGGGGCCCCGGGATCCGCCAGGGATCCCGGGGCCGCTACGGTCTGGTCCACCGCTAACCGATCACGCTGGACCACTGCTGGGCGACGACGTTCTCAGCCGCCGCTTGCTGCGCCTGGGTCGGGAAGGTGACGTTGCCGGCCGGGGCCGGCGGGAGGGCCTTGTAGGCCGTCTGGTTGACCGTGCCGTTTGTCACCAGGGTCGACAGCTCGATCGGCCGGGCCTCGCCCTGGAGCCAGAGGTTCTGGCCCGCGGTGGAGTACAGGTACTCCTCCCACAGCCGGGCCGCGGCCGGGTCCGGCGCGTACTTGCTGATGGCCTGGTCGTAGTAGGCGGCGTAGGAGGAGTCGGTCGGGATCACGATCTTGAGGCCGGACACGCTCGGCCCGATCTCGGAGGCCAGCAGGTAGTCCCACCAGATCACGATCGGGGTCTGGCCGCTCTCCATGGTCGCCGCGCTGGCCGTGACCGGCACGAAGTTGCCCTCGCTGTGCAGCTTCTTGAAGTAAGCGATGCCGGGCGTGATGTTGTTGAGCGAGCCGCCGTTGGCCAGCGCCGCGGCGAACACGGCCGAGAAGGCGGCGCTCGCCTGGGTCGGGTTGCCGTTGATGGCGACCTGGTTCTTGTAGATGGGCTTGAGCAGGTCCGCGAACGAGGTCGGCGGGGTCTTCACCGTCGCCGAGTTGTATCCGATCGCGACGTACCCGCCGTAGTCGGCGTAGTAGGTGCCGTCGGCCGCCTTAGCGTCGGCCGGGATGTTACTCCAGGTGACTACCTTGTAGGGGGCGAGGATGCCTTCCTGGTCGCCCTTGACTCCGAACGCGGTACCGACGTCGAGGACGTCGGGGGCACGGCTCTGGCCCTTGAGCTGGTTGACCGCGTTGAGCTCGTCCTGGCTGGAGCCGTCCGGGTTCGCGTCGGTGATCTTGATTCCGTACTTGGCGGTGAAGTCCTTCATGATCGTGCCGTAGTTGGCCCAGTTGGAGGGCAACGTGATGACGTTGAGCTGGCCTTCCTTCTTGGCCGCGGTGATAAGGGCGTTCATGCCGCCGCCCGCTGTCGCGGACGTGGCGGTGGCCCAGTTGGTTCCGCTGCTGGTGCTGCCGCTGCTGCTGCTGGAACTCGACGAGCTGCAAGCGGCCGTGAGCAGCAGGCCGCTGGCAACGGCGGCAGTAGCCGCCATGGCGTGC
>Ga0210399_10004323_pt1 | contig 11029 bp, 8 predicted proteins | sample IncBWC14MmetaG_FD_150865 | JGI IMG/M metagenome (GOLD analysis project Ga0210399, IMG submission 150865) | Forest soil microbial communities from Barre Woods Harvard Forest LTER site, Petersham, Massachusetts, United States - Inc-BW-C-14-M | ecosystem: Environmental > Terrestrial > Soil >...
CAGCCGCAACGGAATCCATTCCTTCCGTCATTTTTTCCGCAGCAAAACTCACCACCAGGATGCTGTTGGAGGTTGCGACGCCCATGCACATGATGGCCCCCATCAGGGCGGGCACGCTCAGATTGGTGTGAGTTATAAACAGGAACCAGGCAATCCCGGCAAGCGCCGCGGGCAGCGCGGAAATCATGATGAATGGATCGAGCCAGGACTGAAAGTTGACCACGATCAAAAGGTAGACGAGCACAATTGAACCCACTAGTCCGCTCAAGAGACCGAGGTAGGAAGCTCGCATCGTCTGCACCTGCCCACGGACAACGACTCGAGAGCCGCGTGGCAGTTGCGGGCGAGTTGCGGTAATGATTTCGTTGATGTCACCGGCTACCCCACCCAGGTCGCGACCTGCCACAGAGCCAAAGATGTCTATCACGGGCGCGACGTTGTAGTCAGAAACTACCGCCATTCCTGCTCCTCGCTGTGTGGACACAAGACTGGCCATGATCGATGGAGGAGCGCTGGGGTCCGTGCCAGTAATCGGAATGTTTTCTACATCCTGCAGCGTGTCTGCGCGATATTGCGGTGTCTGAGTCGCGATTTGATAGCTGACATGATTGTTTGGATCGAGCCAGAATGAGGGTGAAGTTTGGAAACTGCCGCTGAGAGACACCAGGAGGTTTTGTGCGATGTCATGCGCAGTAAAACCAAGTTGTTCCGCTTTGGTGCGTTCCACCCTCAAGCGCAGATAGGGTTGATCGAAGGGCTGCTGAATCCGTAGATCCGTCGCTCCGGAAACGTATCTGATCTTCGCCAGCAGAGCGTCAGCATACCGCCGGTTTCCCTGTAAGTCATTTCCTACGACCTGAACATCAATGGGTGCCGGCAACCCAAAATTGAGAATCTGCGCCACCATGTCGGCGGGCAAGAAAGAGAAGGAAACACCCGGAAACTGCTTTGGCAGTACCAGACGGAGCTGGTGAATGTAGTTCTCTGTGGGATGGTGATGGGCAGACAGGGTCAGAAGAATGTCTGCGTCCGATGTGCCAACTGGCGCCGAATTGCTGTAGGAAAGATTGATGCCGCTGTAGGGCAAGCCTATGTTGTCAATGACGCTTTGGATCTCGCCTGCCGGAATCTGCCCCCGGATCGATTGCTCAACCAGATCGCAAAGGTTGGCGGTCTCTTCAATGCGCATTCCCGTGGGAGCACGCATGTGAAGCTTAAAGGTGCCGCTGTCCACGCTGGGGAAAAAATCCTGGCCTAGCCAAGGAATCAGGACCGCCAGAGAACCGAGACAAACGCCGAAGAACGCCGTCAGGAAAACCAGTCGGTGATGGAGGCAAGTTTCGAGCAGGCCACGATAGCTGTGACGAAATCGCTCGAAGGCTCCCTCGAACCGCTTCTGCAAGCGAACCAACGGATTGCGGCTTGGGCCATCGACGGCCTCCTTTTTTTCCCCCCGCAACAAGTACTTGGCCATGGTCGGGACGATGGTTCGCGAAAGCAAGTAGGAAGCCAACATGGCGAACACAACCGCTTCGGCGAGCGGCACAAACAGGTATCGCGCCACCCCAGAGAGTAAGAACATGGGAGCAAACACGATGCAGATCGAGAGCGTGGAGACGAAGGCGGGCGTCGCGATTTGCGACGCACTGTCCAGCACAACTTCGTCCAGATTCTTCTCGGGCTCTGCCTCCCGGTTGCGATTGATGTTCTCGACTTCGACGGTCGCATCGTCCACTAGGATGCCGACAGCCAGCGCCAAGCCACCGAGCGTCATGATGTTAATGGTTTGTCCGATCGCACTGAGCACGATAATCGATGTCAGGATAGCCAGTGGGATCGAAGTCGCGATGATGACAGTGCTTCGCCAACTCCCCAGGAAGGTCAAAATCATGAAAGCGGTCAAGCATGCGGCAATCAGTGTTTCCCGGACCACTCCGCTGATCGCACCGCGAACGAAAATCGACTGATCCGCCAGTGGCGATATCTGTAGCTGGGGGGGCAGTGTCGACTTAATCTGGGGCAGCAGAGCTTTGATTCCCGAGATGACATTGAGCGTCGACGCATTCCCCGCTTTTTGAATGGTCAGCAATACGGAGCGCTGCCCATTGACCCGGACGATGTTTGTCTGCGGGGGAAAACCGTCGCGCACCCAGGCAACATCTTTGATGTAGATCGTGGTGCCGCCAATGGTCTTGATCGGGATGCGGTTTAAATCATCAATGGTTTGCGGCGCCGCATTTGGAATGGATACGTCGTATTCCTTGGAGCCGATCTTAGACGTTCCGGTCGGCAGGATCAGGTTTTGTAGGCTAATCGCATTCACTACATCCAGCGGGGATAGTCCCTTCGACTGCAACGCTGTCGTATTCAGATCGACCTGTACCTGACGCTGTTTGCCGCCATAGGGGTAGGGCACCGAGACTCCGGGCACGGTAATGATCTGTGTTCGAATGAAATTTAGCCCATAGTCGTTGAGTTGCTGCTCGGACAGATTTTGCCCGGACAGAGCCAGCTGAAGGACTGGGACGCTCGACGCGCTATAGGCAATGATGAGCGGCGGCGTCGTTCCGGCAGGCAATTGTCTGAGTTGGGTCTGCGAAACCGCCGTAATCTGCGCAATACCTTGCTGGAGGCTGGCGCTAGGCTGAAGGAACACTTTCACAACTGCGATTCCATACAACGACTGCGACTCGATGTGTTCAATATTATCCACGGTGGTGGTAAGGTTCCGCTCCGTGATGGTAACGATGCGGTCGGCCATGTCTTGCGGGACCAGGCCGTTATAATTCCAGATAATGCTGACGACGGGAATGTCTATCGTCGGAAAGATGTCGGTCGGAGTGCGAACAATCGCGAGTCCTCCCATAATCAGGATGAGAATCGACATCACCACGAATGTGTAAGGCCGCCGTAATGCGAGTCGAACGATCCACATAGAATTTCTCTTCCCGTTGGTTATGAATCGATGGTCGTCAATCTGCCGTTTGCGATCTGGTTAGCCTTGGGCCCAAGCCTTCCGCAGCGCTTTGCCACTTCTTACTTGCACTTCCCTGTTCCTCCTGACCAGGTTGATCATCGCGTGGTGCAAGGTTCAGCTGATGCTCGGGAGCTTTCTTCCGATCGCCGACCTCTAGCCAGGGCGGGCGGTCGAGTACGGACCAAAACTGAGTGCGTCTTTGGACGGAGTGCCCGGCGGATCAGCCCAGTCAGTTTCGCCCGCCCCCGCGAAAGATGGGCTTTTACGGTTCCTTCGGCCAAGCCCAGAGTGCGGGCTGCTTCTCTGACGGAATGTCCATCCAGGTCACGCAACTCGAACGCCCTTCGCAACGAGGGTGAGAGCTGAGCTACAGACTGCAGAAGACGTCTCCGAAGCTCCGAGTTCCGGCACTCGTCTTCAGGACTTGGTCCGGAGTCCGCCAAGCGATCTGACCAGCAATATTCCTGATCTTCGACGCATGGCTCTTCCAGCGACAAGTGGGGTTGCCTGGGTCGTCTTCGTAATTGCATCCGCGCGCAATTTGTGACAATGGAGGTGATCCAGGTCGACATTTGCGCCTGACCTTTGAACTGATCCAAATGAAGATAGGCTGCCAGCAACGCGTCCTGAACCGCATCCTCTGCGTCGGCTGCGTTGCCCAGTTGCCGGTAGGCGCTTCTGTAGAACCGCGGTAGATAGCGCGACAGAACCTCCTGCAGTTCGCGGATTCCATTTTCGCGAATGCTGAAATTCGTCTTCGGTTCGCCTCCGACAGCCTCCGTCACTTGCATGGTTCCTTCTCCTCCAGGTACGACAGCAGAAAAGCACGCTGCCTTCCAATCGAGTACGCGCTGACTTACCTGCCTGTTTTCAAGGAGATGAATCAATTGAATGGCAGCCACGGTCCGTTTCGAACCGGGATAGGCACCTGCAACCGTCCAGCGTTTGACACCAAGTCAGCATGTGGACAGTGTCGGACTTCGGCCAGCCTCGCAGATTCCGAACATCGCGTCCTTATCTCTTCCCGTGCTCGAGGTAGTTGCCCTCATGCAGGAGGCCGAATCAGATTCCCCTGGCGGGTAGTTTGGAGGAATACGTGCTTGAGCGATTTCTGATTTGGCTTCGGTGTGCGCTCACCGCGAAACGGGGGGTGGTCGCAGACAGCCGAGGTACTGGTCATTTGTGAGGTGCATATGGGGTTTACGAGAGGCGGGACAGTCAAGTCGGTCTCGGATGTGATCTCGGGCATTTTAAATTGTGTGTGCCCGAAGTGTGGCGGAAGAATGGGAGCACGCGGCGAGGAGTTCAGGTGCCAGGGTGAGTGTCTGACGGACTGGCGTCAGGCCTGGGAGCGAGCCTCGGCTGAGTTCGGTATGCGATCAAGGCGGCCGACGAGACCGACCTAGTGCGGCTGGCACCGTGGCGAGTAGCAGTCCATCTCTCGACGGAGGTGTCGGTATGCCGTCCCTGCTCGCCATCTGGAGGGCAAGATGCGCCCGATTTACTCGCGCACAGATCAGCGCGTGGTGAGCACTGGGCTGCACCCTCACTCCAAGCACGACTGGACCCTGACTTGCTGTACCAAGCTATGCGGAGAAAAGCATCGTGGTCAAAGTTGATATTGACGGCATCACGCTGGAAGCCCAAGCTGAAGAGCTTCTCATCGATCTGATCAACCGTACCGGCGGATCGGTTCCGCATGTCTGCTACCACCCTCAACTCGGGCCAGTTCAGACGTGCGACACATGCATGATCGAAGTGAACGGCCATCTGATTCGAGCCTGCGCGAGCGCAGCCGCGGATGGGATGACGGTCTCCACCAAGTCAGCGAAGGCAGCGGCGGCCCAGGTGGAAGCATTCGACCGGATTCTCAGCAACCACATGCTCTATTGCACGGTGTGCGACAACAACAATGGCAACTGCACCGTGCACAACACGACGAAGCTGCTGGCTATTGAGCATCAGCGAATCCCCTTCCGAACGAAGCCTTACGAGGTCGATAACACAAATCCGTTCTATCGCTACGATCCGGATCAATGCATTCTCTGCGGCCGCTGTGTAGAGGCCTGCCAGAACGTCGAAGTCAATGAGACGCTCTCGATCAATTGGGAAGATCCGAATCCAAGGGTGCTTTGGGACGGCGGGTCCACCATCGGAGAGTCAAGCTGCGTTTCCTGCGGCCACTGCGTCACCGTCTGTCCCTGCAACGCTCTGATGGAAAAAACCATGCTGGGCCATGCCGGCTTCCTGACCTCTCTGAAGAAGTCTGCATTAAGCGGCATGATCGAGGTGGTGAAAGGGATTGAGCCGGAAACCGGCTATGGGAGCATCCTTCAGCTCTCCGAGGCGGAGCATGCGATGCGCGAGCACCGCATCCGGAGGACGAAGACAGTTTGCACCTACTGCGGCGTAGGGTGCAGCTTCGACGTCTGGACGAAAGATCGCCACATCCTCAAAGTAGCGCCGGAGCATGGCCCGGCGAATGGCATTTCCACTTGTGTAAAAGGGAAATTTGGCTGGGGTCACATTAATAGTGAGGATCGCCTCACCACACCCTTGATTCGCGAGGGCGGAAAGTTTCGCGCTGCGAACTGGGGCGAGGCGCTTGGTCTCGTCGCTCGCAGACTGTCAGAGATCAAAGCGAAGGATGGAGCGGACTCCCTGGCTTTTATCTCTTCGTCGAAGTGCACGAACGAAGAGAGCTATCTCCTGCAAAAATTGGCCCGAGCCATGATTGGCACGAATAACGTCGACAATTGCTCCCGCTACTGCCAGTCGCCCGCGACCGTGGGATTGTTCCGCACCGTGGGTTACGGCGGCGACTCAGGCTCGATCTCCGACGTGGAGAAGGCCGATCTGGTCGTGATCATCGGCAGCAATACGGCAGAGAGTCACCCCGTCATCGCCACGCGAGTGAAGAGCTCTCACAAACTAAACGGGCAGAAACTTATTGTCTCCGACCTGCGTGGGCATGAGATGGCAAGACGCGCAGACCTGTTTCTACATCCCAAACCAGCGACCGATCTCATTTGGATCAATGCGGTCTCTCGATACCTTTTGGACCAGGGCCTTGCGAACACGAAGTTCCTGAACCAGTGGGTCAACGGGCTCGAAGAATATCGAAAGAGCTTAGAGCCATTCAGTCTGCAGGCGGCGGCGCAGCTCACGGGCCTCTCCGAGCGGACCATCCGAACCGTCGCACACATGATTGCTGAGGCAAGCACTACATGCATCCTGTGGGCGATGGGAGTCACCCAGCACACCCAGGGTTCCGATATCTCCACCGCGATATCGAATCTGCTGCTCATTACCGGCAATTACATGCGACCGGGTACTGGCGCCTATCCGCTGCGCGGACACAACAATGTGCAGGGTGCCAGTGACCACGGCTCCATGCCCAACAGCTTACCCGGCTACCAGTCGGTTGATGATCCCGAAGTGCGCCAACGATTTGAGACTGGCTGGAGAGTCAAATTGCCCTCCAGCAAGGGATTGGACAATCACCAGATGGTGGAAGCCATTCATGAGGGCAAGCTCAAAGCGATGTATCTAATCGGCGAAGAGATGAGCATCGTGGACTCCAATGCCAACTTTGTTGCCGATGCTTTCGCCAAACTCGACTTCTTTGTGGTGCAAGACATTTTCTTCAGCAACACGTGCCGTTATGCCGATGTTGTCCTGCCCGGCGCACCGAGCCTGGAAAAGGAAGGAACCTTCACCAGCACTGAGCGGCGAATCCAGCGACTGTATCAAGTGTTGCAGCCCCTCGCGGGTTGTCAGCCGGATTGGAAAATCATCCAGGACGTAGCGAACCATATGGGTGCTGGTTGGCACTACCAGCATCCTTCCGAGATCATGGATGAAATCGCATCTCTGACCCCGATGTTTGCCGGCGTCAACTATGAGAGGCTGGCCGGCTACAAGTCCCTGCAATGGCCCGTCGCGGCCGATGGAACGGATCAACCGCTGCTCTATACGAAGCGTTTTGCCTTCCCCGATGGAAAAGCGAGACTGTTTCCTGTTTCCTGGATTGGTCCCACCGATCAACCGAACAGTGAATTTGATTTGCACTTGAACAATGGCCGGCTTCTCGAGCACTTTCACGAGGGCAATCTCACCTACCGCACCGAAGGGATTCGAGAGAAGACCCCCGACACTTTTGTAGAAGTGTCCCCCGAACTCGCCGAAGAGCGCGGCATTCAAAGCGGAACCTGGGTGCAACTGATCTCGCGCTACGGGAAGGTCCGAGTGCGAGCTTTGGTCACCGACCGCGTGCAAGGAAAGGAACTCTACATGCCGATGAACTCGGTCGAGAGTCCCGTGAACCGGCTGACCAGCAGCCACACCGATCCCGTGACCAACACGCCCGCCTACAAGGAGACCAGCGTTCATATGAAAGTGCTGGACGAAGTGGGGGAGAGTCCACTACCCCGCATCAATTCTCGATTCGGCCATCCTACGCCGCAGAACGGAGTGGAAGTCGAACGCAAGTGGAAGCGAGCGGACTATGCTCCGCCAGGGAATGGCAATGGACTGGTGCAGTTGCAGACGAAGCAGTGAAGTGAGGAGAATGCCATGGCTCAACCGATTCCTCTGGAAATTCCCCCGCGCAATCCACGTGCTGAATTGCGCTCTCGATTGGAGCAAGCTCCCGAAGCGCATGCTGAAGCGGTGTTGGCCGCGTACGAAGTGCTGCAGGAACTGCACCATCGTGGCGTGCTGGAGGTCATGCGCGGTGCCCTGGCAGCGAGCGACGAGATTCTGGAGGCCGTCGTGGATAATGTCAAAACGCCGGAAGCCATTCGAGCCATCAGGAATCTTCTGTTCTGGCGTCAGATTCTCGGCAGCATCGAGCCGGAGTGGTTCAAGGGCATCTTCAAGGCGATTCCCGAAGGCATTGCCGAGGCAACCGCGGAGCGGGACAAACCAATCGGACTCTTCGGACTACTACGACGGCTCACCAGCAAAGACAGCCTCCGCGGCCTGGCTGCAGGCATTGATTTCTTGCAGGCCTTTGGGCGTCACCTGCAATCGGCAGAAAATCCGCTGCCGCGCAATTAACAGGCTTTGAAAGACGAGGCTATGAAAACAAACCGATGGGGTATTGCGGTTGCTGGGGTCTTTCTGCAAATGGCCTTGGGCGCCGTTTACGCCTGGAGCGTATTTCGGGTGCCGCTGGCGAAGCAATTCGGCTGGAGCATTTCCGAAGTCACGTTGACCTTTACCATCAGCATCTTTGTGCTGGGCCTGGCGGCGTTTTTCGGCGGCCTTTGGCTCAATCGCGAGGGCCCAAGAATCGTCGCTTTAACCGGCGGATTTCTCTATGGCGCTGGAGTTTTTTTGGCCAGTTTCTCCGACCACAAATTGTGGTGGCTTTATCTAACCTATGGCGTAATCGGCGGAATTGGAGTGGGCTTCAGCTACATCGTGCCGGTGGCGGTTCTGGTCAAGTGGTTTCCAGATCGCCGAGGCCTGATTACCGGTATTGCGGTCGGTGGATTTGGGGCAGGTGCCCTGATCACGGCACCGGTTGCTACTCGTCTCATTCAGAGTGTAGGTGTTCTTTCAACATTCGCCTACCTTGGAATCGCGTACCTTCTTGTGACCGTCGTGTCCGGCTATTTCATGCGAAATCCCCCAGAGGGCTGGAAACCTGCGGGCTGGACAGCGAATGGAATGCGGGCCGCGCAGCGATCAAGCCGCGACTATACGCTCGGCGAGGCGCTCCGAACCTGGCAATGGTGGGCACTGTGGCTGCTTCTGTTCTTGAATACTTCCGCAGGGATTTCGATTATCTCGCAGGAATCTCCTTTGTTCCAGGAACTTGGACGAGTGAGCGCGGTCGCAGCCGCCAGCATGGTCGGAGTGGCTAGCATCGGAAATGCGCTGGGCAGAGTATTTTGGGCGTGGGCGTCAGATTCGATCACCAGGCGCGCGACGTTCGGAGTGATGTTTCTGGCACAGGTCTTCCTTTTTTGGGCTCTTCCTACCATCAACTCCGCGGGCGTGCTTACCATCGTCGCCTTCAGCGTGCTCATGTGTTACGGCGGAGGATTTGGGACCATGCCTGCCTTCGTGGCGGATTATTTTGGGTCGAAGAATGTAGGTCCCGTTTACGGATTGATGCTGACCGCATGGGGCTTCGCCAGCGCCTTTGGGCCGCTGTTGATTGCTTCTATGCGGCAGGCAAATGGCTCTTATGGCGGAGCGCTTCATGTGGTCGCGGGCGTAATGGCAATTTCGGTCGTGCTTCCCTTGATCGTTTCCCCGCCTCGCCGAATTGAGGAGGCGGTTAGAGCTGCTCAGCCTCAACGACAGCCGGCCGCTTAGACCTTCCGGGAGCCGCATGACAACCGCAAGAAAGGACATGACCATGGGAGCCATGGCGGGGATTCGGTTTGGAACCCTAACATCGCCGTCCTCACGATCGCTGTTGCGACGTGAAGTTGCCGACGCAGGCCCGCAATGGCTACCCGCGCTGCTTATTTTCGGGTCGATTGCAGCGGTTGCGTATGCTGACTTCATCGTCTCTTCGGTTTCCCTGGGCTATCTCTACATCTTGCCTCTCGGGATCAGTGCCATGTTCCTGCGCACCCCGATTAGCTACGCGCTAATCGCAGTTTGCGTTTTCCTGCACGACCTCTTTGGACCTCCCTATCCAAGCCCCGCGGCACGGATCGCACACAATCTCACGGCGGTCGTCGGGTTCACCTTCGTCGTCTACGTTATCCAGAGATACGTGACACAGAGAGAACAACTGGATAAGACGGTGCGCCAGCAGCGTGATCAACTTCTGCAGGACGTTGAATTAGCCGCACAGGTTCAGAGGATGTTTCTGCCCCTTCATCGGCCCGCCATCTCCGGGCTGGAAGTCGCTGGCATGATGCAGCCTGCCAGAGGTGTCAGCGGCGACTACTACGACTACATACCCATCGATGACCACACGATTCAGATCGTGATTGCTGATGTCGCCGGGAAGGGAGTTCCTGCCGCCCTTCTGATGTCTGCCACGGCAGCTGCCGTACAGCTGGAAGCGAGGGAGAAACGAGACCTGTTGGAAGTTGTGAATCGCTTAAATAGCGGGATCCATTCCGTATCTGGCGGTAACCGCTACGTAACATTGCTGTTGGCGGAAATTGATGCCCGCAACCAATCTGTTCGCTACGTTAACTGTGGCCACAATCCAGCTCTGCTGTTTCAAGCGAAGACTCATGATGTCGTCCCCCTGAACTCCTCCTGCTTCCCGATTGGAATGTTCGACAGCGCAGCTTGCGCAATCAACCCCGTCAACCTCTTTGCCGGCGATATTCTGGTTCTTTATACCGACGGTGTAACCGAGGCATCAAATTCACAGGGAGAGGAATTTGGAATGGAACGTCTATCGAATCTGATTCGACGCGGCCATACGCTGTCCGCGGACGCGCTGATGAAACATATCCTTGGAAACGTTGCAGATTTCTCTCGGGATGTTGGGTTCGACGACGACGCCACCATTCTGGTAGTGAAGTTTACCTTTGATTCGATGTGACGTTACAAACAGAGCGTTCCGGATCGGGTTGACGGCACCCCGGTGTCCGACCATCCGCCGCCACCCGCTTCAGCGGAAATGGATCACCCATGGCAACAACTGAGCACATTCTTGTGGCTGGCGCTCAGGGCAGCGACCATGGGGACTTCTCACTGGTTGGCGGCAGTATCCGATTATTGGTCGCTGACGAAGCCGGAAGTGAACCGCTTGATCGTCATCTGCAGTGTTGCCGGCTTCTATTTAGGTTGTCGTTGCAATTCTGAGGGCGTACCGTTACTGCTTCTCCTTCAGACTCTGCTGGGCACGCTCCTGGTGGCCAGTGGTGCCGCCACGTTGAATCAATACCTTGGGCGGCACTACGATGGCCGGATGCGGAGGACGGCGCAGAGACCTCTCCCGGCCAGCAGGATCGCCCAAGGAGCTCTCTCGGGGTTCGGCATCCTGCTGGCATTTGCCGGCACCGCATATGAGTGAACCGGCTTGCCAGCCTGTTGGCGATTCTCACGTTGTTGACGTACTTATTC
>Ga0210399_10004326_pt1 | contig 11027 bp, 8 predicted proteins | sample IncBWC14MmetaG_FD_150865 | JGI IMG/M metagenome (GOLD analysis project Ga0210399, IMG submission 150865) | Forest soil microbial communities from Barre Woods Harvard Forest LTER site, Petersham, Massachusetts, United States - Inc-BW-C-14-M | ecosystem: Environmental > Terrestrial > Soil >...
CCTCAAGAATGTATTGCTCAGCCATAGCCGCCAACTCTGCGTCCGTAGCAGTCACTCTAAACGCCGGGTTCGTAACATCAATCACGGCAAGCTCCACGCCCTCTTCGGTCTTCGCATAAACCACGCCTGTCCTCACACAAGCCTCCTAAGTTAAGTCGCGCCCCACAGTAAGGAAATCTGTCCATACCCAACAAACTCCCTTTACTTATTATATCACATTTTCGAGGGTTTTGCCAGAGAAATGCATTGCCAAGGCGGCGGAGCATGGGCCGCAAACCCGAATTCCCGACGACCCGCCTTCCAATCCACACGAATCAGCACGGAAAAACGCTAGCCGTCCGGTTCATCCCGAGATCATAATGGTCATAGAGATTTCGCTGTGAGTGGTTATTGTGCCAGACCAGTTTTTGCGCCACATTTGAGGTTATGGTCAGACTTGCGCTCACACTCGCAGCCTTCTCCATCCCCGGCCCGGTCTTCTGGCCCTACTTCGCGGGCGTCGCACTCCTCGCCATCGGCCTGCCCATAATCCTCAAGAAGGAAGTTCCCCAAGCTGACGGCCTCGACAAGCTCATGCCCTTCGGCCGTCTGTTTTACGCCGTCCCCCTGGCCGTCTTCGCCGGGGAACACTTCACCGTCGCCCAGTTTATCGCCCCTACGGTGCCCTCGTGGATTCCTGCACATCTCTTCTGGACTTATTTTGTCGGCGTCGCGCTGGTCGCCGCCGCCTTGAGCATCGTGGTCAAAAAATATTCGCAGTTGGCGGCAACCCTTTTGGGAATCATGATCCTTCTTTTTGTGGTCTTACTCCATATTCCCAAGGTGGTTGGCAACCCCCACGACAGAATTGCGTGGGCGGTCGCTCTGAGAGACCTTTCCTTCAGCGGCGGCGCATTCGCTTTCGCTGGCGCGCAAACCCAACGCGCGTCTCCGGCCAAAACCAACCCGCCCCTTATAACTCTTGCCCGCTACTTCATGGTCATCGCCGCACTCTTCTTCGGCATCGAGCACTTCCTGCATCCCGATTTCGCCCCCGGCGTGCCCCTCCAAAAAACCACGCCCATCTGGATTCCTCTGCATCTTTTCTGGGCCTATCTCGCCGGCACCGTCCTTCTCGCCACCGGTGCGAGCCTGCTTATCAACAAAAAATCCCGCCTCGCCGCAACCTATCTCGGGCTCACAATTCTGCTCATCGTCGTGGTCATCTACCTGCCCATCCTCATCTCCATCCCCGCCGACATCGGCAACGGCCTCAACTATTTCGCCGATACCCTGCTTTTTAGCGGCACCGCGCTGCTCCTCGCCGACGCTCTGCCCAAAGAAGACCTTCCGCATGCTTGAGAACACTCGACCTCCGATTCTGGCCGCTCCCCTCGAAATGGAGGGTCCCCGAACAAATCCGTCCAGAATCGCCATCAAAGCCGAAGGCAAAATTCTATTTATCGATCCCGCCGAGGTCGGGGCGGTGGAAGCCCAAGGAAATTACGTTTTGCTCCAGCGCATGTCGGGCTCGGCCTTTCTTCTTCGCCAGTCTCTCTCCGTCGTCGCCGAGAAACTCCTACCGTACGGATTTGTCCGCATTCATCGCTCGACTCTGGTCAACGCTGCCTACGTGGAAGAAATCTACCCCTGGACCACAGGTGAATATGTCTTACGTATCCAAGCAGGAAAGGAGTTCCCGGTTTCTCGTACATTCAGACGCAATCTCCATGCCATCACCCCGCTCTGGCTTGGCACGGACGGTTTCCTGCCAGACTGAGAACTCCGCTTCCTAAACCCTCGAGATCCGAAAAACGTGTAACGGGAAATGAAAAACACCTTGGTGGGTAGCTAGGCCGTGGTATCTGCCGCTCTTACGAGCCGCGCCAAGCATAGGCCCTTTTTTGCCACTCTTACAGAAAACCCCGAGGTCGAGCGGGGCGTCCCCCGACCACACTAGCGGTACATCCTCTCAAGGAATCCGCAGAACCTTGTGTTCTTTCTGTTTTGCGTTGGCAGACAGCGACTGCAACTCCCTCAGACCGCCCATGCCCCAGCTGGCCAGGAACGGCAGGAAGCACAACTCGCGCGATTGCAACATCTTATGCGGGTAGAGGAGCGATTCGAGAAACTCCTGATGCGCGGCGATCAAACCAGTCTTCAGCGCCTGCGCCTTCCCGGTCTTGCGCTTCAATTTCTCGAGCTGGAACGCGATTTTTCTCTGAGCCGTCTCGACCGCTCCGCCCAGCGACGGATCCAGCCGCACAATCTGTTTTTTCAGGCGCGAAAGCATTCGATCGCTTTCTCCGAGCGTCTTATCGAAGTTCTTCCCAAGCGTCGACGGTACGCTCGACGTTTCCATCCTGCGGCGAAGTTCTTGCGACCCGCGCCACACATCCTCGAGTTTCAATCCGTAGCGCCGCAAAAGCTTCTCCGCTTTTGCGTCCAGGATGGTGTATGCCGCGCGCGGCAAAATCACCGGCATGCGTCCCAGCAACTGCTTGTAAATCACTTCCGCCTGCGCAAAGTAGGCGATCTCCGCCGGTCCTGCGATGTAGGCCGCCGTCGGCAGAAGAAAATCCTGCAACACGGGACGGAGCAGCGCATTGGGACTAAATTTCTCAGGCTCGGCTTCGACCGCCTGGATCAATTCTTCTTTTGTCCAGCTCTGCTCGCCGCAAACAAGTTTTCCACCGCTGACGGCAATCGGCTGCCGCGTGCCCGGTCCTGGTCCCATGCCGAAAATCAACGTGCTCCGCGCCGTCACCTTCACTTGCGCCGCGAAGCCGGCCTTATCCAATTCCTGGCCACGCGCCAACAGGGCCTCGTTCAGTTCCTCGCGCTCTTCCACGGCTCTTCGCAGCACTTCTCCGGCAACGCGGTGCAACCGCGCATCCAAGGGATCAAGCAGAATCAGCCCCTGTTCCGCAAACAGCCGCGTAAACAGTTTCCCGAAGGAGCTCCCGTATGTTTCCTGAGCTCCATAACTCTCGCGGAAAATCTCAGCGACAAATTCTCCACCAGCGGCCGTAAGGATTCTCGCGCCTTCCTGCACCATCTCCGCGACTTGCGGTCCCAGCGCAATCCGGCCCACGGGTTGCCCCGCGTCGCCATTCCCGGGAAGCTCGAATCGTGTCAACCTGTCTTCGTGGAACCATGTGGAGATGCGCACCTCATTCAAATCGTGATCTTCGGTCGCCATCCAGAAGACGGGAACAGCATCAATCCCCGCTCGCGTCAATTCCTCGGCAATCTGAATCGCGCTCACCGCTTTGTACACTGCGTACGCCGGTCCACCGAACAATCCGACTTGCTGCCCGCTCACAACCGCGACCGCGCCCTTCTCAAGCCTGGCAAGATTCTCTCGTGTGGCCTCAGCAGCGCCGAGGGCGGCATTCTGATCCCGCAGAATTTCTGTCACTTCGGCCCTTCGCTCGCGCGGATAATCGAGTGAGCGCGCTGCCTTTTTTACCGCTTGGATCGTTGGAGGATGCCCATAAAACTGCTTGACGCGAGGAAAATTATCGAGGAATTGAATAAACAACTTCGACTGATGAGGCAATTGGCGAAACGGCAGGGCTCGACATTCCATCGGGAATTAGATGATACCCACGGCCTTTCGTCACAGCAAATCTGAGCGCGTTCGTGGCCCACAAGCGCGTGTCATCGAAGCCCGCGAGGAAGCGGCTATAAGCATCCCCGGTTTAGACGGAGACGGCGTCGGAAAGGCGTCGCGGGGCGTGGGCCTCCAATTTGGCCATCAATTCCCGGATGGTCTTTCTCTGCTCCTCCTGCAAGGGCAGCAAGGGCAAACGGGGCAGGCCGCCCCGGTAGCCGGCCTGGTCCATAGCGTACTTTACGCCGGGAATCCCGCACTGCGAGACGATCACTTTCGAGGCTGGCAAAATTGTGGGCTGCAATGCACGGGCTTTCTCTAGATCGCCTTTTCGGACGGCGTCAAAAACGGCAACGCACAGTTCCGGCAGCGGAGAGGCCAGAGCGAGGATGGCGCCGACGGCGCCAAGCACCATAGAAGGAAACATCATACTGGCCGAGCCCACCAAGACTTGGAACGACGGTGGAACAGCGGCAAACATTTCTGCGGCGCGCTGCACGTTTCCGGAGCTTTCCTTGATGCCGATGATATTGGGATGTTGCGCGAGCACACCAACTTCCGGAGCTTCCAGAGCGACACCCGTGAATTGCGGGACGGAATAGAGAATCACGGGAATTGGCGAAGCATCGGCAACGCGGCGAAAATGAGCGATAAATACTTCCGGCTTGTACAGCGGCTTGTAGTAGTAAGGCGTCTTCACCAACGCGAAATGGTAGCCAAGTTCCGCGGCGCGCTTGGTACGTTCGATCGTTTCGGCGGTGGATTCCGCGCCCGTTCCGGCGATGAGCAGCTTTCCCGGCGCGGCGGTTTCCTTCACCGCGACGAGCACCGCCTCCACTTCTTTCCGTGAGAGCAGCACGGATTCGCCGGTCGAGCCAATCGCGACATAACCCGCGAGGCCGGTCGCGTTGTATTTGGTGATGTTGTGCTTGAGGTCCTCGATCGAGACAGAGCCGTCAGCGGAAAATGGCGTGGTGAGGGCGGGAAAAACACCGGACAATTTCATGATTTAGGCTCCTGTGCCGGTCGTGCCTGAAGACGCGACCTGGCCGCGATGCAAATCCTGCAGGGCGGCAACTTCGGTGCCCTGATCGAGCAACGCGCGAATTCCGCGGGCGGCGGCGTGGGCTGCCGCCAGCGTTGTGATACACGGAATGTTATATCGAATGGCGGCTCGGCGAATCGATTTTTCGTCGTAGAAGGATTCTCTGCCCAGCGGCGTGTTGATGACTAGGTTGATCTTGCCGGTCTTGACCAGATCGACGATATTCGGCCTGCCCTCGTTCACCTTGAAGACCGCTTGTGCTGCAATGCCCGCGGCTTCCAGTGCGGCGGCGGTGCCGCGCGTGGCCAGCAACAGGAAACCGAGATCATGCAGTTCTTTCCCGAGGGAGCCGAGGTGCTTTTTGTCGCGGTCGTTGACACTCAAAAAAATCGTGCCCTTACGCGGAAGCCGCTGCCCGGCAGCGAGCTGCGCTTTCGCGAACGCCAGTCCGTACGAGCTGGAGATACCCATGACTTCACCGGTGGAGCGCATCTCCGGACCGAGAATTGTATCGACGCCGCGGAATTTGTTGAAGGGGAATACCGGTGATTTCACGGAGTAGAATTCATGCACAGCAATTTCGGAAATACCGTCGTGTTTCACGACAGGTAGATTCATGTCGGCGAGTTTCTTGCCGGCCATCAGCCGCGCGGCCACCTTCGCGAGCGGCACCCCGGTCGCTTTGCTGACGTAGGGAACCGTGCGCGAAGCGCGCGGGTTGACTTCAAGCACGTAGACGGTGTCGCGCTGAATGGCGTACTGCACGTTCATGAGGCCAATCACTTTGAGCGCGAGCGCAAGGCGTTTCGTGTATTCGCGGATGTGTTCGAGAATTGCCGGCGACAAACTTACCGGAGGCAATACGCAGGAGGAGTCGCCTGAGTGCACACCGGCTTCTTCGATGTGCTCCATGATGCCGCCGATGACCACGTCCGTGCCGTCGGCGAGAGCGTCTACATCGACTTCGGTAGCCTCTTCAAGGAACTGATCGATCAGAACAGGACGCGCCGGCCCCATCATGGCGGCTTGCGCGACATACTCCTGCACGGTGTTCACGTCGTAGGCGATGACCATGGCGCGTCCGCCGAGGACGTAGCTTGGGCGCACCAGGACGGGCATGCCGATCTCGGCGGCAACGCGCGCGGCTTCTTCCGGCACAAGCGCGGTGCCGTTACGAGGCTGGGGAATTTTCAGTTTGTCGAGTAGACCACCGAAGCGCCGCCGATCTTCTGCCAAGTCAATCGATTCGGGAGCGGTGCCGATGATAGGCACCCCGTTGCGTTTCAGTTCCTGGGCCAGGTTCAGGGGCGTCTGCCCGCCAAACTGGACGACGACGCCTTGCGGTTTTTCGCGTTCGACGATTGCTAGAACGTCTTCGAGCGTGAGGGGTTCGAAATAGAGGCGGTCGGAAGTGTCGTAGTCGGTTGAAACCGTCTCGGGATTGCAATTCACCATGACGGTTTCAAAACCATCTTCGCGAAGGGCGTAGGAGGCATGGCAGCAGCAGTAATCGAATTCAATTCCCTGCCCGATGCGGTTGGGGCCGCTGCCGAGAATCATTATCTTTGGTCGCTGCTGGGCGTCGGACTCGTCTTCGTCTTCGTAAGTGGAATAGAGATAGGGCGTGAAGGATTCGAATTCGGCGGCGCAAGTGTCTACACGTTTGAACACCGGAGCAACGCCATAGCGGGCGCGCTGAAGGCGCACGGAGGCGGAAGTGCTCTTCCAGATTTGCGCAAGCTGCTCGTCGCTCGTGCCGTGACGTTTGACCTCGCGCAAGAGCTCTTTGGAAGCGGTCTCTACCGTCACCGTAGCGGCGCGGCGATTCATGGCGACGATTTCTTCGATTTGATGAATGAACCAGGGATCGATCTTAGTGAGTTCGCAGATTTCTTCAGCGGGCAAGCCCTTGTCGACCGCGGTGAGCAACCAATGAATGCGGTCGGGGCGCGGGGTGGCGAGTTTTTCGCGCAGAAGAGAATCCGGCGTTTCCGCAGGCGCGCGCCATGGCGCGTGTGGTTCAAGCGAGCGAATGCCCTTTTGCAAGGCTTCTTTAAAGGTGCGGCCGATGGCCATGACCTCGCCAACGGACTTCATTTGCGTTCCGAGAGTGCTGTCTGCGCCGGGAAACTTTTCGAATTGCCACTTGGGAATTTTTACGACCACATAGTCGATGGTCGGTTCGAAGCAGGCAGGCGTTTTTTTGGTGATGTCGTTGGGAATTTCGTCAAGCGTCATGCCCACGGCCAGGCGCGCGGCGATTTTGGCTATAGGAAAACCGGTGGCTTTGCTGGCCAGCGCCGAGCTGCGCGAAACTCGCGGATTCATTTCAATGACGGTCATGTGGCCGTTTTCGGGATTGATGGCGAACTGCACGTTCGAACCGCCGGTCTCGACGCCGACTTCCCGAACGATGGCTGCGGCAGCGTCTCGCATGCGCTGGTATTCCTTGTCGGTCAGAGTCTGCGCGGGAGCCACGGTGATGGAATCGCCGGTGTGCACGCGCATGGGATCGAAATTCTCGATGGTGCAAATGACCACGAAGTTGTCGCGGTGATCGCGCATCACTTCGAGCTCGAATTCTTTCCATCCGAGGACGGATTCTTCAACAAGGGCCTCGTGAACGGGGCTCATGTCCAGCGCATGGGCGATAGCTTCGCCAAACTCCTCTTTGTTGTAAGCGATAGAGCCGCCCGTGCCGCCCAAGGTGAAGGAGGGGCGGATGACCAGCGGAAAGCCGAGCTGATCGCAGAGCCGCAAGGCGTCTTGCGCGTTATTGACGAGCGCGGACGCCGGGACTTCCAGGCCAATTTTGCGGCAGGCGTCCTTAAACCACAGTCGGTCTTCAGCGACTTTGATCGCACGAAGAGAGGCGCCAATCATTTCGACTTTATACTTTTCGAGAATGCCGCTTTCCGCGAGTTCGACGGCAAGATTGAGCGCGGTTTGGCCGCCAACAGTGGGCAGAAGCGCGTCGGGTTTTTCGCGGGCCAGAATTTCCTGAAGATATTCTTTGGTCAGCGGCTCGATGTAAGTGCGGTGAGCCAGCTCGGGATCGGTCATGATCGTGGCCGGATTGGAATTAACCAGGACGACTTCGTAGCCCTCCGCGCGCAGTGCTTTACAGGCCTGCGCGCCGGAATAGTCAAATTCGCAGGCTTGGCCGATGACGATCGGGCCGGAGCCGATGATCAGAATTTTCTTGATGTCTGTGCGCTTTGGCATCCGGCCTCAATGGTTTTTGACTTGCTTCATCTTACAGGAAATCAAAAGCAGATTCCTCGCTTCACTCGGAATGACAATTCTGGGGTGCACCAAAGTCCCAGGAGTCACCATTTCACGCCGCGGCGGTCGAGGACGCCTTCGACTTGTTCCCGCTGATTCAGGACGATGGCGTAGATCGCTTTGTAGTGGTCGCCTTGCTTCCACTCGATGACCTTGCGGGCGCGCTCGGAGCCGACAAGTTCTTCCATGGCGTGCCATTCCAGCATACAGACGGCGATGTGGAAATAGCTGCTGCGCAATTCACCATCACCTTCGGGAACTCGAATTCCGAGATTAGGAAAGGCGTGATGCAAATCTTCGAAAAGAGAGGGATTATCGAAGCGATTGCGATCCGTGAGCACCCAGTGGGCTTGCTCGTGGACGTAGGCGGAGAGCGCGAGATCGTCGTTGTCGAGGAAGCGCAGGTTCAGAGTGAGTGTGGGATGCGAATGATTCATGGCGCCGCGTTCGATCAAGATGTCGCGCGTGATGGTGTATTTCTTCAGGTCGTACTGCTTGGCGAGCCGCTCCATTTGTTCCTTCCGCTGCTCTTCCTGCGGAAGGCCGTTCTTGGTTTTGATGTTGAGCTTGGGCGTCTGGGCCGACGCTCCCAGAGCCACAAATAGGACTGCGCTGGCGATCAGGATTTTCTTGATGTCAGTGCGTTTGGGCATTGCTCGTTAGAGTACCGTCGATTGCTCCGATCTGAAAGTTGGAAGTCCGCAGAAGTGGCGTCATCTTTGCGCCGCCGCCGCGAGGAACTTCATCTTCCGGAACTCCCGGAATGTGCGAAGGCTTTCATGGTGTCGGTGAACTGAGTGAAGAGATAATGCGAATCGTGAGGGCCTGGGGAGGCTTCGGGGTGGTATTGGACGCTGAATAAGGGCAGGTGTTTGTGGCGCATGCCTTCGTTGGTGTGGTCGTTGAGATTGATGTGGGTGACCTCGACGTCGCTGGAGGGGAGCGATTCAGGATCGACACAGAAGCCGTGATTTTGCGCGGTGATTTCGACTTTTTCGGTGAGCAAGTTCTGCACCGGATGATTCGAGCCGTGATGGCCGAACTTTAGCTTGAACGTTTTGCCGCCTAGCGCTAGACCGCAGAGTTGATGGCCGAGGCAGATGCCAAAGATCGGGACGCGCCCGAGGAGCTTTTGAATGTTTTCGACGGCGTAACCGACGGGCTCGGGGTCGCCGGGGCCATTGGAAAGGAAAACGCCATCGGGCTCGAGATCGAGAACGTCTTGGGCAGAAGTTGCGGAAGGAACGACCCACACGTCGCAATGGTGGTCGACCAGGAGTCGCAAGATATTTTGTTTGATGCCGAAGTCGTAGGCCACCACACGAAACTTACGCGTCTCTGACACGCTGCCGGACTCGCCCATGGACTCTGACCACGGCGGAATGGTCAGTTCGATAGAGCTTTTTTCCCAGCCGTAGGCTTTTTTGCAGCTGACTCGGCTGGCGAGTTCCTGGCCGGCCATGGTGGGCAATTGTTTGGCTTCGAAGATCAGTTGTTCGGCGGGCGTGCCGTCCGTGCCTACTACTCCGCGAAGGGCTCCGACGCTGCGAATGTGTCGCACGAGTGCACGCGTGTCGATATCCCAGATGGCAGGAATGTTGTGGCGATTCAAATACAGTTGGGCGGTTTCCGCGGAACGCCAATTCGAGGAGATTTGCGAAAACTCGCGCACGATTAACGATTCGATGTAGGGGCGGGAAGATTCTTCGTCGTCCAGATTCGCGCCAACGTTGCCTATGTGCGGATAAGTCAGACAGACGATTTGGCCGGAGTAGCTTGGGTCGGTGAAAACTTCCTGATAGCCGGTGAGGCTGGTATTGAAAACGACTTCGCCGCCGCGGCGCGTGATGGCGCCCGCGGCGCGGCCGTTAAATATGCGCCCGTCTTCCAGAGCGAGAGTGGCGGGTCGGTGCTGAACTTCGGTCAGTTTGTCCTCCACGAGTGGTCATTAAAGTTTGCCGAGTATGACGACTGCCGCTCATTTGTTGGTGCTAGATTCGGTCGGCGAAAGCGAGCCGAAATGATCGACCGGCCAATAGGCGAACACGGCGCGGCCATAGATAAATTTGCTGGGGACGCAGCCGAAGACGCGCGAGTCATTGGAGCTGATGCGATGGTCGCCCATGACGAAGTAGCTGTCCCTGGGGACACGGACCGGGCCGTAGTCGCTCATGTCTTCGTACTGCGTTGGTACGTAAGGCTCGTCAATGGCGCGGCCGTTGACGTAAACGATGCCCTGGCGAATCTCCACACTTTCGCCGGGCAAGCCGATGACCCGTTTGATGAACGATTTCGAATGGTCGAGAGGATACCAGAAAACCACAACATCGCGTCGCTGGATAGGCTCGAAGCGATAGACAAATTTGTTGATAAAGATGCGCTCCTGGTCGGAGAGCAGCGGGGCCATGCTGGTGCCCTCGACCTTAACCGGTTGGTAGAGGAAGACGATGATGACCAGCGCGAGGCCGATGGCGATGAGCAGGTCCCGCGTCCAAACACGGATTTCGTTTCGCAGGGAATGGGTAGTCGAGGGCGCCGGAGTTGAAGTTTCCGGAACGGATGAGGCAAGAGGTTGGTTCTGGTCCGTGCTTTGCATTTTTGTGCTGCCTTCTAGTTATAGCATGGCCGTCATGCATGGCGCTAGATTGCATTTATGCGCAGCATTGACCGATGGCCGATTTCGCCGGGGCCGTTAAGTGAGATTCGGGAGTGGCGGTCGGGCGTTGCCCGTGGGCTTCCAACAGATGCGGCCTCTGGCGCTGGTTCACTCGGTGGACAAGGCAAAGTTCAGTGCCGCCAGAGCGGCGATGACGGCGGTTTCGGTGCGGAGTATGAGTTGGCAGAGAGAAGCTTCCAGAAAGCCGGCGGCGCGGGCAGCTATGAGTTCGTCGTCGGTCCAGCCGCCTTCCGGGCCGACCGCTAGAGCGGCGCTGATCGGGGGCGTCGCGGGAGTCGAACCGCCCAGAGATTTGCGGATGGACGACGCGTCGCTGCGCTCGGAGAGCAGGAGGCGAAACCCGGCAGTTTGCGCGGCGAAAGCTTGGCTCGGTTTGGCGAGTTCATCGAGTTGCGGGATCCGCAGGCGCCGCGATTGCTGGGAAG
>Ga0210399_10004328_pt1 | contig 11026 bp, 10 predicted proteins | sample IncBWC14MmetaG_FD_150865 | JGI IMG/M metagenome (GOLD analysis project Ga0210399, IMG submission 150865) | Forest soil microbial communities from Barre Woods Harvard Forest LTER site, Petersham, Massachusetts, United States - Inc-BW-C-14-M | ecosystem: Environmental > Terrestrial > Soil >...
CGGGGCGGATCAACCCGCAGCGTGTCACCCGGCAACCCAGCCAGGCGCTTGATATAGAAAGGGGCGCCCGTTTCCGGATCTTCGCGAATCCCCAAGATATGATTCGTGCGGAAAACAAATACGTCGCCCCGGTGTGGCTTGACGAAGTTGTAACTAAGTTTATCGACGAAGACCTGGTCGCCCGTGTCCACCGCGCCCCGGGCGATAATCTCATCGCGCCGGCAAACCCGTTCCGGGAAAACGTTGAAATCGTGAATGAGCGTTTCCGGCGGAGCGTAAACAAGAAACTTTTGATGCTGACAGATGAGACGCGAGAAGGTGAAAAAGAAGAGAACTTTCTTCTGCTCGATTTGCAGGATCTGATCATCCTGATGCGACACGACGTCGATGTAATTGCGGCCGAGCACAATGAATTCGCCGATTTGCCGCAGAATGTTCGGAGCTGATGCCGTGCTGGGATGGCCGATGATTCCGTTTAAGGTTGGTTGCATTGAGCCGGTCGGAATCTTGAATGGCTGCAAAAAATATGAGCGGATTCCGACCGCGACGACGATCGCGACCAGAATCACCTCGCAATTCTCCCGCCAGTGCGACTCCCAAGTCACCGGCGTGAGCTTGTGCAATTTTTCGTCGAGTGCTTCGGCTTCGCTTTGGATGCGATTGTGATCGCGCTTCCGTAACGCCGCTCGCAGGTTTTCCGTGGCTGCGGCCAGTTCTTGCCTGGTCGATGGACCGAGCAGATCGTTCTTGTAGCGCAAGTACTTTTGCGCATGCCGCAAGAGCAGTCTGCTATGTTTGATGTAGCGGGGCGTAAACATGTACTAAGACGGACAACTACTTGTCGCAATGACGAAATCCAAATGTCGAATGACAAAGGAATGACCAAGCTCGAATGAAGAAAAGCCTTCTTTAGCGACCGTCACGAATTTTCGGGCTTTGTCATTTGTCATTGTTTCGTCATTCGTCATTCGTGCTTCGTCATTTAAATTCATTCGTTACTGCGCTTTCAATACCTCGATGAATGCTTCCTGCGGAATGTTGATCTTGCCGATGCTCTTCATGCGTTTTTTTCCTTCCTTTTGTTTCTCGAGCAATTTCCTCTTCCGCGTGATATCGCCGCCGTAGCATTTCGCGGTCACGTTTTTTCGCAAGGCGGAAACGCTTTCCCGCGCAATAATTTTTCCGCCAATCGCCGCCTGGATCGCGACTTGATAGAGCTGCCGCGGGATCACTTCTTTCAACTTCGATGCCAACTGGCGTCCCCTCGCCTCGGCGCGATCTTTGTGCACGATGGTCGAGAACGCATCGACCGGCTCGCCATTCACGAGCAGATCGAGCTTCACCAATTTTGCCGGCCGATAACCGGTGTGTTCGTAATCCATCGAGCCGTAACCGCGCGTCATCGATTTAATCTTGTCGTTAAAATCGACCAGAATTTCGTTCAGCGGCAGCTCGCAATGCAACATCACTCGCCGCGTGTCGAGCGACTCCGTGTGATCCATTTGTCCGCGCTTCTCGAGAATGAGCTGCAGGATGTCGCCAATGTTTTCGTTCGGGCAAAGCACATACGCTGTCACAATCGGCTCGCGGATTTCTCTGATCATGCTCGGATCCGGCAGATGCGCAGGATTATCGATTAAAAGTGTATCGCCACGTGTCGTCGCCACTTCGTAAACCACGCTGGGCGAGGTGGCGATGATATCCATGTTGTACTCACGGCGCAGTCGCTCCTGGATGATTTCCATGTGCAGCAATCCAAGAAATCCGCAGCGAAAACCGAAGCCGAGAGCAACCGAACTCTCCGGCGTGTAGATGAACGCCGAATCGTTCAAGCGCAGCTTCCCGATCGCCGCCTTCAAATGCTCGAAGTCGCTGGTGTTGATCGGATAAATTCCGCTGAAGACCATCGGATGAATTTCCTGAAATCCAGGCAGCGGCGTGCGCGCCGGGTTGCGCTGGTCGGTAATCGTATCGCCGATTTTTATGTCGGCCGTGCTTTTGATGTTGGCGATGAAATAACCAACGTCGCCCGCTTCCAGCCCCGGCTGGACGAACATTTTCGGCGTGAACACGCCCACTTCCTTGATCTCGTAGCGCGTATCGTTGCTCATCAATTTGATCGCGTGATTTAGCTCCATCGTTCCGGAAACGACGCGCACGTAACCAACCACGCCGCGATAAACATCGAACACCGAATCAAACACCAGAGCGCGCAATGTTTGGTCCGTTGGTTTTTGCGGCGGCGGAATTCGCTGCACAATCGCTTCCAGAATTTCCTCGATGCCTATTCCCATTTTCGCGCTGGCTTCGATCGCTTCCTCGGACGGGATGGCGAGAATCTCTTCCAATTGCCGATGGACGGCAGGCACGTCAGCATTTGGCAGATCGATTTTATTGATGATTGGCACGATCGTGAGTCCTTGTTTGTGCGCGAGATGCACGTTCGCCACGGTTTGTGCCTCAACCCCCTGCGCTGCGTCCACCACCAACAACGCCCCTTCGCAGGCCGCGAGACTTCGCGAAACTTCGTAGGCAAAATCGACATGCCCTGGCGTGTCGAGCAGGTTCAGCCGATACGTTTTGCCTGATTTGCTCGTGTAGCGCATCGTCACCGGATGTGCCTTGATCGTGATCCCGCGCTCACGCTCGAGATCCATCGAATCGAGCAATTGGTCCTGCTTGTCCCGTTCGTGGATCGTGCCCGTGGTCTCGAGCAATCGATCCGACAACGTCGTCTTGCCGTGATCGATGTGCGCGATGATGCAGAAATTGCGCGTCAACTCGATTGCCATGAAAGCCGCACTATGCGGGGACGTGGATGACTGGTCAATTGTAGGGCAGGCGCTCCGCCTGCCATTTTTAGTTCGGCAACCGATGCGTTTGCCCTACAATTCGGCAATATGGCCAAGCTAGTTATCAGTGGAGCTGCGCACGAGCTCGAGGAACTTAAAGGGAAGCCCGCGGAATCGAGCGCAGCACCTGTCGATTTTATAAACGCATCGCCCTTTCGCCAAAGAGCAAAGGATCGAGATCCGACTCGGAACGCCATTCTCGCAGGCGTCGCGATCGCGTTCCTCACTTTTCTCGGCAGCATGATCGCGGTGCTCTTGATGCACGCGCCAACGCGGTGATTGTCATCCCGAGCGGAGCGAGGGACCTCCCAATCGAAGTTTGCAGCACGCCAATTAAACAGCGTGGTCAATTGGCCGGCGGGAGATCCTTCATTCCATTCAGGATGACAGGGCGACCCCAAAAAGCTTTCGGGGTTGCCCTGACAACGCGATTTCGAGCGCGACATGACAACGGTCCGAAATAATGTGAGATGTTTCGACCCATTCGACTAACGCTCAGGACAGGCTTTCGCTCGATATGACAAACCAGAACAAGCGGCTTCTTCTTTTCGATATCGATGGCACGCTGATCCATTCGGGCGGCGCGGGCGTGCACGCGCTCAAATTGACGCTGGCGGAGCGCTTCGGCATCGCGGACGACCTGGACGACATCGAGATCGCGGGCATGACCGATTCAGGCATCGTCGTCAGCATCTTGAAGAAGCACAGGATTCCCGCGACCAGCGGAAACATCGCCGCGTTTCTCGATAGCTACGTGCATTTTCTCTCGCTCGAATTGCCGCGTCGCGAAGGAAAACTGCTTCCCGGCGTGCTCGAGTTGCTGGAGAAATTGAAATCGCGGCCGCATCTCGTGCTCGCGCTCCTCACCGGAAATGTTTCACGCGGCGCCCAATTGAAGCTCGAGCACTACGGCGTCTGGCATTTTTTCGAATTCGGAGCGTTTGCCGACGATCATCAGGATCGCAACCAGCTTGGGTCTTTTGCGGTCGCACGCGCTAAGGAAAAGCATGGCCGCGAATTCCCCGCCACGGAGATCGATGTGATCGGTGACACGCCGCGCGACATCACTTGCGGCAAGGCCTTTGGCGCGCGCACCATCGCGGTCGCAACCGGCACTTGTAGCCGCGAGCAACTGGCAGAGCATCAGCCGGATTTTCTGATCAACGATCTTTCAGATGTCGATCGCGTGATCGATACGCTCGGATGGTGACTGATTGACGATTGGAGAGTGAATGAAAAAGTCCACACCAGCCGCCGGCCCGCTGGCGGGCAAAGATCGTCCGAATGTGCTGCCGCTCGAAGGCGAAATTGATTTGCACATCTCGCCCAACGTCACGGCATCGCTTAACATGATGATCGAGAAAAAGCCAAAACAGTTGATTGTCGACCTTTCTCGGGTGACCTACATCGACAGTTCAGGCCTCGCCGCCTTAATCGAGGGGATGCAAAATGTCGAAGAATACGGCGGCAAGTTCGCGCTCGCCGGTTTGCAGGAAACCATTCGCACGGTCTTCGAGATCGCGCGGCTCGATCAGGTGTTTCAGATTTTTCCGGACCTCGACGCGGCGCTCGCCGCGGCCTGAATCAGAACCTCAAACGTCTGCGTCACGCTCTTCGAAATATGGAATTGCGACGGCGATGGAATGACACTTGCTCAAACCGAAAAAGCAACATGTCCCTCCCTAACGAGAAAAATGTTCTGCCGCTGGCAGGCGAAATCGATCTGAACGTCTCGCCTCGGATAGCTTCGACTTTCAGCGAGATGATTCGCAAGAAGCCGAGCCGGCTCGTGGTCGATCTGTCGCGCGTCACTTACATCGACAGCTCGGGGCTCGCGGTTTTGATTGGAGCTATGCAGGACGTCGAAGAATACGGCGGGAAGTTCGCGCTCGCTGGTTTGCACGACAACGTCCGTTCAATTTTCGAGACCGCTCGGGTCGATCAGGTTTTTCTGACGTATCCTCACGTCGACGCAGCTCTGGCTGCCGATTGAAATAAGATTGCGAGCGTTCTCTCGACATTCTTCGAAATGTCGAATTGCGACGCGCGCTCGATGATCGTCGATCTTGCGGCCGAGCGCCGCGAGTCATCCGACCAGAGTTCGAGCGCGGCGCGAAGACCGTCCACGTCATTTGCCAGATCGACCAGCGAGCCGTGAACGCTGTCTTCGATGATTTCGCTGAAACCGTTCGCGCGCGTGGTGATCACCGGCAGCCCGCAAGCAAGCGCTTCCAGACATGCATTTGAAAATGGATCGTAGATCGTGGGCAAAATGAAAATGTCCGCGGCCGCGTAAACCCGGCGAAGATCGACAAGTTCTCCGAGAAACTGCGCGCGCGCCGATTTGTACTTTCGTTGATCGCCGCGACCGGCCACGAGCAAACGCACCCGGCGGTCCCGGCACTTTTCCGTGGCATCAATAGCGAATGCCAATCCTTTTCGCTCCCATCCCGATCCGGCGAAGAGCACGGCGATATCTGTGCTATCCAATTGCAGCCACGGACGCGCCTTCGTCCGCACTTCGCCGTCGAAACGAAATTGTTCGAGCGGCACACCATTGCGCACGATGTCGATCTTGTCCGCGGGATAGCGGTAAAGATCCACAATCTCATTCTTGACCAATTGCGAATTGACGATAACGCGCCCCGCGCCTCGATCGGCGAGGAGTGATTTTTCGAGACGCAAGATATCGTTGTGTTTGCGACTAAATCGCCGGAAAAACTTTTCCAGCCGCGTTGCGAATTTCTCCCGACGCTCCAACCAGGCGCGATGCACGCCGTCCCCCGCGCGGTAAACATCGCAGCGCCAAACGCGCTCCAGGCTCATCCAGACATCGCAGCGAATATTCGGCCGCAATTGTTCCACCTCGTCGGCGAACGCAATTGGCGACCCGAAACGCGAGCGCGTGATCGCCCCGAACGGCCACTCGTTCTGCGGCCAATTGTTCGTGGCGAATAGCTGCGCGCTGTGTCCAGCATCGACAACTCCGCGCCCGAGCCGCTTCAAATAAGCTTCTGCGCCGCCGGTGCCGGAATATCCGCGGCGCACAAAGCCGATGGTGAGTCTTTCCTGCGACATCTGAGCCACTTACAACTTTACTTGCTAACGTTCCGCAGAATAGTTATAACCTAATGCCGGGTGAAACTCTAAACGCCCCTCCGCCGTCACGTTCGGCCTCGCTGGCGCGGCGCGTGTTCCCGACGCATTTGCTCTACTCCATCTTCGCTCGTATTGGCGGTTCCGGATTAGACACGGACGCGTTCGAGACCTTGCGCGCCTCACATCGCGGCGGATTTCTCGGAAAAGCAGTCGCCTATGATAATCGGCAAGAAGAGATTCCCGCGTCGCTGATCTATTCGCTGCGCTGGCATCCAGTTCGTCTTATCTCGTTTCTCGACCGGCCTTATTATTATGGCGCGAAAAAGAAATATCTTGATTGGATCGCGTCGCGGCTTTTGACAAGTGGGCACTACGATTTGTTTCACAGCTGGTCGGGCGACTGTTTGCAATCGCTTCGGGTCGCGAAAGAACGTCGAATCCCATCGATTGTCGAGATTCCAACCTGGCATCGCGATCGCGGGAGAGTGAAAGCAGACGAGCCGATCGGCGCTGAATCGACGAGCAGCTCATCGTGGTTTCGGAAAGGGAAATCCGGATTACTGCTTGAGCGGAGGCGTTTTATCGAGGAGTACGAACTTGCCGATCTGCTCCTCGTTTTATCGGAGATGGCGGCCGATACGTTTCGCGTGCAAGGTTTCCCGGAAGAAAAATTATTTTATCTCCCGCGCGGCGTAGATGTGGATCGCTTCAAGCCGGGCCCGCGACCAGAGAAATTCCGCGCCATTTTTTCCGGAGCACTGATCGAGCGCAAAGGCGTTCACCATCTGCTCGAAGTGTGGCATCGCCTGAATCTACCAAACGCCGAGCTATGGCTTGTTGGTTCCATTCACGAGGAAGCGAAACCTCATCTCAAGAAATTCTGGCGCGATAACATCCGCACGGTCGGGTTTGTACACGATCCGGAGAATTATCTCAGCCAAAGCACGGTGCACGTTTTTCCCTCGCAATGGGAAGGGAGCGCCAAGGTCACCTACGAAGCTGCGGCCTGCGGCCTGCCGCAGATCACGACCCGGGAAGCGGGCGATGTCGTGCGCGATGGGATTGAAGGAGTCATTGTCCGGCCGGGAGATGTAGATGCCATCGCGGCGGCGCTCGAACATTTCCAGCGACATCCGGAAATCGTTGAGCGGATGGGAAACGCGGCGCGGCGCCGCGTGGTTGAAAATTTCACCTGGGACCATTTCCGCACGCGCTTGCTCGATGCTTACGAAGTCGCGATGCGCAAAGTGGCGTAAGTCTGCGGTTGAGGCCGCGCGTGGGGACCACAACAAGACGCTTGTGCTACTTTAATTAGCGCAATTTTCGCATGAAAATTTTGCTTCTTCAGCTCAAACGGATCGGCGATTTGATTTTAACGACGCCGGCCATTGCGGCTTTGCGGGAAAAATTTCCTGGGGGTAGCATTACACTTGTCGTTTCCCGCGAATGCGCGGACTTGTTGCCAGCGATCGCGGGCGTCGATCGGACGCTGGTGGCGCGGCGCAACCTCAGGGACGTGACAACGTTTTTTACCGTCGCGCGAGAAAAGTTTGAATACTGCATTGACTTCACACGGAACGATCGCTCGGCTCTTCTTGCCTTTCTCTCCGGCGCACAAAAACGCGTCGTCTCTCATCGAATCAAGGTCCAGTCAAAGAGCCGGGCCCGGGTTTACAACGAGTTTGCGCACCATCGGATGCGGGAGATGCACACGTTGGATTATCATCTGGCTTTGCTCGAGCCACTCGGGATTTGCAATGCTTCTCCCGCACTGCGCCTGGTGTTACCGCGGCCCGCGCGCGAAAAAGCGGAAAAGCTTCGCCGTGATTCAAAGATCGGCAATTCCTTCATCATCTTTCATCCGGGGTCGGCGCGAGCAGAAAAATTTTGGGAAACGCGGCGCTGGGCCGATGTGATCGATCACGCGCGCCGAGATTGCGATGTCGATCTTGTTTTGACCGGCGGCGCTTCGGAGCTCGAGCAGGAACATATTCGTGAGATCAAAGCCAAAGCACGGCAACCAATTATCGATCTCTCCGGCAAGACGGATTTGCTTACCCTGACGGCGCTGATCGCGCAGGCGCGTCTTGTTGTGACAGTTGACTCCGCTCCTATGCATCTCGCGGCCGCAACCCAAACGCCGCAAGTGGTTCTCTTCGGACCGACGAATCCGTTTCATTGGCGGCCGCGCGAAAGTCCGGCTTTGATCTTGCAGGGAGAATCGCCAACGCCAGTTCTTGAATTCTTGCCCGATCAGGCGCGTGTTCCGATGAAGCAAATCTCGACGGAAGCGGTGATTGGTGGTATGGATTCGCTGCTGTCGGCGCCGGCAGCGCAAATTTCATGAGCAAGGGAAAAGCGGTAAAGAAAAGACCGTCATTCTGGCAGACCTTTCGGGCTGCATGGGGGCCGTATCGGCGGCTATACAGTTACGTCACGCCGTATAAGTGGCGTTTTATCCTTGGCCTGTCATTTGGTTTTGCTGCCGGCATGGTCAGTTCGCTCTTCCCGCTAGCCATCGCCCGGGTGACGAGCGTCGTCTTCCATGGAGCGGCTCCCAACCCGACAGCATTGCGCTCGAATCTTGAAGTCTTAGACACAGGTCCAAAGGTTACTTCGATTCTTCTTATCAGCCTGGCCATTCCCGCGATCATGACGATCCGCAGCCTCTGTTCGTTCGGGAACGCTTACTACATGAATTGGGTAAGCAACAAAGTAGCGACAGACATTCGGAATCAGCTCTTCGCCAAGATTGTGCGCCATTCGATGGAGTTCTTTAACAAGATGCGGGCCGGATTTCTCATGTCGCGCATTACCAACGACACGCGTGGTATGCAGATGGCGCTGACCGCCGTGAGCAGCGACCTTTTCAAACAGCCGATCACTATCATTGGCGGGATTACTGTTCTCCTCCTGATGGATTGGAAGTTTACCGTTGTAACCCTGGTCCTTTTTCCGATTTGTCTGTTGCCCATTCGTATTTATGGCCGGCGCTCCCGCAAGGCGGTGCAGCACCAGTACGAAGACATGGGACAAATGGTCGTGACCATGCAGGAAACGTTCGCCGGCATCCGGGTGATCAAATCGTTTACCCGGGAAGAGCATCAGGAGAAATCGTTCCGCCGAAGCAATCAGCTTCAATTCTCCAACATGATGCGAATGATCAAGTCGATGGAAGCGACAGGGCCGCTAGTGGAATCCATCGCGGCGATGGGCGTGGGCCTGGCATTACTGTATGTTTACGCGGTCAATCTGAGCGCCGGACGGTTTTTCGGATTGATCTCAGGCATTTTTATTCTCTACGACCCGATCAAGACGCTCAGCAAAATCCACATCTCGATGCAACTGTCGATCTCCGCGAGCAGGGAAATTTTCAACATTTTGGATTCGGAGCCGGCCGTGCAGGACGCCCCCGGCGCGATTGCGTTGCCTTCGTCCGAAGGCCGGATCGATCTCGAGAATGTTACTTTCCGGTATGCCAGCGGCTCCTCCGATGCGGTTAAAGACATCAATCTTCAGATCGAGCCGGGGAAGAATTACGCACTGGTCGGTGCGAGCGGCGCGGGGAAATCAACCATCCTCTCGCTCATTCTACGTTTGTACGATCCGATCTCTGGCAGCGTGCGGATCGATGGCCGCGACTTGCGCACGCTCACACAACAATCCTTGCGGAAACAGATCGGCCTTGTCACTCAAGACACATTTTTGTTTCACGACACCATCCTTAACAACATCCAGTTCGGACGTCTCGACGCCACCCCGGAAGAAGTTTACGCCGCGGCCCGCACCGCCTTTGCGCATGACTTTATCATCGCGCAGCCGCATGGATACGAAACGATAATCGGCGATAAAGGCTGCATGCTCTCAGGTGGACAACAGCAGCGTCTGGCCATCGCGCGCGCGCTGCTGAAAAACGCGCCGATTCTCCTCCTGGACGAAGCCACTTCAGCGCTCGATTCGGAATCAGAAGAGCAAATTCAGCGCGCACTGGAGGTGCTCTCCGCTGGACGCACCGTGATCGCGATCGCGCATCGGCTCTCCACCATCTTGTCGGCCGATCAAATCGTTGTCATGGACCACGGCCACATCAAGGAAATTGGAACGCACGGCGAGTTGCTCCAAAAGTCTGGGTACTACCGACGGCTTTACGATATGCAGTTCCACCGGCATCAAGAAGAACCGGAAGCGGGCTTTTTGGTCGAGGCGCTCAGTTGACTTTGGCGCGCGCTCCCACTTAGCCTCCTTGGAAAATGCCGTTCAACATCGACCTGCACACGCATTCCTTTTTTTCCGGTGACGGCGTTTCCAGCCCGGAAGACATGATCTCGGCTGGGCGTGAGAAAGGATTGCACGGCTTTGCCATCACCGACCACAATACCTGCGACGCCGTCAGTTACCTGCTCGAGAAAGGTTTGATGCGGCTCGACGGCTTGCCGGTCAATAATTTTCTGATCCTGCCTGGCGTGGAGATCACTACCGCTGATGGTCACCTGCTTTGCATCGGCGCGACCCTGCCCTATCTCAAAGGCAAGCCGGCGCGCGAAGTGTGCGAGATGATTCACGAGCGTGGCGGCCTCGCCATTCCTCCGCATCCTTACGATTTGTTTCGCGCCGGAATTCGCTTCACGGTCCTGGAGAAACTTCCGATCGACGCGCTCGAAGTCTTCAATGCGGCCACCACGCTGCGCCGCTACAATCGTTACGCGTTTAAATATGCGCAGATTCGCGGTTTGCCCATGACGGCGGCGAGCGATGCGCATCACGCCGCGGCGGTTGGAACGGCTTACACAATTTTGAACACCGACGATTTTTCCGTGAAAGGAATTCTCGCCCAGATCGTGAAGAGCAACGAACTGAATCAAAGATATCTGACACCCCGCGACAGCATGCGCAAAACCTGGAACAACTGGCTGCGATTGCGCCGCCGAAAAAAAATCCCGGAGTTAGCGGCGAAAGACAGCAACAACGAACGCTGAGCCCTTTGTTTCGAAAGTGATAACTGATGACCGTGATTCGTTAAATTGTGAATCGTTACATCGGCTCTGTACGATTCTCGAATTACGAATCTCACAATC
>Ga0210399_10004332_pt1 | contig 11025 bp, 12 predicted proteins | sample IncBWC14MmetaG_FD_150865 | JGI IMG/M metagenome (GOLD analysis project Ga0210399, IMG submission 150865) | Forest soil microbial communities from Barre Woods Harvard Forest LTER site, Petersham, Massachusetts, United States - Inc-BW-C-14-M | ecosystem: Environmental > Terrestrial > Soil >...
CCGCTCGAGCGGCAGGTGCGGCAGGTTTGCACTCATTCATGCGGAGCGGGCCGGGTCGCCGGGATTAGCCTGCCGTCCTTCGCCGACCATGACAGCAGCTTCGCCGAGATGCAGGCGCGCATCGCCAAGACCATCGACTTCCTGAAAGGGCTGCGCGCGGATCAGCTCGACGGCAAGGAAGATACCGTCATCACGGTCCCGATGGGTGGCCAGCCGCGGGAGTTCAAGTGTCAGAACTACCTGTACCATTTCGCGATGTTGCAGGTGCAGTTCCACGCTACGACGGCGTACGACATCATCCGCAGCACCGGCGTCAACCTCGGTAAGCTCAATTATCTCGGCCAAATGCCGTCGTGAACCGACGCACTGTCCAATCGGTAGAGTCGACGACTGGCACGGTAACGTCAGTCGCTCGGTGAGTTGCAGGTGTCGCTTTCGCGCACTCCCTCGATCACGGCTGGCATGGCTCCGTTGGCTCCAGTACCAACGAGACGAGGCAAAACGATGGCGGCTACGCTTCACAGAGGAGATGGGTAACATGGCAAAAAAAGGTCGCGGGATTTTCATGGTGTACGTTGATATCGACGCCAAGGACGTGCAGGAATTCAACGAGTGGTATAACAAGGAACATCTACCGGAATTGCTGTCGGTGCCCGGCATTCTCTCAGCGGCCCGCTACGAGGCAGTCAAGGGTGGCCCGCAGTACCTGGCATGCTATGAACTGGATAGCGTGGCGGTGATGCAGACGCCGGCGTTTACCAATCGGCCGCGGACGCCGTGGGGACAGAAAGTCTCGCCGTCCGTGATTGGAAAGAATTTGACACGCATTGTCGGAGAACAAATTTACCCGGACGGCATAGAAATGCCGGAGCGCGGCATGGCGCCGGTGTTGCAGATTGGCCGTATGTCCGTCCCCGCCGAGGTCGATGCCGAGTGGAACGCCTGGTACAGTGGGGAGTATGTGCCAGGCTACCGCAAGGTGCCGGGAGTGATCTACGCCCGCCGCTATCGGGTTCTCGAGGGTACCAGCGGCTACAGCACGGTCTACGAATTTGCCAGCACGGCCGTGCCCGAAAGCCCGGAGTGGAAGGAGCAACAGCAACATTCCTCGCCCAATTCGCCGCGCATGCGGCAAGCCATGACGCATGCACCGGGTTCGGCCGGGGTGTACGTACGGGTCAATCCCTAAAGTCCAGGGTGCGCTAGAATGTAGCTGCTCGACGTCATCGGCGGCCGTGCTCGATTTCATCGACCAAACCTGCTCACATTGAGTGATCGCAAGGTCTGCATCGACGACTGTGCCAGCCGCCCGACGGTGGAGGTGCCGCGGCATATTGCCGCGACTGGGGCCGCCTTACCCCGGCGATGGCGGCACGGCCGGGCAAGCTGTGATAAAACGAGAGGGACTTATGTGGGTGGTCCTTGCGATAGACGCACACACGGCCTTTTCTATCCCCGGCTACTCAAGCGAACAGACGTGTTCTGCCAAGGGGAAGGAAATCATAGCGATGTTGCGCCACGAGACGGGCGGAAACTGAGTCTACCATTGCGTCAAGCCGGAATAACGCCGTAACCAATCGAAACAGACCCGCTACCATATTCGCAACCGCACCCCGCTCGCGAAGCGGGTTCGTTCTTCGGCCAGATCTGGCCGCGGACGGGATGCGCGGTTTCCGCGCACCGCGGCCCGGAAGCGGACAGACAGAAAGCCACCCTTTGCGGGAATTCAAACTGGCCCACTACCTCGCCAGGACACCAGGGAGACATCCAGCCGCAAAGTCGGCTGTCCGAACGCCAGGGGCCATGGCGGAAATCGCAAAGGCCCGGTCGACCGTGGCTACTTCGGAGCCTGCGCCCGATCGACCAGATTGATCTTGCCCATCGGCGTGATCACGTCGCCTGGACGCATGTCGGCGGCGCATGGACCGAGCCATTTGCCGTCCATCTCGCTGATGCTCTCCGCTCTGCCGAACAACGGCGGATCGAAATGCATGGCGGCCACATGGTGATACGTGGTGTCGTTGGCGAACGTGATGACCGTGTGGTTCGTCAAACGCGAACGATCGATCTGGCAGACCGAATCAATCGTGGCGGTATTGCCGGAGACGCTGACCGCGGCCTTGCTGCAGATGCTTTTCGCGACACTGGCGCCCATATCCCGCAGCATGGTCTCGGTCGCCGCGTCGATGCAGATCTTGCTGGTCCGCGCCGGGTTGTTCGCATCCACGTTGCTGTGCGTGATCTCCCACAGTCCCGGCCGGCGATGCGGCAATTCGTCCGCCCGCACGACAGCCGAGGAACATGTCGCGGCGACGACCAGAAGTGCGACGCCGCGCATGGCTGTCATGGGGTTTGTCCCGCCGCGGGATGGTCCGGCAGTGCGTCCCACAATCGGATGCCGCCGGTGATGCCGGCCTCGTTCGAGACGATCTGCACCGTTGCGGGCAGGTCCAGCCGGATATACTTCGAATTGCCGCCGCCGATATACAGCGTGTCGCAGGTCGTCAGCGTGTTGATGCAGTCGATCGCCTTGCGGACGCGCCGGTTCCAGCTCTTGCGTCCGACCGCGCGCATCGCCGCATGGCCGATATACCGGTCGTAGGTTTTGTTGCCATGCACCGGGTGTTGGCTCAGTTCGAGATGCGGTGCGGGCCTGCCGTCCTGGAACAGCGCGAAGCCCATGCCGGTGCCGAGGGTGATGACGCACTCCAGGCCGCGGCCGTTGATGACGCCGAGGCCTTGCACGGTCGCATCGTTCTCCAGGCGGGCCGGCGCCCCTAGCTTCTCGGCGATCGTGTCGGCGAGAGGGAAGGCATGCCATGGCTGCGTCCCGAGGTTCGGCGCGGTGAGCACGCGCCCGTCGCGCACCACGCCTGGGAACCCGATCGATATGCGGTCGAACGGCCGGAGCGGACTAGCCAGATCAACCAGGGCATCGACGACGGCGGCGGGGGTCGCCGGATGCGGCGTGTCGACACGCACCGGACCGGCGGTCATGGTGCCGGTCGGGGCAAGAATGCCGGCCTTCAGGTGGGTCCCCCCAACGTCGATCGCGAGCGTAAGCGGACCGACCGGGCGGGCGGTCCTGGTGTTCTTGTCCGATTGACTGCTACGGGCTGCTGGCATGGCGCGATGACTCACTTGCGAGGTAGGCAGGCTATAGCGGGTTCTGGGTGAGTGGAAATGCGCGTCTTAACCAGTTGTGATGGGTATCGCTGCGCTCCACCCATCCTACCGGCTGGTGACGTAGGATGGGTGGAGCGCAGCGATACCCATCACGTCTAGCGGAACCGTCATAACGCATGACCGAGATCTACATCGATGCCGATGCCTGCCCAGTGCGCGAGGAAGCCTACCGCGTGGCGACGCGCCTCGACCTGCTAGTCTTCGTCGTGTCCAATGGCTCGAGACCGATCCGCCCGCCGAGCCTGGCCAACGTCCGGATGGTCATCGTGGGCGCCACACCCGACGCAGCCGATGACTGGATTGCCGAACGCATCACCGCAGCCGATGTGTGCGTGACCGCCGACATCCCGCTCGCCGCGCGCTGCCTCGCCAAGTCTGCACGAGCCGTATCGCCCACCGGCAGGCACTGGACGCAGGACAACATCGGCAACGCGATGGCCGGCCGCGAGGTCTCCCGCCATATGCGTGAAATCGGCCTGACCACCGGCGGCCCCGCCGCGCTCACCAAAGCCGACCGCTCGCGCTTCCTCAGCGCGCTGGACTCCGCCGTGCAGGCCGCGATGGCAGGCCGCCGATGATCCGCCGCGCCACCCCAGCCGACGTGGAAGCCGTGGCCCGACTGCACCAGGAAGTCCGCGCGGCCTGCCTGCCCTACCTGCCTGATCTCCACGCGCCCGCGGAAGTCCTTGCCTACTTCCGCGATCGCGTGTTCCCCACTTGCGAGGTCTGGGCCGCCGGCACCGACACGCTCGACGGCTACTGCGCCTTCCGCCCCGGTTGGGTCGATCACCTCTACATCCGCCCTGAGCGCCACCACCTGGGCTTCGGCACCGCCTTGCTCGGCCAGGCGATGGCGGCCAACTCGCGCCTGCTGCTCTGGACCTTCCAACGGAACGCCGGCGCCATAGCGTTCTACCGCGCCCGCGGCTTTCGCCTGGTCCGCGAGACCGATGGCAGCCGAAACGAGGAGCACGAGCCCGACGCCCTGCTGGAATGGACGGCCTAAAGCTGGCGCGCCAGCTTCCGCGCCAGCAGCCAGCCCGGGATTGCGGAAACCGGCGCACCCGGCAGCAGCAGGAGCCAGCCCAGCGGCTGGCCGTTGACAACCAGATCCATGCCGATGCCCAGCATCATGCCGCCGATCAGGCAACCGGACACACCGGACGCGATGCCGAGCCAGATGATCTCGCTGCGGTCGACCATGTGCCCGCCCTTACACACCCGGGCCGAGGTTTGACAAGGCGCGCTCCCCTCCCCTATACGCCCGGCCACTGCCGGGAACGTGGACGGAGCTTCAGGTTCCGCGCCCGCCGCGCCTGCGTGGCCTACCGGTGCAACAAAAGCCATGCGAAAGGTCAACGCGCATCATGACCAAGCGCGCCGAGAGCAAATACAAGATCAACCGCCGCCTGGGCGCCAATCTCTGGGGCCGGCCGAAATCTCCGATCAACAAGCGCGAATACGGGCCGGGCCAGCACGGTCAGCGCCGCAAGAAGGCCACCGACTACGGCACGCAGCTGATGGCCAAGCAGAAGCTCAAGGGCTACTACGGCAACATCAGCGAGAAGCAGTTCCGCCGCTATTACCAGGAAGCGGTGCGGCTACACGGCGATTCCAGCCAGTACCTGATCGAGCTGCTGGAGCGCCGGCTGGACGCGGTGGTGTACCGCATGAAGTTCGCCATCACCCCGTTCGCGGCCCGGCAGTTCATCTCGCACGGCCATGTGCTGGTGAACGGACGGCGGGTCAACATCGCCTCGTACCGCGTGAAGGAAGGCGACACGATCGAGGTCAAGGAGAAGTCGAAGCAACTCGCGATGGTGCTGGATGCGACACAGAGCACCGAACGCGACGTGCCCGAGTATCTCGAAATCGATCATCGCGCGATGAAGGGCCGCTTCGCCCGCGCGCCGAAACTGTCCGACGTGCCGTACCCGGTGCAGATGGAACCCAACCTCGTGGTCGAGTTCTATTCCAGGTAACCGGGCGACCCCCACCCCTGCTTTGCAGGGCCCGGGCTGCGGGAAAGGGCCATGGCGGCAGGACCTATGCTGGACCAGCTCACCCGCGCACCGGAGGCAGCCATGGCATCGACGGTATCGACAATTCCCACGCGCATGTCGGCCGAGGAATGGCAGACCCGGTGTGACCTCGCTGCCTGCTACCGACTGGTCGATCTGTTCGGCTGGTCGGACCTGGTCAACACGCGCATCACGGCGCGCATACCGGGAAGCCACGACCATTTCCTGATCAATCCCTTCGGCCTGCTGTACGACGAGATCACCGCGTCGTCGCTGGTCAAGATCGATGCCGGCGGCAACAAGGTCGAGCCGGCGGATTGCGCGATCAACAGCGGCGGCTTCGCAATACCGAGCGCGATCCACATGGCGCGCCCGGAGATCATGTGCGTGATCCACACCCACACGGTCGCCGGCTGCGCGGTGTCAATGCAGAAGAACGGGCTGCTGCCGCTCAACCAGCACGCGCTCCAGGTGATCAGTGACGTCGCATACCACGACTACGAAGGCACCGGTCGGAATCCCGAGGAACGCGCGCGCCTGCTGGCCGACTTCGGCGATCGCCACATCATGGTGCTGCGCAACCACGGCCTGCTGATCGTCGGGACGAGCATCGCCGCGGCCTTTGTCGCGACGTATCGCATGGAGCGGGCGTGCGCGATGCAGCTTGCGTTCCAGCAGTCAGGCGCGGCGTTCAACCCGATCGACGAGGCCGTCGTCCGCGCCGCCGGTGGCGCCCGCAGGGACGCGGAGAAGATCGAATGGCCGGCGCTGCTGCGCAAGCTCGACCGCATCGACCGATCATTCCGGCAATAGCCGCGCGCAGCCGACCCGTTCACCCAGCCTTGGTGCCGACCGCACAGTGATAGACCTGCGCGATGAAGAACGTGCCCTCGGGCTCGGCCTGTGCGACCGCACGTCGCCATGTCGCCGCCTCGGCCGGGCTCAGCGCGGCGAGGATCTGCTGCTGATAGCGTTCCAGGCGCGGCTGCCCCGGCACGACCGCGACGAGTTGCGGGAAACACTTCAGCCCGGTCAGCCCGAGCGCATGAAAGCGCCGATAGAGACTGGCATCGGCGCAGCCTTTCGGTGCCATCCCGCCGCCGATGATACCCGGCGCCTCGACCTTCGCCTTCAGCGCCGGCGCGAGCGGCAGGTTGACCATGAACGGCATGTCGATTGCGCGTACGATCACACCGATCCGTCCGCCGCGCCGCGTCACGCGTGCGATCTCCGACAGCATCACGTCGGCATCGCCTTCCTCGAACACGGTCGAGGACAGCGCGACATCGACCGCCGCATCGGCCAACGGCAGCGCCTCGGCGCGGCCCTCGCCGAAATCGATGCGTTCGAGTAGCCCTTCGTGTTGCGCCAGCGCGCGCGCCTCGCGCAGCAGATATGGGTTCATGTCGCGGCCGATCACGCGATTGGCGCCGGCGGTGCGGCGGGCGAGTTCGCGCATGATCACGCCCGAACCGCAGCCGACCTCCAGCACGCTCTCGCCCGGTTCGATCGCCAGCGCGTCGAGCAGCGCGCGCACGATGCGGATGTAGCCGGAGCGTCCGCGCTCCTCCAGCGTGGCGACGCTGCCCAGCAGCGCGCCGCCGAGGGTGATCGTGCAATATCGCGCGGACAGCGTCGGGATCAGCGCCTCCCACTGGCCCGGCGACAGATCGAGCGGCAGCAGGATCAGCGGCGGTCCGGCGCCGCGCACGCGAAAGGCGATGCCGGCGACTTCGCCTTCCTGTTCCACCAGGCTGGCCGCCGGCAGCGCGTCGCGGCGTGCGAGGAAGTCCTGCATCACCGTGCCGATCGCCTCGCCGCGCTCTGCCGCGATGTCCGACCAGGTCAGCCCCGCGTAATCGTCCAGCACCGCAACTTCGGCCTGCGGCAGGTCGACCAGACCCGCGCGCACCCGCCGCGCACCCGAACCCTGGTCGCCGCTGACGACCAGCAGCCGCGTTTGCAGCGTCGCCAGGGTGGGCGTGTCCAGCACCATCGGGCACAGCAGCGTCAGCGACGCCATGCGCCTCGGATGTGTAAGCGCAAGGCCCTGCAGATCGGCGGCATTGCGTCCGGCGAAATGCGCGCGTGCGATCCCGAGATGGTCGAGCAGCGCGGCCAGGCAAGCTTCGAGCGGGCGGTCCTCTTCGCGTTTCGCTGCGTTCGCCATGACCCTTCGCCCTTCTCTGCCGGTTCAGCTTACCCAGTAATCGGCAATTAGGACGACAAGTGGCACGCAGAATAATTCGTGTTCAACAGGGCAATCCCTTTTGGGCGTCGCCTTGGTTGCCGACTACTGAAGTAATACCAAGCGCCCTAAAGGTTGACTCTCCGGGCGAGCGCGGCGTCACCGCAAAACCGCCATGGCCGGGCTTGACCCGGCCATCTTTGCAGCCGCAGTGCCGGTTCAGATGGCCGGGTCAAGCCCGGCCATGACGTGTGTGTGGCCAGTGGCATACGTCAACAGTTAGGGCGCTTGGTATAAGTTTCCACCGGACCGCCCGACCCGCCGTGAATGAACCTTGTCGCCGTAGTTTCTGTTTAGTTTGTCAGTCAGGCTCTCGGCGGGTTTCCGCCTCTGGTCGTGGGGCTACTTGGACATCGGGCAGATCAGGCCGGGGCTACCGACTGAGGCCGGTTGCCATCCTCACCTTGGGTCACGAGCACAATCGTCTCGACTTCCGCTGTTTCGACATGATCCTCGCCAGGGCTGACGAAATAGACACCCCCCGTTGAGACAGTCCGCACTGGGTTTCCGTCTTGCTCGACGCGCATTCGCCCCGAAATGACCGCAACCTGAACCCAGCTTGAGTGGTGATGGTTGGGTATCTGGCAGCCAGATGCCATGCGGAAAAACCCCGAGCGCATGCCGTCACCCTCGAACACCGCGCATTTTTCCATCGCGATTCCGCGTACCTTGACTGGTGACCACTCTCGGCTGTCCGCCTCGTGGTATGTTGTCATGACGAGTCTCCCCCGCGCGGCCGATGAGCCCCACCTCTAATGATATGGCGGCTGCAACGTTAGGCGCAAAAAGAATCATGTCGTGGTCAGGCTCGTCAGCCGCATCAGTCCGGTCAGAACCCCTCCCGGATAACCTCCCGTGCGAAGTACGACAGAATCAGATCGGCGCCCGCACGCTTGAAGGCGCCGAGCGTCTCGCGCACCACCGCCTGCTCGTTCAGCGCGCCGGCGGCGGCGGCGAACTTGATCATCGCGTACTCGCCGCTCACCTGGTACACCGCGATCGGCAGCAGCGTCCGTTCGCGCAGCCGCGCCAGCACATCCAGATACGCCAGCCCAGGCTTGACCATCAGCATATCCGCGCCCTCGGCCTCGTCCTGAAGCGACTCCCGCAGTGCCTCGCGGCCGTTCAACGGGTCCATCTGGTAGGTTTTGCGGTCGCCCTTCAGCTCGCAGCCGGCGGCCACACGGAATGGCCCGTAGAACGCCGACGCGAATTTAGTCGAATATGCCATGATCGGCGCGTCAGTGTGCCCGGCAGCATCCAGCGCGTGGCGGATCGCGGCGACCTGCCCGTCCATCATCGCGGAGGGGGCGACCATGTCGGCCCCGGCCTCCACCGCCACCACTGCCTGGCGCGCCAGGTTCTCGATGGTGATGTCGTTCGCCACATGACCGTGCTCGATCACGCCGCAATGGCCGTGGTCGGTGTATTCGCAGAAGCAGGTGTCCGGGATCACCACCAGCTCCGGCGCCGTCCGCTTCGCCTTGCGCACCATGCGTGCCACCAGGCCGTCCCGGTTCCAGGCATCGCTCCCCGAGGCATCCTTGTGGTGCGAAATGCCGAACAGCATCAGCGCCTTTACCCCGTCGCGCGCCAGCCCCTCCACCACGTGTTCCAGCTTGCGCTCTGGGATGCGCGAGACGCCGGGCATCTCGGCGATCGGCAGGGGCTCGTCGATGCCTTCCTCGATGAAGATCGGTTGGATCAGGTCGTTGGCGGTAACCGCCGTCTCCCGCACCAGGGCGCGCAGGGTCTCTGATTGCCGCAGCCGGCGCAGACGGGTCGTGGGGAATGGTGGGGACATGGTGCCTCGCAGTGACCAAGCGTGAGCGTGGTTTAGGCCACAGTGGGATACGTAGCCAGGACGCCAGGCTCAAGCGAGATCCAGTTTACCATGCCCGGCGCGATGCCTGGAGCAAATTGGGCGTCCGCATGAACGCGGAACCACCAGACTGTGGGAAGCAGAGGACGGCATCCCGACGCCGCCTTGGAGCTTCATGTCCAGGAACATGCGGTTCTTCCGAAGCCGGAAGGAAACAAATTTTCCGACTTGGCCGCCGTGAGGCTGCACGGCGAAAGGGGTAGTCCATCGGCGCGCGGGTGCTTATATGGCGGTTCGGGTGCATCCCGGTTACGTTCAGACGGCTGGACAAAAGAATGTTCATGCTGGCTGGCCAGGACGACGAGAGAATGCGGACGCTGAGGTTGGGATATGAACCGGTCCCGAGGCCGCGTACGCCTTGCGGAGGATTAGAGTAGGCTTATGGACGGAACTGCAGAATCGGCGGGACGACTGGCGCTGGTCCCGGATCACTTCGACGGCCGCCGGTTCTTCAACCCGCATTTGCCCGGCGGCAGGAGCCTCCGCGACGTCCGCCGCTGGCAGCGAACACGGCAAAAGGCGCCGTGGCCGGAGCATATTGAGGACGCAATGCTTCCGCCGCCTGACCGTACCGCACACGACACGATAGCGGCGACCTTCATCGGCCATTCGACATTCCTGCTGCAGGTAGGTGGTCTCTGCGTGCTGACCGACCCGATCTGGTCCGAGCGATGCAGCCCGGTTTCCGTGGCGGGCCCGCGCAGAGTTCGGCGGCCCGGCCAGCGACTGGATTCGCTGCCGAGCGTGGACCTGCTCCTGGTATCGCACAATCATTACGACCACATGGATTTGCCGACATTGCGGAAGGTACAGGCGCGCTGGTCGCCGTACGTGGCGACCGGCCTCGGCAACGCGCGTCACCTTGCGAAGGCGGGCATTCGGTCAGCAGTCGAACTCGATTGGTGGCAGAGCACCGAACTCGCAGGCGCGAAGGTGACGTATGTGCCTGCTCAGCATTTCTCCTCACGCGGGATCCACGACCGGGACCGCTGCCTTTGGGGCGGGTTCGTCATCGAGTTCCGAGGCGCCGTGGTCTACTTCGCGGGAGATTCCGGCTACTGCCCGCACTTCGCCGAGATCGGACGCAGGTTCCCCTGCATTGACCTCGCGCTCATTCCCATCGGTGCTTATGAGCCGCGATGGTTCACGCGCCGCAATCACGTGGACCCACAGGAAGCGGTGCGGGCGCATCTGGACCTGAAGCCGCGTCGCAGCCTCGGGATGCATTTCGGCACCTTCCAGTTGACCGACGAAGCCATCGATGCGCCGGTGCTGGCCCTTCGACAAGCGCGCGCGAAGGCGGGCGTCGCGGAAACGGAGTTCGACGTCCTCGCCTTCGGAGAAACCCGGCAATACCCGACGATATGAAGGGGTGCGATTTCGGCTGAAATCGCAGGGTTTATCTCGTTACACTTTTGCAGACCGCTCCGGCGCCGATTGGCGCAGAGCGTCTAGTGTTGCGCAAACTCGTAAGGGTGTTGAACCGGAAGAAGTAGGTAATAGTGCCGTGTCGGGACGATTTTTCCATCGGTATCGAGCCTGTCAGGCACCGTTCGACGGACCTTGCCGTCGCATTGCGGCGCTCGCAGGTACGGTGCGGGATCGACCGGCATGCCGGCCGATATCATCTCGAAATACAGATGCGCGCCGGCTGTGATGCCGGTCTTCCCCACCACCCCGAGCTTCTC
>Ga0210399_10004335_pt1 | contig 11023 bp, 10 predicted proteins | sample IncBWC14MmetaG_FD_150865 | JGI IMG/M metagenome (GOLD analysis project Ga0210399, IMG submission 150865) | Forest soil microbial communities from Barre Woods Harvard Forest LTER site, Petersham, Massachusetts, United States - Inc-BW-C-14-M | ecosystem: Environmental > Terrestrial > Soil >...
TTCATGGGCTGTTCCGACGGCGGCCGCGAAGCTTTGATGGAGGCGCAGCGATACCCGCGAGACTTCGATGGGATCGTGGCCGGATCTCCAGCGAATTATTGGACCCACTTGTTGACCGGGTTTGTCTGGAATCAGAACGCGCTTACCGCAACCGCCAGCGGCGATCTTTCCCAAGCTGACCTAAATGTCGTCAGCAGTTCTATGCTAGCACAGTGCGCCGGACACGATGGCGGGCTGAGTACGGATCAATTCCTGAACAATCCGCCGGCCTGTCGCTTCAACCCGGACAAGCTGTCGCTGGCAAAGGACAAAATCGAGGCCGTCGAGAAGATTTTCTCGGGGCCTCCTGGGATCTTCCCAGGCTATCGTGTGACCGGAGACGAGGCCAGTAACCCGGCTAACTGGCCGGCATGGCTGACAGATACCGGCAATCCAGCCAATGCATTGCAGGAAGCGTTCGGAGATAACTACTTCCAGTACATCGTGTTTCCGAACTCTGGGTGGACCCCGCACACTTACAGTATCGAAGAAAATGCTCACCAGGCGGACGTTCGGACAGCGGCGATTTTGAATTCCACTGATCCGAATCTTCGTCCCTTCAAACAGCAAGGGGGCAAATTGATCCAGTATGTGGGCTGGGGCGACACCGCCATCTCACCTGAGAACGACATTAATTACCATCATGCCGTAACCCAAGAAATGGGTGGCCACGAAGAAACCCGGGAGTTCTATCGTCTCTTTATGGTGCCTGGGATGGCCCACTGCGGCGGCGGCCCCGGTCCGAATGCGTTCGGTCAGCCGTTCTCGGTCAACGGACCGAACCCCTCTGACGCCTCAGACGACATTCTCACGGCGCTCGATCAATGGGTCGAACACGGACGTGCGCCAGACCAAATCGTCGCTACGAAATATGTGAACGATGATCCGACGCAGGGCATCGCCTTCCAGCGGCCCCTTTGTCCCTTCCCGCAATTGGGGAAATACAAGGGGACTGGCAGCACGACCAGTGCCGCGAGCTTTGCGTGCGTGAGCCCAGATGATGACGACCATCATGATCACGACAAGGAAGCAAGCAATCGCTGAGGTGGAAGATCGTCCGCGTGGAGGCCAATAGCCCCCGCGCGGCCGGTCGGCTTCATGCGAAGCCAGACGGTCGTTGAGTTAGTGCCAGGGTTTCCATCCGCTGTTGGCACGTTTCGGACCTCCAGCGATGTCCGCAGTTCGGTCGCTATTGGGGGAAAAGCGGACGTCGCGCGGACAACCCATTTCGGTAGCGATTGACCCAACTCTGACCTAGCCAGGTGTCCGCCTTTGTGCTGCGTTGGAGGCGAAGCGGTCTACGCGCCTACATTGAGATATAGGACGAATGAATGCGGCAGATTCCGTTGGGAGCCATAGGAAGTCTGGCGAGAGGGATACTATTCGCACAATCCGGAAGTACTTCAATTGGAGAGAGTACGACACGGCGTCACTAGCGATCGGCTTCTCGCCCGGCGCCTTCCGTCGCCGGGACTATCATAAATCAGCTGACGGCTTCGAAATGCATCCAGTCCTTGCGGCCCTTGTAGTCGCCGCCCCAGCGGAATCCCTGGTCCTTGAATGCCTTCACCGCAAACGCCGGCATCGTACCCTTCTTGACCCCGAGCCCGTTCCCCGACGGGGCAAGGTCGATCGCGATGGCGAAGGAGTGATTCGAAATCGCCGACGAGCCGCGGATCAGGCGATAGTTGAAGGATCCGCCGTATTCCTGCAGGCCGCTCTTCTCAATGGTTTTCTGATCCTTGTTGCAGGTCTGCCAGATGTCATCGAGCACCGCCGAAAGCGCCGCGGCGCATTTGGTGTGGAACGCGATCGATTTGATCGACTTGCCGGCATAGAGCATCTTCCAGGACGGGACAACGCGGACCACGTTGTTCGAAAACCAGCTTTCGTTGACTCCATGAGGTCCGCGCGGATCGCCATAGAAGGCAATCTTCGCTTCCATCGTATCCTTCGGCCACGTGGGCATTTTGATTCCTCCAACGATTTTTCATTTTTCAATAAAGCTGCGGGGCGCCACCGGTTAAACCGGCGTCGTCGTCGAATCGCACGTTGGTAGCAGAATTCGGTTTCACAATCTCTTCGCGAGCCGTGAAAATGGTTTCACCGATGCCGCTGAATTGTTTCGTGTCCCATCAGGCAACGGGCAAAAGAGTATTTTCCGGGGTTGCCGGTGAAGTCGTCCCGCGCGGCCGCGTACAGTGGCTCGTCCCCAAAGGGACGTCTTAAGTGATTTCCCGGGCAAGGTTGGCCGTCATCCTAGCGTATACCGCGCCCTGGTCGAGGTTGCCGACCGCGTTCCAGGTCAAACCCAGACCATCCGCTTCGCTCCACTTCGGGATGAGGTGGAAGTGCGCATGAAAGACAGTCTGGTGCGCGAGCGCGCCATTGTTCTGAATGACGTTGTAGTTCGTGACCTCCGACGCCAATACGAGCCTTCTTACGACGGGAAGGAGTTGTGACAACTCCGCCGGCGACATCTCATGGAAGCTCGCAACGTGGCGCTTGGGAAAGATGAGCGCATGTCCTTGCGAAAGCGGTTCCCACCGATTGAGTACGGCAAGCAGAGTATCGGTTTGGCAGAGTGCATCGATCTTGATCTGACCGTTCGCCATGCGGCAAAGCGCGCAACCCTCCGGCATGTAGCGAGCCTTTCCTGTGCACTAACCGAACGTGCGCGATGATGAATCGGCTGCACTTTGAGATCAACGGTCTTGGAGATCAACGGTCTTGATGCCGCCGAACACACGAAACGACCGCGATCCCGAGGGCAGCCGCGCCGGCCGCCCCCGGATTTCGCACACCTCAGAGCACCATCTGCATCGGCTCGGCGATGTAATGAAAACCCTCGCCGGTCTTGACGACATGGCCATAGCCCGGCCACGGGTAGTGGTAGGACATCACCGGGATCTTGTTGGCCGCCAGCATGTCCAGCATCTTCACGCGCGATTCGGCCGCCTGGCTTGGATCGGTGTCGTAGGAGAATTGCATCCGCGGCTTTTCCAGTAGCAAGATCTGATGATGGGTGAGGTCGCCGAGGAAGGCGAAGGATTTTCCGCCTGAACTGATCATGAAGATGTGGTGGCCCACCGTATGTCCCGGCGCGGCAAGCGCCTGCACGCCGGGCAGGAATTCCTCACCGTCCTTGAAGAACACGAGCTTGTCGCGCACCGGCAGCAAATTCGTGCGGGCATGGACGATAAAGTCCTTCATCTGGCCGCCCAGCTTGCCCTCATCGGTCCAGAATTCGTGATCGCTCTGGGCGATGTAGAACTGCGCATTCGGGAACAAGACCTTGCCGGAGGCATCGACCACGCCGCCGATATGATCGATATGGGCGTGCGAGAACACCACGGCGTCGATGGCCGCCGGCTGGATGCCGGCCTCCGCCATGCTCTTCTGCTGACGCCCGGTGCTCGCCCCGAACATTTTCGAGGTGCCCATGCCGGTGTCGAACAGCACGAGCTTGTCGCCCATGTTCACGATCGGCGAGTTCTGCTCGAGCACGATATTGTCCGGCGACAGGAAATTGTCGGTCAGCATCTTCTTTATTTCCTCTTCCGAGGCGCCGACGAACGTGCCCTTGGGAGGGCCGAGCGGCAGCGGCCCGTCGGAAACCACGGTGATTTGGGCGTCGCCGAGATTGAACCGGTAGAAATAGGACGGCTGTGTCTCGAGCTTGGGCGCGCGCGCCAGCGCGCGGTCGCCGAGCAACGTGGTGGCGCCGAGACCAGCGCCAAGCGCAAGCAAGGATCGTCGCGAAACATGAACTGTCATGCGTCTTTCTCCATTGTCCCAAATAAGAATTGCGTTGCCGAGGCGGATTTCACCGCCGGCACCCTCAAGTTGCGACCGGTTTTGGGCCTTTGGAAGGCGCACGCCGGAAAAGGCTTCCGGAGCGGGAAGCGAACTTGCCCTAGGTCCGCTTCTTCTCGATCACGTCCCAGATTTTTGCCGCCACATCCGGCCCGCCGAGCCGAGCGATGGCGCGGAGGCCCGTGGGTGAGGTCACGTTGATCTCGGTTAAGTTGCCATCGATCACGTCGATGCCGACGAACAGCAAGCCGCGTTTCTTCAACTCCGGGCCCAGTGCCGTGCAAATCTCGCGCTCGCGCGGTGAAAGCTCGGTTGACTGCGCCGCACCCCCGCGCACCATGTTGGAGCGCAGATCGTCCGGCGCCGGCACGCGGTTGACCGCGCCGGCGAACTCGCCGTCGACCAGGATGATGCGCTTGTCGCCGTGCTTGACCTCGGGAAGGAAGCGCTGGATCACCCAAGGCTCCCTGAAGGAGACCGAGAACATGTCGAACAGCGAGCCGAAATTCATGTCCTGCGGCATGATGCGAAACACCGCGGCACCGCCGTGGCCGTGCAACGGTTTCATGACCACGGCGCCGTGCGTGTCGCGGAAGGCGTTGATCTCGTCGAGGTCGCGCGAGATCAGGGTCGGCGGCATCAGCTGCGGGAAATCCATCACGAACAGCTTTTCCGGCGCATTGCGGACGCTCGCCGGATTGTTCACCACCAGCGTCTTCGGATGCAACCGCTCGAGCAAATGCGTCGAGGTGATGTAGGCGAGGTCGAACGGCGGGTCCTGCCGCAGCAGGATGACGTCAAAAGCGGCCAGCTGCTCGCGCTTGGGCTCGCCGAGTGTGAAATGATTGCCGGGTTCGTCGCGCACGCTCAGCAACTGGACCGGCGCCACCAGCTCCTCGCCGCGCAGCGAGAGCTTGTCCGGGGTGTAGTAGGAAAGCCCGTGGCCGCGCCTCTCGGCTTCCAACAGCAGTGCGAAGGTCGAATCGCCTGATATGTTGATGCGCGCGATGGGGTCCATCTGGACGGCGACGTTCAATTTCATCTTGGGGGTCCGGGTGCCTTGAGGGAGGATCGTTTAAGGGCTGGCATCGAATGCCGCTAACAGATGGCGCGGCAAATGCCGCGGCGCAATCAGCATGGCGTCAAACCGCAGTTCAAAATTCGCATGTTCGGGATGCGCGACCAGCCAGGCCTGCGCGGCATCGATGATCCGGGCCTGCTGGCGCGGCGTCACCGCAAAGGCCGCGTCATCCAGCGTGGCACGGGCCTTGACCTCGACAAAGGCCACAAGATTGCGCCGCTTGGCGACGATATCGATCTCGCCATAGGGCGTGCGGAAGCGCTTTGCCAAAATGCGGTAGCCTTTGGCCATCAGATAGGCGGCAGCTCTCGTCTCGGCCGACAGACCGGTGCGAAACGCCGCCACCCGCGCCGCTGAGGCCTCATCAGGCTTCGCCATGGCCGCCTTTCGCGCCCGTATCCTTGTTAATTTCCTTGGCGAGTTCGAGCGCGCGGGCGTAGACCTCGCGGCGCGGCCGTCCCGACAGTTCGACCGCATGCGCCACCGCATCCTTGACGCTGCCAAGCCCAAGCTGGCTGCGCAAGAGATCGTCGAGCGTATCTTCCGTCATGACCCGTGCATCCGCCGCCGGCGGGCCGACCACCAGCACGAATTCGCCGCGCGTCTCGAGCTCGGCTGCGCCCCGCGCCAGCTCAAAAAGCGATGCGCGCCTGATTTCCTCATGCATCTTGGTCAGCTCGCGGCAGATCGCCGCGTCTCGCGCGCCCATGATATCAGCGAGATCGGCAAGCGTATCTTGCACGCGGTTACCGGATTCGAACAGCACCAGCGTCGCGTCGATCCGCGCCAGTTCGGAAAGCCGCGCGCGCCGCGCGGTTTGCTTTGGCGGCAAAAACCCCTCGAAGAAGAACCGGTCGGTGGGAAGGGCTGCAACCGAAAGCGCCGTCAAAACCGAGGAAGCTCCGGGGAGTGCGATCACGGCATGGCCGTGGGCTGTGACCTCGCGCACCAGCTTGAAGCCGGGATCGGAAATCAGCGGCGTGCCGGCATCCGAGACCAGCGCGATCGAAGCCCCCTCGGACAGCCATTGCAGGATTTTTGGCCGCGCGGCTTCCGCATTGTGTTCATGATAGGGTTTGAGCTGCCCCGCTATCGCGTAGCGCTCGGTCAGGCGGCGCGTGATGCGGGTGTCCTCGCAGGCGATGATATCGACGCCCGCGAGCGTTTCCAGCGCGCGAAGCGTGATGTCGCCGAGATTGCCGATCGGGGTCGCTACCAGATAAAGCCCGGGAACCGGTTTCGGCGCGGTCAGGCTCTGGCCGCCGACGGAAAATGTCCTGTTACGAGAACCCGGCTCGCCTTCAGTTCCGTATACGGAAGTAGCTTTTGCGCGCATAATGCCAATCTAGAGTGGACCCGGCGCTTATGCCATTGCGGATGCAGTGCTGCGCTACCGCGAACAGAGAGGGGTCCTGCATGGCAACGGCGCCGAGGCCATAATCCTTTTGTTTTGGTTAACTAATTCGTCGACAATATGCCCGAATCCGCCCTCCTGATCTGCAGAACAGCGAACATCCTGGCCGATTTCGGTCGGTCAAGAGAGTCGGTCAAGAGAAGAGACACCATGCTGGTCCCGTTCGATCCCAAGGCTCCAACTTCGGAGTCCCAGCCTTCGGGTGCAACCCGGCGGGCGGCGATCGGCTTGATCCTCGGCGCGCCCCTGCTCGGGGCCTGCTCGGGCATGCAGCAGGGTTTTAGTCAATTCTCCAATCCGCTCAGCTCTTCGCAGGCCCAGGGCCCCTCGGGTCCGCCGCAGCAGCCGCTGGTCGCGGGCAATGGCCAGGTCAAGGTCGGACTGGTGCTGCCGTTGTCGGCCACCGGCAATGCCGGCGTCGCGGCGCTATCGATGAAGAACTCGGCCGAGATGGCGCTGGCGGAATTCCAGAACCCCAACGTCCAGCTCCTGATCAAGGATGATGGCGGCAATCCGCAAGGCGCGCAGCAAGGCGCCCAGCAGGCGCTCGACGAAGGCGCCGAGATCATTCTGGGCCCGCTGTTTGCGTTGTCGGTTCCGGCGACCGCGCAACTGACGCGCACGCGCGGCGTTTCGGTGATCGCCTTCTCCACCGATTCGAGCATCGCCGGCCGCGGCGTCTATCTCCTGAGCTTCCTGCCGGAGTCCGACGTCAATCGTATCGTCGAATATTCGGCCAGCATCGGAAAGCGGTCGTTCGCAGCGCTGTTGCCGGACAATGCTTACGGCAACGTGGTGGAGGCCGCCTTCAAGCAGGCGGTCGGCCGCAAGGGCGGGCGGATCGTCGCGTTTGAAAAATACGGTGCCGACCGCGCCGGTCCGGCGCGCAACGTGGCGTCCTCACTCGGGACGGCGGACGCATTGCTTCTCGCCGATGACGGCGACTCCGTGGTGGCGGCCGCCGATGCCCTCACCGGAGCCGGGGCGAACTTGCGCAACATCCAGCTTCTCGGCACCGGGCTGTGGGACAATCCGCGGGTGTTTGCGAGCCCCGCGTTGCAGGGCGGCCTTTTCGCCGCGCCAGATCCGGCCGGTTTCCGTGCCTTCTCCAGCCGCTACCGCGCCAAATACGGCAGCGAACCAGTGCGCACCGCGACGCTCGCCTATGACTCGGTTGCGCTGGTCGCCGCACTGGCCCGAACGCAGGGGCCGACACGTTTTTCGTCCGACGTCCTGACCAATCCATCCGGTTTTGCCGGGATCGACGGCCTGTTCCGTTTCCGCGCCGACGGCACCAACGAGCGGGGACTAGCGGTGATGCGGGTCGGCTCGGGCGGCGGTGTGCCGGTCGCGGGATCGCCGAAAAGTTTTGGGGCGTAACTTCGCGTCGTTCCCGCCAAGCTTCGTAGCCCGGATGGCGCGGAGCGAAATCCGGGATAGTTCTATCGTCGGAGAGACCAACCCGGATGCGTTCCGCTCCATCCGGGCTACGTCGCCGAAAGCTACGCCGCGAGATCGGCTACCACCGCGTCGAGCACCGGGAAACCGGCCTGGGTGACGCTCAGCCGGCCGCTTTCATCGACCACGATCGCGCCCTCCTCGCGTAGCACCGCAATGCGATCCGGGTCGAGCGCGCGGCCCGACAGCGCGGCGTATCGTTTCGGATCGATGCCCTCGGCGAGCCGCAAGCCCATCAGCAGAAATTCGTCGGCGCGCTCCTCGCTGTTGAGGAGATCGTCGGTCACGACGCCATGGCCGCTAGCTTCGACCCGCATCAGCCAGGTCTCGGGACGCTTCTCGGTCGCGGTCGCATGCCTGAGCCCGCCGATATCGAGCCGGCCATGCGCGCCCGGACCGATGCCGGCATATTCCTTAGCCCGCCAATAGACCAGATTGTGCCGGCACTGCGCGCCCTCGCGCGCGTGATTGGAGATTTCATAGGCCGGCAGGCCGTGCGCCGCGCAGACCTCCTGCGTGACATCGTAGAGCGCACGCGCGGTCGCTTCGTCCGGCGTCTTCAATTTGCCCGCGGCATGAAGGGCGAAGAACGGCGTGCCTTCCTCGATCGTCAGCTGATAGAGCGACAGATGCTCGGCCGCTTCTGCGATCGCGAGTTTTAGCTCGTCGGCCCACATCTGTGGCGTCTGGTCGGGGCGGGCATAAATGAGATCGAACGAATAACGCTGGAAGGCGCGGCGCGCGATCCTGACCGCGTCGAGCGCTTCGCGCGCGGTGTGCAGGCGTCCCAACGCCTTCAGCGACGCATCATCCAGGGCCTGCACGCCGAGTGACACCCGGTTGACGCCGGCTGCGCGGTAACCGGCAAAACGCGTCGCCTCGACGCTGGTGGGATTGGCCTCCAGCGTGACCTCGGCATCGTCAGCCACGCGCCAGTGCCTGCCGATCGCATCCAGGATCGCGGCGACGGTCCGAGGCTGCATCAGCGACGGTGTGCCGCCGCCAAGAAAGATCGAGCTGACCTCGCGGCCCGGCACCCGGCTAGCCGTGGTCTCGATCTCGCGGGCAAAGGCGCGCGCAAAACGATCCTCGTCGATCGCGGCATGCCGGACATGGCTGTTGAAATCGCAGTACGGGCATTTCGACAGGCAAAACGGCCAGTGCACATAGACGCCGAACGCCTCTTTTCCCTCCCCCGCTTGCGGGGGAGGGCTAGGGTGGGGGCTCTCAGCGCGGCGCAAGGCAGATCTCCGTGAGCTTGACGAAGGCGCGGGCGCGGTGCGACAGGCCGAGGCCGAGCGGCGGCAGGCCGTGTTTCTCGATCGACGTCATCTCGCCAAAAGTACGCTGAAATCCGTCCGGCATGAACATCGGATCGTAGCCGAAGCCGGCCGTTCCGCGCGGCGGCCACACCAAAGTTCCATCGGCGGGCGCCTCGACCTCCTCGAGGTGACCGTCGGGCCAGGCGACGCACAAGGCCGAGACGAAGTGCGCTCTTCGTTGTTCCGGCGTGGTTGCGCCGCGTTCCTGCAACAGGCGTTCGATCCGCGTCATCGCGACCATAAAATCCTTGGTCGGCCCCGCCCAGCGTGCGGAGAAAATCCCGGGTGCGCCGTCGAGCGCGTCGACCACAATTCCGGAATCGTCGGCGAAGGCCGGAAGCTGCGCCGCCTTCGCCGCCGCCACCGCCTTGATCCTCGCATTGGCGCGAAAGCTGTCGCCGCTCTCCTCCGGCTCGGAAAGGCCGAGCTCGCCGGCCGAGACCGCCTCGACGCCATGCGGCGCCAAGAGTTCACGCATCTCGGCCAGCTTGCCGGGATTGTGGGTCGCGATCACGAGCTTGCCTGTGATTGGGCGATGCATAGCCGATTTGATTACGCGACCGCGAGCTTCTGCAGGTCCACCAGCCGCGCCACGCCTTTTTTCGCCAGCGCGATCAGCGCCAAAAATTCACCTTCCGAGAATGGGGTTTTTTCCGCGGTGCCCTGTACCTCGACGATGCGGCCGTCACCGGTCATCACGAAATTGGCGTCGGTGTCGGCCTCGGAATCCTCGGCGTAATCGAGATCGAGCACCGGCGTGCCGTGGTAGATGCCGCAGGAGATCGCGGCGACGTTGTCGCGCAGCACATTGGCCTTGAGCATGTTGCGGCTCTTCATCCAATTGATGCAGTCGGCGAGCGCGACCCAGGCGCCAGTGATCGAAGCGGTGCGCGTGCCGCCGTCGGCCTGCAGCACGTCGCAGTCGACGGTGATCTGACGCTCACCCAGCGCTTCCAGGTCGATGGTGGCGCGCAAGGAGCGGCCGATCAGGCGCTGGATTTCGACGGTGCGGCCATTCTGCTTGCCGACGGAAGCCTCGCGGCGGGTGCGTTCCAGCGTGGCGCGCGGCAGCATGCCGTATTCCGCCGTGACCCAGCCCCGGCCCTGGCCCTTGAGCCATGGCGGCAGCCGATCTTCCAGCGTCGCCGTCACCAGCACATGGGTGTCGCCGAACTTCACCAGGCACGACCCTTCGGCATATTTGACGACGCCGCGTTCCAGCGACACGGCGCGCAATTCATCCGGTGCACGGCGGCTTGGCCGCATGGGAATTCTCCGAAAATCCGGCAGGGTCGATGGCTCGCGGTGCTTGTAGGAGGGGGAACGGCCAGCGGCAAGAGCGTTTGCGTCCGAATGGACGCTTGTCAGCGGCCCGCCGGATCGACAAGTTAGGGGTATAAGGAGTTAGCTGTGGCCCACCACGATCCGATTGGCCTGATCGCGCCGAATGCGGGCTTAGCCCAGCTAAACGAGCGCTCGCGCGACATATTTCGTCAAATCGTCGAGAGCTATCTCGCGACCGGCGAGCCGGTCGGCTCGCGCAATATTTCCCGCCTGATCGCCGTGCCGCTGTCGCCGGCCTCGGTGCGCAATGTGATGGCCGATCTCGAGCAACTCGGTCTGATTTACGCCCCCCACACGTCGGCCGGCCGGCTGCCGACCGAACTCGGTTTGCGGTTCTTCGTCGACGCCTTGATGCAGATCGGCGACCTCACCGAAGCCGAGCGGCAGTCGATCCAGAACCAGTTGGCGTCCGTCGGCCGGGCGCAGTCGGTCGAGGCAGCCCTTGGCGAGGCGCTGACGCGGCTGTCCGGCCTGACCCGGGCCGCGGCGGTGGTATTGACCGCCAAATCCAATGTGCGCCTGAAGCACATCGAATTCGTGCGGCTGGAA
>Ga0210399_10004336_pt1 | contig 11022 bp, 7 predicted proteins | sample IncBWC14MmetaG_FD_150865 | JGI IMG/M metagenome (GOLD analysis project Ga0210399, IMG submission 150865) | Forest soil microbial communities from Barre Woods Harvard Forest LTER site, Petersham, Massachusetts, United States - Inc-BW-C-14-M | ecosystem: Environmental > Terrestrial > Soil >...
CCACTGGGAAAAGATCAGCCCGGATCTGTCGCGACCGAATTACGAGCTGCCGGCGAGCATTGGAAAATACAAAGAGGATGCAACAAAGCAGGCTCATCGGCGCGGCGTGATTTACACCGTTGCGCCGTCACCGCTCGACGCGAACCGGATCTGGTGCGGGACCGACGACGGTTTGATTCATCTCGCGACCGATGGCGGAAAAACCTGGATCGACGTGACGCCGGCAGGTGTTTCGGCGTGGCAGAAGATTTCGCTGATCGAAGCCGGACATTTCGATTCGAACACCGCTTACGCGGCGGTCAACACCATGCGGATCGACGATCTGCGGCCGCACATTTTTGCGACGCACGACGGCGGCAAAAGGTGGACGGAGATTGCGAACGGAATACCGGCCGGCCAAATCGTCAACGCAGTTCGCGAAGATCCGGAACGGAAAGGCCTCCTGTTCGCCGGAGCCGAAAAAGGCGTTTACGTCTCGTTCGATGACGGCGCGAACTGGGAGTCGTTGCGATTGAATCTGCCAGCGAGTTCCGTGCGCGATCTTATTATTAAGAGCGACGATCTCATCGTGGCGACACATGGTCGCGGGTTCTGGGTCCTCGACAACATCACGCCGCTGCGGCAACTCAACAGGAATCAGCGCGAGGATCTGTTGTTTAAACCGGAGACTGCGTTGCGCGTTCGCGCGAACCTGAACACCGACACGCCATTGCCGCCGGACGAACCGGCCGGCGAGAATCCGCCAGACGGCGCGATGATCGATTATTTCCTTTCGAAAGATGCGAGTGGTCCGGTAACGATCGAGGTCAAAGACGGCAAAGGCCAGTCAATTAGAAAATATTCGAGCGCGGATGCACCGGTCGAAGCGAATCCAAAGCGGCTCAAAATTCCGAGCTACTGGATTCGGCCGCTGCAATCGGTTTCCACGAAAGCAGGCATGCATCGATTTCTGTGGGACATGCATTACACACCGGTCCCGGATGTGGTACCGGAGTTTCCGATGTCCGCGACGTATCGCAACACGGCACCGGAAGCGACATCACCCTGGGCCGCGCCGGGTAATTACACGGTTATGTTAACGATTGACAACAAAACTTTCAGCCAACCGTTGACAGTCGCAGTGGATCCACGCGTTAAAACGTCGGCCGCCGACCTTCAGGAACAGTTCGATCTCTCGTGGCAGTTGTATCAGCTGCGGCTCAAGCTCGCCCCGATCGGCAAGAAGTTCGACGACATCGCCGAGCAGCTAACGAAACTCAAAGCACGGGCCGCGGAGCGACCTGACGTTACGCAAAAACTGGAGGCCTTTGCTCAAACGCTCATGAGGTTTGGGCCGCCGCATCCGCGGCCAGGCGCTCCACCCTCGCTTTTCGTTTTGGAATCGACGACGCGATTGTTCAACGATATCCAAGGCGCAGATGCTGCGCCGACGGCCGCAGTCAAGGCCGCCGTCGCGGACCTTGAGACAAAAGTCGGACCTATGATGGAGGCGTGGCACAAATTACTCGAATCCGATCTTCCCGCGTTGAATCAGCAATTGAAGCAAGCGGGATTCCCGGAAATCAAAACAGAGATTGGGCAGTTGAGTCGTTGAGGGGTGGTTGTGGTGGGGACAGTAGGTGCCGCAGTCGTCGCCAGCGGTTACAACGACATCTTAGAGGGCGTGCCGGCGGAGGGGCTCGAACCCACACGATCTTGCGATCACTGGATTTTGAGTCCAGCGCGTCTGCCAGTTCCGCCACGCCGGCGCTTCGGACGGAGGCGAAAGAATACGAGCTTCGCGCCCAAGCTCAAACGCTGCCGACGAGATCGAGCGGCTGTAAACTGCGCGGCGGCCCGAACACTTCGCGCAGAATAATCGCGTTCCGCAAGCCCGAAGTCGATGTCAGCAGGACCGCGATATCTGTTTTCGATTGCCCCGGCGTCAGGACCGGTTGAGTTGCGACCGCGTACGCTTCCGCTGCCGTCTTGATCGTCGGTGGCGACTCGCTTGGCGGGCCTTTGTAGGCTTCAAACGTCGATGGCTCCGCGATCTTCGATGTAGAAGTTTTGGCTTTGTCAGTCGGAGGCAGTTGACCCGGCAAGCCTATTTTCCGTGGCAGATCGGGCGGACGCGTGGTCAATGGCGGAAGCGGCGGCACATGTGTCAGGACCACCGGCTTTTGATAAGTCGGCCGCGGCCTAACTGGAGGCGGTGGTTTTGATGTAGTCGGTTGACCAAGCGCCTCGAGAAACTTGCGGATGCGGTCCTCATCTGTTTCTGCCTGCCCGCGTGGAATTGGTGGCGGCGTTTGCGGGCTGGATGTCGGTTTTCGCTGCAACTCGTCCGCATTTCTGCGCGTTTTACTCGCCGCGCGCGTTAGCAGCTGAAACAAAAACGCGCCCGCCAAGAACAGGAGGAAAAGCAGATTTTCGAAATGTACTGCGATCATATGCGGGATTGTTAAATCGTTACACCGAATCTCGATTCACGGATTACGAATTACGATTCACTTCTCATCAATCACGTTCCTTCCGTCCGCGGCTTGTCCGTTCCCGCGATCGATTCCCGCATCGACGTGTCGGCCTGCACATTTTTCATTCGATAATAATCCATGATACCGAGATGACCCGAGCGGAACGCTTCGGCCATTGCTTGCGGCACGAGCGCTTCGGCCTCGACGACTTTTGCGCGCATCTCCTGTGTCCTCGCCCGCATCTCTTGCTCGACTGCCACTGCCGCGGCGCGGCGCACTTCCGCTTTCGCCTGAGCAATACGTTTGTCGGCATCCGCTTGTTCGCTCTGCAATTTTGCGCCGATGTTGTCGCCCACATCGACATCGGCAATGTCGATCGAAAGAATTTCAAACGCGGTGTTGCTGTCGAGTCCCTTGGCCAGCACCGCTTTCGAAATGCGGTCCGGATTTTCGAGAACATCCTTGTAAGAATCAGCTGAGCCGATCGCGCTCACGATGCCTTCGCCCACTCGCGCGATGATCGTCTCCTCGGTTGCGCCGCCGACAAATCGATCAAGATGGGAGCGCACCGTGACCCGCGCTTTCACTTTGGCGCCGATCCCGTCCTTGGCCACACCGTCGATTGTCGTCCGGCCCATCGTCGGATTTGGCACATCGATGACTTTCGGATTGATGCTTGTACGCACTGCTTCAAGCACAGTCTTGCCAGTTCCTTTTGTGGCCAAATCGATTGCGCACGCGCGATTGAAATCGAGCGAGATGCCGGCCTTGTCCGCCGCGATCAATGCGAGAATTACCTGACCGACATCCCCGCCCGCGAGAAAATGCGCTTCCAGAGGATCGGTGGGAATCTCAATCCCTGCTTTTACTGCGGTGATTCGGCTGTCTACGATCAATCCGACCGGCACGCGTCGCAGCCGCATGCCGACCATCTTTCCCATCCCGACGGGCGCGTTGGCAATGCGCGCGCGAAGCCAAACACCGAAAAAGTTGAAAAGAATGACCGCGAAAACAAACCCGAAGACCGCGAGAACCGCGATACCAACAAGATAAAGGGCGTCCATAGATTATGAACGTAGCGAAAGCGACCGGACGCGAAAAGTCTAATTGCGTACGCTCTCTTCTAGCTGCTTCGCTCTGTGAAGCGAAGGTGAATCGACCGCTCCGTCGGGCGATGCTAAAATAATGCGGCTCCGCCGCCATGTTTACAATCGACCAAGGGACTGCTCGATCCACCTCATCTAGAAACGTGACGGCTGCAATGTTTCGTTGCAATTGAGCTAAGACAGAATACGCATTGCGCGTTGTGACAACGAAGAACGCGAAAGTCGCACTGGTCGGCGCTTCCGGTTACGTGGGCGAGGAATTGGTGCGCCTGTTGCTTGGGCATCCGCACGTCGACTTTGTCGCAGCAACGTCGCGGCAATTCGCCGGTAAAACACTTGCTGAGATCTTTCCGCGTTTTGCCCATGATGAAAAAGCCAACGCGCTCAGGTTCACTGATGCCGATCCGAAACAGCTGGCCCGCGACGCGGAGATAATTTTTTTGGCTTTGCCGCACGGACTCGCCGCCGAATTTGCTAAACCGCTATTGTCAGCCGGCGCGCGCGTGATCGATCTCAGTGCCGATTTCCGGATAAAAGACGCCGCCGTTTACAAAGAATTTTATGGCCACGATCATCCCGCGCCCGATTTATTAGGCCAGGCGGTTTACGGGTTGCCGGAAATTTATCGCGACCAAATTCGAGATGCGAAACTCCTGGCTTGCCCGGGTTGTTATCCCACGAGCATTCTCATTCCGCTGCGGCCACTCATTCGCCGGAAAGCGATCGATCGTAAAACAATTTTGGTAACAAGCTTGAGCGGCGTAACCGGCGCCGGCCGCAAAGCGGAGACCGCATATCTTTTTTCGGAATGCAACGAAAGCGTGCGCCCCTACGGCGTGCCGAAACATCGACATCTTTCCGAGATCGAACAGGAATTGTCGATCCTAGCCGGCGAACAAATCGTGATTCAATTCACGCCTCATCTGGTGCCGGTTAATCGTGGAATCGTGACCACGATTTACGCCGATATTGCTGGAGACGTTGTTGCCGTGGAGCCGGCAGTGCTTTTCAGCGGCGCATACGGCCAGGAACCGTTCGTTCGTTTGCTTGGCGACCAGCGTCTGCCCGACACGAAAAACGTGGTCGACACAAACTTCATCGATATCGCTTGGAAGATCGACAAACGCACGAATCGTCTCATTCTCATGAGCGCGCTCGACAACATCGTCAAAGGCGCGAGCGGTCAGGCGATCCAATGTTTTAACCTGATGCGCGGCTTTCCCGAAAGCGCGGGGCTGCTGTGAAAGGGTGGCGCTCCCCAAACCCGAACCTCCGCGCCTAAGAACGCAAGATGCCGGACGAAAATAACTTCAAAACAATCTCCGGCTCGATTTGCGCGCCCCGCGGTTTCAAAGCCGCGGCGGTTTTTTGCGATATTAAAAAGCTCGGAACTGGCAAAGGCTCGGAAAAAGGAAAAAAGCGCGACCTTGCGCTCATCATTTCGGATGTTCCAGCAGCCGTCGCCGGAATGTTTACGACGAATCAAGTTTGCGCCGCGCCCGTGAAATTGAGCGCGCAGCGCTCGGCAAAAAAGTTCGCGCGAGCAATTGTGGTGAATTCGGGAAACGCAAACGCCTGCACCGGCAGGCAGGGATTGAGAGACGCCGAAATGATGGCGCGCAAGACGGCCGAAGCTGTAGCGGCGCTCTATGAGCGTCGCAAAAGTTCAAATCGAGCGACGCTCATCGACCACCGCTACAGAAGAATCAGTGCTGACGACGTGCTCGTGTGTTCGACCGGCCGGATCGGCGTGCCGATGCCGATGAAAAATATCGAGCGCGGGATCCACGAATGTGGGCCCCTGCTGGCAAGATCGACAACGAACGCCCGGCAAGTTGCCGAAGCGATCATGACCACGGACACGCGTCGCAAAGAAATCGCGGTCGAATTTAAAATCGACAATCGAGCGGTGCGCATCGGCGGAATCTGCAAAGGCGCGGGAATGATTAAGCCGGGAATGGCTGTAGCTACCGACCTGTGGCCGGTTGGAGTGAAGCACGCAACGATGCTCGCGTTCGTTACAAGCGATGCCGCAATTGAATCGAATGCTCTCAAGCGCGCATTGGAAGCGGCGGTCGCGCAAAGCTTCAATCGCATCACCGTGGATGGCGACATGAGCACGAACGATTCGGTGATCATGCTGGCGAATGGACTTGCCGGAAATTCGAGAATCGAGACTCGAGAATCGAGACTCGAAATCTTCCGGCGCGCTCTCGCCTTTGTTACGCTCGAACTGGCTAAGATGATTGTGCGCGACGGCGAAGGCGCGACGCGATTCATCACCCTGCATGTGCATGGCGCGCGCAACGCGCGCGAAGCAGAATTAGCAGCTCGCGCAATCGCGAATAGCACGCTCGTGAAAACGAGCTGGTGCGGCGGCGATCCAAACTGGGGACGAATTCTTTGCGCGCTCGGCTATTCGAAGGCGAAAGTGGAGGAGTCTATTATCGATGTTGGCTACAGCCGCGCTGGTGAACGCGAGATTGCTTTTGCATTCCGGCGTGGTCGCCCCACAAATGTCGCTTTGAACACACTCGCGAAAATCACCTCGGCGCCGGAGTTTGATCTCCATGTCGATCTTCACGCCGGGGCGCAGGACTTCGTCATGTATGCGAGCGATCTGACGGAGGATTATGTCAAGCTGAACAAGGGCGACGTGAGCGACCCGACTAGTCTTGGAGGTTAGGATGCGAATTCAATCCACAGCGCCTGTGGTGGCAGACGTGTCGCCTGCAAAACTTCAGAATGTGCGGCCGACACGGCCGCCTCTACAGTAGAATCACGATGGAAGAGATCATTTCCAAAGCGGCGACATTGCTCGAGGCGCTGCCTTACATCCAGCGTTTTCGCTCCCAGATCTTCGTCGTGAAATATGGTGGCAGTTTTATGGATTCGCCGGACGCAGAAGTGCGGCATCGCGTCGCACGCGACGTTGTTTTTCTGGAAGCGGTCGGGATTAATCCGGTCGTCGTCCACGGCGGCGGCAAAGCGATCACGCGCGCGCTTGAGACTGCGGGAGTTAAATCGGCCTTTGTTCAAGGCCATCGCGTGACCGACGCGGCGACGGCAAAAATTGTCGATCAAGTGCTTTCGCGCGAGATCAATCCGGAAATCGTGAAGGCGATCGAGGATTTTGGCGGGAAAGCACGCGGCTTTCCCGGCTCAGATATTTTTCGTTGCCGAAAACTGTCTCAGAAAGATGAAGACGGTGAGGATGTTGATCTTGGATTCGTCGGCGAAGTTGTCGATCTCGATGTTGAGCCGCTGCGAGAATGCATTCGGAGGAGCGTGACGCCCGTCATCAGTCCCACTGCACGCGGGCAGGACGGAGAGCTTTACAATTGCAACGCCGACATCGCCGCGGCCAGGACGGCCGTTTCGCTCAAGGCGCGCCGGCTCGTCTTTATGAGTGATGTTCCCGGTTTACTGCGCGATCCAAAAGACGATGGCACGTTAATGAGTCACCTATCCGCTGCCGAAGTCCCCGAGCTGAAAAATTCCGCTGTCATCGCTCACGGAATGATTCCAAAAGTGGACAGCGCGGTAGCGGCGATCGAGAGCGGCGTGGAAAAAGTGCAATTTGTCGATGGAAGAATTCCGCACTCGGTCTTGCTCGAAATTTTCACGGATGCGGGAGTGGGCACGGAGGTGGTTTTGTGAAAGCCGGAGAAAACGTCCAACCCCGAAAAACTCTCGGGGCAGGCTGCTCAACGCTCAACGCTCAACAGCGAACTCAGAACTCTGTGCGCGGGACGTTCGAGAAATTTGTGGTGCCTTCGTATGCGCGGTTCGATCTCGTGCTGGAGCGAGGCGAGGGGAGCTATGTCTGGGATATCGATGGAGGTCGCTATCTCGATCTTGCTGGCGGCATCGCGGTTTGTTCGTTAGGCCACGCCCATCCCGAGATCACGAAAGCTTTAACCGAGCAATCGCGAAAACTCATTCACGTTTCGAATCTTTATTATAATGACCTGCAGGGGCAGCTGGCCAAGCGCATTGTCGATCTCATCGCGCCAGGTCGCGTTTTTTTCTGCAACAGCGGCGCGGAAGCGAACGAAGGCTTGTTCAAGCTTGCTCGCAAATTCGGCCATGATGAGGGCCGCTTCGAAATGATCGCGGCTCTCGATTCATTTCACGGTCGAACGCTGGCGGGAATCGCGGCGACCGGTCAGGAGAAAGTGAAGAAGGGCTTTGAGCCGCCGGTCGCAGGGTTCAAACACGTTCCGTTCAATGATCTGGAAGCGATGCGGCGTGCGATCACGCCGCAGACCTCTGCGATTTTGATCGAGCCGATCCAAGGCGAAAGCGGAATCACAATTGCGACCCCGGAATATTTGCTCGGACTCCGCAAACTTTGCGACGAACACAATTTGCTTTTGCTCTTCGATGAAGTGCAGGCCGGGCATTTTCGGACGGGAAAGTTTCAAAGCTGGCAGCGCATTTTGGAAAATCGGACTGCCGATTTCCTACCGGATAGCATCTCGATGGCGAAATCGTTAGGCGGCGGGTTTCCCATAGGCGCGTTCTGGGTGCGCGAGAAATACGCGAAAGTCCTTTCGCCCGGAACTCACGCGAGCACGTTTGGCGGGACGCCGCTCGCTTGCGCGGTGGCATTAACAATTCTCGACGTAATCGAACGCGAGGATTTGGCCGAGAATGCACGACGCCTCGGCGATTCTCTCATGGCTGAGTTGCAAGCGCTGGCAAAAAACTATCCGAAGGTTTTGTGCGCCGTCCGCGGATTCGGTTTGATAATTGGTCTTGAATTTGAACCGAAACTTCCGGCTTTCGAGGGGGAGGAGAAATCGCCCGCAATTCAAGTGGTGAATCGCTTGCACAAAGCTGGCGTTCTCACTGTTCCGGCGGCGACATCGGTCGTTCGCTTGTTGCCGGCGTTGAATCTAAGGCAAAGCGAAGCGGAAGAAGGATTGCGCGCGATTGAGGAAGTCGTTGAAGAGTTGAACGGTTGAAGCGTTGAAGTGAGGGACTTGGTGAGGCACGCGATGCGAGATTCGAAATTCGTGAATCGAGATTCGATTTAACGATGTAACGATTTACGATCTAACGATCCCAATGAAACATCTGCTGAGTATCGAAGAGCTCACGCGTGAGGAAATCGAGACGGTTTTGCGTCGCACGGCCGAGTTCAAGAGCAACCGGGGAAAGATTTCGACCAGGCCGCTGGCGGGACAAACCTGGGCGCTGATTTTTTCGAAGCCATCCACGCGGACACGGGTTTCATTCGAAGTGGGAATCCGCGAGCTAGGCGGCGAATCGATTTACATGAACGCCGCGGACGCGCAGCTCGGGCGAGGTGAGTTAATCAAGGACACGGCGCGCGTGCTGGCGCGGATGATTCATGGAGCGATCATTCGGACGTTTGCGCAGCGCGACATCGAGGAGTTCGCAGAATTTTCCGGCGTGCCGACGGTGAACGCGCTGACGGACGGCGAACACCCGTGTCAAATCCTCGGTGATATTTTTACGGTCATGGAAAAGCATGGGAACATCGACAATCGCATAGTCACGTTTGTCGGCGATGGAATTTCAAACACGGCGCGGTCGTGGCTATTCGCGGCGGGGAAACTTGATTTCGAATTGCGGATCGCGTCGCCGAAGCGGTACCAGCCAAAGCCGAAGCTGCTGAAGCGGGCGGGCGGTCGCGTCGTTTGCACGGAAGATTTACAATCGGCCGCGCGCGACGCCGATGTTCTTTATACTGATATTTGGGTTTCGATGGGGAAGGAAGCGGAGGAGGCGCGTCGCGAAGCGGAACTGGGGCCGTACTGGATCAATGAGTCAGTCGTCAAATTGGCGAAACCGAACGCGCTCGTCATGCATTGCTTGCCTGCGCATCGCGGACAGGAGATTGCCGAGCAGACTTTCGAAGCGCACGCCCAGACCATTTTCGATCAGGCCGAAAATCGGTTGCACGTTCAGAAGGCGATTCTGGCCGAGCTGGTGCGATGAACCTCCCGTCTGTTAGATCGACATCTCGAAGTAAATCGACGTAAGCGCGGGTAGATCGACAATCGGAACTCCGGCGCCTGTCGCTTCGGACGCGGTTGTTTCGACAGAAATCGGTTGGTCAACCGCGAGCCGGTCCGTCAGGTGAATTCTACTTTCGGGCACGACTCTGTTAAGACCAATCGATTGAGCGGCCGAACCAGGAAGAACGATCCGCACGTTCTTTAATGATTCCCAAGGATTGAGATTCACGACAATGAGAAATGTCTGACTCGATTCCAAATTATGACGCAGAAAACTGTATAGCCAACGGCCGCTCGGCTGCTCGTTAGGCAAACGCCCGTAGTTCGGATTATCGCGATTCGCCCCGTTTAACGGAATACAGATGCCATCGCGGAATGCCGGTTCACCGATCAGATTGATCAGCCGGCTGTAAAACGATCGCAGCTCTCTTTGCTCCGGCGAGAGACGCTCGCCATCATATCGGTGCCCATTGACCCATTTTACCAGTTCGGGCATCGACCAGTAATCGAAGATCGACGTCCGCGCGTCGTTGCTCCCGAAACCTTCCAAGCCTTCGCCCGGTTCGCCCACCTCCTGACCATTGTAAAGCATGATTTGTCCGCGCGACAAACCGTACAAAATCGCGCAGATCGCTGGGCCCGCTTGCTTGCCAACTCCAGCCCATTGCGATTTCGCAGCCAGGCGCACTTCATCGTGGTTCTCAGCGTAACGAATTGAGTTTTCGAAAATGAAATCGTCTGGTCGCGCATCATCGATATCGTTTGCCCAGCCGGGCCCTTCGTAGATTTTTTTCAGCGCACGATAGGTCTGGTCGTCGTAAACGGCATTAAATCCGGCGTTCAACAGATCGAACATGACGTTGGATCTGCTGCCATGAAGTTTTGAGATGATCGGATCAACTCCAGGCACTTTCGCGGGATCATTATCGTAAGCTTCGCCGACAAAGACAACATCGGCTTGGCGCGCGCGCGCCTGCGCGATCGCCCAATTCCAAAACTCGGGCGGCACCATGTGCGCCATGTCGCAGCGAAAACCGTCCACGCCCGTCGCCTGCCAGTGTTCGAGAACGCGATCCATTTTCTTCCACGTGTCGGGAATCGGTTTGTCCGGCGTGAGCGAGTTCGGATATTCACGAACGTTTTTAGAGGAACCGGTAAAATCGAATCCGTAATTGAGCTTGGCGGTCTCGTACCAGTCGGTGATTGCCGGTGTCCAACTGACGATGTTGTTTCCTGTGGCGCGGCCAAAAGTCATCTCGCCAGCGAACAGCCCATCGCATTTTTGTAGCGGCGGTCTGTGACCGTCGGTCGCATTCTCGGAGGAAGTGCGGCGCTCATCGAGCGCCGCTACAGCTTTACAGGTCGGACTGACCGGCTGGCCGTGTCCGCAAGTCGGCAGACGCAACGGCGGCCCGTTGCCATCGGGTTTGAGATAGAAAAAATTATTTTGCGGCGAAAAAAAGATCGACC
>Ga0210399_10004338_pt1 | contig 11021 bp, 7 predicted proteins | sample IncBWC14MmetaG_FD_150865 | JGI IMG/M metagenome (GOLD analysis project Ga0210399, IMG submission 150865) | Forest soil microbial communities from Barre Woods Harvard Forest LTER site, Petersham, Massachusetts, United States - Inc-BW-C-14-M | ecosystem: Environmental > Terrestrial > Soil >...
CGAATCGATACGGCGTGGCCGCTGGCCGGTAGTGTGATGATTTCCCCGTCGCAGGGGGCGGTCACGATGCCGCTGGTCGGATCGATGGCGAGGCCATCACCCAGCATGCGGCCGGCAAACACAGGATCGGGTACCTCATCCAGAGGCGCGCACCAGCCGTCGAACGGCGCAATGATCTTGAGCGCGGTCACTGGTTCTCAATCTCGACCCAGTCGAGCGCCCAAAGCGGATCGAGTCGGGGACGTGCAAACCGTAAACAAACATCGTGGCGGCCCGAAAGCGGCGGCAGTTTTAGGACCGGCAGCTCGGTGATGCCGTCCTTACCGGCTGCCGGCGCGAGCGGTAGGAGCCCCAAGCTTGCGGTGTCGCAGCCGTCGACATGCACTTCGAGCTCGCCCACCGGCGTTCGGTTATCGCCCACGCGAATTTTGGCGGCGTCCAAACCTAGCTCATAGTTGAACGGCAGCGCGGCCACCGCGGCGGTCACCCGGCCGGCGCCCCCAAGTTCGACATCCCGATAGATCCAGCACGGGTTCATGATATCGACGGCCAGCGGTGCATCGGGTGCAGCGCCGGCGCTGGGTTCGAGCAGAAGGCCGACACCATTGCTGCACAGCTCGAGCTCGTGGCTGGAGCGTCGTGCACCGGTATGCGCATCGGGACGTGAGCTCCAGGTGCGTGAAGCCTGTTGCGGCCCGAGGAATGTGGCGGCGCGAATCTCAGTACCCACCGCAACGGTGAGCGGCGCCACATAGAGAGCCGACGTCGCGCTCGGCTCCTGGCCGTCCAGCGTGTAATGGATGCGAGGATCGAGCGCCGCGTCCTTCAGTTCGGGCAAATTGCCAAGCGTCACGCCGACGCCGCCTGCGGTGCGCGCAAAATGTGGATCGATGCCAAATACACTGTCCGCATAATCAAGACCCAAGGCACGGTAACGTGCAGACATCGACACCAAACGCCGCAGAAAATCGGGCCAGCTGCGCTGCGAAGACCAGCCAACTTCGGCCAGCGCCGCCGCACGCGGCAGCGCCATCCATTCAACGCGCTGCCCGGTTGTGATGTGCTCGGTCCAAAGTTCCCCTTGGAGCCCCAGGATATGCCGCCGCTGGATGTCGGAAAGCTCGTGGTCATCAGGCTCAAAACGATACACGTCCTCAAGAGAAATGATATTGAGACGGCCTGGCGGCTCAGCCGCAAGATTGCTTTGCCGATGGTCGAAATACAGCGCCGGATCCGGCGCCAGAATAGTGTCGTTGCCTTTGATGGCAGCCGCATGAGCGCCGGAAGCCCCACGCCATGCCATGACCACTGCATCGCTCGGCAACCCTGGTTGCATGATTTCGTCCCAGCCGACCGCGCGCCGGCCCCGGGCGCTCAAGAATTGGGTGATTTTTTGTGTGAAATACGTCTGCATGGCATCGGCGCCGTGGATGCCGAGCCGGCGCGCCCGGGCTTGCACCGTGGGCGACGCATTCCATTCGTCCTTGACCGCTTCGTCACCACCCACGTGAATGTAGCGCGAGGGGAACAATTGCAGAATTTCGGTCAAGACGTTCTCTAGGAACTCGAAAGTAGCCGGCTCGAGATTGAAGAGATGCGTATGCACACCCCATCGGTTGGAAACCGGAAGGCTTGGCTTAGCATCAATCGATCCGAGTTCAGGATAAGCTGCGATCGCGGCCTGAGCGTGGCCTGGCATGTCGATCTCGGGAATGATCTGTACGTGCCGGCTCGCCGCAAAGCGGACGATCTCGCGCACCTCATCCTGTGTATAGAAGCCTCCGTAGCGCTGCGGCGTCGGGCTTCCGGGAACAACGGCAGGAATCCGCCACGCGCCCACTGAGGTTAGCCGCGGGTACTTGTGAATTTCCAGGCGCCAGCCTTGATCGTCGGTCAAGTGCCAGTGCAGTACGTTGAGTTTGTGCAATGCCATCCAGTCGATCATCGAGCAGATGAAGGCAGGCGACTGAAAATGCCGCGAGGAATCGAGCATCAGCCCGCGCCAGGCATATCGAGGCTCGTCAATGATGGTTTGTGCCGCAATCGCGCCGCTTTTCGGGCCGGCCGGCATAAGCTGCCACAGCGTGACGGCACCGTAGAAAAGGCCCGTTGCTGTGCTGGCTGATACGATGATTCGATGCGGCGCTACCTCGACCCGGTACGCTTCTGGCCCAAGCCCTGGTTGTTGTTCGAACCGGATGAGCGAATCCGTCGACGCGTCGGCGGAGCTCGAGCGCACCCGTATGATCATTCCGTTCGTACGCTGCCACAAATCGGAAAGATAACGAGCCGCATCCGCGGTGCCGCGGCCAGCTCGCGGTGCTTCGATAATGGTGGCCGCGCTCAACTCGAATGAACCTTTGCCCAGCTTTATTTCAGCCGGCATTGGAATCACCCCGGCTTGCTGCGCGGGTGCAGGGACAGCGCACAAAGAGAGGGCAACGGTAAAAACCGCTGCCCTCGCCCCTCGTATCATCCTCGAGTTCTGCCGCACGCTTGACACTCTAACTCATGCCACACGCGCAGGCCGTTCCAAGCCGGTTTACAACTTGAAGCGCGCGGTCAGGAAGTACTGAGCGCCGTTTTTGTAGAATGCACGCGGCTGATTGTCGTTGATAGCGGAGTACTTCAGGATAGGATTATTGAGGTTCTGCCCATCCAACTGCAGCGAGAATTGCTGGGTGATGTTGTAGACGAGCGAAGCCGACAGGGTGCCAATCTTTTCCTGAGAGAACGCCGTATTTCGATCAAGGCCGCTGAAGAAGGCGGACCGGTAGGTGTACGCAACTCGCGCACTGAATACCTTGTTCTCGAAGTAGCCCTGAACGTTGTAGGTATTCTTCGAAGTGCCGACGAGGCGCGCGTCTCCGTTCGTAACCAACGAGGTCTGCCGACCGTCGGCATAGGTGTAGTTGCCGATGAACCCGAAGTTCTCCGTAAACGCCTGCTGGTATGCGATCTCGGCGCCCTCCACACGGCCCTTGGCGTTGACCGGCGTGCTCAGCAAGTAGGGCACCGACAGGCCGCCCGGCGGCAGCCCATTGCCGAAGCTCACAATATTGCGCGTAGAGGATCCGAAACTGACGTAGTTCTTCAAGTCCATGTAGAAGATCGTCGCCGATAGCAATGATTGCTTGGCGAAATACCACTCGAGTCCGGCATCAAAATTATTCGACAAGATGGGTTTCAGCTCTGGATTGCCGCCCGTGCCGCTGCCGGTACCGGTCGGGGTTCCCGGCGGCGACAAGCTCACGGCACCGCCAAGCTGCGAATAGTCAGCGCGAGTCATGGTCTCAGCCGCGGAGAATCGAGCCACCAGTTCCGGGGTCACGTCGATCTTCAAGTTGAAGCTGGGCAGAACATCGGTGTAGGAGTGCGAGATGGGCACTCCGATGAACTGGCCGAACAGAGAAAACGTTGAGCCCGGCGTGGTTTTATCCACCGCGGTGTAGTTCACGATATCGTCTTGGGTGCGCACCACCCGCACACCGACGTTGCCCGCCCAGTTGCTGCCCTTGAAGTCAGCCTGCACGTAGCCCGCGGTATCCTTCTCGTAGACCTCGTACATCGAATTGAAGTCGAGTCGCACGGCGGGATCGCGGACCACGTTTGCCGGGCTGTTATAGGCCTCGAGCTGCGCGGGCGACCAGAACCAGACGTTGGAAGGATGGTTGCCGCCGAACGTATCGTAATTTGACGGATAGTTCGAGAAGCCCGTCGGGTACGGCGCCGTGCCCCCGGCAGCCGTCGGACCCTGACCGACCACGCCGTTCGAGGTGCGATCGTGTTTCTCATATCGAACCCCGAATTTCAGGTCCTTGAAGTAGTCGGTTTGGAACTTATAGGCGCCGTCGATCTTGGCCCATTCCTCGGAGTCTTTGACATCGACGAACTGGTCGCCAAATATGAAGCCGAAGGGAACCGGCACGCCATTTGGAGTTGGCGTCGAGTTGTTGGTATTGCCAAAACTGAAACTCGGCGCCGCTCCGAGGCCATTCAGCTGATAGCTTGCACCTGCGCCGGTGCCGGGATTGGTCTCGGAAACGTCTTGTTCCGGCGTTTTGCCATCGCCCCACGAATAGCCTATTTGACCGAAGAACGACAAGGAATCGGTGGTATCCCAGGTGGTATCGAGGTTGACGAAATGCGATGTGGCTTCCGATTGAGGCCGCGAAATCTGATCGTATACGCCGTAAGCAGTGCCGGCGACTGGGGCAAATGTCGCAGAGGTGAGCGTATTTCCTGCGACAGTGTACCCAGGCAGAGGTGCCTGACCGCTCCCTTGAGCTAAAACTCTCGACCCGAAAAACAGATAGTTGTCATTCAGGTTGGGCGCGAGCAGGCGCGATGTAAACGCCGATAAATCGAAGGTCAGATTATCGAGCGGCTTGAATTCCACATCGAACAAACCGCCATTGCGCTCGCGCTTTTGCGTAAACTCCGTTGCGCCGACCAGCGCCGGATATTGCACGCCGGAGAGATCCGGATTCGACGTTGCAATCGTGCTGCCTGGCTTGATCGTTTCGTAGCCCAAAATCTCAGTGCCGTCGCGCCGCAGATGCCGGGTTTCCGAGAACAGCTGCAGCATGACGCCGAAGTTGTTGGCATCATTTTTCCACGCGCCGAGCGCGCTGAACTGTCCGTCGGTTTTGCTCGGGAGCGTCGCGTACACTGCTCCGGCGGAGGCTTGAACCGTAAAGGGTTTGGTGAAATCCAGCGGTTTGCGCGTAATGATGTCGATGGAGCCCGCGACGCCCCCTTCGACCAGCGAAGCGCTGGAACTCTTTTCAACCCTCACCTGGCTGACTATCTCCGACGGCAGCAATGTGTAGCTCACGCTGCGGCCGACCGTACCGGTTTGGTCGAGTACAAACCAGTCCCCGGAAGAGACATTGTGGCCGTTGATCAGCGTCTGCGTCAGGCTGGGATTCGTGCCGCGCATGCTCACGCGGTCGTTCTCATCGAAGCCGCCTTCGTTGGCTCCGGCAGAACTCGTCGTGATCCCCGGCACCCGGGCCAGCGAATCCGCGATGTTCTTGTCCGGCAACTTGCCGATATCTTCCGCAGAGATGACATCCACCAGGTCAACGGCCGATCGCTTCGCATCCAGCGAGACTTGAACCGATTGACGGATGCCGGTAACGACGATCTCTTGGAGCGCTGTGTCGTCAGACGCGGCAGTTGCCGCCAGCGCCATGGATGACGGCACCAAAAACGCGAGTCCCAGTGCCGACTTGACCGCTAGTGCGATCCGATTCATATAGATATCCCCTGTCCTTTTCATATCGATGCCCCCTGTCCTGTCACCAATTTTGTTGAGAGAGTTCGCCCGCATCCACCGGTGGTAGTCTTCGCATCCACACCAATTAAGACCCAATATAATACCAATCATCGGATTTTGCTACTGCCGTGTAATAAAGACAGCGAGAAATACTAATTTATGTGTGTTTTCAGTTGGTTAAATACAGCACCACCTAGTTGTTGTTCTAATAGTGGTATTTGTTTGGTATTATCCAATGACTAAACATACGGACCTGCCACCCGCACCTATGACATCGCTCGCTAAAGCACTGGGCCCACTGGACGGGCAAGGGAATTTGCCGCTGTATCAGGAATTGCAGCGCGTGCTGCGAAAGGCCATCGATAACAGGATTTTGGGTCCCGATGATGCCTTGCCTTCGGAGCGGGACCTGGCGACGGATTTCGCCGTGTCGCGCATCACGGTGCGCAAGGCGCTTGATGGACTGGTTGCCGACGGACTCCTCGTCAGGCGCCAGGGAGCCGGCAACTTTGTCTCGGCGCGCGTCGACAAGAACTTTGCGATGCTCACGTCCTTCTCCGAGGACATGCGCGCTCGCGGCCGCACGCCAAGAAGTGTGTGGCTGAAAAGAGCGGCCGGCACCGTGACTCCCGAGGAGGCACTGGCGCTACGGTTGAGCCCAGGTACTCCGGTGTTTCGTTTCAATCGAATTCGCTATGCGGACGATGCGCCGATGGCGCTGGAATACGCCACCATTGTCGCCACGGCATTGCCATCGCTCGAGGCGGTCGATGCCTCACTGTACGAGGCCTTGGAGCGCGCAGGTCACCGGCCGGTGCGCGCTTTGCAAAGGCTGCGCGCAGTACTCATTACGTCCGATCAAGCCGAACTCTTGAAGGCCAAGCCCGGCGATGCCGGGCTGCTGGTTGAGCGCCTAGGTTCGCTGCCCGACGGCCGCGCCATCGAGTTTTCGCAGTCCTTCTACCGCGGCGACACGTACGACTTCGTCGCGGAACTCAGCACTTGAACGCTGCGCCCTCGCAACTGGCAGAGCAGACGCTGATGTTCGAGGAAGCCGCGGACGCCTCGAATGCCGTGCGCGCACAGCGACAACACGGTGCGGACGTGGCAGGCATTGGCGCCGCCTTGCGAAAGCTGCAGCCCCGCGCAGTCATTACTTGCGCGCGCGGCAGCTCAGACCATGCAGCCACCTACGCCAAGTATTTGATCGAAACCCATGCGCACGTGCTGACTGCGTCTGCCGCGCCGTCGGTGAGTTCCTTGTACGGCGTCACGCCGGATGTGCGCGGATGCCTGTTCATTGCCATTTCCCAATCAGGCCGCAGTCCCGACTTGTTGGCATCGGTAGCCTCGGCAAAAGCGTCAGGCGCGACCGTTCTCGCGCTGTGCAACAGTGCCGATTCGCCGCTCATGGCGGCAGCTGACCTGGCGGTCGAGCTGCGCGCCGGTGTTGAGAACAGTGTCGCGGCAACAAAATCCTATCTTGCATCGCTGGCTGCGATCGCCGGCGTGGTCGCGGCTTGGACGCAAGACAACGTGCTCGAGGCGGCACTCGAGCAGCTGCCGGGCCTCATGGACAAAAGCTGGTCGTTGGACTGGTCGGTAGCGCTGCCGGAACTGGAATCCGCTCAGAATCTGTACGTGGTCGGCCGGGGGCTGGGACTTGGCGCCGCGCAGGAAATTGCGCTCAAGTGCAAGGAAACCTGCGCCCTGCACGCCGAGGCATTCAGCAGCGCCGAACTGCGTCACGGTCCCTACACACTGCTGCGGAAGGGGTTTCCGGCGCTGCTGTTCGCGCAGGCCGATGCCACACGCGCGGGAATCGAAACTCTCGCACGTGAGTTGGCGCACCGCGGCGTGCCCACCTTGCTCGCCGGCGCCACTGCCGGTTCAAACGCCGATGCCGGGGGTGCTACGCTACTGCCGACGATCGACGCAGCGGCGGAAATCGCGCCCATTCTGCTGGTGCTGGCCGCCTATCGAATGATCGCCACTCTGGCCGTGCGGCGAGGTTTGGATCCCGATCGTCCGCCCCATTTGTGCAAGATCACGGAGACCGTGTAGTGCGAACTGCACTGATGAACGGCCGGATTCTTTCCGGCGAACGAATCGTGAGCGGCCAGACTGTGCTGATCTCGGCGGGACGCATCGAAGACGTCGTTCTGTCGGGCGATCCGCGATGTCGAGACGCCGTCGATGTCGATCTCCAGGGGCAGATTTTGTTGCCTGGCTTCATCGATGTCCAAGTCAACGGCGGCGGCGGCGTGCTGTTCAATGATGATCCCAGTCTTGAGTCGATCCGCGCGATAGGCGCGGCGCACCGGCGATTCGGCACGACGGGCTTCCTGCCAACGCTGATCAGTGATGATCTCGATACCATCGGGCAGGCGATTGCCGCGGTGCAAGCTTCGCTTGATGCACACCTGCCGGGCGCGCTCGGTATTCACATTGAAGGTCCGTTCCTGAACTGGGCGCGCCGCGGCGTGCACGATCCAAAGCATCTGCGGCGGTTGGACAATGGCGTGATCTCTTTGCTGTGCAGCTTGCGCGGCGGCCGCACGGTCTTGACGCTGGCGCCGGAGATGACCACGACCGGGATGATTGCGCAGCTCGCTGCCAACGGCATATTGATTTCCGCGGGTCACAGCGATGCGAATTTTGCGCAGACCTCAGCGGCGATCGCGCACGGGGTTCGCGGCTTTACACATTTGTTCAATGCCATGGCGCCGCTCGCGCCGCGCGAACCGGGAATCGTGGGCGCCGCGCTGTTCGATGCAAACACTTGGTGCGGCATCATCGTCGATGGGCACCATGTGGACCCGGTCATGCTGAAGCTCGCGCTGCGCTGCAAGCGTCATGACAAGTTCATGCTGGTAACCGATGCCATGCCGCCCGTGGGTTCGCCCGAGCCGAGCTTTGTACTGCAGGGGCGCACAATCCATGTCAAAGACGGCGTGTGCCGCGACGAGAACGGAACCTTGGCCGGCACGGGGCTCGACATGGCCACTGCCGTGCGCAATGCCGTATCTCTGCTCGACCTCGAGATTGCCGAGGCCGCACGGATGGCGAGCGAGTATCCGGCCGCGTTCCTCGGACTGGACGGCGAGCTCGGCCGAATCGCGCCGGGCTACCGTGCCAATCTGGCGCTGTTGGATGATGACTTGCAGGTGCAGCGCACGTGGATCGAGGGCATCGCTTCTTGAGAGTTGCACCGCAAGCAATCCGCGAATTCTCCGGACTAGACTGCGATGTCATCCGGCGCGACGTGCTGCCGGACAAGCGGCCGTCCGTTCTGCGCGGCTTCGTCAATGATTGGCCTGCCGTCCGGCACGCATCGGATTCTCCGGTTGCCCTGGTCAGGTATCTAAACCGCTTTGACAATGGCAAGCCGGTCGATGCTCAGATGACCCCGCCGCAGGTCGACGGTCAGCACTACTACAACGAGGCGATGACCGGCATCAACTTCATTCGCAATCGTCTGCCGCTGGCTGAACTTATCGAGCAAATACTGCGATACGCTCACTTTCCCAACCCACCGGCCGTCGCGGCTCAAAGCGCGCTCATCCGCGATTGCCTGCCTGGCTTTGCCGAAGAGAATCGCCTCAGCTTGGTGGACGACAAGGTGCTGCCTCGCATCTGGCTTGGCAACCGCATCACGACTCCCACGCATCTCGATGAATGGAACAACGTCGGCTGCGTGGTCGCCGGGCGCCGCCGTTTCACCCTATTCCCGCCCGAACAAATCGAGAATCTCTACATCGGTCCGCTGGATTTCGGACATACGGGCGCCCCGATGAGCATTGTTTCGTTGCGCAATCCGGACTTCGGGCGCTTCCCCAAATTTCACGCGGCCTTAGGGGCAGCTGTCACGGCAGAGCTGCAACCGGGAGACGCCGTCATCATTCCGCCGCTTTGGTGGCATCACGTCGAGTCGCTCGAGTCATTCAACGTGCTCGTGAACTATTGGTGGCATGACAATGCCGAGGACGTCGCGCGCGCGGATTCGGGTTTCGATGCACTGCTGCATGGCATCCTCAGCATCCGTGCCTTGCCGCCGGCCACACGGCGAGCTTGGGGCGAATTATTCGAGCAGTACGTGTTCGGCGACCAAGCCGCGGCGACCGCTCACATTCCGCAGGAGCGGCGCGGCATCCTCGGGACACTCTCGGCCCAGCAAATCGCAGCGCTGCGTGCGCAACTAGTGAAGCGGCTTTCGCGCTGAATGTTTTAGCGTCTTCAATTGGGCCGCTCAGTGCTTAATGCTATGCTCAATCACCGTGAATGACCCGCTGACCCCGTTTCACATCGCCGTGCAAGTGCGCGATATCGACGAAGCTCGCCGCTTCTACAAGGACATCCTCGGGTGCACGGAAGGCCGCAGCGCCGCGCACTGGGTGGACTTCAATCTTTACGGCCATCAATTCGTCTGCCACCTCAATCCCGATCTGGGCCCCACCGGCAAACTGTCGAGCCATTACAATCCGGTGGATGGACAAGGAGTGCCGGTGCCTCATTGCGGCGTGGTGCTGCGCCCACGGCAATGGGTGGAATTGGCAGAGCGCGTGCGCCGATCCGGAATCGAATTTGTCGTGCAGCCATATACCCGGTTCAAGGGTCAAACAGGCGAGCAATCGACGATGTTTTTCCTTGACCCGAGCGGCAATGCTCTGGAGTTCAAGGCCTTCCAGGATATCGAGGCGCAGCTGTTCGCGTCGTAAACGGACGCGGCAAGATCGATCGTCGCATCGATCTTGCCGCGTCGCCCCTTACTCAGTCATTGCCGCTGCAGTGGCGGAAATTGATGGAAGCGATCCACGTATTCCAGGCAAAACTGCCGTCCACCGGGTAAAACTCACTGGTGTACCAGAACGTGCAAGAGTCGGAGCCATCGAGCGCCATGCTGCTGTAATCACCCCAACGATCGAATGACTTCAGTTGCGAGCCACCGCCCTGCTTGATCAAGGCCTCGCTCTCCGTGACACCTCGAGCGTCACCAGCTTGCTGGCCGGAGAAGTAGATCGACGGGAAGTCGCCGGCGGCCGCACTCGAGCGGCTGTATCCAATCGCAATGTCCCCCTGCTTGTCCATGGCGATTGACCCCATCCAGCGGTAGTGGCCATCGTCCGGAGTCTGGCCAGATTGATGCAGCGTTAGACTGGTTGAGCCTTCCGGAGCGCGGAACTCGTACCACCTCACCGCCACAGCAGCGGTGTCGTTCACGCTGTGATTCACCAAAAAGTGCTGCTTGCCGTCGCCGTCGTCGAATCGCGCCAAGCGGTACATCAGCCTATCGCCGAGAGTATCCAATATATCGCTCCCCGCGGTCGGCTGTGGCACACAGTCGGTGGTGATGAAGGGGCCGGCGGGGCAAAATGCCAACACAAACGGAGGAACGCTGATCGGCATGCTCCCGTCGATGCCGGCAAGAGTTGAATGCGCAGGATTCTCGAAATTCACCGTGAACACATACTCGTAGACGGTACTGCCGCTCGGGATGAAGTTGTCAATGGCTCCGAGTAAGACCTCGCCTCGCGGTCCGCCGGACTCTCCCTGCGAGTTACCATCCTGTGACTGCACGCTGTCGTCGTCCGCCGGGAGCATGCTGTCGTCGAACAGCGTGCCGTTGGAGTTGTCGAAAATGCAGACCTGCGAAGCATTGTTACTGCCTCTGCGCATGGCGCCGGCTTGATAGGCGCAGACGTTCACACCCAAGAACATGCTAGAGAACGGGTCGAACACG
>Ga0210399_10004340_pt1 | contig 11019 bp, 15 predicted proteins | sample IncBWC14MmetaG_FD_150865 | JGI IMG/M metagenome (GOLD analysis project Ga0210399, IMG submission 150865) | Forest soil microbial communities from Barre Woods Harvard Forest LTER site, Petersham, Massachusetts, United States - Inc-BW-C-14-M | ecosystem: Environmental > Terrestrial > Soil >...
AACAACAGAGCCAATGACAACAGACAAGCCAAAGTCTGCTTGGCCACCCAATGCCTTGAGAACCCTGCGGCACGTCCGAAAATGTTCATGTACTGAACCTCCTCCGCACTTTCACCATCCGAGCGTGAATCCTCGTCTCTTTGTTCTTGGACTCTTCAGTCATGGAAAACCAGATTCGCTCCGAAGCGCCGGCGGTATTGGAACTACCCACAGCCTTACGCGGGGCCGAGTTGATGTTCAAGATCATGAGTTCATTGGGGTCGCAATGAACTATACCAGACTTCAGGCTGCGCCACGTCAGTTGGCGTTGCCTCGCATTTGCAATCAAATATCCGCCGGTCGCTAACGATGACGCCAGAAGTCGGATTGGCCGTCATAGGACTCCTTCCTTGATTGGCACTGCTGTGCACATTGAGTTTGCCAGCGGAGTCAACGGCTGAGTGATAGCCCTTGGCAAGCGGCTTACACCGGACCCGCGAAACCGCCGTGAAAACCGTACTACTGACAGGACCAGCAGGAGGCATGGTCCCTACGCTGCTGCTCCGCTACCCTGCCGCCCTTCTTCCGAACGTGGCGCGCGCCCTGCAGGCTCGTTCGATGACCGGCACCAGCCGTTCCGGCAGTTTGCTCTTCAGAGCGCAACAGCTACAAAGTCGAAGTTTCATGCCCCAGTCACCGCGGTCCAAATATCCATGCCGAAGGAGGTTGCAGCTCTGATCGTGGAAGCTCCCTCGCACCCGCAGTAGAAGAACGTTGCACACTCCATGCGCTCCGATGCATCAGAGAAAGATCGCTCGGTTCACGGTCTCGTCGACTGCTGACTCCCGATGGACCGCAAAAAGAGGATTTATGTCAAAGGTGTGGCTCATTACCGGCGCTTCTCGCGGCCTCGGCCGCGCGTTCACAGAAGCGGTGCTTGAGGCAGGAGATCGCGTGGTCGCGACAGCCCGCAATCCAGAGCAACTTGTCGAGCTTGAGGACAGGTACTCCGAGAAAGTTTGTACTGTCCCCCTGGATGTTACCAATGAAGTGCAAGCCAAGGCCGCCTTCGAGGCGGCGATTGCATCCTTCGGAGGCCTGGACGTGCTCGTGAACAATGCCGGCTATGGTTATGTGTGCCCCGTTGAAGATACGCCCCTCGCCGACTTTCGAGCGCAGATTGAGACGAACCTATTTGGTGTCATCATCATGACCAAGGCCGTGCTGCCGTACTTCCGTGAGCGCAAGGCCGGACACATCATCCAGGTAACCTCCATCGCAGGGCGCATCGGACCAGCAGGGCGCGCACCGTACGCGGCTGCGAAGTTCGGAGTTGAGGGTTTTTCGGAGTCGCTGTCCAAGGAAATCGGACCGCTCGGTATCAAGGTCACGATTATTGAACCTGGCGGCTTTCGTACAGACTTTGCCGGGCCCTCCACCCAACTCAGTGAAGGCCGCCCAGAGTACGACTCCACCGTGGGTGCGGCTGTTCGCTTCCAGAGAAGCTATAACCGGGGACAGCCGGGAGACCCGGCGAAGGCAGCGGCGGTGCTTCTGCACGTTGCCTCGCTCTCCGAGCCGCCCTTACGGGTGTTGCTCGGGAGTGATTCTTACGCAGCAGCCGAGAAGAACGCTCTTGATAAGATCGAGTCCGACAGGCACTGGAAGGATCTCAGCCTCTCGACCGACTATTCGTCCAACGAGACACACGTCTAAGAATCCGGTGAATTCCTTTAGCTAGCGGCTTGCCGACCATCCGTCCGGCATCCGGACATAACAAGTAGGAGTCTACGGCCCTGCGGGGAGACGTCTCTTTTCTGTCAACATGATCTTGGACAGTGTTGCGCGGAGAACAATCCAAACAACGATAGCTCGCTCCTGAATGCACCGACGCTTAGGCGAACATCTGCAATAAAATATAGACTCAGATCGCGTGACGAGCATTCTGGCTCCATCCATTGCAAATGGCTGTGTCGGAACGATCTTGATGCCCTTCATCTCGTAACCGATGACATTTTGTTACGCTCCCTTAATTTTCGAAACGCGGAACTCATTTCCTTGACAAAAATGTCCGGCCTGCTCGAAAGCGGCGAAATGACCGCTGTGCTCGGCATCGTTCCAGTAGATGATTGGAATAGGTCTTCTCAGCCCAGCTCTTTGGAGCGCGGTATAGCCCGCGGGAAGACGGTTGCAGAACCCTGCCGCGACAAGAATGTCACCGTCCCGGCGGGGCGGTAACATGGCACCGTTGGATTTCGGTCCTTATTTATGCCCTTTAAATTCATCGCCTTTTCTGTCGCTACAGCCGTGGATTCACCCACCAATCGTGCTTTTAGCGGGTGATCACCGTACCGCGGGAAAATCGAAGCGCTCGCAAGTTGTTGAGAGATTTGGCGTCCCCGAGTATCAAAAGTTTGAACACGTGGCCTGAAATGTTTGCAAGAGCTCAGGCGCTATGTGAAGAAGTGGCTAGGATTAACGCTAATCCAAACGAGTCTCCAAACGCCTCTGGCTGTCAAGATTCAATTGCCGAAAGGACGTGAGCAACGTGGAAAACAACGTTGAACAACGGGTCGAGCCCAAGCAACTTGGCGGAATTACGGGTCGTGGTTTTCTACCCGGCCGCTCTGGAAACCCGAACGGCAGGCCGCGCACGCGAGGGTTGGTGAGCGCGCTTCACGCCAAGGTGGCAGAGGTCGGGGCAGATGGCAGGTCAATCGAGCAGCAACTGGTCGAGGTGCTCCTCCACGAGGCGCTACGCGGCAAGCACCGCCTGGCTGCCGTCGAAGTCATCTTCGACCGTCTCGAAGGTCGCGCGAGCCAACACATTCAAATCGCCGACGTGACAAAAGAGCTGCGGCAAAAATCCGACGACGAATTGCGCTTTCGCCTGGAGTACGACCGCTGGCCGGAAGACAACGAACTACCAGCGCCGGACAACCGCCATAACGAAGTGGAGGACTAGCTATGGGCTTCGGAAACTTCTTGCCAACGTATCGGCAGCAGCCGAAAGCGATCAAGCCTCTGCGCGCGCTCCCTCCTGTGCCAAAGCTGGGCGAGCCGCTCCCCGGACAGCGAACGATGCCGATTTGCCGGTGCGGCTCCCCGTCTACCGAAGAACCCGCTCCTAGACATCATGAGATTGATGCGAGCCTACAGAAAATGAGAAGTCGGTCGTGGCGGGAGGGCTGTCCGTTTTGGTTTACTTAGCTTCGTTTCTGCGGCGGTGAAACTCGCGATCGAATTGTCCTACCACGGCCATGCCCCTTTGTGCTGCTTGCAACGCTTTTGCGACATGCGCAAAAGCGGGGTGCGATGGTTCCAATTCCTTCTGAGCGAGTTCACCGAAGCCAACGCTTGTTACTACAGAGTTCCTGATTTCGAAGATTACTCCTCGAATCAGGCTGGCGAATTCTTCAATTGTAAAGCCGCGTATTGGGTCATCCATAGCAAGCCTCCACCATGTGTGAGTTTGCGATTTGCCCGATCGGGTTTTCAACGCAGGTGCGCCATAGCGACCTCGTTGCAATGATAGTTGATGTAAACAGGAGTGGGTGTTGAAAAATTCTTCTCGCGGGATTTCACGAACGAAATTCGCTCGCAAGTTATTGAATCTTCGTTTGCCGCAGACGCTGAAATTCACCGAAATTACTGCTTTGATTCCTTTTTCAACAGCCACAGGCGTTTGCACTAGCTGAGGGACTGTTCTGTCTGACGGACGAGCGCCGTTCACCCTCGAAAGTAGTATTTCAACAATCACCAATTGCTCAACAGAACGGTCGTCTTTCCTTGTTTCACATGCTTGATTCCTAACCGCTTCAAGTCGGGGGTGCCGACCGACACAGTCGAACAGTCGGTCATGTAGTAGCCAAAGATGTAAACGCCGCTTCCCATGTGTTTATCGGGTATTCCGCATTTCCGAACAACATCAAGCATCGTGGAGTTTTTGTTAAACGAGGTGAAGCAACTGACCTGCCTCGCCGTTTTCGGAGCGTCAGGAATCCTCAATTGCTCTGGAATCGGCTGACTGTCATAGGGGTGAGTAGGTGTTGTCTCGCATCTCTCGATGATTGATTTCTGGGCTAAGAGTTGGATACAGGACGACAGAACCACAACGGCCACCATCGCATGAAGCTTGCGCATACACAATCACTTTACCCGCATTCGATGACCGCGCCAAGGCAACTGTCGCCAACAGGATATTTCAAAAGTAATGAGGAAATTCAGGTATAGCTGGGGAGAAAATGGCTTAGATCATGATCTCAGAAGCCTGCCGCCAGCCCAATCAATCACTCTATAGGCAGCTCTAACGCAGATACATGCGATGCCGAGTCTTCCCCAGAAATCCTCGCCAGTTATCCTCCACACGACGCCGAAAAAGAGACCAAGAATGATGGGGAGCCCAAAGAGCGGTGTCGCGTAGTATTTTGTCGCTCTCTCCAGGTAACGTCCATCGCACCAAATAACCACAACGGCTGCCCCAACAATGATTGCTTTTGCAAAATCCGGCATGTACGTGACGAAGGCATAGAAGAAGGCTCCAGCAGTCACCTCGCCGAGTAACCAGAGCAGCAAGTTCTTGTACATGAGCCGACTGTTGTTGGATAGGTTGGCGTTCGCGTGCGGTTCCTCGCTCCTACTAGCGTAGATTCTAGAAACTTGCGCAATCGACCGCCTGCCGCTTTCCACCCAAAACGCAAGCGATGCGAGTGCAACCGCAGTCAGGGCGGCAGTTTCCGTGGTCATCGTATGATAACGATTCGCCCGAGGGAGGAACCAAGCGTCAAATCGGAATACGAGGAAGCCAAGGGCAAAGATACCCAGAAAGAAAAGAACGTTGCTCCTCGTCAATCTCTCGCGAAAAGACTTCGGCCTTTTTGGTTGTCCGACGAGAGTGTATCTCGCTTCATAGCACCCTTTGCAGAGCGCCTGAGAGTCTGGGAGATCACATCCGCAATCTGGGCACCGGGACATTGAGCACTCGCAAGTCCTACTAGAATTAGAGCATCTAAACGCCGGGGCTCGCGGCTTACGACGGTAACTATTGAAAACAGGCTAAGGCGATTTTTCAACAGTTACGCTTCGTCGCTCAGCGATTGCGGTTTCGATGCCACGGATTGCTCCGCCCCTGAAACATGCTTGCGTGCGAGCCTCCAATGCTTTCCAGCGACTGAAAGACATGCCACGCCGCCGCCCAGGATGAACCAGCTATGGGTGAACGCAAACAACGCAAGAAACAGCGCCGAGAACTCGAGCAGCTCAAGGGATGAAGATCGAAGGACGACCCTGCGAGAGTATTCAATCCGACCACGAATCGCATCGCTGCCTGCCGCCCGGAACAGGAAGAGGTTCCGAAAATGACGCATATGAATGGCAAGTTGGACCAAGATCATCACACCTAGGACGAAAGAGTACATTTCTGGCACTGATTGCCCTACCAGTCGCCAAACTAGATACAACATGACCGAACTCCATAGCAGTGACAATATGAAGCGAGGACTCACGCGGCGCAAGGAGTCAATGTCGCGCTGGAAGTAAGGGGTAAGTTCGTAGCTTCCCTCGAATGCGATCTTTTCGCGCACGCCGCGCTGATACAGGTGGGCACACGTTATCGTGAGGGCGTAGTCGGAAACGAAGAGGGCAGCCCAGACAGCTAAACCTGCCCAAAAGTTCTGAAAAAAGAGTTCCGGCAACGCGATAACCTCGATCCAATCCCGAATGATCCATCCTAAATTCCGCCCACTACAGTGTCCAAGTTACGTCAGGTCGTGAGTTTGGTGGGATTGCTGGCGTAAACAGGCGTCACTCAGAACGTCACGAGGGAGCAGCAGAGACCGTCCCCAGTATGAACCGATCATTTAGAGCACCTGAGCTTTGATGGCTGCAACCTGGACGGCGGGACCTGGTTCAGAACGCCGGGGGTTGTGTGCTATCTGATTACGACAGTTATCTGCGCTTGGCGCTCGTGGTCACTGATAATTGGGGGCAATGTCCGCAATCATCGAAGGCACGGTGAAGAAGCCAAACGACGCGCGTCTCTTTTGGCCAATTCTTCGTGGAATCGCCTTGATTGTAGCGATGTGGTCATTCATCCTATTTCTCCGAGGTTTTCTGTATGGGGGAAACTGGGAATTAGCCCTTCTGGTCTTCGCACTTGCCTCAATCGCCCTAATCGCGATAACCCCTCGGCGAGAGACTCTGCCTGAAATCGAAGGCGATAAAGCCGCGTGGGCGTCTTGGCAGCGGTTACCGTGGCCTATTTTCACCTACTGTGTCATTACCGGTATGGGCTACACCTGGGTCTGCGCATTTCTGTCGTTCTCTCGACGATACGCTGTTTTCTCTGGTCCGGTAGTTGGCGCGATGGTTTTGATTTTGGCTTTGTACGCTGTCATCGGAGTCGTTGTAGCTTGGCTGACCGGAGGCAATTGGCGGACAGCCCTCCTGACCTTCGGGATTGCGCTATGTGTCCCGAGTATCATCGTCCTGAGACTCCACCTTCTTCGGTGATCGCGTCGTTGGCGAAACATCCCACTTTCACTCAAGACCCGTCTCAACAAGTGACGCCCGTTTGCGTCATCCATCCGATAGAATCCCATCTTGCATGTCCTCGCCGATGGAGGCGGAGTGGCAGAAGAAGCCAAAAGACCTTGGGATACTGGCGTCCGCGCAATGCGACAGAGCTTGGACCTAGCGAGCGATGGCCAGCGAGAGGAAGCCCTCCGCCTTCTTGACGGTGTAATCGCACGAGCGAATGAGGAGAAGCGCGGCATGTGGGTTGGAACTCTGTGCCGTCACGCCGCCGTTTTGGCCCACGCAATTGGAGACATCCGCCGAGAAATACAGTATGCAGAACAGGCGCTCCCTCATGCCGACAACCAACGCTTCGCCTTCTACAACTTCGCGCGGTTGTTGATGCGTGCTGGAGAGGCTGCGCGTGCTGAACGTTATGCAGAAGAGGCGTATAAACTGGCAGTGGCGCAGGGAACTGAGGCGGATAGTGATCTGGTAGTTGCAATACGCAAGCAGTGGCCGAACCTCTCGGACGGTAGGTAGTTGTCGAGCACGGTAACCGTAACTGAGGTTACGAGATTGCGAGCGGTTCTGACTGTTTGTGGTTGATAATCAAACCGCACCCGCGTAGTCTATAGAATGACAAACCACTTTTTTGACAAAGCTCCCTCTCGGGAGCTTTTTTCATTTCCCCCAACCCTCGACGACCGCTGTTCTCCCCGAAGAACACCTACCTCTTACCTCAATCCCGCCAAAAGGAGACAACAATGACTACGAAACATTTCAACTACTTCGACGATTATAAAAACCTAATTCTTGAATGCCCCAAGTGCCACTGGAAGGGCACGTTTGAGCAGGGCTCCGTGGAGCATTATGCCGACTTGATGGACTGCGCGTGCCCCGAATGTGATGTCTTCCAAGCGCCGATATTGGCGGAAGTCATGTATCCCACAACCGAGGAACTCGTCGCCAATGCTGATCGCCCTGGGGTCGGGGACTGGATTGTAATGGCCGAGAAGGCAATCGAGCTTTATCAAGAGAGAAAACTCTCCACGGCAGGCGACGAAAAACTCACACAAGAGACCGAGACTGCGCAAATGCACCTTTTCGCGAAACCGGATGAGAAGCAATCCGGGCCAGTGCTTACCCTTCGCGCGCATGGACCGATGCGGCCGGTACCGGGAGTTCCGGGGACATACTGGGAGCGTACCGAGACAGGCACGACGTTAGTTTCGGTTCCCAATCCCGAGTGGGATAAGCTACCGCCCGAGGAGCAGCGAAGCATCACTCAGCGGATGTTGAAGTGTCTCGATTTGGCCCAGCATCTCGACCGCGTAACCGCATTGCGCGATGAATTCACGAAGATCGCTGGGGAGGAACCGCGCTCCAGCGGTACGAAGCTCACAGAGGGAGAGCCCGAGAGAGAGATGGACAGAAAGATGGATGAGCAGGAGGACGATCCGTTGATCGGCGACTTCAATCTGGACGAGAAGTACCGGGAGAGAATCCGCAACAGCAATACGCCGGAGGCGCTGGCGGAACTAAAGGCGGCAGGTATTGACCCTAAGGGGCAGCAACCCGTTGTTCACATTCTTGGCGGCGGGGCCTTCACGGGCAAGACGACGACCGAGTTAATCAGGTCACTGGCCGAACTTCCCGACGCGGTGGTCATCAGCACCGACATCTTTATGGAAGGCATTCCCGAATACCAGATAATGAAGAAGAGCGATCCGCTGGGGGCTACACGCCGCGCACACGGGGAAGCATGTGATATGGCGAAGGAGGCGACCACGCGAGCCGTTCAGTATCGCCAGAATCTCATTCTCGACAAGGTGAGCGGCGACCCCTTAAAGCTCCGCGCCGACATGGAGGCTTTCAAGCGAGCTGGCTACTGGGTAGAGCTGCGCTTCGTGGATCGTCCCTTGGAAGTTGCTCTTCCCGGCATGGTGACGCGCTTTGAAAAAACCGGGCAGTGGGTTCCTGCTAGTAATGTCGAGCGAGGGCATTTCGGTGCGGCAGCGGCTTTCCATCAAAACAAGGACTTCGCCGACCGAGCCATACTTCGCATGGCAGCGGCAGGAGAACAGCACCAGCTTGTTTACTCGCAAGGGCGAAAACGGGAAGGCATGTAATAAGAAGATGCGTACCAAGCTCACAGACAGAAAGGGAGTATCACGCACCGGTTGTTGAAATGCTGCGCTTTGGCTCAGCATATGGACCGGGTGACCGCGTTGCGCGATGAATTCACCAAAACCGCAGAGGAGAAAAAGGCATGAGAACTGAATCGGATTTGGTGAACCAGTCGCGTACCGCCTACATTATCTCGAAATGGCCGTCGCACTTAGTGATCGTGCGGCACGCTGAATCTGAACGAAACATCTGGAAAGAGATTGCCACTGCCAAAGGAGAACTCGTCTATGGCGGCAAGGTGCGTGACATGGATGTAAAGCTCACAGAGATCGGCAAAAACCAGGCTGTGGCAACGGGCCAGGGGCTGGCGGACCAGTTCAAGTTTGACCACGTCTTCGTTTCGCCGTTCGACAGAACGAGATGGCGGTATCTGTTCTATTTCGCCACAGACCGCGGTCAAGCTGGTTACGCCAAGTACACCAAGGACTTCAACCGGTTCATCTGGCAGCAAGCCTCACCGAAGTGGACGTTCGACGATGAAACGTTCGAGCGCTCTGCCGCGGCGTTTGAAAATCCGGATTTCGTTCGTATCTCTCTCTCCAACTACCGCTGGTATTTGGGCATGGAGTCCGGCGAGCGAAAATACGATGAACTGGAGAAGAAAATCGCGACATTTCCCACTATCGCTTGTCCGACAATCACTTTGGAAGGCGACGCGAACGGCGCAGCGCATGCTGACCCGAGCGTCTATGCCAAGAAGTACGTCGGCAGGTACGAGCACCGCAGCCTCACCGGCGGCATAGGGCACAATCTGCCGCAGGAGGCTCCGGAAGCCTTTGCCAAGGCCATCGTTGATGTTAACACCTTCGATCGACCTTAACAGGCACAGAAATGGAGGACGACCATGAGGTGACATTCATTTACCTCAGATTCGGCGCGTCGCGCACTTGGCGTGGCCGGCATCGTGGGATTTGTAGCACTTGCCTTGTGTTCCAACGCGAATGTACTCACCGCGTTCAGGCCCTTGACTTCACGTTTGGGTAGGGTGTTGGTGATGGCTGTAAGGTTGTATCTAGCTGAGAAAATCACCCAGCCGGAATTTTCGTTTCAAGTCGTGGCTGTCCTTTTTCCTCATCCTCTGTCCTGCGTCACGCGATCTGCTGAACCCATTGCTTTCGCCATGCCGGCGCCTCGAAGGGGTCCGCGAAGTACTGTGTCTCGTGCACGACCTTACCGTTGCGGAACTCCATAATACTCACTGTGTATGCCGGCCGCCCTTGGTAGGTGATTGTGTATTCCGTGATCCAGAGATCACCTTTCCCGAGAATTCGCTTGACGTTGAAACCGGACGGTTTGCCAGGATGATGACTCCGCAAGGCCTGCAAATTGCTGCGCCCGAGGATTCGCTCACCAGACTGGGGATAGTCGCAAATGGCGTCGTCATCGTAAATATCGTGTTCCGCGTTTGCGTCACCAACTGCCGACGCGCGCCAGTGCGCATTCAGGGCCTCACGTATTTGTTCATCTTCCATGGGTTGCTCCAAGATGACCGTCGACTCTTTCCATTTCGTCCGGACGGTCGCACTGCAATGCCTCGTAAGGAACGGCTAAGAAGGCGAAGGAACAAGCTCAACTTGTACCGTTCCTGTACCGCGAGTTTGAACCATAAATCCCCCGCTTCACGGTAACAATCCAGTCAACTTCCTCGGAAGCCCGTCTGGATAGTTTCCGGTTTGCCGGCAATGCACGAACTAACTGTGCCCAGGGGGCAATCGTCGTTACCGACCTGATCAACATTCACGAAGTCAGCCGGCTCATCCGAAGTCCGGAGAACGGTAAGCGGCCAGCTTGCTCACTTCGAGGTGCTCGCTCCGCGTTGAGTCCCGGCAGAAGCCCTGCCACGGTCTCGCCAGGTGAGGATAAGCTGCAAATAGGTTTCAAACCAGACCCGTTAACGCACGGTGACGCTGACTTCCTGGGCCAGGTTGTTGCCCATGCCTTGAAAGTTCCAGGGCGGATCGGTGGGCTGAACGTTCCCAGCGGAGTCGGTGGCGCGGCAAGAAAGTACGTGCTCGCCGGGCGTGGTGTCCCACTCGACGCTCCAAGCGCACCAGGAGAACAGGCCGGACGCTTTTCCAAGCGCCGCATCGAACCAGCGGTCGTCGACGCAGAACTCAACGCGTGAAATCGATCCCTGGCCCGACCAGGCGCGGCCGTGAACTGCGATACGTCCACGGTCGAGAATTCGCCGCCGGGTGAGGTAATCCGGGAATCCTGGCGGCACGAGCAGCGCGCGAGGCCGCATTCGCGTCACAGGTTCACCGGGATCATCCGCATCGCGCTTGTACAAGTAGGCCACGCGCTGCTGATACCCATCGAATGCTGCACTGACCGCGT
>Ga0210399_10004341_pt1 | contig 11018 bp, 8 predicted proteins | sample IncBWC14MmetaG_FD_150865 | JGI IMG/M metagenome (GOLD analysis project Ga0210399, IMG submission 150865) | Forest soil microbial communities from Barre Woods Harvard Forest LTER site, Petersham, Massachusetts, United States - Inc-BW-C-14-M | ecosystem: Environmental > Terrestrial > Soil >...
TCTTTCACGCCACGCTGGACATTCTTGTCCAATGCGGTGACCAGGGCCGGCACATCTTTTCCACTCGCCGGTTCGTCGTGTGCGTAGTAATGAGTCCAAACGGTCGCACCACTCTTCAGGTCACGCATTTCCAATTCCAACGTGACCCTCGCTGACATCTGACCTCCATCGACCTCTTTGAAATCATATAAGCGCCCGCGAATCGCAAAGTCTCCCTGCATATTGCTGCGGCGGTAGTGGACAGCTCGATAGCGGCCCGAGGACCGCAGCTCTCGCAGCAAGACTTCCTGGATCATTTCCGTGGGAGGTTCCGCCCAACGCTGATACTCGTAGGTGCCCAATCGCTCGGCACCGTTGCCGTAGACGATGCGATCCTCGCGATACAGATGTGAAGTCATCAGCTGGCCCAAGAGTAGCGTCACAGGAACAGCGCCCGTTTTTTCGACCGCACCCGCATCGGATGGGACCGTAAGCTGGTAATAATTGCTTGGCCGCGCGGCGCCGCAGCCGCTGAGCAACCCAACGATCAGGGCGAACGCCGTGATGAGAGCTGTTCCGGACGCCCCAAGTGCCGTTTCTTCCCGTCCCGTTGGGACTCTTTCCAAAAATCGCACTTCTAAGTCACCTCGGGCTCGGCTCATTGGCGCTCTCCCGGTTTGTGATCGCGCAGGTTATTCGAGCGAATAAGCGTGTAAGGCCTGGTCTTGATGGTGTTCGTAAATTCCTTCAGGTTCTGGCTCACGTGGCGCAGATTTTCGAGCAACTCATCGATGTTTTCGGAGTTAACGTCGAGCGTCTGATCCAGGCGCCCGGTTAGATCCGTCACCGTTGCCAGCGACTGGCGCAACTCGATCACGGCTTGTCGAATGTCGGCGCGATTCTCCCCGATCAAAGAATCGACGTGATTCAGCGCCTCATTGGCCTGCGCCGAAGTTTTTCGCAGATCCTGGAGCAACGGCTCCAGTTTTTGGCTGGCGGAATTCAAGTTCTGCACCGTTGTCTTCACCGGGCCACGGTTTTCCGCAATCATCCCGCGAGTTTCGGCCAGCGTCCCTGCCAGGTTCGCACGATTGGTATCGTTCAGAAGATCGTTCACGCGAGCCAGTGTCACTTGCACCTCGCTCGCGCGATCGTTGAGCGTCTCAAGAAGTTGCTGCGCCTGGGGCGCAAGGTCGTTGATCCTTGCCGTGAGCGCATTGAAATCCACGTAGGGGTCGGACGGGAGGATCGTTCCCGCCGCGGCGAGCGCGGCCTTTTCGCTTCCCGGAACAATTTCCAAATGATTATCCCCCAGCGGGCTCAAGCTCATGATCTTCACGCGGCTATCCGTCTTCACAGGCAAACCCGATTTCACGCTGAAGGTTATTTCGATGCGCGAAGAATCTTTCGGGTCCAGCTGCAACTTCTCCACGCGGCCGACTTTGGGTCCGCCCGCGTAACGGACCGTCGCGCCGGGCTCCAGTCCGCCGGCAAACGGAAAGTAGGCGCGGTACGTCGCAGCCGTGCCGCCAAACGCACCGGTAAGGGCAAAAACCGTGGCCACCAGCACGGCGCCGGCGATCAGGACAAACAAACCCACCATCGCTTGCTCGCGTTTCGATTCCATGACGTACCTCTCTTCTCGCTCTTCAGCGGCCTGGGTGGCGGTGCTCTTCCGTCAGCATTTGCAGATAGTCGAGTTCCTGAGAAACCTCCGGCTCGGGAATGCGGTCGAAGAATTGCCGCACGCGCGGATGCGTGCTCAAACGCATTTCTTCTTTGGACCCGATGGCGACCACGTTGCCCTTGTCAATTAAAACCATACGGTCAGCGATCAGGAAGGCGCTGGCCAGTTCGTGGGTAACCACGATGATGGTCATGTGAAATGCCTGTTTGAGTTCGAGAATGAGCTGATCCACGCCGGCTGCAATAATAGGATCCAGCCCCGCGGATGGCTCATCGAAAAAAAGAATCTCCGGATCCATGGCCAGCGCGCGAGCCACCGCGGCACGCTTCTTCATGCCGCCGCTTAATTGCGCCGGCATGTAGTTTTCGAATCCGGACAGACCCACCTGATCCAGTTTCAGCCGCAGAATGATTTCGATGGTTGAATCTTCCAGCTTGGTGTGCTCGCGCAGCGGCAGGGCCACGTTTTCTCCGACCGTCATCGAGCCAAACAGAGCGCCGCCCTGAAAGGACATTCCGATTTTCTTCCGGATTTCGTCCATTTCATCGGATGAAATCGCCGCGATGTTTTTCCCTTTGAGCCAGATTTCACCCGAACTCGGCCTTTCCAGGCCCACCAGCGTGCGCAACAGGGTGCTCTTGCCGGAGCCGGACCCGCCCAGAATCACCAGCGTTTCGCCGTGCATCACATCAAAACTGATGCCGTGGAGAATTTCGCGTTCGCCGTAACAGACGCGAAGATTCCGCAAAGAGATCATCGCCTCTGACTGCGTCGCCGCGCTGTTGGTGTGGTCCATGGCGGTATTCCAAACCCTACCTTTCACTCATGAAGAAAAAGAGCGCCGTAAAGACGAGGTCCACTAGAATCACCAGAAATATGGAAACCACAACGGCTCGCGTGGTTGATCGGCCGACCTGCTCCGCGCCTGCGCCTGTGGAAAGCCCTTCGTGGCATCCCACGGCCGTGATCGTGATGCCGAACATAACGCTTTTGACTAAACCCGTCGTGATGTCGCGCAGAAAGAGCGCGTCCAAAGACGACTGAATATAACGGACCAATGTGAAATCCGCTTGCGCCACGCCAAAGAGAGCGCCGCCGAGAATCCCCATGGAGTTGGCCCAGATCGTAAGGCACGGCAGCATCACAATCATGGCGATAAATTTCGGCGTAACCAGGAAATGAATCGGATCGATCGCCATGGTCTGCAGCGCGTCGATTTCTTCCGTGACCTTCATGGTGCCGATTTCCGCGGCGAACGCCGAACCCGACCGTCCTATAACCACGATTGCGGTAATCAGCGGTCCGAGTTCCCGGGTCATCGAGATCGCCACGGCGCTGGCAACGAAATTCAAGGCGCCGAACTTGCGCAGCTCGTAAGCACTTTGCAGCGCCAGAATCAACCCGATGAAGAACGTGATCAGGGAAAGAATGGGGAGCGCCCCGACTCCGGTCTGCATGGCCTGCGATACAGCACGCTGCAAGCGGAGCGGCTTGCCCTGAAAAGGAGCGATGAATGTGAAATACGCGGCCCGGCCGCCCAGCGTGGTCAGCGCTCCCAGATACGCAAGCCCGTCGGTAACCGATTCCCCAATTTGCGTTGTCAGTTCCACAGTGCTCTCGTCGGGCTTCCTCGGTTTGTGGGCTTGGCAGACTCAAGGTGCCACGGATTGCTCTTCGTTATCGTAAATCTCAAAAATTTTCACCAACTTGGAGAGCTGCAGAACTTCCCGAATCGTTCGATTCAGGCCGAACAGGATGAAACGCGAACCGACGTCCCGCGACGCTTTGAGGCCTTCCACCAGCGACGCCACGCCGGAACTGTCCATGTAACGAACGGCCCCAAGGTTGAGCACGACTCGCGGCACTTTCAGTTCGCGGAACTCGTGCAAGAGCGCCTTCCGGAGCTGAGGCGAGGTCGCGAGATCGATGTCTCCCGAAATATCGAAAATGGTGATCTTGTCCAAATGGCGCGCGGCAATCTGCAAGTTGGATTCTCCTCAGGAGCCTTTCCGGGGCCCTTGCAAGTGCAAAATTTTCACCAAGCGGAGCTGATTCCTGCCCTTCCTGCGGCTGAATTCTACCGTATCCATGCTTTCGCGGATAAAGTGCAGGCCCAGCCCCCCGGGGCGCACATCTTCGAGCGCGCGCCCACACATCTTCTTCGGATTCACCGTCACACCGCGATCTTCCAGGACGATTTCAAGAGCATCCCGGCCCTGACCATCGTGCGGCAAATGAATCCGGCGGAACGAAGCCTCGATGGGCTGTTCGGCGTCTCCGAGGTAGGCATGGCGAATGATATTCGTCAGCGCTTCGTCGACGGCGAGAACCACTGCGTGGCATTCCGGCTCTGAAAATCCCAGCATCGCCGCGAGCTGTCCCAATGCGTTTCGCACCACGCAGAGCATCTCCGGATTGCTCTGCAATTCGATTCTGAGTAGTAAACTACTCCGGCTCACGTGAGCGCTCTCCTCGGGCTTGAGAAACTGGATTCCCCGTTTGGTCTCGGAAAGATCGCCGCTGGCGGACTTCCTGACGCAACGTCAATCCAGATAATACACGGAATCCCGCTGGCGGCAACTTGCAAGCTGCCGCTGCCGCTCGCCCCATCTAGAGCGGCTTAGTGTGAGGCTATCATCTTCCGTTGTGAGATAAACTCCCCATGCTGCTTGGAGAAAGAAATCGCGGCGATCGAGCTGAGGTGATCTAATGAATCTGTCATTCGTTCTTCGTTCATCGGTATCTTTGATTGGTTTTCTGGCACTTCTGATGAGTTCGTTCAACTACGCTTTTCTTGCGGCGGAGACGACTTCAGACTCGCAGGCTCTGCGCGTGACGGTTGATCCTGCAACGGGCGACTATTCCATTGGACGACCCGGATCGGCTTCGGACGTGTTGCAGGCTACCGTTGCCGCAACGGTCGATGGACACTGGCTCCGCGCGCGTGATTATCCGAAACACACCATGACCGAGTCGACTGCGAGCGATGATTTGGGAACTGCTCATGAATGGACGGTAAGGCACTCAGGATTGGACGGCGCACCCGAGCTACTTTGTATCCTGCATTCGTACACGGACAGGCCATTCGGCGACATCCAAGTTCACGTGCTAAACAGTTCCAGGCAGACGATACATATCGAAGCCATTCGTGCGATCGAAGCGACCCAAGGCAAAATCCTCGACCTCGGTGGCCCGGTCGCTTCAGACCGGGTTCTCTCGGACAGTTTCAGCGAAGACCGCCCTGCTATAAGAATTCACGACCTCGGAGATGAGGGGGAAATGCACCTCGCCGTCGGCAGCCAGCTTCTATACAATCAGCAAAATCACGTTAGTTTCTTCGTCGGCGCACTCACCTCCAACCGCTTTCTAACCGTGTCCCGGCTTCATGTCGGCCGTTCCGCGGGCGCTCCGCAAATCCAAGCATTCGAGGTTGATTCCACTGGCACTACTGAACTGACCAAAGGGGAGTCGCTGAAGCAATCGCCGCCCGAAGATCAAATTGAATTAAACCTTCCTATGGCATCGGGTGCAGGCTTGGACTCCGAGAAACTATTTTTCGGCGTGAGCGGCGACTACCACAACCAGTTGGAAACCTATGGATCGTTGATTCGCGTGCTTCACCAAGCGAGGATTTCGTCACCCGCTCCGATGGGCTGGTGGAGCTGGACCGCCCATTATTTCGGACTTAGTGAAGGGATCGCATTAACCAATGCTCGCTGGCTTGCTCAACATTTGAAGTCGCTGGGATACCAGTTCTTCCACATTGACGAGGGGTATCAGTACGCTCGAGGCGAGTACACTACGCCGGACTCCATGCTTTTCCCGAATGGCATGGCCGCCCTGGAACGAAAGGTTCGCGGCGAAGGCCTGATTCCCGGCATTTGGACGGCGCCATTCCAGGTTGCGGACCGGTCCTGGGTCTACGAGAATCATCGCGACTGGCTGGTGCATAACGCGAAAGGCGAGCCGATCCGCATTGGGCAAGTCGATGGCAAGGATCGATTATTCGTGATCGATACGACGAATCCCGGCGCTCAGGAGTATTTGCGCAAGACTTACTTGACCCTGGTGAACGATTGGAATATTGAGTATATCAAATTGGATTTCATGGAAGACACGGCCATCGAGGGTTTCTTTTACCGGCCCAATACGACGGCGCTCGAAGCTCAAAGAATTGGTTTACAAATCATTCGACAAGCCGTCGGAGAACAAGTGCTCCTCGACAAGGACGGGAGCCCAATGCTCAATCCTGTAGGTATCGTTGATACCGGGCGCATCTCTCTCGACACCGGCCACTCTTTCGAGGCAACAAAAGATGCGGCCCCAGGAATTGCGGCAAGATACTACATGAACCGTAATTTCTTTGTCAGCGACCCCGACGCGTTTTGCGTTTCCACCCAGACTGTGACGGATCAGCCCTGGCATGGGGGCAAGGTCCCCGTCAGTCTTGACGAGGCCAAGGCTTCCATCGCGCTTTCCGCAGTTGCGGGCGGGATGTACGAAATCGGTGACGACCTGCCTGCTCTTGGCGCAGATTCGGAACGCCTAGCCTTGGTTCAGAATCAAGACTTGATCGAAATGGTCAAATTGGGCCGCGCTTCGACGCCCCTCGACCTCATGAGTTATTCGACTGAGGATGATCAGCCAAGTATTTTTTGGATTGCGGAAGATAATCGCCAGGGCGTGCTGACCATCTTCAACTGGACGGACAAGCCTCGTACGCGTTCCATCGAATTCACCAGCTTGGGCTTACCTCATTCGAATCAGCACAGGATCTCAGATGTGTTCGATGGCAAAGCGGTGACAAATTCTAATCCGGACTCCTTCGTTGTGGACCTCCCTCCTCGTTCGGCTCGCGTGCTCAAGATCGTACGCGCGGGTGCCCCCGCGCGGCCGCCGGTCATCAAAGTTGAGCGCATGCCGGACATGAAGACTGGAGTGGCGGCCACTTTTCGTGCTCAGCCGGCAAATTCCAACGATGTCGTAGTGTCCTATCGTTGGAGTTTCGGAGACGGTGTCACCCTGGAGGGCCGGGAGGTTTCTCATGCCTATACAAAGCCGCGTACCTATCAGGTGATGGTGACTGCGATCGGTCTGGGGGGGCTCTCGACAGAAGACAGCTTCCGACTTCCGGTATCCGGTTCGGTGTCGACAAGGTTTGTTCCTGCAGAAAAACGACGTTATCGGTCAACCAAATGAATGTGACCGGGTGCTATCGCACTCGCGAGTTCTGTGAGCACCCTTCAACACTCGTGTTGCTTGTGGTGCCGGACTGATAGAGCTTTTCACGGACGCATCGGCAAAACTACGGCCGTGGGCGCCGCGGGCTATACCCCCGGTGTGTGGTCGAGAATTGTTTCCGTCTTCGGATCCCAATAAATCTTCTTCCCGGACCAATAGGCGCGCGCGGCCATCATGCAGGCCACAGAGTGCGAAAATCCGTTTTGCACGGTGGCGTTCGGCTGTTTGCGGCTGCGCAAGCAATCCAGCCAGTTGATCATGTGCGAGGGATCTTCATCCCCTATCTCCATTGGCGGAAGCGTCTTGTCGCCGGGCAGCAGAATGTCCTTAGTAGCGCGCAGGCTATCGACATTGGAGTCTTCTTCATGATTCCCCTTCTCTTCCACCATCTGCCAGCGAGGGCTGCCTTCGCCGCCGCGATTGATCATCGTGGCCTTCTTTCCCATGATTCGTGTAAATCCAGGCGCGTCATTGCCGAAGCTTGTCGCGTAGCTCACCAGGAAGCCCCTCGGATAGCTAAATAGCGCCTGAAAGGTGTCGGGGTTCTCCCGGCCGTCATGCCAAGCAAAAATGCCGCCATTGGCCACGACCGACTCCGGAAAGCTCTCGTTCATGAAATAGTGGCAGAGGTCGATGCCATGGCTCATCCACTGGTCAGAGATGCCGCTGGAAAACTCCTTGTAGAGACGAAATTCGAAGTAAAGCTGGGGATCGAACGGCCGGGACGGCTTGTTCATCAACCAGGCGGGCCAGTCCGTATCCTGTTCGCGGATCATCTTCACTTCGGAACGCCCGCGCCAGCGAGGCCCGTGATAGTTCCACTCGATCTCGTATTTGGTGACCTCTCCGAGAACGCCGGAGCGGATCAGGTCGCGCACGGCAATCTGATACGGTTCACTGCGGTGCTGAGTGCCAATCTGCACAATGAGATTCCGAGCAAGGGCAGCATCACGCGCCGCCTTGACCTCTTCGAGAACATTGCCCATGGGCTTCTCACAATAGGCGTCTTTGCCGGCTTCGGCCGTCATCTTCAGAATCGGTGAATGCGAGTGCTCGGGAGTGGAAATCATCACCGCGTCCACATCCTTCAGCGCCAGCAACTCCCGCGGATGCCGAAGCGCGCGGGGCGCTTTGCCGTAATACTTTTGGTTGGCGGCAACCGCCCGTTCGAGATTGTGTGTCCACAGGTCGCAGACCGCAGTCACTTCCGCGTTTTTCGTGTCTTTGAGCAACCCCACGATGCCATCTAGCTCGCCACCGCGATTGCCAATACCGATGTGTCCTAGCGAGATCCGGTCGTTGGCCCCGGCGATGCGTGAATAGGACAATGCCGTACTGCTCAGTGCCGCGTTTCCCGCGGCCACAACCGCGCTCCTCTGCAGAAATTCTCTGCGGTTGATCTTGCCGTCTGAGCTGTTCATCGGTTTCTCCTCGGGATTGAAGTTATCGAGGGCCAAATCGAAATCCAATACTTCGTTAACGGGTACCGGAGACGGGTTGCCCGGTGATATCCGGTGCGCACGAGGTAGATCTCGCCCAGCGACCCAATCTTCTTCAGATGCTTGATTCTACCGCTGTTTTCAATAGCCATCCGGATGTAATCCAATAATTTTGAGTAAGTAGAGTGCAAACAATTCCTCATTACACTGCGGCCTTGCGGCGCTGGGCTACAGGCCATGTGCGCCGGGCGGCCCACGGATCTTGATATCAAATCGATAGTCACAACTATTGGCTGTGTTATAAAGATTCTCTCGACGAACCTGGTACAAAAGACCGACATGGCTACCGACACGGAGGAAATCGCAGGGTGATTGTAAGGGTCTTTGAAGACAAGATATCTCTGAGCAGCGCGGCTGCCGACCAAGCGGCGGCTGCCGTGCGTCGAGCGATCCTCGATCGTGGGTGCGCCCGTATCATCGTCGCAACAGGAGCCTCTCAGTTGGATTTTCTCGATGCGCTGACCAAAGCGGAAAATATCGACTGGCAGCGGGTCGAGATGTTTCACCTCGATGAGTACGTCGGACTGCCCATCACTCATGCCGCCAGCTTTCGCAAATACCTTCTCGAGCGCTTAATTCATAAGGTGAGGATTGCAAAGTATCACTTGCTTGACGGCAGCGGTGATCCCGGTGAAGTCGTCCGCCGCGTTGGCGCGGCCCTGCAGTCGGCGCCGGTTGATATCGCTTTTGTCGGTATCGGGGAGAATGGTCATCTAGCGTTTAACGATCCTCCGGCGGATTTCCAAACAGAGAATTCATATCTCATCGTCGAGCTGGATGAAGCCTGCCGCCGCCAGCAGGTTGGCGAGGGATGGTTCGCAGATATTTCAGAAGTCCCTCGCCGAGCTATCTCCATGTCGGTGAGACAGATTCTGAAGGCAAAGGAAATTATTTGTATCGTGCCTGACGCGCGGAAAGCTCCGGCGGTCAAGCTATGTTTCGAGGGAGAGGTCAGTCCGATGGCGCCGGCTTCGATCCTGCGGAGGCATTCGGCGGCCACGATTTACCTCGACAGCGAGTCCGCCAGTTTGCTCAGTCCCGATACACTCAGCGCGCTCGCCGCTCCGGCATGATCCGTGATCGCATGACTTCCGTTGCCATACCACTCACGCCAACTTCCGCAGGATTTCTGTGGCGTTAGCCGGACAAATGGAATCGGGCCGACCTGGCTCCATTCCCTCGTTGCGCTGGTGGATTGGCGGAATTCTGTTCGCGTCGACCGTGATCAACTATATCGACCGCCAAACGCTTTCCATTCTTGCGCCCTACCTGAAGCAGGACTATCACTGGACCAACGTGGACTATGCCAATATCGCGATCGCCTTTCGCATCGCCTATTCCGTCGGACAAACCGTGTGCGGCCGGCTGATGGATCGCGTCGGCACGCGGCGCGGCCTGACCATCAGCGTGACGTGGTATTCGATCGTGTCCCTCTTGACCTCGCTGGCCAACGGCTTTTCGAGTTTTGCTCTATTTCGGTTTCTGCTCGGAGCGGGCGAATCCGCCAACTGGCCTGGCGCGAGCAAGGCCGTTTCCGAATGGTTTCCAAAGCGCGAGCGCGGACTAGCCGCTGCGTTGTACGACAGCGGCTCATCCGTCGGCGGTGCAGTGGCGCCCTTCCTGATTCTCCCGGTGTATTTTCGCTGGGGGTGGCGCATCGCCTTTATCATTCCGGGGATGCTCGGATTCTTGTGGCTGATCGTCTGGCGAAAAATGTATCACCTGCCCCAAGATCATCCGCGCATCAGCGACGCCGAGCGCCAGATGATTCTTGCAGAGACCCAGGAAGCCCAAGCCGATGGAAAACCGCGGCTGCCATGGCGCGACCTTTTGAAGCTGCCCCAAACTTGGGGAACGATCATCTCCAAAGGCCTTACCGATCCCGTTTGGTTCTTCGTCACGGACTGGTTTCCCATCTACCTGGTCGCAAAAGGCATTTCGCTCAAGAGCGGCCTGGTGGCCGTGTGGATTCCGTTTCTTGCCGCAGACCTGGGCAATTTCTTCGGCGGTGGCGTTTCTGGCTACTTGATCCGCCGCGGCTGGCCACTCGGTGCGGCGCGAAAAGCGCTGGTCGTCTTTGGAGGCTTCGGCGTATTGCTTCTTATTCCGACAGTTTTCACGGTGAATCTGTACCTGATCACGTTGCTTTTCGGGCTTGCCACTTTTTCCTACGCCTCCTTTTCGACGATCGCAAACGTGCTGCCTACCGATCTCTATAGGAGCGATTCCGTTGCTTCGGTCAGCGGCCTGAGCGGAACCGGGGCGGGAATCGGGACTATCATCGCATTCGAATTGATCGGGCATTTTTCCGATGCGCGCCAGGCCTCCGGCACGCATTCCTTTGACCCCATCGTGATCGTCGCAGGGCTCATTCCATTCATCGGGATGATCCTGGTCTTGTTGCTCGTGCGCAATACGCGCGCAACTGACCAAGGGCTGGTACGGCGAATATGAACCAACCGCTTGGCTCAGCTCACTGTGCCTTCCCGAAGCGCTGCAAAAAGGTTTCACGGTGCTGGCGGTCGCGAAACGCTTCCGTGCCGCCGGCGCGGGTTGTGGAGAAGCCAGCGCTCGCATTGCCATATTCAAGGCAGTCCTGAATGTCGGCTCCG
>Ga0210399_10004342_pt1 | contig 11016 bp, 7 predicted proteins | sample IncBWC14MmetaG_FD_150865 | JGI IMG/M metagenome (GOLD analysis project Ga0210399, IMG submission 150865) | Forest soil microbial communities from Barre Woods Harvard Forest LTER site, Petersham, Massachusetts, United States - Inc-BW-C-14-M | ecosystem: Environmental > Terrestrial > Soil >...
CTCCCTTGCGGGTGTTCTCCGGAGAGACGGACTATCTGACGCCGCCTGCTGAGATTTGGGAGCGGCCTTCGGAATTCCATTGCCAGGTGATCGCGTCACTCGTCACGGGCGGGTCGCATTTGCTGTGTGCCATGTTGGAACGCACCGTGCAGGACATGGGAGGTCAGATCGCGGCCATGGACACGGACAGCGCCATGATCGTCTCCACCAAAGATGGCGGACTGGTTCCATGCGCGGGTGGCCCAGACAGCCTCGCCCACTATCAAGAGGGAAGCGGAAACGCCGCCATCCGGGCGCTGTCTTTCGCTGACGTGGACCGTATTCGTGAGAAGTTCGAACGGTTGAGTCCGTGGCGCAAAACACTGAAAACTCCCTTCCTGAAACTGGAAGGAGAAAACTTCGATGCGAAATGCGTTCGCCAGCCGCTGAACTTCTACGGCGTTTCAGCAAAGCTGTATTGCCTGTTTAATCTGGACGGAGACAGACTGCTGGTCCGGAGACCTTCCGGCCATGGTCTCGGATTCCTACAGGCACCCTACACGATTGTCGAGTGGCAGGGCCGGACAGGCCGGAAATGGAAAGAAAACCTGCCACCATGGATTTTTGAGGTGTGGCATTTCATCCTCTCGCGGGAGCTCGGCCTTCCACATAGGTCGCCAGCGTGGCTCAAGCAGCCAGCCGTCATGGCGGTACCGATTACAACACCTCAAGTCTTGGCACGGCTCGGCGTTTTCAAGGACGATCTTCGCCCTTTCACCGGGATGACGGTCCCATTCCCCAAGAAGGAACAAGGCCTGCTTTGGAAGGGATACTTCATCATGCCACACTCGGAAAGATTGAATGATCTGCACGGCCGCACGATGGTAAACATTGTCAGCGGTGAGAGCTTCCATATTTACGATAAGCATTCATCGAGATTGCCCAAACCTCCGGGCTGGTTGTCTCTCAAGACGATGGAAGATGAAATCAGTCACATCCTGTCGAGAGCCGAAAGCAAGTTCTGCACTCCAAACGGCGCTGTATGCACGGGCAGGACGGTCGGCCTGCTTGCCCGTAGGCATATCGTCGCCGGTGATTTTCATTACATTGGCAAAGAGGCGTCTACACGCTGGGCGGGCGGCCCTGATCCGTCCATGCTGGCTGATGCGGGAGCACTGGATCCGGAGGACGAGACATGCCGCGAGTACGAAAGAGTAGTCGACCCGAAATATCTCGATCAAATCCGGATGCTAGCGAAGCAATTTTCTACTAGAAGTCTCAGTCGCCAGTCCGGAGTTGCCAAGTGCGCAATAATGAACTTCAAGAAGGGGAAAAACACGATCAAGCCCCGTACTTTGCGAAAGCTGACAAAGGCTATCCACGACCTGCAGAACAAGCAAATACGCAATGGAGGGTAGAGTTGCGCAACTCGGCATGTCGAACGTGAGCTTGTCCGCATCCCAACTAGGATCGGTGGACCAGCCTTCGGGAACAAAGAGGACAAACCTGAGAACTGCGCCCGGCAGTGGGCGTTTTTCTCTTTTCATTGATTCGGATCGTAATGAGGCCTCGAGAAACCCCCTTACGTAGCGTCTTGAGTACGCCATAGGTATAGCTATATGGAAAGTTTGACTTTGGTCTGGTCCATCCCATTTCATCCGAAATTTGTGACACAGTCTTACCTTGCGCCCAGAGGAGGGCAACCGCCCCATATTGAATCTGTTTTTGCTTAGGGACTCGTGGCATGTGGTACTAAGAGTACGATGAGTAACCTTGTAGATCAAGTGAAAATGCTTGATTCAAGAGGTCATGAAACGAACCGTTCAGGTGAACGTCAAAATGACCGAAGAGGATTTTGCACTTCTTCGCAAGGCTGCCGAGGAGCATTGGCGGGACGCCGTTATGACGAATTCCGGAATCGTCCTCGCTCTGGCTCGGATTGCTGCGCGCGGCATCTTGGAGGAGAAGAAGGCGCGCAAGAAGCATTAACTTCTTCTCTACGCAAAGACCCCCAACGCAAAATCCACACATCTCCACTCAGCGCCCCCGCGCTCCATCGACAACAAAAGGGACGCACGACCCGGACGCGCACGAGTTTGAGGTTTGGAGGTTCGGCGAGAACGTCAATCATGATGAGTTGATCTGAGGCCGAGGCAGAGATGATTTGATCCGAGTCCCAGTCCAACACGATTTCAGATGGGGGGGGTCTCTGAGACCATCTCTTTCCCTTCTCCCCAATCGGGTTTGACCCTCTGCTTCTAAGCCCGTAAACTAAATAGTGTTCTCCGCCTATCTTCGATTGTGATCGTGGCCGTCGGGTGGCCATCGTGCGGGAGGGATTCCTGAGTCGTTTCTTCCTGAGTCGTCTTGTTGTGGGTTGTGGGCTTCGAAGTGTGATCGTGGCAGCCTGTCTCGGACTGCTGGCGCCGCTGTGTCTGGCGGACAACAATAATCCCATCACGCTGGATACGAGCGAGACCTTATTCGCTGTGCTGACGGCGATGAATGGGTGCGGGTACGACGTCGGACTGACCATTTCCGATGCGCAGCGGCTCAACATCCGGGCCGAGCTGGATAAAAACGTCAAGAATTCGGAAGAGGCGCAGGCCGCGCTGGGCGCGATGTGCGACTGGTATGTGGCGCACCGGGGGAGAGATGCGGCGCATGATCTGTCGCAATACGTGTCACTGGCGCTCTATATGCAGGGCCCGCCGCATTTTCTGCCCAAAGTGAAAGAAGATGAACTGCCTCCGGATGCGGTGCCGATCGCGGGATTTGGAAAGCTGCTGGAGCCGTTCTACGACAAGGCCGGACTGCACTCGATCTGGGAGCGGCACCGGGCGAATTACGCCGCGCTCTTGGCACGCTATCAGGAACCGCTGCGGAAGATGGTGTTCGACACCGATATCTACTTGAAACTGCAGTCGGGGGGATTTCTGGGGCGCACCTTCACGGTTTACCTGGACTTTCTGGGGGATCCGAATGAAGCCAACGCCCGCAATTACGGCACGGACTACGATGTGGTGGTATTTCCTTCGCCGGACCCGAGTTCGACGGATCCGCTGAAGATGCCGCAGATCCGGCATGCCTACCTGCACTACCTGCTGGATCCCATGGCCGATAAACATTTCGGCGCGATCAAGCGGATCGAACCCCTGCTGCAATCGGTGAAGCGGGCGCCGCTGGAAGAGAGCTTCAAGACCGACATCACGCTGCTGGTGACCGAGTGCCTGGTGCGGGCGATCGAGATCCGGACCACCGGAACCAAGCAGACCGCCGAGGCCATGCGCCTGCAGGCGGTGGATGATGCCGTGAAACAGGGCTACATCCTGACGAAGTATTTTTACACTTCGCTGCTGGCGTTCGAAAAGGATCCAGCGGGGCTGCGGACCGCCTATATTGACATCCTCGAAAACATCGATTTGAAGGCGCAGGAGAAGGCGGCGAACGAGCTGCAGTATGTCCAGGTCTCGGCCCCGGAGCTGGTGCAGTTATCGCGCATGGAGGATCGGCGGATTCTATCGACGGCCGACAAGCGGTTGGCGGCAGGCGATCCCAAGGGCGCGCAGGAACTGGCACAGCAGGCGCTGGAGAAGAAGATAGGAGATCCGGGGCGGGCGCAGTTCATCCTGGCGCAGGCGGCCGTTATGAGCAAGAACCGGGAAGTTGCCCTGGAAGATTTCCAGAAGGCGATTCAGCAGACGAAAGATCCCAAAATCGTGGCCTGGTCGCACGTGTACCTGGGAAGAATTCTGGACATGAAAGAGGACCGCGAGGCCGCGATGGACGAGTACCGCGCCGCGCTGACCACGGGAGCCGAATTACCCGAAGTAAAGGCCGCCGCGGAACGCGGACTGCAACAGGCGTACGAGCCTCCGGCGAAACCGCAGTAGAGAGCTATCAGCTCTCAGCCGTCAGCTTTCAGTGAAACCTGCTGAGGTTCTGTAAGGCTGCGATAAAATGCTACGGTTGCGGGCTTCGCGGGTAAATTTGAAATCAGAAGAGTTTGGGGTTGAGGAGAAAGCATGAAGCGAGCGGCGATCATAATCGCAGTGCTGGGCATGTGCGCGGGAAGTTTCGGACAGAGCAACAACAAGCCTGCGGGGCAGACTTCGCAGCCCGCGCAACCCGCGGGACAAGCGGCGGCCGCGGCGCCGCAGGGCAAGCGGCCGCCACAAGCCAAGACGCAACCCGAGTTTGAAGCGTACAAGGCGGCCTCGGCGCAGACCGATCCTGCGGCGCTGGAAAAAGCTGCCGATGACTTCGCCGCGAAGTTTCCTGACAGCGAGTTGCGGGCCCTGGTATACACGGCGGCCATGCAGCGTTATCAGCAGGCCAACAACGCCGACAAAATGATCGATATGGGCAAGAAGATACTGGCGATCGATCCCGATGATCCGGCAGCGCTGGTCGGAGTTTCGCAGGCGCTCGCGGAGCGGACGCGCGAGACGGATCTGGATAAAGATGAGCGGAACGCCGAAGCCAAGAAGTACGCAGAACATGCGCTGGTGACCATCGACACCGACGTTCCCAGCACGGGCTATCCCCCGGACCAGTTAGCTGCGTTCAAGAATTTCTTGCGTTCGGTGGCCTATGGGGTCCTGGGCACGATCTCGTTCAAAGCCAGCAGTTGGGCCGACGCTGAGACGAACCTGCGAAAATCGATTGACGTGTTGCCGCAGCAACCGGATACGCTGGTGGTCTTCCGTCTGGCGGTTGCGCTGGATATGCAGAACAAGTATCCGGAAGCGATGAAATACGCCGACCAGGCAGTGGATCTCACCAAAGATCGGCCAGACTCCGGTGTGGGCAAAGCGTCGCGCGACGAGAAGGACCGCCTGACCAAGCTGAGCGTGGGCACGGCGCCGGGACAGACTACCGCGCCTCAGAAAAACTAGGACGCGAACGGGCGCGGCTCGCCGATTTGCTGTCCCCACTTATGAAGGAACGGGAAATCACGGCGTTGGAAGAGGGGCTGGGCTACCATTTCCGGCGGCGCGCCGTCATTGAGCAAGCGGTCACGCACAGTTCGCAGGCGCGCGAGCAGGAAGCGCAACAGGCGGGCGAAAGCAAGTACGCGGTCAGCGACAACGAGCAGCTGGAATTCCTGGGCGATGCGGTACTCGCGCTGGTCACCAGCGAAGAGCTGTTTCAGCGCTTCCCGCAGTTTCGGGAGGGCGAACTTTCCAAGCTGCGGGCGCATCTAGTCAGTGAGCGGCATTTGATCCAGGTGGCGCAGCAACTGGAACTAGGCCACTATCTGCGCCTGGGGCGAGGCGAGGAAAAGAGCGGGGGGCGCGGCAAGACGGCTCTGCTTGTGGACGCGCTGGAGGCGATTCTGGCGGCGATTTATCTGGATGGCGGGCTTGAGGTGGCGCGGGAGTTCGTTCTCCGCAACGTGATTGCGCCGGAGTTGGAGCGGATGGAGCGCGGCGGGGGCACGCTGCCGGTCACGGATTTCAAGTCTGCACTGCAGGAAGCGGCGCAGAGCCTGGGTTTGCCCCAGCCCGCATATGTGCTGGTGGAAGAGGCCGGGCCGGAGCACAACAAGACGTTTACGGTCGAGGCGCGATTGCATACGAAGAACGGGAAGGACGCGGAGTTTGTGGGACGCGCCCAGGGTTCGACCAAGAAAACGGCCGAGCAGGACGCGGCGCGGCAACTGCTGACGTTCCTGGCTTCACGTCCGAAAGCAGCAGAGGCGAAAGGGGCGCGGGCCTCGATCCCGGCAGACAAGTAGATTTCATGGAATCACCGAACCTCGACTCGCCAAACCTTCCGTTCGCTTCATCCGACGGCGCCATCGCGCCGTCTGTCGCCTCGCCCGGGGCTCCCATCGCTCCGCCGGACGTTCCTTCCCGCACGCCCGAAGCACCCGCTCGTGCTCCTCGCGTCCGCGTCGTAACCAGCTTCGGCACCGACCTGATCGGCTCCCTGCAGTCGTTGCTGGGCACGGTGGTGATTGCGATTTTCGTGATCACGTTCATTGTGCAGGCGTTCCAAATTCCATCGGAGTCGATGGAGAATACGCTGCTGGTCGGCGACTACCTGCTGGTGAACAAGCTGTGCTACGGGGGACACGGGCTGGCCGACCATTTCATGCCCTATCAGAAGATCGCGCGCGGGGATGTGATCGTGTTTCACTATCCCGTGGATCCGCAGCAGCACTTCGTGAAACGCGTGATCGGCGTGCCCGGAGACAAGCTGCGGATGGTGAGCAAGAAGGTCCTGATCAACGGCAAGCCGCTCGATGAACCCTACGTGCACTTCCTGGAACCGCCGAATAATTTGTTTCGCGACAATTTTCCGCGCACCGATATCCCGGCCATCGGCCTGGAGGGCAAGTGGTGGCTGGAAATGAAGAAGCTGGTGGAAGACGGCCAGCTGATTATTCCGGAAGGGCATTACTTCGTGATGGGCGACAACCGCGACGACAGCCAGGACAGCCGCTATTGGGGGTTCGTTCCGCGGGAGAACATTATCGGGAGGCCGCTGGTGATCTACTGGTCGGTGCAGGACTGGGATCGTGGCTCGCCATCATCGCTCACGGGCAGGCTGTATCACCTGGCGTACGCGGTCACGCACATCTTTCAGATCACGCGCTGGAACCGCACGCTCCGGCTGGTACACTGAGTAGGCTGAGTTTCAGGGGTGGCCTGAGTAACGAATCCCTCAGGGGCTGAAGCCCGCATTTCTTCTGGGTGCTAGCGGCACGGCTGAAGCCGAGCCCTTCCCAAACCTTTTTACGGGAAGTGGAAACCCAAGCCAGTTGGGGGATCAGGTAGAGAACAGTTTCAGGTACAGATCGAGCGGCAAGTCTTGAACCGACGCAGGAAATCAAAGTGGCGAAAAAAGAGCTAACCGAAGACAACAACGTCGCGGTGGAGAAACCGAAGCAAGCCGACGCGGAAGAGAAGCCGAAGGAAACGACGGTCGAGTTTCTCTCGTCGCTGGCGGCGGTGCTGGTGACCGGGTTGTTCATCATCACGTTCGTGGTGCAGGCGTTCGAGATTCCGTCCAGTTCGATGGAGAACACGCTGCTGATCGGCGACCACGTTTTCGTGAACCGCATCCAGTTCGCTCCCAAGAGTTCGTGGGTGGGACCGCTGCTTCCCTACCGCGATGTGCGGTTCCGGGATATCGTCGTATTTCTGTCGCCACAGACCCCGGGACTTTATGTCGTGAAGCGCATCATCGGCGTTCCTGGAGACAAGATTCACTTGCGAAACGGAGTGGTATATCGCAACGGTGTTGCACTCGAGGAGCCGTACGTGGATCACGACGACGACAGGCTAGATTCTTACCGCAATGATTTTCCGTCGGTGCCCCCACCACCCGAGGACGGCAATATCTGGGACACTTGGGCGGCCGATTTGCCTTCACACATTCAGGGAGACGACATCGTTGTGCCCCCCGATCACTATTTCGGCATGGGCGATCATCGCGGCGTGAGCCTGGACAGCCGCTACTGGGGATTCATTCCCAAAGACAACGTCATCGGGCGTCCGATGTTCATCTACTGGTCGTTTGTGACGCCGGGGGATCAGTACCTCAAGACGGCCTGGAGCGATCGGATGCTGTTTCTCGGCCACGTAGTGCTGCACTTTTTCGATAAGACACAATGGAAGCGGACACTCCGGATAGTGCGTTGAGGCCCCACGAAAGTCCAGTCTCGAGCCTCCGGTAAGGGCGCGGTGAAGCTCTTCTCCTCCAAGCGGCGAATCGTGGCGGCGGCAGCACTCATCGTGCTGGCGCTGTTTCTTCTGCGGCCCGGCGCCTCCCGTTTGAAATCGCGGATCATATTTTCCATCAGCGCGGGAGTTGGCCGTCCCGTGGACATTGGCTCGGTTCATCTGCGGCTGCTGCCCCGGCCGGGATTCGATCTGGAAAATCTGGTCGTCTACGACGACCCGGCGTTCGGAGCCGAGCCCATGCTGCGGGCGAGCGAAGTGTCGGCAGCGCTGCGCTTGACTTCTCTAGTGCGCGGGCGATTGGAAATCGCGCGCCTGGACCTGACCGAGCCGAGCTTGAATCTGGTCCACGGTGTGGGCGGCCGCTGGAATCTGGAAGCGCTACTGGAGCGCACGGCGCACACCCCGCTGGCACCGACGGGAAAAGCGAAATCGGAGCCGCGGCCGGCATTTCCCTACATTGAGGCCACGTCGGCGCGGATCAATTTCAAAAGTGGCCCGGAGAAAAAACCCTACGCTCTGACCAATGCGGATTTTTCCTTGTGGCAGGACTCGGAAAATAGCTGGGGCGTGCGGTTGAAGGCGCAACCCTTCCGCACCGATTTGAATTTGAACGACACGGGCCTGCTGCAGCTGAGCGGTACGTGGCAGCGCGCGGAAGCTCTGCGCGACACGCCGCTGCAATTCAACGTGGAATGGACCCGCGCCCAACTTGGGCAGTTCACGAAATTCTTCACGGGGAACGACCAGGGCTGGCGGGGAGAAGTTCTGCTCGATGCGGCTTTGACAGGAACGCCGGCGAAGCTGCACGTCGCCAGTACCGGGTCGATTCAGGATTTCAGGCGTTACGACATCACGAGCGGCCAGGCGCTCCGGCTGGCGGGTCACTGCGACGCGGAGTACAGTTCGCTCGATCAGGCGTTTCACCGGCTGGTCTGCAGCGCTCCGGTGGGAGGCGGGTTCGTGACATTGAAGGGGAGCATGGGGCTTCCGGGAAGCCACAGTTATGGCCTCACGCTGACCGCTGACAATGTGCCTGCGAGTGCCGCGGCCGTGCTGGTGGAGCGGGCAAAAACGAATCTGCCCGAGGATCTGGTGGCAACGGGAACTCTGCGGGGAAGCGTTCGGATCGACGGAAATGCCGCGGCTGGGTCGAAGCTTCAATTCGAAGGACGGGGCGAGATCGCCGACTTTCACCTGAGCTCGGCTGCGAATAAAGCGGAGATTGGTCCGGAGACAATTCCTTTTCTGATGACGGCCGGCGATACGGCGGGGAGCGCGCGCACGGTTCACAAAAGCTCGCCGACCATGCGAGTTCCGGACGGTCCGCATGTTGAACTCGGTCCCTTCCCAGTCGCAATCGGGCGGGCTGTGTCTCCAACAGCCCGGGGATGGTTGAACCGCGGTGGTTACAACATTTCCGTCGCGGGGGAAGCGGAGATTGCGAAGGCTCTACGCGCGACTCGACTGTTTGGGCTGGCGGCGTTGCAGTCGACGACGGAGGGCAGCGCGCAGGTTAATTTGCAAATCGCCGGATCGTGGGCGGGGCGCAGCAATGGCACGACCTCTGGCTTCACGGGTCCGCAAGTGACCGGGGTGGCGAAGTTGCGGAATGTTCGCATCGCGATTCGTGGAGCGGCAGGACCGGTCGAGATTGCGTCGGCAGACATGCAGCTCTTGCCGGACGAAGTCCGTGTTGAGAAATTGAATGCCGAGGCAGCCGACACGCTGTGGACTGGTTCGCTAACGATGCCGCGCGGCTGCGGAACTCCTGTTGCATGTCAGGTGCACTTCGTGCTGAACGCGAATCAGATTGCGCTCGGCGGACTGAGCGAGTGGGTGAGGCCGAGCCCGAAGGAGCGGCCGTGGTACCGGGTTCTGGAATCGAACCCGCAAGCCGGGCCGTCATTCCTGGCGAGTGTGCGTGCGTCCGGGCAAGTATCTACAGACCGCTTGCAGGTGGAGGGTTTGGCGGCAATGCGGGTTTCGGCGAAGGTCAACTTGGACAGTGGGAAACTGGAGATTTCAGAACTGAACTCAGATTTTCTTGGCGGCAAGCATCGCGGTCAATGGCAGGCGGACTTCAGCGTGAAGCCGGCGGTTTGCAGGGGCAGCGGGAGCCTGACAGGAGTTTCGCTGGCGCGTCTTGCCGACGCGATGGAGAACGGGGGGATCGCGGGCACTGCGAATACCAGCTACGAAATAACGGGACCGTGCAGCGCCGGGTTCTGGACATCGGCGGAAGCTGCGCTGCAATTTGAGATAAGAGATGGAACCCTTCCACATGTGGCGATCGGAGAGGATGCCGAGGGGTTGAGGGTTGCGCGTTTTGCGGGGCAGGCGCGGTTGCAAGCGGGAAAGATCGAGCTGAAGGATGCCCAGCTGAATTCTCCGGAAGGAAAGTTTCTGGTGGGCGGGACTGCGTCGTTGAAGGGTGACCTGGACTTCAGGCTGGCGAGAGTGCCGGCCAGCCCCGCGGCCGTGGGCTATACGATCAGCGGGACACTGGCAGAACCGCACGTGATTCGGTCCTCGAGTCCAGAGACGCAAGCACGTCTCAAAACTGATCCCGCGAAATAGTATTACGGCACATATCCGGCGCCGCGCAGCACTTTGCCGGGAAGCGCGCCCGTCATCTTGCCTTGATCGATCACGGGCACACCGTTGACCAGCACGTAGTCCATTCCTTCGGAAAGCTGATTGGGATTGTCGAAGGTCGCGCGATCATGGACGGTTGCGGGATCGAAGACCACGACGTCGGCCCACATGCCCGCCTTGAGAACGCCGCGATCAGTGAGTCGCATGCGCTGCGCGGGCAGCGCGGAGAACTTGCGGATGGCGTCTTCCAGCGTCAGGACCTGTTCTTCACGGACATACTTGGCAAGAATGCGCGGGAATGTGCCGTAGGCGCGAGGATGAGGATGCGCCTGGCCGAGAATTCCCTCGGGTGACGCGCCTTCGGAATCGTTGTCGATGGCGACCCACGGCTCTTGCAGCACCAGCGTCACATCGGGTTGCGACATTCCGAAGACGGCGACTCCGGTGGACGGATCCTGGATGAGAAAATCGAAGAGCGCGTCCATGGGATCCTTGTTCCACAACGTGGCGATCTCTGAGAGCCGCTTGCCCTGCATCGACAGCAGGGCTGGATTCTCGACGGCGCCGATCATGATGGCGTCAGGACCGGGAATCTCCTGCCATTCGTTGTCCCAGTCACGGGACGGCGTGAGCATGTCTTTGCGAATGCGCGCGCGGGTGGCGGGATCTTTCAGCCGCTCCACCAGCTTTGCGGTGCCGCCATCGTGCGCCCACGGCGGAATGAACGCCGAGAAATCGTTGTACCACG
>Ga0210399_10004343_pt1 | contig 11016 bp, 10 predicted proteins | sample IncBWC14MmetaG_FD_150865 | JGI IMG/M metagenome (GOLD analysis project Ga0210399, IMG submission 150865) | Forest soil microbial communities from Barre Woods Harvard Forest LTER site, Petersham, Massachusetts, United States - Inc-BW-C-14-M | ecosystem: Environmental > Terrestrial > Soil >...
CATTCCGAAGGAAAACAATCGCCGCTGAGTTCTCAAAAAGATGACGATATCCAGCGCGGCCCGGCACGCTGACCGGCAACCCCAGCATCCCTGACTCCTCATCCTCCGGCTTGTAGAAGAATCCATGACTGCGCAACTCGCCTTGCGACGCGCCTTTCTCGACGTAATCGTCCACTGCCGAGGGCGCGTCGCCTAACCGCAGCGCCGTAAAGTGCAGATCTTTCCCATCCGATCCCACAACGACCGCATCCGATCCCATCGCCTCGATCCGATCCACTCCATGTTCGAGAATTACTGGATGCACGTCGCCGTTGGCCCATCGCACGGCGTAAAGCCGCGAGCGTTCGGCCTTCTGCGGATATCCCCATCCGCTTCCAGTGCCATAAAGCAGGTAGTCCCCGACAAACCGGTTTTGAAATGCATATCCGTTTGGTGCTGGCAGCTTGCGATAGCTCGCGGCCGGAACCTCCGCGCTACCGTCGGTAAAGGTGTCGATCGAAACCCGCATCAGCGCTGCAGTTCCGTGTGTTCCTTCCGCTCTCCACATGCCATCGCCCGAGCCATCCGCTCTCACTAGCACATTCAGGAACCCGTCTTCGCTCTCGAGGAACGAGAATTGATCCACCGGGCTTCCGGAAGTCCGCAGCGCGCTCGGCGCCGATCCGTCTAGCGGCATGCGATACACCATCGACTTCGTGTGTACCTCTTTCTCGCCGTACGCCCAACTCGTCATCCAGATATAGACCGCATGTGGTGACACGTAGAACACGCGCCCCGAAGGCCCGATCACCGACGTTGCCTTGCAATCGAAGTCGCCGCTTGCCAGGTCGCAAACCGTTACCGTGTGCAGCGCGACGTTGTAGTCGTAGTCGAGCGCGTACTCCGGCTTGTAAACCTGAGTCGCCGGCACGATCCGCTTGAACTCGCCGGCAGTCGCCCCCTTGTGCCACTTGCGTACCGCCGGAAAAGCAGCGAACGGGTCCTCCGCGCTGGGATTCACATACAGCGGCGAATAGAAGATCAGCTTGCTTCCAATCAGCCGGCTGGAATAATTCCGCGACGAGTAGTAATCGTTCGAGCGCAGATGATACGTCGACCGATACGTCAGCTTGCCCGCGTCGTCGATATTGAACAGCCCAACTTCGGTGCCGCCGCGTTCATAGCTGTACCCAATGACGACAATAGTGTTCTTCGAAACCAGCATTTCGTCATACCAGGTTCCGTTGGGACTGATATCCGGCCCGAACGCATCGACCATTGAAGTAGGCCGCAAATCTCCATCCTCGATCGATACGGTGAACAAACGCCCGCGCCGCAGCACCACCAGATAATTTCCGAGCGCCTTTACAATCCCGCCTTCGTCGACCCCAGCATGCTGGACGTTGGTGATGGATTCTTCTTGATCGGCGCCCGCAGAAGCCCTCATCTCTTTTGCAGGCGGGGAAGGGGCGGGAATAGATTGGGAGACGACCGCGTCGTAAGACGCCATACCATTCATCCTCATGACGCGCCGCTGCTTCGCCGCCACCTCGCGCAAATAGCGCGCCAGTTCCTCGTCGGAATGAAACGCCCTCATGGCTTTCGCAGCTTCCTTGAGGGGATTCGCAGCGTGAACCGTCGGAACCCTCGTCGAAATCCCGCCAGATTCGTGCGAACAACTCACTGCACCCAAAACCATCAACCCCAAACTGATCACAGCCACCAGAGATCGCTTCATCGTCCACCTCGCTGTCGGGCATCGTGAGAACGTAACTGTCCACAAAACTTGCACTGGGAAAAGGAGCCCACAAGTAACGTACAGTCATGAAAGTATGGACACCGCAAGCAGCTCGGTTGGCCAGTAAAGCATGACGCACAAGACGCAAAGCCCTGTGTTCCGGTTCTCCTTCGTGTACTTTCGTTCCCTTTGTGGGTTATTGCTCTTCGCGCGTTGGCCACGAACGGCAACCTCCCACGCCCGCTAAGGCATCTGATTTCCGCGCTGTGTCAGGCGGGGGACTACACACTGAGAATCAATTATCAAATGGTTCGCTGGATTTCCTGTGGGGTTCTGATAGCTGCGATCTGGGGCTGTTCTTCGTGCGCGAGCTCCTCAAAAAAGGCTGCTCCAACCATCACCTTCTCGGCGAGCACAACTACGATCAGCAGTGGCCAGAGTGTCACGCTGAACTGGCAGGCCTTCAATGCCACCTCTGTGACCATCACCGCGTCCGCCGGTTCCTCCAGTCGAACGGTCGTCAGCGGTTCGCAAACATCCGGCAGCGCACAAGACTCGCCGACACAGACGACAACGTACAACGCAGTTGCTTCCGGACCGGGTGGCTCCAGTTCGCCGCAGACCGCTACAGTTCAAGTCGCGACCAATGCGCCCCCACAGATTACGCAATTCACCGCGATGCCAACCGAAGTAGGCACCGGACAAACCACCACACTCACCTGGACAACCACCAACGCCACGTCGATCACTATCAGTCCTACCCTCCCGGTCGGAGATGATTCCGGTCCACTCCCCACCTCTGGCTCCGCCACGATACCGGTGAGCGGAACGACGGTTTATTCGATCACCGCGACCGGTCCCGGCGGCGCTGCGGGCCCACAGACTGTCACCGTCACAGTTCCATTTACTCTCAGTCTCACAGCATCACCCGGCACCATCACGGTCGGACAAAGCTCCACGATTTCCTGGCAAATCACCGGAGGCACTGCCACTGGATTTACGCTCGTCGATGCGTCGGGTAACTCGATATGTGGCTCATGTGCGCCGCAGCAGGGCACAGCGACGGTTACTCCCGCAGTCACGACCACTTACACGGCCACCGCAACGGCCAGCGATGGTACTCCCATCACCCAATCGGCCACCGTTACCGTCAGCAGCGTGTCGACGGGAGTAATCAAGCACGTCTTTTTTATGCTGCAGGAAAATCGCTCGTTCGATATGTACCTTGGACAACTCGCCGCGTATCGTGCCTCGCGGCTGCCCCAGTTCGGCATCACCGACACGCAGACCATCGACGCTTTCGATCCAACCGTGACTCTTACCAACATTCACACTGGCGCCAAGGTGCAGCCTTTCCATGAGTCGACCACGTGCACCGAAAACCTCACGCCCGCCTGGGACGAGAGCCATCACGACACAACACTCAATGGCGGCGATGGCGCCTGGGCCACCACCACCACATTTACGAATAGCGACTTTGGAATGGCAGGATTTCTAGACACCACGACCTCAGTCGCCGCGAAGTACGATCCCAACGGAACTCGTGCTCTCGGCTACTACAACCAGCAGGACCTTCCTTACTATTACGATCTCGCCACATTCTTCCCAACCAGCGACGCCTGGCACTCGCCTGTCCTCGCCAACACAGTTCCCAATCGGATGTACCTGATGGCGGGAACCTCGTTCGGTCACGAGTATCCCGACGGTTCTTCGGGGCACCCGCAGTACTCAGCTCCCACGATCTTCCGGGCCTTGAACACCGCGAACGTAAGCTGGCTGTACTACTACCATGACGGTGTTTTCCTGGCGAACTTTGCAGACTTCTTCGATCCCACAATCCAAGGGAAAGTCTTTCCGGATAGCGATCTGATGAACCGGCTCGCCGGAACCTGCAGCGGTGGCATCTGTGACGCCGATCAGGCCTTGCCGCAGGTCATTTTCATCGACAGCCCATCGGGTAGCAGCGGCCTTGACGAACATCCCGATAACAACGTCCAGACCGGCTCCCAGTATGTGCAGTCGATCATCTCGGCTCTGATGAAAAGCGATGCCTGGAAGGATTCCATATTCATTCTGAGCTATGACGAAGGCGGAGGACTCTACGATCATGTTCCGCCATTTACGGTTCCTTTGCCCGACGCGTACGCACCCGGACAATGCCCCGACCCGAACAATGGCTCTCCGGCGTACTGCACAGTGGGAAAACTTGCAGGGACATTCGATCTGACCGGATTCCGCGTGCCGCTGATCGTCATCTCTCCCTATGCGAAACCAAATTTCGTCTCGCATATCCCGCGTGACTACACTGCAATTCTCGCGTTCATTGAGAAACAGTTTACTGTCGCCTCGCTCACCGCGCGCGACGCTTACTGGCAAGACCCCTCTCGCGACATGAGCGAGTTCTTCGACTTCTCGACGCCGGCAATGCTGAACGCCCCAAACGGCCAGCCGTGGACGAACGTGCTCGCCACACAGCCGACGAGCGGAACGTGCGACCAAACGAAGGAAGCGGGGCCGACACAGTAGGATTGCTGAACCCGGTGACTCGGGAACGCGCGTGGACCTTCTTCAGAAGAGCTCTATCCGGCGAATTTCACACGCCAGGCGGAGGCCGCGCCAATGCTTACCTTGGATAACTTGCGACGGGTGGCCCATGCTTTCGCGGAGTGCGAAAGCGGTGGGTAGTTGATGCCGCCTGAAGCGTCGCCTCTCGATCAACAGAGCCTTAGCCAATACAGGCGACAGTTGGCTAGACTCGCTTTCTTATTCCGCGATCGCCACACCGCTTGATCGACGGGATTTTTCCCACCAGACTTTGGCGTCCTGAGGACGGTCAAGCATCTTGGACAATTCCTGCTTAATCTCACGCAGACGAGTGGTGCGAAGTTCGAGCGCGGTCTGCTCCACTTCGCTGTGCACGCGCTTCCCTGCATAGCGGGCATTCATGCTTTGGAGGTCACTGATTTCCTGGCGAAGTCCGGAGAGGAACTCTTTGATATTGGGCATCTCTTTGATCATACGCTGTGTCGGGGGCATGTGCCTGTTACTAAAAGCATCCCTAAAAATCGGGCGGTTGGCCTACTGCACCGTGAACGATTTCGCGCCGGTGGCCGTACCGCGCCGTGAACGAAATCTTCCCTGAACTTGCCCCGGCTGGCACGGTCATCCGGATAAAGTTTGCGGTCAGAACCTTGAAGCTGGCCACCACGCCTTTGACCGCAACCGCGGTCGTGCCCACAAAATGGGACCCCTTGCACCACGAACGAAGTGCCGACCTTCAGGCCCCTGCTCGGCTGCTCGCGGAAAGGGACGGAATGTTGTTTGTCAAAGCCCAGAGTTTGTAAATTAGTGAGTGACGGAGCCCCCTTGACAAGGACCAGCCAATTCCTTAGAATTAGCACTCGACGGGCATTAGTGCTAACAGCACTGCCTAAACCAACCAAATCATAGGGTTACAGAGATTAAGTCACTAGCACGTCAACTTTCCAACGAATTGAAAGGAGTCTAGACCATGGCGAAGTTTGCACCGCTCCATGACCGTATTTTGGTACGTCGTGTGGAGGAAGCTACCACCACCCGCGGCGGCATCATCATTCCCGATTCAGCCAAAGACAAGCCGCAAGAGGGCGAAGTCATCTCTACCGGCAAAGGCCGCACCAATGACGAAGGCAAGACCTTCGCGCTCGCGGTCAAAGAAGGCGACCGCATCCTGTTCGGCAAATATTCCGGCACTGAGATCAAGATCGATGGCGAAGAGTTCATCATCATGAAAGAAGATGAAGTCCTTGGCATCTTGACTGGCGCCGCTGCTCCCGCAAAGAAAGAACTAGCCGGCTCGAAAAAGTAGCGATTCGTAGAGACGTAGCTTGCTACGTCTAGAGGCGATCGATTTTCAGGAGCCGCAAGGTTCAGCGAGAAGCTAGCAGCTAGAAGCTTTTGCTCATAGCTCGCAGCTCAAAGCTCATAGCTCGAATTTCATAAGGAGATTGAAACATGGCAAAGCACATCGTTCACGGAGAAGAATCCCGTCAGGCGATCCTCCGCGGAGTCAACCTTCTGGCCGACGCCGTGAAGGTCACACTTGGCCCCAAGGGCCGCAACGTCGTTATCGAAAAGAAATTCGGTTCGCCGACCATCACCAAGGACGGCGTCACCGTAGCAAAAGAAATCGAATTGAAAGACGGCCTCGAGAACATGGGCGCCCAGATGGTCCGTGAAGTTGCTTCGAAGACCTCGGACGTCGCCGGCGACGGCACCACCACCGCTACCGTTCTCGCCCAGGCTATTTATCGCGAAGGCGTCAAGACCGTCGCAGCCGGAGCCAATCCCATGGCCCTGAAGCGCGGCATCGAGAAAGCCGTCACCGTCATCGCCGGCAAGCTCGACAAAGAAGGCAACCGTATCAATGGCGAACTGGATAAACTCAGCAAGCCCGTCACCGGCGAAATGATCGCGCAGGTTGGGACCATTTCGGCCAACAACGATGAGACCATCGGCAAGATCATTGCTGAGGCGATGAAGAAGGTTGGTAAGGACGGCGTCATCACCGTCGAAGAGTCGAAGACGCTGGAGACTCAGCTGGAAGTCGTCGAGGGCATGCAGTTCGACCGCGGATATCTCTCGCCCTACTTCGTGACTGATCCCGAGCGCATGGAAGTTGCCCTCGAGAACGCCTACATCCTGATCAACGAAAAGAAGATCAGCTCGATGAAGGACCTGCTCCCGCTGCTGGAGCAGATCGCAAAGAGCGGCAAGCCGCTGCTCATCATCGCAGAAGACGTGGAAGGCGAAGCGCTCGCCACCCTCGTCGTCAACAAGCTGCGTGGCACGCTGCAAGTCGCGGCCGTGAAGGCTCCTGGCTTCGGCGATCGCCGCAAGGCGATGCTGCAGGACATCGCGATCCTGACCGGCGGCAAGGCCATCACCGAAGATCTCGGCATTAAGCTCGAGAACGTCCAGATCTCTGACCTCGGCCAAGCCAAAAAGATCACCATCGATAAGGACAACACGACGGTGGTCGAAGGCAAGGGCAAGCACGCTGAGATCGAAGGCCGCGTGAAGGAAATTCGCAGCCAGGTCGAGAAGACCACCAGCGACTACGACCGGGAGAAGTTGCAGGAGCGGTTGGCGAAACTGGTCGGTGGCGTAGCCGTGATCAAAGTCGGCGCCGCAACCGAAACCGAAATGAAGGAAAAGAAAGCCCGCGTGGAAGACGCGATGCATGCGACCCGCGCAGCCGTGGAAGAGGGAATTGTCCCCGGCGGCGGCGTGGCTCTGGCACGTTGCGCTGCAGCGCTTGACAAGGTGAAGGCCGACGGCGATGAGCAGATCGGCATCAACATCGTGAAGCGCGCCATCACCGAGCCTCTGCGCCAGATCGTCGAGAACGCCGGCGAAGAAGGCGCAGTGATCCTGGGCAAGGTGCTCGAATCCAAGGAATCGAACTACGGATTCAATGCCTTCTCGAACGAGTACGAGGACCTGGTCAAGGCCGGCGTGCTCGATCCCACGAAGGTCGTGCGCACCGCGCTGCAGAATGCCGGCTCCATCGCCAGCCTGATGCTCACCACCGAAGCCCTGGTCGCGGAGATTCCGGAAAAGAAGGAAGCTCCCGCGCCCGGCGGACACGGCGGCGGCATGGGCGACATGTACTAAGAAGCTGTCAGCTCTGAGCTGTCAGCCATCAGCAAGAACTGGTGCCCCACTTCTGGCAGATTTTGCCGGAAGTGGGGCTTTTCGCTTGTGTAGGAACGGACGCTTTCGTCCGTCCCGCCGAGCAAAGCGAGCCGTACCACAGCCCAACGACAACTCACAACTTGCGATCAATTTGAATTCCGGAGGGATACGGGTTACTCGTGCCGCAAATCACGCGCGAAGGAAGCGCGCTTCAGCGCCTGAACTCCCTCCGAAGATGTGCCAATCTATTTATGAGAATGAGAACCCGGGGCGTCGTTCTCGGGCGGGGCTTGCGACTCTCTGCGTTCCAGCTCAGCCTGCCGAAGTTTAGTGGCTTCCGCGGGTTCGGTCCCCGCGGCTACGGAGGTTTTCTCGAAGAAATACCGCCAGCCCTCATGGTGGTCGGCGGAACTTTGCGATTCCTGGAACGCTTTCAGCGTGGATTCCGCCTTCTGCTTCCCGCGAACGACCGCGATCACTCCGGCCGAACGGTAGGTTCGGACGTTGTGCAGGATGATGGCGTACGTAGCGTTGTTGTCGTCGCTTGTCAGAAGGATTCCATTTGCGATGGAGTCAACAGACTATCACTACCGAACTGCGCGCAAAAGAGAAGAGGCGATCTCCGAGGATATCGCCTCTCCGCAGAATTCGTCGGCTTAGACAGCCTGAACGTTTTCGGCCTGCAAGCCCTTGGGGCCTTTGGTGACGCTGAATTGCACCGTCTGGCCCTCTTGGAGGCTCTTGAATCCGCCCGCCTGGATGGCCGAGAAATGCACGAAAACGTCTTCGCCCGACTGCCGGCTGATAAAGCCGTAGCCCTTGGCGTCATTGAACCACTTTACTGTTCCTTGTTCCATGTGTTTTGTACTCTTGTTTCCTTTTTGATAGTTACGCTGGAGGGATTCGGAAGAACTTGCGCAGGTGACTGGCTGTTGAGGCGAGAGCTGCTCAAGACCGACTCGGTCTAACGCACACTGTGATCCTACTTGGAACGTGCGGAATTAGCAATCGAATTCGGTTTCCGCATGCGCGCAACTCAATCGAATACGAGACAAGCGCGCGTCCAGCTACAACTTTCTCTCTCGCGTTCCGCGATGCTTCCGCAGAACGTCTCCTAAACAGGATATACTGAAGACGCTTAACCTCGAAGATACGCCACGTACTTCGCGATTGAGAGATCGAGAGGCGTCTCTTTATTCCGGCGATTATTTTACTCCAGCTATCGCGCATTTTCTGGATCGCCGGCGCCGCTCGGGAGTGTACCTTGTGACGCCGTTCCGTTTCCGTCGCCGCCTGGAAGATCGTGATCGGCCAGCGGTTGCCTTCACTCAAACGAACAGGAGTTGATTATGTCCGCACGGAATGGTGATAAGTCCAGATTCCATCGCGAGCGCAAGCAGAAGATCGCACGCCGCAAGCGCAACCAAGGCCTGCTGCACACGGCCGGGACGCCGCAGAAAGCTGCGGCTTCCTCGCGCGTCAAGCCGCAGACGGTGGCGCAATGAACACTCCGGCCCTTGCAGCCTTGCCGCTTTCGGTCAACGTACCGGTCATCGACAAGAAGAAAAAAGTCCTTCTCGTGGATGCCTCCTCTCGCAAGCGCGACCTGCGCGCCGAAGTCATGCGCAAGCTTGGCATGGACGTCGATTGCGCCGCCGACATCGACGAAGCGCGCTCCTGGTGGCGAGCCAATTTGTATGATCTTGTCCTGATGAATCTGGAAAAGGGAACCGGCCGCCGCGACAAGTTCTGCCAGGACGTTCGCGCCGCGAATCCTCCGCAGCGGCTCGCATTTCTGGTCGGCGAGCCCGCCTACCTCTCGGATTCACCCACTGAAGATGAACCGCTGCCCCTGCAGAGTTCGGACGACCAGTCGATGGCTGCCGATATCAGGGCCGCACTTTCGGTCGGGCTGAAAGATCTCAGCCAGCGCTGGGGCATCCTCGAAGCATCTCGCAGAATTTCCGCCGTTCGTGCCGCCTGCACTGCGCGCTCCCGAGCGATGCAGGACAGGCCCGCGCCACCACGCGACTTCGAAGGACGTCCGTCGAAGAACGCAGCACCAACCTTGGACGATTTACTCAGAGAGGAAATGCAATGAAGAATCTGTATGTCGGCAATCTGCCCCACAGCACGACCGAAGCCGAACTGCGCAATGTGTTCGAGCCACACGGCGCGGTAGAAAAAGTCACCCTGGTCACCGACCGGGAGACAGGCCGCTCTCGGGGTTTCGGATTCGTGGAGATGACCGATGCCACGGCGGCGGACAAGGCCGTTGCCGCGCTCAACGGAACCGAACTCGGTGGACGGACGTTGACCATCAACGAAGCCAAGCCGAAGACCGATCGTCCAAAGGGCGGCGGCGGCCAACGATTTGGCGGAGGCGGTGGCGGCGGAGGTCGTGGACGCGATCGCGGCCAAGCGCGCGAACGCCGCGAGCCGCGCTGGTAATTCCGCCGTATGGAGGAGGTCCACGAAACTACGGGGGCCCCCCGGCGAGCAAGATCGCCGGCGTGATATCGCCGGCTAACATGAAGACCTAAACAATGAGGGGATGAGTATGCCACGAGGCCGATCGACATTTACCAAGCGTCAGAAAGAGCAAACCCGGCAGCAGAGGCAAAGAGACAAGGCCGAGCGCCGGACCCAGCGAAAACAGGACAAACCCGAACCCGGCAGCCAGCACGAGCAGGACGAACTCCGTGCCGCCGCCGAAGCGCAGGCCGCGCTGTTCCACGTGGGCCACGATGAGTCGTCATCCCAAGACTCGACTCCGTCCGCCGACGAGCCGGTCAAATAAACCGCCTCTTCCGAATTGAATCCAAAAACTTGAACGCTACCCACGGGGACGATCGTCTCGGACCGACGGCTCTTCTTGCTTGTGTGGCGACAGCCGCTTCGGCGGTCCAAGTCTGGGCGAAGCCCGGCGCCACAAGCACAATACTCGTGTGGGGACGGACGCTTTCGTCCGTCCCGCCGAGCAGAGCGAGGCGAGTAACGCCCAATATCTTTGACATCGCAGATCCTCTAATCTTGACTGCATGAAGAACTCCCGCTGTGTAGGCCTGGTCGGCGGACTGGGTGTCGGCGCAACCGTTCTCTACTACGAGCATCTGGCCCGCGGATGCGAGAAGCGCGGCTTCGCGCTTGACATCGTGATCACCCACGCCCAGACACCGCGCGTGTTCGCGTACGTCGAGGCCAGGGATCGCACCGGACTGGCCGAGTATCTGAGCGGATACATCCGGCGCATGCAAGCCGCCGGAGCCGAGATGGCTGTGATCCCTGCGATCACTCCTTTGTTCTGCGCGAAGGAACTAGCCGCGAGTTCCGCCCTGCCGATCGTGTCGCTGCTCGATCCTCTGAACAGGGAACTCGCGGCGCGCAAGGCCAGAAGCGTAGCCATCTTTGGCACGCGCTTCGTGATCGAGTCCGATTTGTTTGGCGCGCTAAGCGGAGTTGAAGTCGTCCGGCCGATGCCTGAGGAAGTGGACGTGATTCACAAGACTTACGTCGAACTTGCCGCAACGGGCGAACCGTCGGCCGAGAAGCATGAGAAGCTCACGTCTCTCGCGCATCGCCTGGTGACTCGCGATGCGGTGGACTCGATTATCCTCGCGGGA
>Ga0210399_10004350_pt1 | contig 11008 bp, 11 predicted proteins | sample IncBWC14MmetaG_FD_150865 | JGI IMG/M metagenome (GOLD analysis project Ga0210399, IMG submission 150865) | Forest soil microbial communities from Barre Woods Harvard Forest LTER site, Petersham, Massachusetts, United States - Inc-BW-C-14-M | ecosystem: Environmental > Terrestrial > Soil >...
GAGCGACTCCGGCTCCTGCCGCCGCCCCATCGACGACCCCGCAGCCGGCACCTCCGGCTCCGGTGCCACCCGCCGGCGCCGCGAGCAAGCCGGCGGCCCCGGCTCCTGCCGCCGCTCCTGCTCCTTCGACGACTCCGACGCCAGCGGCTCCGGCTCCGGCTCCACCCCCCGCCGCGAGCAAGCCGGCGGCCCCGGCTCCTGCCGCCGCTCCTGCTCCTTCGACGACTCCGGCGCCAGCGGCTCCGGCTCCACCCGCCGCCGCCGCGAGCGTGCCGGCGACCCCGGCTCCTGCCGCCGCTCCTGCTCCTTCGACGACTCCGACGCCAGCGCCTCCGGCTCCACCCGCCGCCGCCGCGAGCATGCCGGCGGCCGCGGCTCCGGCCGCCGCTCCCGCTCCTTCGACGACGCCGACGTCGGCGCCTCTGGCTCCGTCGCCCGCCGCCGAAGCGAGCAAGCCGGCGCCACCCGCTCCAACGGCCACTCCCGCTTCCTCGACGACTCCGACGCCGGCCCCTCCGGCTCCGCCGCCCCCCGCCCCCGAAGCGAACAAGCTGGCCCCCGCGGTGGCGGCGTCCCTCCCAGGCCCGACGACCCCGGCCACGGCCCCGCCCGCAGCCGAGCCCACGAGTAAATGAAGGTAGGAATCGACCTCGGCACCACGTACTCGCTCGTTGCGGAGATGGATGTCGAGGGGAGGCCCAACCTCATCCCCGACCAGGCGGATCCCGAGGTGTTCCACACCCCTTCCGTGGTCCACGTTGCGCAGAGCAGCGCGTTCGTAGGGAGCCTTGCCGAGGCCCTCCTGGAGAACGACCCCACCATACAGGTGGTTCGCTTCTTCAAGCGGCACCTCGGCATCCCGGAACCCCTCTTCTACGACGAGAAGGGCTCGGGCTGGCTGCCGGAGGCGTTCTCCGCCCTCGTCCTGAAGAAGCTGGTCTTCGATGCCGAGAATGCGTCCTCGGGACGGGTGGAGCGCGCGGTCATCACTGTGCCCGCGCACTTCAACGACCCCCAGCGCAAGGCCCTCCTGAACGCGGCCGCCCTGGCCAAGGTCACGGTGCTGGGCCTTGTCGAGGAGCCGGTGGCGGCGGCGCTGCACTACGGGGTGGAGACCTCCACCCGGGACAAGATCCTCCTCGTCTACGATTTTGGCGGCGGAACCTTCGATGCCACCGCCCTCAGCATGGATGCGAGCGGGGTCTACGTCCTGGCCAAGACTGGCCTCACCGAGCTGGGAGGCAAGGAGATCGATGAGAAGGTTGGGGAGATGGTCCTCAACCAGTTCCAGAAGGCGCTTGGCAAGCCCATCGCAACCGGGGCCCGCACGCTGCTTGACCTGCGACGAGTTTCCGAGGAGATCAAGATCGAGCTCTGCATGCCCGGCAAGAAGGCGGTGCGCAAGCTCGTTCTCCTCGGGGGACAGGCGGTCGAGGTGGAAATCCGCCTGGGCGAGTTTGAGGCCGCCATCAAGGAGATCGTCGACCAGACCGAGGCCGAGACGGTGCGATGCGTTCGGGAGGCAGGGCTTCAGCCGGGGGACGTGAACCACCTGTTGTTGGTGGGTGGCTCCTCGCTCGTGCCCATGGCGGAGGCCCGGCTGCGGCAGATGTTCTCCAAGCCCGGCCAGAATGTGCTCTATCACGAGCCGAGCAAGGCGGTGGCCTACGGAGCCGCCATCCATGCCAGCCAGCTCAGCGGCGAGGCGGAGATGTTCCACATACCCCCCGAGCTGAAGGGGGTGAGCGGGTATCATGTGGGTGTGCGCACCGTGGACCCCGCCAGCGGGCGGGTGGCCGTGGACCCCCTGATCAAGAAGAACATGACCCTGCCCATCAAGGTGCGGAAGACCTACTACACCAGCCGGCCCAAGCAGGAACGCATCGTTCTCGACTTCGTGCAGTACCGCGATGCGGGGGAGAAGCTGGTGAGCCTCGGCCACTTGGTTGTGGGTCCCCTGGGCGCGCCCCGCCAGAACTACCCCGTCGAGCTGACGACCGAGTACCGGGTGGACGGCACCATCGCCGCGGAAGCGTATGATGCGCAGACCGGGATGGAGCTGGCAGCGGTTTTCGGGGGCGACGAGGAAGGGGGGACGGCCAACCTCGCTTTGCAGAAGTCCCTCGTGGATGCCACCGTCATCAACAACATCATCACATGAGCAAAGAGCATAAGCCGCACGAAGCCGAGTCGGACCCCGCCGCCCCCGCCAAGAAACCCTCCTCGTTCCAGTGGTCCACCATCATCGCGGCCGTGATCGCGCTCCCCTTGGCGGTGGTGGCCTTCAACTCCGGACGGGAATGGCGTGCGTTGTCGTCGAAGGCCACCGCGCTGGAAAACGAAATCGCGACCCTGCAAAGCCGCAACGCGGTGCTCGAGAAGGCCTATGACATCCTCCAGAACCACAAGTTCCAGATCTGCAACAAGAGCGCCGATACCTTGACCATTCCCTGGATCACGGCCGTCTTTCACGACGGCAAGCAGCTCGCGATCTTCGACAGCTCGCGCTGCCCGGCTTGGCGCCCCCAGATCCTGAACAAGGGGGAGTCCCACATTTTCACGTTCAGCTCCGAGGAGGAGGGCTGTAACTGGACGGGGGGGGTGATGTTCTACTCCCTCAACTACATCCGGGAGTCCGAGGAAGCCACCAAGATCTACAACATGGTAGGGCCCTGGAAGGGATTCGACCGCGACTGCTTCACGGTGGAGTGACAGCATGGCCAACTTGCGCCTCATTGGGGAGACGGGAACGGAGCTGGAGTTCACCCTCGACCGCACGCTGGTGGGGCGCGAGGCCACCTGCGACGTGGTCGTGGAGGACAAGTCGGTCTCCCGCAAGCACGCCGTAATCGAGCATCGTGGCGAGGGCTGGACGGTCGTGGACCAGGGCAGCGCCAACGGAACCTTCGTGAACGGCCAGAAAGTGGCGGAGGCCGAGCTGCATGACGGTCACGAACTGCGCTTGGGCATGGTCAACTTCCGCGTAGAGATCGAGGCCGGGCTGATGGGCACCGTGCTCATGACCACTCCCGAGACGAGCGGCACCGTGCTCATGACCACGCCCGAGATCAGCCCTCCCCCCCGGGCGCCCGCCCCTGCCCCCGTCCGCGCTGCCGCCCCCCCCCTGCCGGGGCCGGTCCGGTCGGGCCCGGCTTCCTCGGCCGCACCCCCGGCCCCCGCGCGGAATGCGGAGGACGAGGCGGCCGATGTCCTTGGCGTGCACGCGGGGGCCTCACCGTACGAGATCAAGGAGCGGTACGAGGAGCTTTCCCGTGACTTGCAGCTCAAGCTCGCCAACGCCAAGACCCCGGTCCTGAAGAGCACCTACGAGAAGAACCTGGCCTCTCTCAGCAAGGCCTTTCACGTTCTTTCGCCCGAAGCTTCCCCCCTGGACCATTTGGCCGACTTGCCCTCGGCCCAGCCGGTGGTGGATCCGGACCTCCTGGAGTCAGAGGAGAGGCGGGCGGAGGTGGAGGTGCCGCCCCTACCGGAAGCCGCCCACGCCAAGGGTGCCAGCGTGTTGCCCCCCGCAACCAGCGTGTTCGTGTTCGCGGCTACGGGTTTCATCGCCCTCTTCGCGTTTTTCTCCCTGAGCGCGGGCAAGAACCGGACCGCCATCAAGAAGATGGAGGAGGGCTCCGAGCTGCAGAACTTGCGGCAGGCCGCGGCCAAGTACGAGATGGCTGGACTCCTTCAGAAAAACGGCGCCCTCCGGAACGGCAAGCTCAAGCTCTGCAATAAGTCTGGAAGCTCGCTGGCCATCAACTGGCTGGGCGCCATGTATGTGGCCAAGGATGACCTGCCCGGCATCGCCGACCGCAAGCTCGCGGAGGAGGCCAGCGGCTACAAGCTAACCACTTACAACAGCCAGTTCTGTGGCCGCGACTTCAAGCTGGTCCTGGAGCCGGGGGCCGAGCGCGTGGTCGAGCTCAGCTCGCAGGAGCCCCGTTGCGCGTTTGACGGCTCCGCCCTCGTCTATGCCTTTTCCCTGCGGCGGCCGGCGGCAGCCGCGCCCGAGGCCCCCAGTGAGGAGAAGGCACCGCGAAAGGCCAAGAAGGGTGGAGGGGCTTCCGAGCAGGCCGAGAAGAAGCCGGGCGACCCCGGCACCCAGACCTGGCTCTCAGGGCTCACCTACGGCCGTCAGGAGTGCGTCAACATCGGGGTGGGTTGGTAAGGCGCGAAGCACAGGAGGTCTGTACACGATGTCCTCTCCATCTCTCTCATTCATCAGGCGTTGTCCGCAGTGGTTCACCGCTCTCGCGGTGGTTTTCGCCCTTCTCGCGCCCATCTTCCCTGCCGCAGGCCAGGAGCCGCCGCCCCCCGAAGTCAAGATCCCTCCGAAGACCGGCGGTGCCAAGGGTAAAGGCGGCAGCTCGGGTGGCAGAACGGACGCGGGCTCGGGGGGAGGGGCGGGCGGGGTTTCAACGCAAGCGTCCATCTTGCTCCTCGTGACCGACCTCGCCTGCGTGGTCGCGGTGGACAGCGAGAGGGTCGCGACCCTCCGGGCGGGCGAGGACAGGAAAGTCTCCGTGACGCCAGGCCAGCACCTGCTGACCGCGACCAGCGACAACGGCCGGCTGCAATGGAAGAAGGTCGTGGACGCCAAGGCCGGCCAGACGGTCGTAGAGATCAACCTGGCGGGAGGGGCAACCATCTTCTCGACCGAGGATTTCGACCGGAAGATGGCGCAGGTGTGGATCGGCATCGACGATTTGAACGTGGCGGCCGCCTATGCGGAAGTGGCTCTGAACAAGGCCTTTGGCTTCCAGAACCAGTACCTCAGCACCGCCCTCCACACCTCGCACGAGTATCTGAAGCAGCAGATCGAGGATCTCAAGAAGATCGTGCCCAGCGATACCACCCGCAAGCGGATGTCAGAGGACGTGCTGAAGATTTCGGCGTCCGCCGACAAGTACATCGACCTCATGACCAAGGCCATCACCGAGGCCCAGAAGGCCAACTCCTGGATGGGAGCGCCCGCCGACATGTACTCCCAGGCCCGGGCTCTGAAGGCCACGATCGTGTTCCCGCAGGATGCCCTGACCACCCTCAAGACCTCGAAGGCTTTCGCCGAGCCCGTGCCCGCCGACCGGCGGAAGGAGCTGGGTCTGGGCGGCGATCCTCGTGACTTCAACTTCGGGGTCAAGTACTACCACAGCGAGCCGAACATGCTGGCCGTGGTGGTGAAGGGGGGGATGGCCTCCGACATGGGATTCAAGGATGGCGATCGGATCGTCTCCGTGAACGGCCAGAATGTGGCCTCGGTCTGGGACCTGAAGCTGGCCATCCGGGCCAACGCGGGCAAGAGACTCCGCGTCGTCTTCGAGCGTGAGGGCAAGCAGCAGGACCACGAGGTGAAGGCCCCCTCCTCGCTGCCTTAGGCGGACTCCCCGAATACGGGCAGGCGGTCACGGATCTTGTCCAATCGGGGGGCGGCGGCGTCTTTGGCGGACAAGACGGGCTCCCTGATCGGCCAGGCGATGCCGATCTCGGGGTCGTTCCAGGCCAGACCAAACTCATCCTCACGGTCGTAGAAGTCTGTGCACTTGTACTCCACGTGCACGCGTTCGGAGAGAACGCAGAAACCGTGGGCGAAGCCGGGCGGGATGTAGAACTGCCGCAGGTTCTCGCCCGAGAGCGTGACCCCCACCCATCTGGAAAACGTGGGGGAACCGCGACGGATGTCCACCGCCACGTCGAACATCTCCCCCTCCACGGCCCGGACTAACTTGCCCTGCGGGCGCCGCTGCTGAGCGTGCAAGCCGCGCAGCGTCCCCCGGAGCGAGAACGAATGGTTGTCCTGGACGAAGGGCCCCCGGATGCCCCCCTCCGCGTACTTGCGTTCGTGGTATGTCTCCAGGAAATAGCCGCGGGGGTCGCGGTGGACGTCGGGCTCGATGATCACCACCCCCGGAATCTCGGTCGGGATGAACTTCACCGCTAGCCTCGTCCCAGCCGTTCCCGCTGGTACTTCCCCGACTGCACGGACGCGCACCAATCAGCGTGGGCGAGATACCAGCGGACGGTCTGGCCCAGGCCGAGATCGAAGTCGTGCCGCGGCCGCCATCCCAGCTCCTGCCGAATCCGGGTGGCGTCGATGGCGTAGCGGCGGTCGTGGCCGGGCCGGTCGGGCACGAAGGTCTTCAGGGCCGAGTAGCTCCGTATGCCCCGCGCGGAGAGGGCCGGGTTGCCGCCCGCGGGGCGCTGCTCTTCCAGAAGCGCGCAGAGGGTGTCCACCACCGCCAGGTTGCTCTTCTCATTTCCTCCCCCCACGTTGTATTTTCCACCCGGGCGCCCCCGCTGCAGCACGAGCAGCACCGCCTCGCAGTGGTCCTCCACGAAGAGCCAGTCCCGCACATTGCCCCCGTCACCGTAGATAGGAAGGGGCCGACCCTCAACCGCATTCAGGATCATGAGGGGGATCAGCTTTTCGGGGAATTGGTAGGGGCCATAGTTGTTCGAGCAGTTGGTGACGAGGACGGGGAGAGCGTAGGTTTCGTGGTAGGCGCGGACCAAGTGGTCCGCGGCCGCTTTGGAGGCGGCGTAGGGGGAGTTGGGGGCGTAGGGAGTCGTTTCGGAGAAGGCCCCGGTGGGGCCTACGCTGCCGTAGACCTCGTCCGTGGAGATATGGAGGAAGCGGAAGGCCACCCCGCTCGCGCCCCCCTCCGCCACGTAGTGACGGGCCGCCTCCAGCAACTCGAAGGTACCCCCTATGTTGGTGTGGATGAAGGCGGCCGCGTCGTCGATGGATCGGTCCACGTGGGTCTCGGCCGCGAAGTTCACGAGCGCGCGGGGGCGCTCGGCGCGGAAGACGGCCCGCACCGCCGCCCGGTCTGCGATGTCGGCCTGCACGAAGGCGAACCGGGGGTGGCCAGAGACTTCGGCCAGGCTCTCGAGGTTGCCCGCGTAAGTGAGCTTGTCCAGGACCACTACCCGGTCCTCGGTCTGGGCGAGGGCGTGACGCACGAAGTTCACCCCGATGAAGCCCGCGCCCCCGGTGACGATCAGAGTTCCCATTCCGCTTCCGTGGCCCCGGTGTCAGCCCGCGGGGATCCCCCGACCCGGGCCCGCGGCCGTCGCCTCCGCAAAGCCCGGAAACCGGCTGCGGTAGTCCTCGTGGCTGCGACGGATCGCCTCTTGGGCTTCGTCGCGGCCATAGACGTGCGTGATCTCGCAAGCCGGGATCGCGGGGTCGGGGGCCTGCTTGTAGGTCAGGAAGTAGTGGCGCAGCCGGTCGAGGAGAAGAGGGGGGCACTCTTCGACGTCGCCGAAAGCCCCGTAGACCGCATCCCCGGCGAGCACGGCGATGATCTTGTCGTCGGCTTCATTGCCGTCCAGCATGCGCAGGCCCCCGATGGGAGTGGCCCGGACGAGCACGTTTCCGTGGGAAATCGGCTTCTCGGTTAGGACGCAGATGTCCATGGGGTCCTCGTCCCCCACGATCCCCCGGCGGCCGGTGCGCTCCATGCAGAGCGCGGCCACTCGGTCTCCACAGAGGGTCTGGGGGATGAGGCCGTAGAGGCTGGGGCAGACGTTGGAGTACATCTGCGGCCGGTCCACCTTGAGCAGGCCGGTGGCCTTGTCCAGCTCGTACTTGACGGCGTCGGTGGGAACGATCTCCACGTACACGGTCACCGACCGCGGCCAGTCGCTGCCAATCGGCACCCCGTGCCAGGGATGGGACGTGAAGTGGAGCCCCGTCAACGTCCCGCGTAGAGGACCAGCGACGACCTCGCCCAGCCCTCGATCACTCCCCAGAACAAGAGCGGGAGCAGATTAGCCGCGACCAGGGCGCCCACCCAAGCGGTGTCCAGGGGGGCCAAGTGCAGCGCGGGCTTCTCCTCGTTGCCCGGGTCGATGGCCATGGTCTTGAGCACACGAAAGTAGTAGTAGGCGGCGATGGTCGCGTTCACCGCCGCCGCCACCGCGTACCACCAGTAGGCCGGCCCCTTCTCGATGATGGCCGCGAAGACATAGAGCTTGCCCATGAAGCCCACGAAGGGTGGGATGCCCACGAGCGACAACAGGAAGGCCGCCATGGCCAGGGTGAGGAAGGGAGCCCGACGGTACATCCCGGCGTAGTCGCGAAGGTCGAAGGTGCCCTCCTGTCCGTGGATCAGGGTGACCACCAGGAAGGCCCCGAGGTTCATGAAGATATAGGCGAGGAGATAGATCATTAAGCCGCGCGCCCCGTTCTCCGAGAGGGCCACCACCCCCATCATGATGTAGCCGGCGTGGGCGATGGAAGAGTAAGCGAGCAGCCGTTTCATGTTGGTCTGGGTGAGGGCGGCCACGTTGCCCACCGTCATGGTCAGCACAGACACCAGCATGAGGACCTGCGGCCAGTCGATGGTCCCCGTGAGATCCCAGCGGCCCGTCCCCGGCACGGCAAGGCCCCCGAAGAAGAAGCGCGTCATGATGGCGAAGCCCGCCGCCTTGGGGCCGACGGACAGGAGGGCGGTGACGGGGGTGGGAGCGCCCTGGTAGACGTCGGGGCACCAGAAGTGGAAGGGCACCGCCGCCACCTTGAACCCGAAGCCGGTGAGGACAAAGAGGGCGATGAGGTGGACGGCTTTGTGGTTGGCCTGGGTGAGGCCACCGGCCAGGAACTCCTGGATGCGGGGAAGGCTGGTGGCCCCCGTCAACCCGTAGAGGAGGGACAACCCGTAGAGCATCCCCCCTGTGGAGACTGCCCCGAACAGGATGTACTTTAGGGAGGCCTCGTTCGACATGCGGTCTCCCTTCATGTACGCCACCATCACGTAGGAGGTGATGGACACCATCTCCAGGGAGAGGTAGAGCATGACAAGGTCGTTGGCCGCGGCCATGAGCATGTTGGAGAGGGTGACGGCCAGGAGCAAGGAGTAGAACTCGCCTTGGCCGAGGCCGGCTAGCTCGCGGGAGTTGCGGAAGGTGAAGCCGAGCACCACCAGCAGGGAAGCGCCGATCAGGATGATCTTGAAGAAAACAGCCATGGGGTCCACCACCAGCATGCCGCTGAAGATGGGCCCGGAATGGCCCCGCGCGTAGAGCGGAAAGCAGAGGGCCAGGGCCGCAATCAAGGAGGCTACGGTCAGGAGGTGGTTCGCCCGGTTGCGCCCGCGCACCCCGCTCGCGTCCACCAGCACCACCAGGAGGAGAGCGCCGGTGAGGACGGTCTCCGGTCCGAAGCGGGCGAGGCTCCTGAGGACCTCATCCATGCTGGCCTACCCCCCTAGGCTTTGCCGACGAGCCAAGGGAAGGCCCCGGAGCCCTCGAGCTCTCAGAGGCGGCAGCCCTCGACCCGACTCGGTGTAGGCCGTGCTCTTGGCGGCTTCGCTTCACTGTGTTAGCCCCGCAGGATATCGGCTTCGTCCAGGTTCGGGCTGTGGCGCAGCCGATAGAGGGTGAGCACGATGGCCAGGGCCACTGCCACCTCTGCCGCCGCGATCACGATCACGAAGACCGCGAAGAGCTGGCCATTGAGGTTGCCGGCCGCGTAGCGGGAGAAAGCCACCAGGTTGACGTTGGCCGAGTTCAGGATCAGCTCCACCCCCATGAGCACGTTCACCGCGTTCCGGCGGGTGAGGACGCCGAGCACGCCCAGGGAGAAAAGAGCGGCGGAAACGACCAGGTAGTGTTGGAGGGTGATCATCGGGTCCTCGGGGACACTCAGGCCTCTCTCTTGCGCCGGACGATCATGGCCGCCCCGATGAGGGCGACCAACAGGAGCACGGAGGCCGCCTCGAAGGGGAGCAGGAAAGAGCCCATAAACATCTCCCCGATAGCCCTGGTGGTGAAGGCGGGGAGGCGGGGGGGCCCGGCCGCCCATTGCGTCCCCACCGCGGTAACGGTCAGGACGATGAAGAGGCCCACGGCCACGATCAACCCCGGCACGAACTGGGTGACCTCGCTCTTGAGGTCGAGGTCGTAGAGCTTGTGGGTGAGCATCACCCCGAAGAGCAGCAGAACCAGGATCCCGCCCACGTAGATCAAAAGCTGGGTGGCGGCCAAGAAGTCCGCTCCCAGCATCACGTAGAGGCCGGCCACCCCGAAGAACGTGAAGAGGAGAGCGAAGGCGCTATAGATGAGGCTGCGGGCTAAGACCACCACCCCCGCCGACCCCACCGTGATCAGCGCAAAAAGCCAGAAGACGGCGGCTTCGGCCGTCATCCCCTCACCCCCTTCGCTCCTTCGGGCCGGCGAGCGCGGCGGTGCTGCTCGCCGGCGAGGAGGTCCCCAAAATGGTCGCCATCTTAGGCTCCGGCCGGGCTCGCCGGCGGAGGGGTGGGCGGCGCCCCCGGGGCGGGCGCGGCGGGGGGGGCGGGCGGCGCCGGCTTGGGGGGCGCGGCGGCGGCCTTGGGGTTCACGGTCAAGAACTTGGCGTCGTTCTTTGCGAAGTGATAAAGGTGATGGGTTAGGTCGGTGGTGGCGAACTCATATTCCGGCGTCATGTAGATGCAATCGGTCGGGCAAGGGTACGTGCACAGGTTGCAGTAGCAGCAAAGGGACATGTCGATGTCGAACACGTGCACGTCGAGCTTGATGGGCTGGCCGTTCGCCGCGAAAATGGCGGGCTCGGTCGTGGGCCGCTTCTCCGCTTTCAGGTAGATGCAGCTCACGGGGCAGGCGCGCACGCATTGCCCGCAGCCGATGCAGTCCTCGTACTTCATGAACAGGCGCATCCGCGTGCGGGGCGGAAGCTGCCATTTCACGTCCGGGTACTGCAGGGTCACGCTCCGCGTGAAGAGGTGACGCCAGGTGACCTTCATGCCGATGAGGACTGTCCAGAAGCCCTCCCAGAGGTCCGTGCACCAACGCTTCATGCCAGCAGCTCCTCCGTACGTCGCCGGCTCCAGCTGATCGCGCGGATCATACCGACGCCCAGGAATCCGATGAGGACTAGCGTGATGGGCCAGCCGAACCAGCGGTCCCAGACGAAGCCGTTGGGAAACCGCAAAACCAGCCCCCCCACCACGACCACCAGCACGAACGAGATGGGGAGCAGCACCTTCCAGGCCACGTGCAT
>Ga0210399_10004351_pt1 | contig 11007 bp, 5 predicted proteins | sample IncBWC14MmetaG_FD_150865 | JGI IMG/M metagenome (GOLD analysis project Ga0210399, IMG submission 150865) | Forest soil microbial communities from Barre Woods Harvard Forest LTER site, Petersham, Massachusetts, United States - Inc-BW-C-14-M | ecosystem: Environmental > Terrestrial > Soil >...
TGCAGGCGCGTGGCTGAAGAGGTGATCACCCGTTCGGCCGAGGAGACGGTGGCCTGGGGGCGCGTATTCGCGGAAACGCTGAAGGCACCTGTGCTGGTGCTGCTCTCCGGGGAACTGGGCAGCGGGAAGACCACGCTGACGAAGGGCATTGTGGCCGGGCTGAACGCGGCGAAAGAGGATGAAGTGACCAGCCCGACGTTCACGCTGCTGCATGAGTATGGAACGGGCGGGAAAGTGTTCCACGGCGATTTGTATCGCGTGGAGAGCTTTCACGACTTTGAAACGCTGGGACTGGAGGACATTTTTGCCAAGCCCGCGATCGTGATCCTGGAGTGGTCGGAGAAATTTCCGCTTAAAACCGAATGGCCGCAAGTCCGCTTGAAGCTCGAACATCTGGGCGGCGATGCCCGGCGAATTAGCAGGTTCTAAGTGACCAAAAGAGCAATGCTGCGCTAACTATCTGGCCACGACTGTACTTTCGGTTCCTTGCGAGGCGCAAAACCCGCTGCTAGGTTGAGAGATGGCGGGGTGCGGCTGCTCGCATGGCAAACGAACCGGCGAATCAACTGATGATGGAAGGAGCGCGTGACGCGCTGAAGAGCTACAACCTCACGCTGCCGATGGGATCTTTGTCCATTGGCGTGGACAATATCCACCACGACGTTTTCCTTAGCCCGAAATTTGTGCAGGTGGCGCGCGATTACCTGTTTGACCTGATCCGGCAAAATACCAGCGGCACCTATCTTTCCGGGATCGAATTCCGCAATGCCAAGCCGGTCGATTCCACAAGCTTTCGCAAACTGCTGACGGAGCTTCTGCAGAGTTCGCTGGGCAAGGCGAAGCAACAGAAAAATATTGAGATTGATCTGTTGTTCCGGCTGGCGTTACTGAAATTTCTGACTGCGGAACTGGTGAATCAGTTCGGCAACGTGATTCTGGACGTGAAGGAATATATCCGGAAGCGCGGGGAATATTTCGAGCGCAGCCAGCAGGCGCACGTTATTAAGGCGCGGCTTTCGGAGATGCAGTCGGCGCGGCGAGACGTGCTGCGCATCATCGGCCAACTGGTGGCGCAAATTTTCACCGACATTGAAGAGAACGTGATCGTGAAGGGGCGGCGCGCCCTGTTTGGGGAAGAGTTGCCGTACTACGAGATGCTGAAGAACCGCCTGGTGTTTCTGGACGGCGGCAAAGACGATTTTTATTTCCTCGAGCACTACGTTCTGTTGGGGAATTATTCGCGGGATCCCGACCGGCTGGAAGCGATGGATGCGCTGTTTCAGGATTTCCTGAGGGAAGCGGGAATCCGAGTTGCGCCGGATAGCGCGCCAGCCAAGGGAGCGGAGGAGTATCGGACGCTGTTTGCCGAGGCGGAGCGGATGCGGGGCGAAATCGCGTCTCTAGAAGAACAGCGCGAAAGTTTTCGGAAGCGCCTGGAGAAGGGCGACGGACTGCTGAATAAATTCCTGAGTTCCACGGCGGATCCGGCGGAAGTGAAGGCTTCGCTGACGGACGTGGAGAAACGCTTGCGGCATTTCCAGAAGGCACTCGAGGACATGGGCCCGCGGCTCGACCGCGCCAAGAAGCAGGCGGAGTTCGTGCAGAAGGATTATGAGGGGAGACTCGGCGATTACCTGAACGAGCCGGAAAACGCGCGGAAACTGTTTGACGTGGCGAGCGCGACGGACAGCGAAAGGCCCGCCCGCTCGAAGCACCTGGCGCAACTTGTGAGCCGCCTGGAACAGCACGAAATGATGCCGCATGTTTTGGCGAGCTACGAAATCCGGCCGATCGCGGGCGATTATTGCCCGCCAGTCCACTTGCAGCAGTTGCGCAAGGCGCTGGTGTCCAAGGAGGAAGCCAAGCGGGTGGAAGAGATTTTGAAGCAGGTGCCGGCGAAGCGCCTGGCGATGAAGCCGCTGGAAGAGTTATCGAAGCGCATCCGCAGGTATTCGCGCGAGGAAACCCATGCAGCGGTGTTGCGTTTTGCGGTCGATTTTTTGAGGCTGCGGCGGGACCTGCGCGATGCGGAGCACCTTGCGGCGTGCATGGAGCGGATCAACCTGGTGACCGCGGAAAAGATTCGGGAACTTTCGCGACTGAACAACCGGCTGTATGAGTGCCTGCTGAAAGAGGAAGTGGACTCCGAGCACGACCAGGTGGTGTCGCACGTGATTATCAAAGCGGATGTGCGCGGGTCGACGAAGATGACGCAGGACCTGCTGGCGCGGGGATTGAGTCCCGCGTCGCACTTCAGCCTGAATTTGCACGAGCCGGTAAAGAGGCTGCTGGACCGTTATTCGGCGAAGAAAGTGTTCATCGAGGGCGACGCGATCGTGCTGGCGATCTTCGAGACGGAAGCGACGCAGGGGAATGCGCGGCCGGTGGCGAAGGCGTGCGTGCTTTCGAAACAGATTCTGACGGTTTGCAATTCCTACAATGATGGCGCGGCGTCGACGCAGTTGCCCGCGCTCGAAATCGGAATTGGCGTGGCATTTCAGGGGTCCGCGCCGACGTATTGGATCGATGGGGACGCGCGCATCATGATTTCCAAGGCGTTGAATCTTTCCGACCGGCTTTCGGGCTGCGCCAAGCTGGCGAAACGCATGCTGGCTGGGCAGAAGACCCACTTTTCGGTTTTCCAGTTTTTGACGGCGCTCCAGGGTGCATCGGCGGAAGAGTTGGACGAATTTCTGGTGCGCTTCAATATGAACGGGATCGAGTTAAATGACGAAGGATTCCAAAAGCTATCCGAGGAAATTTCACTCGAAAAGATAGTCACCAAGCTGGACATGCCTTGGGCCAAGCAAGATGTGACCCTGTATTATGGCGAAGTGCCGATGGGCGAGTCGGTGGAACTGCTGGTGGTGCGCGAGGGGTTGGCCAGGGAATTGTTGGCGGATGGGAAAATCGGAAAGACTTCGAATCATCATTACTACGAAGTATGCACCAGCCCGGTGATTTATGATCTGGCGGCGGCGCTGAAGCGGACGCAGGCGTTGGCACTCGAAACCACTCGCGCCTGAGCGTTATTTTGAGAACCGCGGCGTGCGCTTTGATGGGCACGTTTTCGCCAGGCGGCTTTCTCCCTCCGGTGAGTTTTTGGCGGTGATGATATTCTTCTAGCGGGGGCGAAAGGGGTCCGGTGACCTTCCCGGCCTTCAAAGCCGGCGATTCGGCCCTTCGCGGGTCGAATGGTGGATTCGACTTCCACACGCCTCCGCCAATCAAACGGAAACATCTGAGACGAAGAGCGGACCCACCCTTTGCTAAATACGCAAAGGGTCGGCCACCCGAGAAGGTTAATCTCATCCTTGTGGATGCGCCACCCGCGGTAATCTATCTCGCGCTCGGCTCTGCGGGCTGCGAACTTGGGGCCTCGAAGATCTCTGATAGGACGCGGCCCTTCATCTGAGGCGGTTCGGGAATCCCATAGAGGTTCAGGATCGTCGGCGCAATGTCGAAGACGCTGACGGTAAACCCCATCAGTCGCACGTCTCTCTTGATACTTGGGCCCATTGCAATGAAAATTCCGGGCACATCATCGCCATCCTCGAAGTCGTGTTTGGCAATGATGGGGGTATTGCCGCCGTGATCGTGAGCTGAGTGGTAAAGGCGCCGACTCTCTTCAAATTCCCGCAGCGGCTTGATTCCGTGGTCGGAAATAATGAACAGGTAAGTGTTTCTGTCAACGTACTGCAGGATCTTTCCGAGTACCTGGTCAAACGCACGGTACTGGTCGGGGAACGCATCCACACGAACGGTGTGCAGCGCAGAGTCATACCCTGCGTTGTAAGGCTGAATGGGATAAAGCCAGTGCCCGACGCGGTCCTCGCAGGATTGAACGAGCATTGTGAAGTCAGTCCGATGGTGGCTCAACAAATAGTCAAACAGCTTCGCTTGCTGAGCGCGCACTTGCGACACCTGCTGGAGCCAGTGGTCGATAGCGTACGCTTCCTTGCCTTTCAGTTCGTCTGCAGCCGGCAGGCGCGAACAATCAATCCAGAAGTCGCCCACATTCTTCTCCAACTCAGCAACCATGCTGGGCGGATACACCGCCTCTCCGCCTTTCACTTCAGAGAGCTTCGGCGAACATAGGATTCCATCCTCGCAGCCTTTGCCACGCGTGAGCATGCCACTGATCATGTAGCCGTTTAAGGGCATGACCGGGAAGGTCGCAGGAACGTTTGCCATGCCGACCGTCACGTCGTCCTTTGACAGAATCGACCACAGTGGTTCCCGCTTTAGCATATCGGTGCTGGCGGTCTTTCCTGCCACCACGAAACCGGTGATGCCATTCTCTTCCGGGGGAGTACTGGTAGCGATAGAGCTGTAAACCTTGGGACAGTTCGGGGCGGAGAGGGTCTTCATTTTCCCATAGACGCCACGCTGGATGACTTCAGCAAAGTTATGAAGCTCGCCTCTTAACAACAAGGGACGAATGATGTCCCACTCCATTCCGTTGACGCCAATGACGATCACATGGGGTCGCGGCTTGGTTTGGCTGGCCGCCGGGACGACTCCCATTAGGAGAGCAACCGCGCCGATTAGGAATTTCTTGTTGCAGAGCATAGCTATTCCTCTCGACATCAGGCCCGCTGGGTCTCGTCGGATTATTTGTACAACTCCGCCGAAATTGTATCTGATCCACCGCTCACAAGCACTCGACCATCTAGGAGCAAGACAGCAGCCGCAAGCGCCCGGCCTGTTTCCATACCTCCTGTTTGGGTAAAGGTTTCGCTCACAGCGTCGTAGAGCTCAGCGGTGAAGGCGCCGTTGGAGCCGAAGGAGCCGCCAGCCACCAGCACAGTTCCATTTGTCAACCGGATGGCAAAATGGGAATCGCGCGCAGTCATCATGGGTCCGGTGGTGGCGGTGAAGCTGTCAGCGACAACGTTGTAAACCTCCGCGTTCGGCAACGACGACGAACCCCCTCCAGTTAGAAGCACGTTGCCATTGCTTAGCAGCGTAGCCGTGTGTAACGTGCGTGGACTCACCATGCCGGGAGTCGTCGCGGTGAAGCTCTTTGCTACCGGATCGTACAGTTCTGCTGTGGCCAGTACAGCACCTGCGAGGTTGGTGCCGCCTGCGATAAGTACCTTCCCGTTCCCCAGAAGAGTCGCGGTATGCGAAGTGCGCTCCGTCGTCATGCCACCCGTAATAGCTGTAAAGGTCATGGTGCTTGGGTCGTACAGCTCGGCGGTAGCGAGCGCACCACTGACGGCCTGGCCGCCGGCGATAAGTACTTTTCCATCAGCCAGCAGAGTCGCCGTGTGGGAACTCCGACCAACGCTCATGCTGTTCGCCGTGGCAGCAAACGTCCCGGAAGTCGGATCGTAAAGCTCGGCGCTGGCATCGTGTCCGCCCGCTACCAGCACCTTGCCAGTAGTGAGCAGTGTGGCGGTATGGAAAACACGCTTCACCGACATACTCCCTGTCGTAGTGAATGTGCCTGGACCTGAATCGTAAACCTCCGCGGAGGCCAGTGGACAATCTTCGTAGTAGTAACCAGTGAAAAGGCAGGCGTCCCCGCCGGCGATAAGTACTTTTCCATTCGGCAGGAGAGTGGCCGTGTGTACCGTGCGAGCAGTACTCATATTCCCGGTGGCCCGGAATCCGGAAGCCACCATGGTTACGTTAGCAATCCCATCCTTGGTTGGGTCCTGGACACTAGTGGCAACCACGTGAAACGACCCGGTGGTGGTATTTGGAGCCGTGTATTGTCCTCCGCTGGTCGTAATGGCGCCACCCGCAGACCCCTCTTGCACGCTCCAGGTGACAGTTGCGTTTAAAGAAGTATTCACGGTTGCGCTGAAGGCACGAGCCCCCAGTGGTCCTAACACGTTGCTTGACGGAGAAACCAACACCATGAGCGTCGCCACGGTGACGGTTGCCGTTGCCTTTTGGGAACTATCCCCTTGGCTTGTGGCAATCACGTGAAACATTCCATCAGTCCCCGGAGCCGTGTAGACGCCCAAACTGGTGATGTTGCCGCCAGACGTGCCTTCTTGTATGGCCCAGGAGACGGCCGTATTTACCGCCCCTGTTACGTTCGCGACGAACTGGAATTGATTACCGACATCAATAGTCACCGCGGTTTGATTTAAGGAGATTCCAACTGCAGCGACCATCACGGTCGCCGTCGCCGACTTAGTCGTGTCGGCCTGGCTGGTCGCAATCACGTGAAAAGTGTCGCTCTTGTTCGGGGCGGTGTAAACTCCCATGTTGGAGATCGATCCTCCCGCTGCACCTTCCTGTACGGCCCAGTTCACAGCAGAGTTATTGGTGCCGGTGACAGTCGCGTTGAATGATTGGGTCCCGCCTTGGTTAAGATTTGCCGTCGAAGGAGAAATCGAAATTTCGATGGCGGGGTTCGTCGTACCCCCTCCGCCACATCCCGTGAGCACAAGGAGTAGAACAACTAGAACAAGAGTCCCAATCCTGGTGTCCATGGGTGTCCCCTTGTCTGCCCCTAGCGTGAGGCCACAAATCATGAAGCGCGAGTCCCAGTCTGCCCTAGTCCTGAATGAAAAATTTAGAACTTGGAGCCGACCTTATACGGAACGCCAATTTCAAAGGTAGGAACTTGGGATAACCGCCAAAATATGCTCTCGAGGAAAGTTGTTGTCAAGTTCCATGAATTATGGGTAGTGGTACAGTTTCAAACTGTACCACTACCGTTGGTTACGGGGTGTTGGTGCGGCACGGATGCGGGGAGGAGGGATTCGCCGAGGAGTGGACGCGGGGGGAGGGGAGAAGTCAAAACCCGCACCCTTAAAACCCCAAGGGTGCGGCACCCGGTTTGTTGCCTTATTGCTGAGGCTGGTTGGTAGTGGGTTGAGTCTGGCTGCTGCCGTTGGCCTGGACATGGGCGGCCACCGGGGTGAGAGTGCTTGCCGCGCCGCTTGTTGCGAGCTCGGACGGCTTGTACTTCGGGGCACTGACGTAGCCGTGGATCAGATTCTTGTCGATGCGGTTCACCACGATCTGCACCGGCTGCGAATCATTTTCGGTGTGGATCCAGATCGGCTCGTACAGGTTTACCTTTTTCTTGCCCATCTGGTTGTCGTCCACAATCATTTCGATGTCGTAGTTCTTGTGCTTGGTGTCGGCTCTGCGGAGCGACAAAGTGACCGGTCCCACGCGCTGGAATTGCTTGGCCTTCATCAGGTCAAATTCGGTGTAACTCCGCTCGCCGCGCTTTTCGAGCACCACCAGCTCCTCGTGGGTCTTGGCGATCGAGCCATTGAGTTCATCGCGCGTTGAACTGATGTTTCCTTCGAGGTCCGCGCGGTTCTTCGCCACCAAGTCCTGCGTGTCTTTCAATTCCTTCTGCTGCTCGGCGAGCTGCGATTGCAGCTGTTTGTAGCGCTTGTCCGTTACGGTCGCCCGACGTGCGCCAGCGTGCGCCGTGCCTGCGGAAGATTTCTTGTCAGCCTGTTTCGCGGCGTCTGCTTGCGCTTGAGCCTGGGCTTGCGCCTGGGCCTGTGCCTGCGCTGCGGTCACGTCGTTCAGTTTGGAAGTCACAGCGTTCAGCTGACCTTGCATCTGGCTGATGGTCGAATCCGCCACGGTCTGTTGCGCCGTCAAATGGCCAACCAGCATCTGCTGCCGGTAGCCGTAGCCCAAGGCCACACCGGCGACTCCCAGAAGCACGACGATGGCGATCACCAGCCAGCGATTTGCGGCCGTCGCGATGGTTCCCAACCTGTTTTCGTGTTCGTTCATTTCCTCGTGCTCTTCCATTTTCATCCTCCCCAATCTTTTTCCTGATCCATGAACAACCGTCGCCTTAGTTTTGGCGTCCGTCCTTCGCCCCAAAGTGACCTCTGCCCCACCCAGCACACACAAATACTTGTTGTTCGAAGGGGTCTCTAGCAAGAGAGGGGCCGACCTCAGAGTTTCGGGGATGCTTCTAAGACATTGACTATCAATGGGGAGCGGAGTGGCGATGGAAAGAGACGCTGGAACAGGCAGTACTAGTCCTGGAAATTTTTCCTCGATGCCGAGCCGTCTTTTCTCGCGCGCCAATATTTGCAGCAGTCCGATTGTACCCGTTGAATTGGGAAGCATTGGGCCGGGGATTAAGAGCGTTCACGACCCGCCCGGCGAGCGAGAGCAGGAAGTTTCAGTTCGCTGGGCAGCCTCCTTTGTCGAGTTCCGCCAATCGCTTGATGGCTGCCGTGTTGCGTTTTTCGGAGGCCACCAGCAGGAGCACTCTTGCCTGGGCGCAACTTTGCGGGACACCTTCGCCCTTGATATAAAGTTCGGCCAGGGCGGCCGCGGCTGTGCTGTTTCCTGCCTGCACCAGGGTCCAGAGCTGATCGGGCGTTAATGGATTTTTGGGCCGGGTCGCGTGGCCGCCTGGATCCGGCGGCGAAGTGGGCGGAGTACGCGCCGCCACTGCTCCTTTTTTCTGGTTACCGAGCGCGAAGACATCCGCGGGGGTGCCGGTTACCGCGGGCGGCGCGATTGACATCGAGCCAGTTCCCGGCCCCGTTTGCGCCGGTAATTCGATGGCAGGCTTTGCTGTGGTTCGATTTTCATGGAGGTATTGTGAAAGCTTTATCGCTGCAAACGCTACGATGCCGGCAGCGCATGCTCCGAGCAGCAGGCCAACAATAAGCTGGCGCCGCATGGCAACGAGATGCCGTTGTATCGGTACAAGCATCCCATCGGCCGCGGGTTCCTGGGGAGCGCGAAAGGGGATGCTCGTATCCCGGCTCTCAACCGGAGCGGAGGATCTCGTTGTTTGCCGCGGACGCGCTCTCGACACGAAGGTAGCCACGGCGTCGGTCTCGCGGGTTTCCGTTTTTGCAGGAACTTTCTGCGGGGAAGAGCGGGCGAGATACTCGCGAATCTGCTCGCGGCCTCCTTCGGAGAGGCTTAGGAACTTCAGGCCGCCGGACTTTCGTTCCGCGTCCGTCCAGGCCACTTCGCCCCAGGCCTCGATACGTTCCCGCAGATTCAGCGAAAACCAGAAGTGAATCGGGCCGTGCTGCTCAACGGGTGCAAACGATTCAAAACGCAGACCCCCTTCCGAGATGTCCAAAACCGTTCCACCGTCGTCCTGCTCTAGTTGCAGAAATGCAAATTGGTCGGGCACCTTTCTCAGCTTTTCACGACGTTCCAGGATTATGTTTCTCAGGGTCATGTCTCATCAGAGGCTTTTTGATTTTCGGAACGCCCTTCAGCGGCGGGGAGGAGAAGGTTTGCCGAATTCGTGGGCCTGGGGAGGGTGGTGAAGCCGAGCCTCCCGGCCTCACGCTGGTCATTATACTCTTCCGCGCCAGGATTGAAACTCTTGCATGCGCTTTGAGCATCAAAAGAAGCTTCACCTCCGCGTGCATTGACCAAGTTTGGGGACGAACCGGATGTTGCGGGATGATATTCTGGGGGCGCATCACGAGTAGGCCGAGCCACACTGTTTGGAGAGAAACTGCCCCCTCCTGCGGCTTTGCGGATCCCATGGATAGTTGACTGAGGAGCGAGCCCGAGTGGATGGCTCGCGAAAAGGAACATGGCTACATCCCTGCGCCCGATTCTGGAAATCGTCAAAAAGCTGGAACTTCCCGAAAAATATTTCGAACAGATTGGCCCGTACGGTGGAAAGGTGCGCCTGGAACTCTTGAACGACGGCGCGTTCCCGCGGCGCGGCAAGCTGATTCTGGTGACAGCCACTACGCCGACGGCGAGCGGCGAGGGCAAGACGGTCACTTCGGTCGGATTGACGCAGGGATTGGCGCGCATCGGCAAAAAAGCGATCATCACGTCGCGCGAGCCGTCGCTGGGGCCAGTCTTTGGTATGAAGGGTGGCGCGGCGGGCGGCGGCGCGTCCACGATCGAGCCGGCCGCGAAGATCAATCTGCACTTTCACGGTGACTTCCATGCCATTGCAGCGGCGCACAATCTGCTTGCCGCGCTGGTGGACGCGCATCTCGTTCACGGCAATGATTTGAACCTGGACCCTGAGCGCATCACCTGGCCGCGGACGATGGACATGAATGACCGAGCGTTGCGCGACATTGTGGTGAGCGCTGGAAGCAAGAAGGAACGCGGCGGGCGACGCACGGGATTCGTGATCACCGCGGCTTCGGAAATCATGGCTATCATCGCGTTGGCCAGGGATCGCGCGGACCTGCGACGGCGACTGGAAAATATTGTTGTGGGAATCACCCGGACTGGGAAACCTGTGTTTGCAAAGGATCTGCAAGCTACGGGTGCGATGATGGCGTTGCTGACCGAAGCGATTCAGCCGAATCTGGTGCAGACCCTCGAGGGAGTGCCGGCGTTCGTGCACACGGGCCCTTTTGGAAATATCGCGCACGGAACCAGCAGCGTGATTTCGCAGGAGATGGGGTTGCGGCTCGCGGATTATGTGGTGAACGAGTGCGGGTTCGCGGCGGATCTGGGCGCGGAGAAGTACATTGATATTGTTTACGGCTCGACGGGCGTGAGCCCCGCGGCGGCGGTGCTGGTGACGACAGTGCAGAGCCTGCGGAATCAGGGCGAGGGGAATCTGGAGAAGGGAATTCCGAACCTGGTGCAGCACCTGCAGATTCTGCGCAAGATTGGATTGCCGACGGTGGTGGCCATCAATCGTTTTCCTAAAGATACGGACGCGGATCTGGAGCGGTTGGAACGCGCGTGCCAGGAAAATGGGGCGCTGAGCGCGCGACATACCGCGTTTGTGGAGGGAGGAGCTGGAGCCGAGGAGTTGGCGCGGCGCATGGTGGAGATCATCGAGAAAAATCCGGGCGTGCGGGCGAGGCATATTTATGGACCGGAAGAGACTCTGGAGGCGAAGATTCGGAAAGTCGCGCTGGAAGTTTATGGTGCCGGCGGCGTGACATTGAGCGAGAAGGCCAAGGCGAAGCTGCGGGATTTTACGAGTTGGGGCTTCGGCAAATTGCCGGTGTGCATTGCAAAGACGCAGTATTCGTTTTCGGACAATCCGAAACTCATGGGCGCGCCGAAGGGTTGGGAGTTGAGGGTCACCGACGCGTC
>Ga0210399_10004352_pt1 | contig 11007 bp, 11 predicted proteins | sample IncBWC14MmetaG_FD_150865 | JGI IMG/M metagenome (GOLD analysis project Ga0210399, IMG submission 150865) | Forest soil microbial communities from Barre Woods Harvard Forest LTER site, Petersham, Massachusetts, United States - Inc-BW-C-14-M | ecosystem: Environmental > Terrestrial > Soil >...
AAGCAGCTTGGCGAGGGCGATCCGCATCTGCCAGCCGCCCGAAAACTCCTCCGTGCCCCGCCCCTGGTCCTGCTCGGAGAAACCCAGGCCCTTGAGCACCTCCGCCACCCGGGCCTCCATCTCGTAGCCGTCCAGGTGCTTGAAGCGCTCCGTGATCTCCGCGTAGCGGAGGAGCAGGCGCTCATGCTCGCCGCCATCGTCGTGGGTGGCCTGGGCCAGGGTGTCCTCGATCCGGTGCTGCTCCTCCTTCAGGGACAAGAGCTCCGCGAAGGCCTGGATCACCTCCGCGTGGACGGTCCGGCCGCGGTGGACCAGGCCGTCCTGGGGGAGGTAGCCGATGGTGGTCTCGGTGGCCATTCGAATCGAGCCCGCGTCCGGCTCCTCGAGCCCGGCCAGCATGCGCAGGAGGGTGGTCTTCCCGCTGCCGTTGGGCCCGGAGAGGCCGATGCGGTCCTGCTTCCGGACATGCCAGGACACGTCCTCGAGGAGGACCTTCTCGCCGTACCGCTTGCTGAGGCCCTCGACGTGGATCATTCCGGCAGGTTCAGGTTGCGCTGGGCAAAGAGGAAATCGAGGGTGGCCTTCTTGAGCATCTCCCGGTGCTGGGGGTCGAGGAAGTTCAGACGGTACTCATTGATGACCTTGACCTCCGTGGCCTCCCACTCGCCCCAGCAGGACTTGCAAATCGAGGCCAAGACCCGTTCCCGGTCGGGTCCGGAGAAGCCGACCCGGTGGGGGGGCGGGGGCTCCCCCGTCGTTCCGCAGCGGCTGCACGTGATGGACATGCCTTCCTCCACCAAACTTGAAATTATATCGCGCCCGGGGGCGCCTTGCGAGGCGGCCCCTCTGCATACGATAATGAACGGTTATGGAAATTGCCGCGCCGGTATCGAAGGGCACCTTCGCCGCTCTTGACCTCTCCGCGGAAACGCTGGCCAGCTTGGAGGCCAAGGGCTACGCGGCCCCCACGGACGTGCAAGCGGAGACCATCCCCCGGGCCATGACCGGCCGGGACCTCGTCGTCCAGTCCCGCACCGGCACCGGCAAGACGGCTGCCTTCGGGATCCCCATGGTGGAGAAGGTGGAGGCGGGGCGGGAGGGAGTGCAGGCCGTGGTGTTGGCTCCCACCCGCGAGCTGGCCCTGCAAGTCTCCCAGGAGATTGCGGAGATCGGCCGCGGCCGGGGGGTCAAGGTCGAGGTCATCTACGGGGGCGATTCCATGGACCGCCAGCTCGAGGGCATCCGGGCGGGGGCCCACGTGATCGTGGGCACTCCGGGCCGGGTGCTCGACCACCTCCGGCGCAAGACCCTGCGCTTCGACAGCGTGAAGATGCTGGTCCTCGACGAGGCCGACCGCATGCTGGACATGGGCTTCGCGGTGGAGATGGGCCAGATCATGGAATACATGCCTGCCGAACGGCAGACCCTGCTCTTCTCGGCCACCGTCCCCCTGGGCATCCGCGGTCTCATCTATCACTACCTCGCCGATCCCGAGTGGGTGCTGCTCTCCGAGGACCAGATCTACGTTAAAGAGGTCCAGCACCTCTATTGCCTGACCCCCAAGCTCCACAAGGAGGGCACCCTCTACAAGCTGTTGGAGTACGAGAACCCCGCCTCCTCCATGGTCTTCTGCAACACCCGGGAGGAGACCCGGCTCGTATACACCTTCCTCGCCGGCAAGGGCCTGCCCGCGGCCATGCTCTCCTCCGACTTGCCCCAGCGCAAGCGGGAAACGGTCATGGCCCGTTTCAAGGGAGGGGAGATCCGCCACCTGGTCACCACCGACGTGGCCTCGCGGGGGATCGACATCGAGGATCTCTCCCACGTCTTCATCTTCTCCACCCCCGACTCCCCCGAACAGTACATCCACCGCGCGGGCCGCACCGGACGGGTGGGGAAGAGCGGGCGGGCGATCAGCCTCGTCTCCGCCCACGACCTCATGAACTTCAACCGCCTGGTCAAGCGGTACCACGTGGAGGTGGGGGAGCTCGCGGTGCCGTCGGATCAAGAGGTGCAGGCCCGCAAGGAGGAGCGGATCGTGACCCGGCTGGCCGCGGAGGGCCAGACCCTCCCCCTGGAAGACTTCGCGGAGTTTGCCCCCATCGCCCGCCGGGTGTCCGATCACGAGCACCGGGACCGGATCCTGGCCCTGCTCCTGCGCCGGTACTTCCAGGCCCCGGCGGCGGAGGCGGACGACGAGGAGCAGGCCCGGCTCGCCCCGCCCCCAAGCCGCGGGGGCGGAGGCTACCGGCACCGCCGCCGGCGTTAGGAAGCGTTCCTCACTTCAAGTATTCCCAGGCCGACCAGTTGTCGAAGCGGTAGGTGGCGAGGGGTGGCCCCAAGGCGCCCTCCACCACATCCTTCTCTAGACGTTCCGGCTCGCCCGTGATGAGGAGGATCCCCCGGCCCTGGCTCTGGGCGAGCTCGCGGGCTTGGGCCAAATAGCCCGGATCGCGCGCGAACTTCCGGCTGAAGAGCACGGCCTGGGCGGGGTCGCCGAAGAGGTGGGCGATGTAGTAGGTGCCCCAGGAGGCGTGGAGCTGGATGGTGCTCCGGTCGAGGCCGGACTCCCGCACCCAGGCCAGGAGGCGGTCCTTGGCGAAGTTGCTCCGCGGGTCTACGAGCACGCCGGGCGCGCGCCAGAGGAGGGAGGCCCAGAAGAGCCCGACAAGGAGGGCGCCCGCCCCGGCCGGGATCCGGTTTTGGCCCGGGGGCCCGAGGGCGGAGGCGAGGGCCAAGATCAGGAAGGCGAGCGCGAACGCCAGGTGATGGGCGGCCAGGGCGCGCCCGCTCAGGATGGTGACCCCAAAGGTGAGGAGCGCCGCGGCCAACCAGGAGAGGACGTCCCGGCGTCGGGGGCTGGCCAGGCCCACGGCCAGTAGCCCCAGGCTCAGGAGGGCGGGAAGGAGGTCCAGCCCGCTCGGGGGCCACAGCATGGAACGGGGGACGACCGAGGAGCCGTTGCTCAGGTAGGCGGCCAGGCCCGCCGCCACCGACCCCACCGCCTCCGGCTCGAGCGAGAAGCGGCCCTGGCGCAGGATCTCGTAGTAGGGGGTGCCCTCCGCGGTGACGGAGGAGAGGAGCCAGGCCGTGGGCAAGATCCAGGCGGCCAGGAAAGCGCCCACCGCCTGGGAGGGGTGGGGGGGCGCCTCGGTCCGGGGTGCACGCCCTCGGTAGGCCCGCGCGGCGATGGCGACGATCAGCGCGGGAAGGCACCAGACGAAGACGAGCTTGATCCACACCCCGAGGAAGCACAAAAAGCCCGCGGCCGCGGCCCGTGCGTTTCGGCGGACGGGGTCGCTCGCCTCGCCTGACGCGCGAATGAGGAGGAGGGCTCCCAGCAGCAGGATGAGGGACAGACCGACCGGCCCCGTATCTACGAGGAACGCGCCCGCGAAGAGGGGGAAGACGAGCCCGGCCAGAAGGGCGCGCAGAAAGCCCACGCCCAGGAGCCGAGCCAGGAGGTGGAGGGCAACCAGGAAGAAGAGCGCACCCTGGACGCGCACCGCCACGGGGTCCCGGAAAAGGCGCCAGAAGGGGTAGAAGGACACCACGGGCAGGCTTCCCACGTACACATAGGACCGCAGGGGGAGGAATACCGGAACCAGGGGCGGCCGCAGCCGGTACTCCTGGCACCCCTCCCGGTAGACGTGGTACTGCCGGCTCAGGGGATAGACCGCGCACCCCAGGGCGTGGTAGGCGTTGAACTCATCCATGTCGAAAGGAACGAAGCGGGGGGAGAGGAACCCCGCGGCGAGGACGAGGCCCCAGGCCACGACGACGCCCCAACGCGACTCGCGCCCCGCTCTCAGGCCCATTTGCCCTTTGGGATTTTCCAAGAAGGTCGGGGGGCTGTTGCGGCGACTGGCGGCCTAGGGAGGACCCGCACGGGTCTATCGTACTACGCTGCCAAACGCTCGCTCCAGCGAACGGAAAAGGGTGGCGACCTTAGCGGGACCCCGAACCACATTCCGCTATTCATTGTCCGAGGCTCTGTGCGGGTAGCATAGAGCACGCTCTCGATTTCACGCTTGGAAACAAACGGGACTAGCGGAATTGGCTGAAGGTCTTAAGCAACTTCATGGTTGATTCGTAGTCGAGCCGGTCGCCCTCAAAGTCACACCGGTAAAGCCCTTGCAGGTTTGAAGGGAGCGCGACGCCCTTTTCTACTAGAAGAACGACCTTCTTACCGTATAGAGCCATCGCGGCTCCGATCTCAATCAACACGTTGTCGTTGATCTTCGAGTGCTCCTTCCCGTCTCGATCAAGGTAGCTGCCTTCGGCCCCAACGTGGATCACGCCAGCACCGCATGACCGCATATCCTCGAACACCTTTTCTGGAACCGGTATCGCGGTGGACTCTCGTTCAACGGATACGACCGGTTCGAAACTTCCGAACGTCAGGAGTTCCTTCAATTGACCAACGATTCCGTGCCGTTTGCCGTGTGAGATGAAGACGCGATTGCTCTTGGGATCGAAACCGGGCGTTGGCGGTGCCGGCCTTGGCGGTGCGCCTGCCTGGGCTCCAGGAGGCGTCTCAACCTTTTCGGGTTCTGCATGATCCTCGTGCTCGGCGATTTCAGGTGTGGCAGTTGGTGCGGGTACACCCGGCGAGTCCAAATTGACGAAGGGCCCGGTGGGTGTGTCACGAATGATGCCGGCGTATCGGCCATTTGCTTTTACGATTTCGAGCGCAGACTCAACCCGCTCGGGAGGCAATCCAAGACTCTTAAGTACGTTGCCCGCGACGGCATCAACTGGAAACTTGGCTCGCCGGTATCGCTCAAAAAATTCCCTCAGGATGCGTGGCTTTAGGATCGCTTCGCGACGTGCCGTTAGGTCTTCACCTTCAGCCTCAGGCGAAACAAGCTTCCGTCCGAGCCCCAGAAGCTTGATCTTGCTGGCGTTGACGCCGCCCTCGGTCAAACCGTAGGCGATTGCGCTACCAGTCAGCGTTGGCCATGACCGCACGGTAGGACTAATGCCGAGGACCAGAGCGAGATCTGGCGGGGACGCATCTTTGCCTGCATAGTTGTCTACTAGAGCCGACGCGATTTTTTGAGCTTGCTGAAGCGACGCCTCCGGAAAGTCCGCCTGTTTGAAGTAGGCCCTCTTTTCAGCAGCAGGGGGTTTCCCGTCGGCTCTGGCCTTCCTGGGTCCAGCCATTTTTCCGCTCCTTTACTCGTGCGACTGTGCCCTAGCGCGATGGGTGAGATTCAGGGCTTCAGCGTTGGGCCTTGCGGGCCTGATGATTGCATCCTCGCCGTTGCTGCTTCCTGGCGACCGCATGCCCCTGTGGAAGGGTAGCAGGTTTCCGTGCCCCCGCGCCCGCCCAACGTCCCGCGACCGGCCTTCCGTGGCCGCTAGCCCGCCTAGCTGTGGGCGGACCATGAGAGAGTCGCGTAGCGAGCCCCACGTCCGAATTCTCTTGACGCATCGAACCGGTCTGCTAGGCTCTAAGTAGAGGTTCGGCGGCCCCATCCGGGCGCGACACAGGACGCGCAGGGCATAAGTCGGGGTAAGGTCCATCAACGACGGCGAGCGAGGACATCCTGGGCTCGCCGTCGGACAAGCCAAGGCGGGCCGCCGCAGCAGCGCGCACAGAACCCCACGTCTCGCGCGAAACCCATTCCGTCAAATCGCCGGCCATCGGCGAGGAGGGTTTCGTGTTGAAGAAGACCAGGACTGAGAAGAAGAGCGCTCAGACAGCGCCGCAAGATCGCGACCGGATGCCCCTCGGGCAGCTACCCACTAACACCATCGACTTGAGCGGGAAAACCGCCCTCATCAAGAGCCTGTGGAGAAACCAGGTTGTGGCGTACGTCGACATCGGACAAGAGCTTAACAGGGCCAAGGATCTAGTGGACTACGGGGAGTTCGCGAAGTGGGTGGAGCGCGAGCTCCCGTTCTCGGTGCGCACCGCCGAGCGGCTCATGGCGTTGGCCCGGAACGCGGTTCTGGCAAATCCGACGCATGCGTCGCATTTGCCGCCGCACTGGGACACCCTTTACGAGCTGTCACGGCTGGACGAGCTGGACTTAGAGAAAGCTATAGTCGACGGCAGAGTCACCCCCCGGACGGAGCGAAAGGACGTGGCAAGGCTTTGGCCGCCCAAACCGGAGCGCTCCCCGTCCCCACCATCGCAACGGCAAAAGCGCGAACTAGCCGAGCGGACCCTCCGAAGTCTCGTCGGTGCGGTCGCCAGCGTCGGTAGGGTGGACGTCCGCGACCTCCTGGCTCCGCAGCAGGCTGAATGGGAAGCCCAAGTGGGGAGCGCGCTCGTGATCCTTGAGCGAAAACAGGACGAGTTGAAGACCGCGATGGGCAAGGAGGACGGGCTGGAGGATACGGTCCCCCAGGCCCCGGCCGCGTTTGACCTGAACCACGTACCGGCTCAGGGGGGAGCGGCCCTGTGACGGGGCCCCCGATTCGCCTTACGCACGCGGACCTCATGCTGGACGCCAAGAAGTTGGCCGGCCAGTTCCTAGACGCGCGGCACTACGACCGCGTGGTGCGGGACGACGCCGTGGTCCTGCGGCCCGACGGCCGGCTGCTTCTCCTGTATGCCGGGGACGTGCTCCCCCCTTCGTTGTGCGAAGCGGTTTTTGAGGCCAGCAAGCACTTGCACCCGACTTCGGATAACCGCGGCACGGCCGCCGGGGGCCATAGGAGGATAGCGCCGAGCGACGTCTTCGGCTTCCTCGACCGCTACCCGACCAACCCCTATTGCCGCATGACTGGCTTCACAATCGACCACGACGCCGAGTACGAGACCGCGCTGCCGCTGTTCGTCGCGATCAGCCGCAAGTATCAAGAGCTCGCGCCGCACCACTGGGAGGTGCAGCACCGGTTCGCGGACACGGTGTCGCCGGACTTCGTCATACCCGGAACGACCTTCACGAGCGTGACCATCAATCGCGACTTCCGCACCGCGGCCCACACAGACAGCGGGAACTACCGCCCCGGTCTGGAAGCGATAGCAGTGCTCGCCGGCGGGCGCTACGAAGGCTGCGAGCTTGTCTTCCCCCGGTATAGGACAGCCGTGGACATGCGCATGGGTGGGTTGTGTTTGGCCGACATGCACGAGCTCCATGGCAACGCGCCGCTGGTCGGGCGCGGGCTGCGGCTCTCGCTCGTCTGCTACGCGCGGGCGGGGATGTGCCGTTGCGGAAGCGCGGAGGAGGAGTGGCGACGCGCGGCGCGGCTGCGGAGCGCGAGTCAGTCGCCGAGAATTCTTCCCGTCTTGGGCAAATAGAACTTGCCCTCCTAGCGGGGGTGGGGTAAAAGTGAAATTGACGTAAGGTCGGTCTCCCCCGCGTCGACGGGACCGACTGCTGCTACTGCGGCGGGTGTGCAGGCCCGAGACCCAAAGGAGGTCTCGTGGCACGCGCACCACAACCCCGCAGCTGTCTCAACCCCCACTTCGTCACTGCTGTCCTTCTTTCCCCCATCAAGAACCAGGAGCTCGCGCGACTCGCGGGTTTTGCGCAGCCCGGCCACTTCTCGCAGCTCCTCCACGCCGTGTACGTGGTCCCGTCACTAAAGACCGCCATCCGGCTGGAAGTCGTGGCGCGCATGATCGGCTTCGAGGGGAAGGTCCTTCTTGAGGAGCGCCCACCGGTCACGGCCGACGCCTACTCGCTCGACTCGTTGCCTGGACCCGGGGTGGAGCAGTGACCCCGCTCGCGGGGCTCGGGGGACAGAAAAGCAACCGTTCGTACGGCGCCGCGGTTCTCCTGGCCCCCGCGTTCGCCGCCGCGGTCCGGGGGAGCGGCATGCTCGACAAGCCGCCGCGGTTCCGGTTCGTGTGGGGCTGCACGTGGGCCGCCGAGGACGGGCGGGCCATTTGGCTGACGGCGCTCCAGCGGGCTCGGCTGCGGGACGTGGTCCGCGAGCTCGGGCTGGACCCGGACGAGGTGGGTTTCGTGGCGGAGGACGCGTGGCCGGAAGCAGCGTGGCGGGGGGCCGCGTGAGCATCCCAGAGTTCGTCCCCCCGGAGCTCCGCGCGGCGCACCGCTGGGTGGCGTGGCGGCCCTTGGACGACAAGAAGCCCCCCGTGGGCGACGACGGCCGCGCGCTCCAGGAGTGGAACGCGCCCGAGAAGCTCCTGTCGTACGAGGCGGCTGTCGCGCGGGCAGCACGGCTCGCGGACGGTGGCGTGGGGTTCGTCCTGGGAGACGGCATCTCGGGGATCGACATGGACGACTGCCTCGACCCGGCCACGCACCAGCTGCACCCGGTCGCGGACGACATCCTTTTCGGGACAGCGGTCGGGTGCTACGCCGAAGTCTCGCCGAGCGGCACGGGGGTCAAGGTGTTCGGCCGCTCCCACCTGCCGCCTGTAGAGCTGAAATTCAACGGCGACGGCACGCCCACCTTCGCCACGGACGCGAGGCCGCCCTACTTCACCGTCACCGGCGACTGCGTGAACACCGAAGTACTCGGCGACGTGACCAAAGTAATCGACTTCTGGAGCGCGCAGCGACGCGCGGCCCGCTCGACCAAGGCCCCGGACGGGGTCGTCGGCCAGGGCGAGCAGCACGACGCACTCATCCGCGAGGCGGGCTCTCTGCGCCGCCGGGGCCATGACGACGAGGCGACATTCGCCATGCTACGCGGGTGGGTAGATGCCCGCTTCGACCCGCGGCCGTCCGACAAGGCTATACGTGAGATCGTGCGCTCTACTCGGCCGTGGCAAGAGGAGCCGCGGACCGCGGAGTCGCTTGGCCTTGATGCCGAATGGCTCACCGACGCCACCCTCGTGGCCGCGGAAGGGCGGGACATCGCCGAGCAGGGCGTGCCATATGTCCTCGGCGGTATCGTCCCTGCCATCGGCACGCTCGGGATGCTCGTGGCGTACACGAAGGTCGGCAAGACCACGCTGGGGCAGGCTCTCGGCGCGGCAGTCTCGAGCGGCGTCCCGTTCCTCGGGCGGAACACCACCAAGGCGCGAGTTCTCTACATCGCCGCCGAGGACCCGCCCGAGTACACAGCGTGGGTAGCTCGACACCTCGTGGCCGAGCCCGGCGCCATGACGTTCTACCGGCGCGGCGTAGTCCTCAACGATCTGGGGCTCGCGGCCATCGCCGAGACCGTCAAGGCCGGCGGCTACGGGCTCGTCCTAATCGCCTCCTGGCAAGCCGTGATTCGCGGGGAAGTCGACGACGAAAACGACAACGCGGGTGCCGTCATGGTGGTAGAGCGGGTCAAAGCCGCCACTCGCACGCTCGGCGTCCCGTGGCTCATCGACGCGCACGCGGGCAAGGGCGAGGACCAGGAGGACGAGGCCGACCCCACACGTGCCCTGCGGGGCGCGTCGGCAGCTGCCGGGGCCGCTGACTACATCCTCTCGCTTCGGTACGCGGACGGAGCGTTTGGCAGCCTGCGGCGGCTGAGCGGCAAGGGGCGGTTCGTGTCGCTGGAGCCGCAGACTATCCGCTACGACCCAACCACCGGGGTCTACGAAAGCCTTGGGGCCACGAAGAACGCGGTGGCCAGCGAGACGTGGAAGCTCATCGTGAAGACGAGAGCACTCACGAGCGAGCCTCGGACCGTGGACGTGATCGCGAAGGCCGCGGGGCTCGTCAGTGCCAGCGGCAACGTCACCGGGGACGCTAGGCGCAAGGTCCGCGACGCACTGCGAGAGCGGGAGGGCGTCACTAGGACCGAGGAGAAACGTCGCGGGCAGAGGACCATTCTCTACAGCCTGCTCGTGCAGCAGATGGAACTGGAGGCGGGGTCGTGACCCCGGCCGGCCGACTGCGCCCCGGATGGGGGAGGGCTGAGTGGGGCGGGCCGGTTTCCACTCCGCCCACTGCGCCCACCCCGCCTATAGGGGACTGCGTTGGGCGCAGTCACCCCGGCGGGCCGGGCCGGGCCTTTTTGACTGCGCCCCACTGCGCCCAACTGCTCCCAACATGGGTTTGGGCGCAGTCGCAGTGCCGGGGCAAGGTCCACGAAACCGGCCAAAAGGCCCGCCCGCCCCGGCCGGCCGCCGGCTTCCCGCGCGCGCGAGCCGGGGACCCTATGGAGCTCGGCACCCCATCAACCCGTGGCGTTTCCGACCAATGCCCTCGGGCATTGGCACGCCCAAAGAGAGGACATGAGCGCTAACCCCTTCGCACTGGCCCGCACATGCCGCGCCACGAATCGCGCCGGCCAGCGCTGCGGCCGTCCTCCGATGCTCGGCGGGTTCGTCTGCAGGTTGCACGGCGGGGCTTCGCCGCAGGCAATCCGCTCGGCGCGCGAGCGACTCCGCGCCATGGTGGACCCGGCGCTCGACGCGCTCCTCCGCATCATCGAAGCTCCTCATGGACTCTGCCCACTGTGCCAGCGTTCAGACGACATGTCCGCGGTAACCAAGGCCGCCATTGCGGTGCTGGACCGCGCGGGCCACGGGCCGCACGCAACGTTGGCCTTGGAGCGCTCGCCCGAGCCACCGCTCCCATGGCCGGCGCTAACCGAGCCGCAGATGGACACGGTCAAGGCCGGGCTCGCCGCCGTAAAGGCCGTCGCCTACCTCTCGGACGAAGAGGCGGCGGCACTTCGGGCCATCGGGGAGGCGGTCACAGCGCGCATCGAGGCCGCGAAGGAGGCGCATTGAAGCCTGCCCCCCAGGCGCCCTCCGCGGCGGAGTTCGTCGCCGTCACGACCGAGGCACGCACCCGGCTCCACCGCGCGCTCCGGGCCGGCGACGCCGAAACGGCGCTGGCCCTGCTGCGCGACCTGGATCCACTGCTGGACGCGGCCGTCGAACGGATGGCCGAGTGGCTCACTTTCAAAGGAGAAAAACGTGAATGACCCGCTCTTGAAGACATCGCTGCCCCTGCTGCTGGAGCAAATTCGCAAGGCCGCACCCGCGTTCGCCGCGGACGCCGAGCGGAAGTTGACCGCACTGCTCGGGATCTCCACCGCTTGCAAGACCGCCCTCGACCAAAACAAGGTCGACCCCAACTTGAGCGCGCAGGGGCGGCGTAATGCGGCCGAACCCATCGCCCGTCGGGCATT
>Ga0210399_10004353_pt1 | contig 11007 bp, 9 predicted proteins | sample IncBWC14MmetaG_FD_150865 | JGI IMG/M metagenome (GOLD analysis project Ga0210399, IMG submission 150865) | Forest soil microbial communities from Barre Woods Harvard Forest LTER site, Petersham, Massachusetts, United States - Inc-BW-C-14-M | ecosystem: Environmental > Terrestrial > Soil >...
CGCAAGGTGGTGGCAAATCACAAAAAGAATCTCGGCTCTTCGTATGTTTGGGAGAATCACGCAAGCGTTTCACTTGTAACGTCAGAGCGAATGCGTGAGGCGTTTGAGGTCGAGCTGGAGCGTTTACTGCGCATACGTGTCGATCATGTCGAGCAGTCCAGCACATCCATACTCATCACCGAGAGCGCGTCGCAGATCCATTTGCTTGCAAAGGATTCAAGCCAGGGCGTCGAGATAGTCGATTCGGTGTCGCTCCCTAAGGGTCAGTTTCCATCTATCGAGGGCGGCGGAACTGTTCTCAAATTGGATCGCCAAATCCTCTGGCAGCAGCCCGAATCCATGCTTGACCTTGCAGTGTCGAACGACCCTTCCGGAAAGCCGGGGATCCTGGTTGTGCTTGGGAGGGAAAGCCTTTCTCTCTACACATGGATCGAGGGGAAATGGGTCCATAAGAACAGTACGCCACTGCCACACAGCAAAACTCCACTCAGGGATCTGCGCGGCGAAATTCATATCTATGATCACTTTTTCCAGTTTCATCTGCCGGGAATGGAGTGCGATGGCGATGCGTGGCAAAAGCTCACCTTTGAGTGCGAGGAGCAAACAGGAATTTGGCACGCGGAGTTTGACTTCATGTTGCCGTTCAGCCTAGATGCTGGGCGAAACTTTTTTGCTATCGATCCCCATTACATCGGCCCCAAGAAATCCACTCTTTTAGGTTTTTTTAGTGTTGCGCCTTCCTCTCAATCGAGAGCTGACTTTCAGGATCAAGAGACTCTTGCCGGTGCTGACGGACATGCGTACATTTACTTGTCCGGGAATGAGAGAGAAAAAATTCCTGAATCTCTCGAACGCCTCTCCGTGAACTGGGGAAGCGATTTAGCCCAAATCTCGCTCAATTGTCGGGAAGGATCGCTCGTACTGGCCAGCGGCGCGAAGGATCACTCCTCGCGGGACACGCTTCAGGGATTTGAAGTCGGGCCCCGAACGGTTACCCCGGTAACGGCAACGGTGGAGTTTCCAGGCCCCATCCTCTCCCTCAAGAACACCGAGGATTCTGAAGCGATTGCTATAGTATTCAATCTGACGACAGGAAATTACGAGGCCTATCGTGTCACTGTGGAGTGTGACGACTAAACGGTTGGCTGCGGCGGGATTGCTTTTCGCCATAGTCGCTTCGGTTCCCGAGTGCTCGGAGCGTCAACGCTACGGCGGGACGCTCCGGGTGGAATTGCGAGCATCTGCGGTGTCATTGGATCCGCGGGAATGGAAGGCGGGAGCATTAGACTCGGCCACGAATGAGAAAATGGGTGCGCTGGTATATGACCGACTGCTAACGCTGGACAATTACGGGAGATTTCAGCCGCAGTTGGCGACGGAGTGGTCGCACGACGCAGCGTTCAAAAGGTGGCAGTTCGCTTTGCGCGCAAACGTCAAGTTTTCGGATGGTACGACGTTGAACAGCGCAGATGTCATGGCGGCGCTCCAGCCATTGCTCCCAGAAGGACAACAGATTTCGGACTCAGGGAACAATGTCGTGATTCAGTCGACATCGGCCATGCCGGACTTGCTCGAAGAACTGGCTTCTGGGCGCTCATTTGTTTATCGCGTGCAGCCGGATGGAACATTGATGGGGACGGGGCCATTTTTCGTAGCAGAGACAGCCAGTGGAAGTCGCGGTCCGTCGAGTTCAGCTACCGCAGCCGGTGATTCAAATCTAGGGGCTTCCTCTCTGAACGTGAATAAATCAACTCATCTGCGATTTCGCGCGAATGAGGAAACCTGGTCCGGACGGCCATTCCTCGACGCGATTGATGTGACTCTGGGAGTGCCGGCGCTGCGGCAGCTCTTCGATTTGCAGTTGGGCAAAGCCGACTTGGTGGAGTTGTCCCCCGAGCTAGTGCGCCGGGCCATGCAGGATAATCAGCGAGTATGGTCTTCGGCGCCAGTGACTTTTTATGGTTTGCGTTTTGACGAGGCGCAGGCCGCAGCCGCGGATGCGAAGCTGCGCGAGGCGGCGTCGCTCTCGCTCGACCGGCAGACTATGGCCAACGTGTTGCTGCAGAAGCAAGCCGAGCCTGCATCAGCCCTTCTGCCACAGTGGCTCTCAGGATATGCTTTCCTCTTCACTATGGAGATGAACATCGACCGCGCCAAGGAAATTCGCGCCATGCTTCCCGCAAATATGGCCGCCGGCGCAGAGCCGCTCCGGCTGCGCGTCGACGCGACTGGCGACCTCGCAAAGCTACTGGGAGAACGCGTGGCGGTGAACGCCAGGCAGGCGGGAATACTAGTACAAGTGGTGAATCGCGCTGTCCTGCACACGGCGACCACTTCGAGCGATCCAGCCACTAGCATCCATCTTTTTTCTTGGCACTATTCGTCGCTTTCGCCTAGGGTGGAACTGGAATCCATGGTGTCCACACTCAAGTTTGGCAATTCGAACGAGGCTGCAGTGTCTTCATCCGATCCGGAACAACTTTACGCGCGCGAGAAGAAGTTGCTTGAAGAGCGACACGTTTTGCCGCTCGTGGCGCTGCCGGAATATGTCGGCCTGAGCCAAAGAGTTCGCGATTGGATGCCGGCGCGATGTGGAGAATGGCACCTCGCCGATGTATGGCTCGATCTCCCGGAACCAGTCCCTGCGCAGCCGGGCAATCCAAACGGCGCGGAAACTCCTGCCACTCCGCCGGCCGCGGCGTCCTCCGGAGCCAAACCATGAGCTTTCGAACGAAGTTGCTATTCGTTGTACTGCTCACCATTTTTGCGTCCGTATCGGTTGTCGCGTATGCCGTGACGCATTACACCCAGGCAGCGTTCGAAGCGATGGACGCGGAGCGCACCGAAGCTCTTGTCGCCCAGTTCAAAAAAGAGTTCGTGCAGCGCGGCGAGGAGATCGCCCATCAGGCGAAAAACATCGCGGAAGCCAACTTGACTGAACGCATGGCGATTGACCTGTCGCGTCCCAATGCCGACCAGTCGCTTTACGTGCGTGACGCTGTCGGCACCGCCCAAGAGCACGGGCTGGATTATGTGGAAATCGTGAACTACGACGGAGTGCTTATTTCTTCGGCACAGTTCCCCGCGCGTGTCGGCTACAAGAATGAATGGGTGACCGCGGTAAAGGATTGGAATGAAACGCCGGCATTCTGGAAGAAAGAAGAGCTGCCAGATGGCGTTTCGGTTTCCCTTAGTGTGGTTCGCACCAACAACACCGTGGCAGACAAGCCCTTGTACATTATCGGCGGCCACCGCCTGGATAAGAATTTTCTGGCATCACTTGTCTTGCCGGCGGGGATGCGCGCGCTCATTTATACCAACCTCGAGCCGGCCTTTGTCCCCACGTCCCTGATGGGCGAGAAAATTGACGCGGAGCAAGCGGAACGATTCACTCCGCTCGTCGAGCAGTTGCAGAAGCAGCCGCAGCCCCTGGTGCGAACGATTGACTGGACCAGGGATCTGGCCGATGCGGAAACGTTTCATGCCATTCCTTTGACCGGCCGGAACAACGAGCTTCTGGGCATTTTCTTTGTGGGCAGCTCGCGGAAAGAGCTGGTGTTGCTGACGCGGCAAATCTTGAAAATTGCCGCCGCGGTTGCGGCTGCCGCGCTTTTGATGGGATTGCTCGTCAGCTTCTGGGTCTCCGCGCGAATCACCAAGCCGGTTGAAGAATTGGCTGAGGGGGCGCGTGAGGTAGCGAGCGGAAGATGGGATACGCGCATCGATGTTCGCGGGCGCGACGAGATTGGCCAGCTAGCCGAAGCCTTCAATCACATGACGCAAACGCTTGCGGCGCAGAAGGAGCGCCTGGTGCAAACAGAGCGCGTGGCCGCTTGGCGCGAACTGGCGCGGCGGCTGGCGCACGAATTGCGCAATCCGCTCTTTCCCATGCAGATCACCATCGAGAATTTGCAGAAAGCCCGCCAACTCGACGCCAAGCAATTCCTGGAAGTCTTCAACGAATCGACGGCGACGTTGAAAGCGGAGCTTGCCAATCTCAATACCATCGTGGGTCGGTTCAGCGATTTTTCGAAGATGCCTGCGCCGCAGTTTGTGCGCGTGAATGTGAATGAGGCACTGCGCAACGCAGTGCGCCTGTTTGAACCGCAATTTAACGAAGTCGGCAAGCCTACGATCACTCCGGAGCTGTTTTTGACTGAACCGCTGCCGGACATCGATGCGGACCCTGACTTGCTCCACCGCGCTTTTCAGAATCTGGTGCTGAATGCGCTGGACGCCATGCCTGCCGGCGGAACGCTGACGCTGAGAACTTCAGAACGGGACGGCCACGTGCGGATCGAAGTGGCGGACACTGGAAAAGGCTTGACGCCGGAAGAGTGTTCGCGGCTGTTCACGCCGTATTACACGACGAAGCTGCAGGGGACCGGGCTGGGGCTAGCGATCGTGCAGTCGGTGGTCAGCGATCATCACGGCACAATTTCGGTGACCAGCGACGAAGGACGCGGCACGGCGTTTCGAATCGATCTGCCGCAACGCCAGGCGGGCCAGACCGCAAAACCACGCGAAACGGTGGCGGAATCCAAGAGCGCGCCATCGACTCTGGCCGCTGCCTCTGACTGACGCTACACAAAGGACCGAAGCTTGCCGCGAAAAGCGCATCTCCTCCTCGTTGACGACGATCACAATACGCTGGCATCGCTTTCCCGCGCTTTCCGGCTGGCCGGACATGAAGCCACGATTTGCGACAACGCGGCCCGCGCGGTCGATCTGCTTCGCTCGGAATCGTTTGACCTCATTCTCTCCGATGTAGTGATGCCGGGGAAAAGCGGCCTGGAGTTGCTGGCCGATTTGAAAAAGGCGGGCGTGAAGACGCCGATCGTGCTGATTTCCGGACAAGCAAATATCGAGATGGCGGTGAAAGCCACGAAGCTCGGCGCGCTCGATTTCCTGGAGAAGCCCCTTTCGACGGACAAACTATTGGTCACGGTGGAAAATGCGCTGCGCTTGTCGCGGCTGGAGGATGAGAACCGCGAGCTGCGTCATCGGCTGGGGAAGCACGAACTGGTGGGTTCCGGACCGGCGATGAAGAAGTTGACCACGCAAATCGAGCGCGTTGCGGCGAGCGAGACGCGCGTGTGCATTCTGGGCGAGACCGGCACGGGCAAGGAATTAGTTGCACGCGCGATTCATGAAAAATCTCCGCGGCACGAGCATCCGTTCATCACCCTGAATTGCGCGGCGGTGCCGGCGGAATTGATTGAATCGGAACTCTTTGGCCATGAAAAAGGAGCGTTCACCGGTGCCGCGGTGAAGCATCTGGGAAAATTCGAACAAGCCGATGGTGGAACACTTTTCCTGGATGAAATCGGCGACATGCCGGTGGCGATGCAGGCCAAATTACTGCGTGTGCTGGAAGAAGGAGAAGTTGAGCGCGTCGGCGGCGACAAGCCCATCAAGGTGAATGTGCGCGTGCTGGTGGCTACGCATCGCAATTTGGAGGAACTCGTCAAGCAGAACGCGTTCCGCCGCGATCTGTTTCACCGCATCTATGTTTTTCCGCTGCCGCTGCCGCCGTTGCGCGAGCGCATTGAGGATTTTCCCGAACTGGTGGCGCATTTTGCGCGCCAGGTGGCGGCGCAAAACGGCTGGAAAGAAAAGATCTTCGCGCAGGAAGCCATCGAAGAATTGCAAAAATATGGCTGGCCCGGAAATGTCCGCGAACTGCGCAATGTGGTGGAGCGACTGATTTTATTGGCTGCGGACGGAGACGTTGCGGCGGCGGATGTTCGGTTGATTCTGCCGACTTCGGATTTGGTTTCCCAGAGTGGGGCGGGATCTGCGGCGGGGAGTGCCACCGGCACACTGGCGGAACGTACCGAAGCGTTTGAAAGGGAAGTGATGATGACGGAGATTCGACGGCACAATTTCCATATGACAAACGTGGCCCGAGCATTGGGGCTAGAGCGCAGCCATCTCTACAAGAAATGCCAGCAACTCGGAATTGACCTGCAGTCCTTGAGGAAGCCGGAATGAATTCGGTTTGCAACGCAAACTAGTTTGCGTCTCCTCTTGTTCACCGCATTACACCAGTAACTCATTTAAATTTAGCAGGATACGGAAGATTATGGGAATCTCCGATTTCGCTTGACAAAATAGCGATATGTAATATTATTTTAGCAGATTGCAATATGTGGGTCCTCCGATGAAACTTGGCGACAAACTTCGTTCCCTACGCGCTGTGGAAGGTTCGCTCCGTGGCTTGGGCCGTTCGATGACGCAACAGGAACTGGCCTCCGCGATGAAGAGCGAAATTGGCCGCGGCTTGAGCCAGGCGTACCTTTCGCAGATCGAGAGTGGCACCCGGCCGCATCTGACGCACACCACACGCGAGCTTCTGGCACGGTTCTTCCGCGTCTATCCAGGCTTTCTGGTGGACGATCCGGAAGGATACACGCCGGGGTTGCAGTCGGAATTGCGAGCCATCGACGCGAAAATCGACTCCTGGCTTTATGCCGGCGCCGAACAGTTCACGGCCGACCCGGCGCTGCAGCGCGCGCTTCTGGTCATCGCGGAACATGAAGACTCACGCCGCGCGATTTTGCTGCTGGCGGAAATTCTCCGGACGCCGGACTTAGCCGAGCGCCTCGGCGAAGTCTTGCATCCAGGCAATCATCACAACGGCGGACAACCGGGCAACGGCCATCCGCCGCCGTCGGCTTCTCTCCGCAACTGAGCGGACTCGGCCCCGGAAGGGATCGAGGTAGCACGGTACAGGGCCCGCGTCTCGAATTCCAGCTCGCGCACCGCAACGGCAAGTTGCGCTGGTCGCCGCAACGGTAAGTTGCGGTGGTCAAAGGTTGCGCTTCGAGGTGTCGTATGACCTGGTCTGACTTTTATCTTCTCTGCTTCCTGGTGGGCTTCGCGCTGAGCATTCTTTCATTCTTAGCCGGCGCCGTCCACATCCACCTGCCTTTCAAGATGCACCTGCCATTCCATGGCGCGCATCACGGTGGCGGACTCTCGTCTGGCGGCCATGGGCATGGCGCAGGCGTGAAGAGCGCCGCGATGAAGTCCAGCGGCCAAATCTCATGGCTCAACGCTTCGACGCTACTGGCCTTCCTGGCTTGGTTTGGCGGCGTCGGCTACATCCTCACCAAGCACTCTCATTTTGTGGGTCTGGCCATTCTCGGCTTTGCGTTGCTGTCCGGGCTATTCGCGGGAGCGCTGGTTTTTCAATTCATGGCTCGGATCATAAAAGCGACCAACGTGCAGATGCTGGACTGGGACTATCGCGTTGAAGGGACGGTAGGCACGGTCAGCATGACCATCCGGGAAAACGGGACCGGTGAGGTGATCTTCGAGCAAAATGGCGCGCGCAAGAGTTCCGGGGCGCGCAGCGAAGACGGCACGCTTCTGCCCAAGGGAACCGAGGTGGTGATCTCGCGCTACGACGACGGCATCGCCTACGTGAAGCGGTGGGAGGAGTTCACGAAGTAGTCGTAATCGAAGCACCAAGAAAAGTTTCTCGGACTGACGCTCGATCCAAACAGTCCGGTCGGATGAAAAGGGAGGTCCAGTATGTTGGATTTTTCAAGTGTATGGGTCATGGCCGGGTTGTTGGTGCTGGTGATCCTCGTAATTCTCGTGACGTTCGCAAAGATGTTGCGGAAGGCGGGGCCGCACGAAGCGCTGGTCATCTACGGCATTCGCGGACCGCGGACGATTACTAACGGCGGCACCATCATCCTGCCGATGTTCGAGCAGTGCCGCGAGCTCTCGCTGGAGCTGATGTCGTTTGACGTGGCTCCGCAGCAGAGTCTTTACACCAATCAAGGCGTCGCCGTCACGGTGGAGGCGGTCGCCCAACTCAAAGTGAAGTCTGACCCCGTGTCAATCCGCACGGCAGCGGAGCAATTCCTGACCAAGCGGCCGGAGCAGCGCGAAGGGCTGATCCGGCTGGTCATGGAAGGCCACCTGCGCGGGATCATCGGCCAGCTTACGGTCGAGCAGATTGTCAAAGAGCCGGAGATGGTGGGCGACCGCATGCGATCAACGTGCGCAGCCGACATGAGCAAAATGGGACTGGATGTCATCAGCTTCACCATCAAGGAAGTACGCGACAAGAATGAATACATCACCAACATGGGCCGCCCGGACATCGCTCGCATCAAGCGCGACGCCGAAGTGGCTGCTGCCGAAGCCGATCGCGACATCGCCATCAAGCGCGCCGAGGCGACTCGCGCAGCGGCAGTGGCAAAGGCGCAAGCCGACCAGGAGCGCGTTGCGGCCGAAACCGCTTCGCTTGCCAAGCAAGCCGAAGCGGAACGCGACCTGGACATCAAGAAAGCCAGCTATCTGGAAATGACCAAGAAGGCTCAAGCCACCGCCGACAAAGCGTACGAAATCGAGACCAACGTCATGCAGCAACAGGTGGTTGCCGAAGCCGTGAAAGTGCAGCAAGTGGAGCGCGAAGCACAGGTGAAAGTGCAAGAAGCGGAGATCGCGCGCCGCGAACGGGAACTCATCGCCACGGTGCTGAAGCCGGCGGAGGTCGAGCGCCAGCGCATCGAAACGCTGGCTAGCGCCGAGCGTCAGCGCTCCATCACCGAAGCCGAAGGCCGCGCTTCTTCCATTCGCGCGCAGGGCGAAGCCGAAGCGGAAATCATCTTCAAGAAAGGCGAAGCCGAAGCCAAAGCCATGAACGTGAAGGCGGAAGCCTTCCAGGAATACAACCAGGCCGCCGTACTCGACAAGTTCATCACCGGAATGCCGGAAGTGGTGCGCGCTCTGGCTGAGCCGCTCGGCAAAGTAGACAAGGTGACCATCGTTTCCACGGGCAATGGCGATGCCGCTGGCGCTTACAAGCTAACCGGCGACATCACCAAGATTGCCGCGCAGGTGCCCGCGCTCTTTGAAGCGCTTTCCGGCATGCAAATGTCGGAACTCCTCAGCAAGGTGCGCTTGATTGGTGACAAAGCTCCGAAGCCGGAGCCGCCATCGGCGCCGGTCAAGAAGGCCTAATGATTGTGGGTATGCCCGCAAAGTGGTCAATCGCTTCCGTCCCGGCAGGTCCGCAGGGACCTGCCGAGGGCGCCAAATGGTCTCGGGGGATGGCCATGAGCATGAATGAAAAACTTCGCTTCCTGTTGCTTCTGGTGGTGGTGGTTTTCGGTTTCGTTTTCCACCATTTTTGTGCCAGCGCTATTGAAGCGCTTGGCAAAATCATTGCGACGAACATCATCTCCTTGCCGGCCCTGGCGAAATTCACGGCAGGAATATTCGGAATGTTCTTTTTGCATTGAGTTTGGATGGATGGCGCAATTGCGGTTTGGTTTTTTTTGAAGTGTTGGCAGTTGGAGTTTTTTGGAAATTGAAAGGAGATTCATCATGGGACTTTTAGAACGCGTGAGCACTTTGATTCGCGCGAACCTCAACGACATGGTTGATCGCGCGGAAGATCCGGAAAAAATGATCAAGCAGATCATTCTCGACATGGAGAATCAGTATTTGCAGGTGAAGACGCAGGTGGCGGTTTCTATTGCCGACCAGCACATGCTGGAAAAGAAATGGCGGGAGAACGAGGACTCCGGGAAAGACTGGATGCGCAAGGCCGAAATCGCCGTGGACAAGAGCCAGGACGATTTGGCGCGCGCCGCGCTCGACCGGTTCCAGACTTCGCAAAGGATGGCGCTGAGCTACCGCGAACAAGTGGACGACCAGAAAATGCAGGTCGATACGCTTAAAGGTGCGCTCGTGAAACTCGAACAAAAACTCGATGAAGCGAAGTCCAAGCGCGACCTGCTGCTAGCGCGGCACCGTCGCGGCATAGCCCTGGGTAAAGCGGCGCGCGCGCAGACTGCCATAGGGGACAACTCCAAAAGTGCAGCGTTCGACCGGCTCAAGGACCGCGTGCATCACACCGAAGCCGCTGCCACCGCCGAAGTCGAACTTCTCACCGACGATGTCGGCGAAAAGCTGAATCGTTTGGATCGCGACGCCGAAGTGGACCGGTTGCTCGCAGATTTGAAGGAGCGGCGCGGGTTGCCGGAGAAAATTAGTTGAGGCGCTCTGCTTCACGGCAAAAGTTGCTTGCGTAGCAGGAAGAGCGGCCCGCCCGCCGCGGCGGGCGGCCCCTACAACTGCGCGGCGCGGCATGCGAGAATGGGCGCGTGAACCCTTGGGTCATCGAAGCGCCTGCTGCGGTGGCTGCCGCTGCGGCGGGGTTGGCCGCATACGGAGCCTTTTATCCGCGGGCGCAACTTTTTGGGGCGACGGTTTGCCGGACGAACTCGGCGCGCAAGCTGGCGATCACGTTTGACGATGGACCGAATCCGGCGATCACGCCGAAACTCCTCGAACTTCTCGACCGTTACAATGCCAAGGCGACATTTTTTTTGATTGGGCGATACGTGCGCGAGTGTCCAGAACTGGTAAAAGAGACAGTCGCGCGCGGCCACGAGGTTGGGAATCATACGGAGTTGCATCCGAATCTTTTGTGGATGAATCCGACGAAGGTGCGTGTGGAACTGCGTCTGTGCCATGACGCCATTCGGGGTGCGGTTGGAACGCCGCCAAAGTGGTTTCGCCCGCCGTTTGGCATGCGAAATCCTTGGGTGATTCCGGCGGCGGGCGAACTCGGATACCGCACGGTGATGTGGACGCTGATTCCCGGTGATTGGCAGAACAAGCCGGCGGAGTGGCTAATCCCGCGCATGCAGCCGATCGCCGACCATGCGCAAGTGCAATTAGGAAACGGCTCCAAAGACACCGCTAGCGCTACCGGCGATGTCCTCTGTCTTCACGACGGCGGGCACCGCGAACTGAGCGCCGACCGCTCCCGAACGCTAGAGGCTCTCGAACATTGGCTGCCCCGGTGGCGTGACCTCGGCCTCGAATTTGTTACAATCGGAGAAGCGGTGAGCACACCCGCTCCTTAATCATGGACGAGCGCCAGTTTTATACTGAAAAAGAAGAGGTCCGGAAAATAAAGCTGGTCTGCCCCAGCTGCCGCGGCGAGTTCGAGGCTCCCGTGCGCTGGAAGGTCTG
>Ga0210399_10004354_pt1 | contig 11006 bp, 6 predicted proteins | sample IncBWC14MmetaG_FD_150865 | JGI IMG/M metagenome (GOLD analysis project Ga0210399, IMG submission 150865) | Forest soil microbial communities from Barre Woods Harvard Forest LTER site, Petersham, Massachusetts, United States - Inc-BW-C-14-M | ecosystem: Environmental > Terrestrial > Soil >...
CTCTGCTGTGTCTCCTGATCGCTCGGTAATAGGCAAGCGCACTGCAGACTGCGCTGCCTCGCGAGCGACGATTCTCTTGGCCAAATGCGCGAATTGGTATGCTTGGATCGACGTGGGGTCTATGCCGTGCTTTTTGCGAAGTTCTTCTTGGAATCGCTTAAGTTCGTTCGTGGTAACTAAAACCCCATCGTCGCCGTAGGAAACCTCGTCCGATACCTCCCATACCCGCGCATCCGCCGTATGCTTGTTTACCGCATAGTTCCCAACGCTGATCGAACCGATGTCACCTTGTTTTTGCGCCGTCACGTTGTAAATCCAGAAAAAGTAATAGTCTTTGTTGTTCATGGTCGTAACGGTTCGCACGTCCCACTTAACTACCATTCCTTTGGCGCGAAGGTCCTTGGTGGCAGGCAACAAATTTATTAACTCCTGGGCTTCCTCGACCGTGATTGTCGAGAACTCGTTGGCCTCGCGACCCGGGCTCGCCGTCGCAACGCCCGAGAACAAAGCCGGGCGTGACGAAAAGGGGTAGCAGCTGAGAACGACCAAACAGAGGAAGGTGGGAACAAACTTGGAAGGAAACTGAGGTCTCATATCCCATTTTAGCTTTGAAGAGTTGACCTGCGGGCAGGCTGGTTTTCTTCGGTCAACTCCTAGTTAACGGTGCTTATCCAACAGGTTTGCAGCACCTATGCTTGCAGACCAAGCCGACAATCCCTTTGTCGCCTACCTTGAATCTACCCACTGTTCGTCCTCAATTTGGGCGCCTCTGGGCGCAGAATTTCGCGCCTGGACGGAGCAACCCGCCCACCTCGTCTACTGAATCGCGCTGAGAATTACTGATCACGTGACCGTAATTCCCCAACAAAACTGGCTCATCCGAATGCCGTCCCGAGTTCGTGCCGCGCCGATCGAAAGGAAATCCGAATGGCGGTCACCGGAGATACGCGGACGGCGGTCAACAGTATTCGCGATTCTTATTTGTTTTCCTCAGCATAAGCCGGAAAAGGGCCTCTAGCATCATCGCGATGCCTGGCCCGCAGGAAAGCTGGCCGTGGTTGTGACGGATTATCCATGTCCAGCCATACCTCGAGGTAGAGGTCGGGATTGTCCTGCGCATTTAATCCGCCACGAAGCTGCTCCCAGCAGTCCTCACGTATGACCAAGTTTCCCGTACCAGGAATAGCCCTCGCTGTTTCGAGCCATGAGCATCTCGGAGGTAAATAATAAGCGGCCTCTTCCGGTGTGATTCGAACGGTGACGCGCCAAATGTACACGCGATTCCAGTTCGGTTCCGGATCAAAATGAAATGCATCGCGCCTCAGACGATAGGTGTAAAAGAAATCCAAGCCACGGTGCGCAATGAGCATGGGGATACTCTCGCCACGCAGCGCCGCTACAACTCTTTCATCCGAGGTGTAATCCTCGCGCATGAGTAGTCCACGACTGTCGGCTAATCGCGCAGGAAGAAATGCCAACAACGAAATCGCAGCGAGCCCCAGGATTCGTTTGGCCCACAGCGTCTGAACCCACTTAAAAGCGATGCCTCTTCCGTCTGCTTCCTCCCAAACCAGAGGGCACAACGGCATTGCGACGAAAACAAACATGACCCCATGCCTCCCACCGATCCCAAGGAGACCGCCATCCTGGTCTGGCCACATAGGGAGAGCCAGAGTCACCGCGGTCAGGTACGTCCAAGTTCGAGAATGTGCGAGCAGCGCATCGCAGAAAGCGAAAGCCAAAAGGGCCCAGAAAAAGACAACCACCAGCTTGAGATCCCAGGGGACGCCTTCGTCTGCTTTGAGTAGGGAGAAAAGCCCAGGCTCACCGAGATGCAAGGATGCGATTCGAGGTGTCAGGCGCGACACTGTGAAGACGATGGCAAGAACCAAGACTGCATAGACAGTGATCCGAAAGATCAGATTGCGGCCGTAAAACTCTTCTTGAGCTTCGCGTGTCCCGCTTATCCTGTCCAATGCAGCAGTCACAATGAAGGCGAACGCTACGAGCGCGACGACGGGATGGGCAAGCGAACCGCCCGCGAGCAACAATGCGAGCCAGAAGATTCGCGCTTTCAGCTTGCTTGCAAAGAGGCAAAACCAGAGCGGGACGAAGGCGAGACCCAGGCTGAGCTTCGGGAACTCGATGACGTGGAAGGAGACCACTGAACTTGCTGCGAGCCACAACAAGGCTGCAAGCGGCTGGGTGTTATGTCTGAGGCGGAAAAGGAGGAGTAAGAAGCCCAGGTTGAACAGCGCGTAGATTGCGACGAGGACGAGTTTGAATGAGGCTTCAATCGAAATACGCAGACGAGAAATCGCCTCGACAAGATACGGTACCGCATCGCTATCGGGAACCTTGAGGTGGCCAGAATCCGATAAAGACTGCGCCTGCAAAGCATAGTAGTAGGCATCTGTGCCCGGCAAATACCGGAAATTCCTAAGATAATGGGCAAAGCAAGCTACCTGGAGCAGAAGGAGAACAATCCATAGTGCTGGAAGCCAGCGCTGGCTAGTCTGCTGATTCACAGTGACCAACATCGTCGGAAGGCAGCATCGCATCGGCCAGGATGGGCGAGCGGATGGTCCACGGATTGATTCTGTCCAGGCTGCTCACTAGATTCGACAAGAGCGATTTCTGATCTTCTCCCAGTGCAAGCACTTCACCGGAAGCATCCCAAATCTTCAATGGCTCTCCACTCGCCGGTGCTGCGTTTCGGGCGAGACGGGTCCAGATGAGCGCTGCGAGCTGCTGTTTCTCTACAGCCGTTAAAGTGCGGAATCGGGCAACTTTGAGCTCGCTCTGAAAAATGGATGGCGGCGTTCTGTGGATGGCTTGCGAGTAGTCTCTTTGGACCACCGTTTCCGCGTACCGCTTACCAAAAATCCTAATTCCACCATCGCGCAGTTCCCAATTGCCTTCCAGCACCTGGTCAATTTGCTTGCTTCCGTCCTCGTCGGAAGATTTTCCGTAGATAACAAAGCTGCCGTCATGGCGCAGCCGGAAACTTCTTTGAAAGTTCATGGCACCGGCTGAGGAATCGCACGCTACCGAAGAGAAAGACCTGTCCACCAGGGGCTCCGTCAGAGGATTCGCATCGGGAAGCATACCTCTCACTTGAGGCACGACAATTTGGTTCTGATCGTTGATGAACCGCAGCTCCGAAAGCAGCACGTCCGGATATTTTGTGCCTGGCGTGATGTCCTCGATGGTGAGCTTCATGGAGGAGACTTCCTTTAAGGGAGTGGAAAAGGTGACGGTCTGGCCTCCCATCTTGTCGCTTAGGGCCAGAGTTTCAGAACCATGGCCACCGCTGATAGACATCTTGGCGACGCGTCCGTTGGTTCTAAAGTGTTCTTCCGAACGCTGATAACCATTCCAAACAATCATGCCCGTCAGGTTTTGAGGTTGACTGAATTTGATCTCAACAGATTCGCCTTTTCCACTTGTGACTTTTCCATTCGTCGACCAAGCGTAGTCGTAGCGCGAATCAAACAGATTAGCAGGTTGATAAGCGACTGCGGGTTCGAGGATGGAGGTTGCCGTAACTGAAGCAGGGACGACGACTGGCAGCGCGAATCCTATCTGCTTTCCCTTTGAATAAAACTGGATCGAATACAGCGAGAAATTGTGCCAGCCTCCCTTCTGAAGCCCAAGCCGGAAGAACACGGACTTGACGTGGCGACCTGGAATCGAAAATCGCACGACAAACCGACCAGCACTCGTTCCTGAAAGCGGCTCTGGTGAAGACACTGGAACCAGTACGGCACCGTTCGCCGAAACAGTGAATTGCTGTGATGGTTCGTGAGCATTGGAGACGATTGCAACCGTGTCGGAATCAATCGGGTTTTCGAACTGAACGTAGACCCCTTCATTTGCGCCGGAGTCCGCCGCCCCTGGCGACCACGAGCCAGTACAACGTGGCTCGAGAAGGGAAGTTACCGTGGCCGCCGAGGGTGCGCTGCTGGTTGCCTCCGCAGCGATAACCCGCGGCGAGCTCGCCGCAGCGACGGCCGGCAGCAAGAGTGGGACAAGGAATGAAAAAGAAATCATACGGCGCATTGTGGAGTTCCTCGATTAGCAAGAAGTGCTTCGGTCACCGAAACAAGTGCATCCACATCACCGAAAGGAACATGGTGGACGCCTGCGTCCGGGTCCGCTGCAATTCCGCAATTAGGGGATACAACCAATCGGCTGCGAGCTGCCTGAGCGCGAAGCAACTGCCTCGGCCAATACTCAAAGAGGGCAGGATGTAAAACGGCGTGCACCCTGTTCCAACAGAAGTTCTGCATGTTGGTACGTGTGATTGGCAGGCCGTTCCAAAATCCCGGGTGCTCCAATTCTGGGCCCAAGACGACCAAAGAAAAACCCATTCTCTTGACGGCTTCTCTTACCGCGTAGGCACCCTTGCGGGCGAGCGTTGGACCGAGAAAAACAATCAGATCGCGGGGCGCGTCGTCCTGTTCTGTCTCTGTTTTATCGATTGGTTTCGCCCATGGCAATCGCAAGGCATCCTCGAAGAGACTCATGATTTGGGGGTGCGGCGTAATAATCCGGCGAGCAGAGTGAAGCGCTTCCTCTTCCGCCTCGACGAACCATCGCGGAGCCCGAAACTCGGTCAGGGTTTTGCTATACGGATAGAGCCGAGCGGCGTCATCCAAATGCCGTTCGAGGACTCTGGCTGGAAAGCGAGCCATCAGGACGTCAAATGAGCGGCCACCCAAGACTCCCGATCTCCACAGGTGAGGGAGAAGTGTTTGTGTGATGCAGAGGTGCTCGACGTCATAGGCGATGTGTTTTTCGTAGATCTTCGCCAGAGATTCGGCAATCGCAAAATGCGCTTTGGCGACCGTAAGACCGTCCCTAACCGCCCGCCGCAACATCCAGGAACGCCAGAAGCGAAAGAGGGGAAAGGAGCGCACTTTTTCGAACCCCTGTGTGTGCCAAATGCGGTCACTGTGGCTTTGGAGGAACGGCACAAGTAGAAGAGCTTGATTTCGGCTGCGTTGTTGAAGGTAGGCATCGAATTCAGGCTGATATTCATCCAGGAGAAAAGCTGTCTTGACGTGTTCCGCGAGTTCTTCTTGCACTGCTGGGCGATGGCGGAAGCAAGCAGTCTCATGGCAAAGGTAGCAGCTTTGGAGAGCACTCTGTTTTGTGAGCGGCGCTTCGTACGTATTCACAATCGCCAGTGCATGTGCCGGCATCGATGTTCTGGGTGCTCTGCCTCGGACTCGTATGACCAGAGAATTGTCGGTTACCACGGATTCAAGGAGGACCCCAAAAGGGGCCCGGAACCGCAAGTCCACATAGTTCCAAAACACGGTTGCGTCCCTGCGCGAGTCACCGGAAACATCCGGGGGCAATGCCGTGTGCCCGTGTCTCTCTATGATTTCAAAACCGAGACTCAAAGCTACTTCAAGCAAGGAACCTGAGAGCTGGCAAACTCCTCCACCCGGAGTCGGGATTACGCATCCTTCGCGCACTTCACGCCCCATCTCAAACCCACGAGACTTCCAAGGCGGACCAACCTGACGCCAGAAGCTAAAGGTTTGCTCTGGGAGAAGAATTCGGCGATGAATATTTCGCGACGCCAACCGAAGGTTATGAATTTTGCCGAGCAACAACGGGCGCTCGCGAGGATCCGCCGTGGTATGCAAAGGAGACACGGATTCCGCGAGGATGAAAGGGAAATCGGCCAGGGCGCCCTCCTTTAGTTGCGGAGGGAGGAAAAAAGTGTTTTCCGTAGCGCGCTTTGCCTGAAGGCATTTCGACCTGACAAAGAACCAACCCATGGCAAGCAGGCTAGGATGGCCGGTCCCTGGCTGTTGCCGCACCGTGTTGGATTCGTGCTGCATTTATTCCACGATCTTGTAGCGTTTCTTGACTTCTTCCTTCGGCAGAGCGTCGTAGTGCCACCATTCGATCGGCAGCTGAACAAATCCCGCGTGCAACATGAGGTTCCTCAAGATAAAACGGTGTTCGATCTGATCTTTGGTTAGCTTCCCTACTTTGAGATATTCGCGCTCGTGATTTGGCTGCGAGAGTGGTGCGAAATCATCGAAAGGTGTGCCCATATCAAGTTCGCGCCCACTTTCGTCTTCAAGAGATAAGTCGATCGCGAAGCCGTAGTTGTGGATGGAACCGCTCCGGGGATCAGCCACGTACGGCTGTTGAGGCGTACCCTTGACCACGGCGAAAAGCTTCTCCTGAACGGATCTGGGCCGCAAACAATCGAACGTAAGAAGCTTCCAACCTGGTTTTTCTTCTTGCAGTTCCTTGGCAGCTTTGCGGAGTTTTTCTGCTGCGATTCGGTGAAGAAAACATTGGTGGAAATCACCGTATACATTCCGCTTCAAGAAATTATTTTCCGAAGTGTAGCGCAGGTCCACTTTGACGTTCGGAATATCCGACACGTCCGCAAAATTCTGGTCGGTGGACAACCAAGCTAGGTCTGATGGCGGACTTGATTTGTGGTTGGATTGCGGTGCCAAACTCGCAGGATGTACATAAGCGACCACCGACATCACGATCACGGCTAGTGGAAAGCGCATCCTAAGGTGCCCGTTGTTGTCAACTGCTGTGACTCTACATTCTAAGACGGAGGGCGTTTGCCCGTGTAAGGCGGTGCATAGGTGATAGCGTGTGAGTAACAGCTGAAATTTAGCCCGATTCACGTAATTGCCGCTAGAAGGGGAGCCCACCCGTTTGTTAGGAAGACGGCCTTTTTTCCAGCTCACAACCCAGAGAGTGTGCATGCCCAATCATGTCGAGATGGGCGGCTCTGAATGTCGAGATCGAGCGATGCGGTTACCGTCCGTGCCGCCGCTTGAATTGGCACAAGAACCGCACCCAAAATCTCTTATTGCTGCCTTTTGCTGCCTCGTTTTTTTATAACCACCGTCAAATCAGATAGATATGGCGGAAGCGTGTGGGAGTCGAACTCAAACGTTAGACTCCCAACTCACGGCGAATGATGACGTTGCAGCTTCCGCCAAGTTCCAATTGGAGTCAATTGGAGTCAGAACGGTTCATTTTCCCGCAGAACTTTAGCTCTCTGAATTGCAAAAGAAACTGGCCTCCATTCCGCTCGAATCCCAACGAACGGCGAACCCTAATCGGAATCGGGTGACCCTCGATAAGAGAGAGGGCGGTGTCAATGCACAAAACGCCCCGACCGTACTTTCCTCACCGCGCGACATCCAGAGCGGTTGAGGACCGAAGCGCCGGAACTCTGATGAATGTCGATGAATGTATTCGTCCAACGTGCTCGCTGATTGAGGAATAAATAAGGCATATAAGGCATAATCACGGACGCTCGAGGTTCATTGTTGAAACGCGCCGCCGAATTCCTGCGATCCGTCATACCTGCGGACCCGCATCAGTTGCTGTTTCTGGGCGGGATCGTATGCCTAGTTATCGCACATGGCGCGAAATGGTGGCCTGCTGAAGTTCGCCTCGCGACTGATCAGCTCACCGGCTGGTTTGGGCGCCTATTGCAGATGTTCGGACCTCTCTTTGTGTATCTAATTATTTTTGCGGGAATCGCAGGCTATTTCGTTTGCTTCTGGCCCGGTAGTCATCCGGTCCGCCGAATTTTAGCATTAGTCTTCCTTCCTACAATCGCCGGCCTTGGCCTCATGTTGAGCTGTGTTGCATATCTCGGCGGGTCTTCTTCGTCCGTTCTTGAAAGCACGGGTAGCCTGGTTGTTCACAGAATCCGTTGGGTGCAGACGATGTTGTGGAAGTTATCCGGATTCCGGTTTAGTTTGATCGGGCTGCTCCTCATTGGCATCTTCACTTCACGACTGGCTTTTGGAATCGCTACCCTGCCTCTCGCCTTGCCTGGAAGACATGCTTTGGAATCGCAAGATCTCGGGTCCTGGCGGCGACTACAAATGCTGCTATGGTTCCTTGTGAGCCTCGTGTTTTTGCCACTTGCTTTACTCTCGTTCCTAACGATCGGAGTTCCCTTATTTCTTACCTCGCGACTGCCTTCTTTCATTCAGAGTGATTGGTTCCCAAGATTGTCTCCCATCATCGAAGGCGTCGTAATTCTAGGAGTCGCGCTGTGCATTATGGGGAGCGAGGGAAGGAAGACCGTAGGGAGCTCGATCCGGCTGCCCAACTTAAGGTGGGCGTTGATTGCGTTGGCGTTTCCTACCAGCATTGACATTTTCATTTCCGTCGGGCAATTCCTATTGAACCGCGCGCAGTGGGCAGGAGGTGACTTTGGCAGATTTGAACCACCACAATTCGGGTCATACTTTAACGTCCCCGAAATTTGGCTACTTCTTCTATTTTTCGCCGCGTTTTTCGAGGAAGTGATTTTTCGCGGCCTGTTGCAAACGCGATTCATTCATAGGTACGGGCTGTACCGCGGCATATTCCTTGTCGGAGTCGTTTGGGCAGTTTTTCATTTTTTCTCAGACTTTTCTTTTTCGCATTTCACCTACGAGGAAGCGCTCGTTAAGTTATGCTTTCGGATGTTTATGTGTGTGACGCTAAGCTTTGCTCTCGCTTGGCTTACGTTGCGCTCGGAATCCATCGTTCCGGCCGCCATCGCACACGCTCTCTACAATGTATTGGTTTTCTCACCAATTGGGCCGCCATTCGCAGGCAAGGACGTTCTGCGGATCGCTCTGTGGGCCGCGCTGGCGTACGTCTTGTTCCGCGATTGGCCCGTTCCGTCAGAAGCAAAGCTGGGAACTGTTAGTTTAGGAACCGAAGCTGGTGATGGTAGGACCCACGCCATATAAAGAGGCAATTCCCGCAGGCACTGAGGTCCGCGTCGCCGACCGGGAATTCCTTGAGCCGCCTCGACAAATCGCTAAGTTGTTCAAGGGAAAAAGGATGGTTGGTAAGGGGAGGTGGGGATCGAAACTGCATCCCTCACTTCTAAGTCTCGTCAGCGGAAGGCGTTACCGACCGCTCCCCATCCCAAGTGTTAGAACTGTTAGAAACGCGAATTGCACCAACACTCCGGTACGCGGCTGGAACTATTCTTCGGCGAAGAAGCGTCCCATGCTTCGGACGCGGGTTCGATTCCCCATCGCCCGCTCCATGAATCGATTCTATTGTCCTTGCGCCGCAAACCCCACTGAAGAGGCCCATAAAACAGGGGTTTTTGCTCCCAAGCTGGTCCCAACCGAATGTACATTCCTCCTGCAGAAGCGTGATGTGGTGGGAGTCACTACCCTGTGTGATTTGAAGTTATCGCGTGACATCTTTCGTAAGAGTTCCGTCGCCACGCGATCTATCGACCGGACCATTCTGGTCGGCGATCCGGAAACTATCCGGAAACTGAGTTTGAAAAGATCTCGGCGTGGTCCTCTCGGAATGCGCTGTCGCAGAAACCACGGGCTTGAAAGAGATCCTCAGTTAGCGTAAACCTGAGGAGGCCCTCTGAACCCTGGATTTCCGGAGTGATTTAACGTGCAGATGCCCTGGCAGAATCTGCGCTATACCATTCGCGTCCTGGGAAGGAACCCGGGCTTCACGGTCGTCGCCGTGCTTTCTCTAGCCCTCGGAATCGGCGCGAATACGGCCATCTTCACGCTGATCAACGCGTTGCTGCTCCGCGAACTTCCCGTCCGCGCGCCAGATCGCCTCGTGGAGCTTTCGGCGATCCGCGGAGTCAACAAGACTCCTTTTTCGTTTCCCATGTTTCAAGAAGTCGAACGCGGCCAGCGTGTTTTCTCCGGCCTGATCGGTTGGGGCGGCGCCCCCGTCGATGTCGAAGTAAACGGCGTGCTGTCTCAGGCCGATGTGCTCGGTGTTACAGGTAATTACTATTTGGAATTGGGTGCCAATTCTATTCTCGGACGACTCCTCATCCCAGATGACGTAAATCTGGGCAGCGGCGCACCGTCTCAAATCGCTGTACTCGGCTACGAGTTTTGGCAGCGTCATTTCGGCGGGGCCTTCGACGTGATCGGAAAGCGGATTCGCATCGAAGGACATCTCTTCATGATTGTCGGCGTCACTCGGAAATGGTTCATGGGCATGACGACCGGCAGGGCGACGGACATCACAATTCCGATCTCCGCCGAACCCCTCATTCGAGCCGGCAACTTCGGCCTCGAAGACCGTTCCGTGCTCTGGCTGTTTGTCACCGGCCGGCTGAAAAACGGCATCACGCTCGAGCAAGCACGCGCGCAACTCCAATCCTTCTGGCCCGACATCCTCGCCGCAACCGTCTCCACGCAAGCCCCTGGACCGCGCCGCCAAGCATTTCTCTCTATGGGTCTCGATGTCGCGCCCGCGGCAACCGGCATCGCCAAAGATCTGCGTGCGCAATTTACGCGCCCTCTCTACATTCTCAGCGGCATCGTCGCGCTCATCCTGCTGGTTGCCTGCGTGAACTTGACCAATTTGATGCTGGCTCGTTCCGTCGCGCGCAGTCACGAGATGAGCGTGCGTGTCGCGCTCGGAGCAACCCGCTGGACTCTCGCCCGCCAAGCATTGCTCGAAGGTCTGTTGCTGTCTCTCGCCGGAGCCCTGCTCGGCCTTGCCTTTGCCTACTGGGGAAGCCGCCTGCTGGTGATCCTTATGACCCAAGGCTACTTCACACCTGTCACCCTGGATCTGACCCCCGATCTGCGCGTCCTTGGCCTCACCGTTGTTGTCGCCATTTTCACCGGAATTCTTCTTGGTCTCGCGCCCGCGTGGCGCTCATCGCGCGAAAACCCGGCCTCTACATTGCAACAAAACGCCCGGAGTGTAGCCGGCAGCATGGGTGGATTGAGCAAAGCGCTCATCGTCACGCAGGTTACCTTGTCGCTCGTGCTCCTCCTGGGCGCGGGACTTTTGATTAGGAGCTTTCAGAGACTAAGTTCCCTAAATCCTGGTTTTGAAAAAGAGAGCTTGCTCCAAATCACGCTCCATCCCAGACCAGGAGGTTACCGCGACGTGGACATGAGCAACTACCGTTGGCAGCTCATAACGCGAATCGCCAACCTTCCTGGCGTGCGTTCCGCCAGCTTTTCAGATGACTCGACCCAGCT
>Ga0210399_10004355_pt1 | contig 11002 bp, 21 predicted proteins | sample IncBWC14MmetaG_FD_150865 | JGI IMG/M metagenome (GOLD analysis project Ga0210399, IMG submission 150865) | Forest soil microbial communities from Barre Woods Harvard Forest LTER site, Petersham, Massachusetts, United States - Inc-BW-C-14-M | ecosystem: Environmental > Terrestrial > Soil >...
CGCTGCGGGCATGCGAGCTTGTGCTGGCTGGAGATGCTCGGATCGGCAAGATTCCCGGCGCACGAACGTCGAAGCCCCGATCAAAAGCGGATGGAAGATCGTTGAAACAGATCAAAAGCTCGAAGGCGAGCACAACTGACTTCGACACGGTGCGGAAGATCGGCTTGGCGCTACCGGGCGTGGAGGAGAGCACAGCATACGGCGCACCCGCGATGAAGGTTCTTGGAAAACTGCTGGCGTGCGTGCCTACTCATCGTTCGGCTGAGCCGGGTTCGCTTGCCATTCGCGTCGGTTTCGACGACCGCGCCGAACTGCTTGCAGCGGCTCCTGACGTTTACTACGTGACCGACCACTATCTCAACTACAGCGCCGTGCTGGTTCGCCTGTCCCGCGTGTCACCCGATGTCCTGCGGGACTTGCTCGGCATGGCTCACAAGTTTGTTACCGCGAGGAGGGGACGATGAAGCGAGAACGAGTGCTGAAGATCGTGCTTGTCGTACTGGGATTGCTCTTTTGCGCTGCCGTTTATCCGCTCATGCTCATGGCGAAGCAAGACCCTGCCTTGGCGATGATGATGAGTCTCTACGCGACACTCGGCGTCTTCTTGTTGCTTGCATCCCGCAACCCGCCCGCGCACCGTAGCCTAATTGCTTTCGCGGCGTGGTCGAGCTTCGCTCACGCCAGTGTCATGGCAGTGCAGGCATACCTTGGTCTCATCGCTCGCCGCGAACTACTGGGAGTGGCTACCTTCGTGGTGATAGGCGTGGCGCTGACAGCGCTGGCTCCGGCAAAGCAAGCTGCTGAACGAACGGTGGCGGTCGGAGTGTAGGCGCAGAGAAAATGGCATGGTGGACACAGTAGTTGAAGCACTGATCCTTGATCTTCTTGAGTGGGTGGCTAAACGCGACAGAACCTACGAAGAAGTAATGGAGGCTTGGCGCACATCATGCCCTAGACTGCCCGTGTGGGAAGAGGCGAATGATCGCGGTCTCGTCGTCAGGGAGAACGTGAACGGACGTTGTCTGGTGAGGATTACTTCGTCAGGTCGTGATCTTCTTGTTCAACGCGATACAGGAAAACAAAATGAGTAATGTTGCCATGATGCCACCGCGAGTAAATGGGATTCTGGAAACGTCCCTGTACGTCGAGAGTCCCGCTCGCTCCGCTGAATTCTATCGCAGAATATTGGGCTTTGAGCCGCTCGAACCCGGCGAACCCCTGAACGATGAGACGCGCCTTTGCCCGATGCGTGCGGGTGATCGCAGCGTGCTGTTGCTTTTCAAAAAAGGCGCTACGGCTGATACGGACGCCATCGGCGCAATTCACATCGCGTTCGGGATCGCTCGTTGTGATTTGCCTGCTTGGGAACGCTGGCTGAAGGAACAGGGCATCTCGATTGAGTTGCGTAAGACATGGAAGTATGGGGGCGAGGCGCTCTACTTCCGTGATCCAGACGGGCATCTGCTGGAGGTTGTGACGCCGGGCGTATGGAACATCTACTGACCGCGAGTTACCCCATGGCATAACTCCTACAGTACGAATCGGGAGGCAAATCCCCCAATGAGTCCCAAAACTCCATCACCGATGATCGCCACCCTGCTCATCCTTGGCGGAACAGTATTCGGTGTACTAGGCGCGTTGCATGCCGTTTACACGCTGCTCGATCTGCACAACCCGCGACGGCTTGCCCCTGTCGATCCTTCGGTTGCACACGCGATGGCGAATTCGGCGCTCAGACTATCGGGTGGGCGCACGGACATGTGGCGAGCTTGGATTGGGTTTAACTTTAGCCACAGTCTTGGTGTGCTGATGGTTGCAGGGCTGGCGCTCTGGGCTGGGTTCAGAATCAAAATGCTCCCAGTCGGCATCATCATGCCAGCGCTGACCCTGATCGGCTGCGTCTATGAGGTTCTAGCCCTGCTCTACTGGTTCCGCATTCCTGCCATCGGCGTTGCTATTGGTACTGGCTGCTTCGCCGCCGCATGGGTTCTGTCACTTAGATGACTCTTCGCCAGCCTGCTGATCTTAGCGTAAAGCTGAAACCAACCAATTCGCAGACCGCGTCCAGCGCGGCGATGTTGCAACACTTAAAAAGACAGGTAGTAGTGGGAAGGACGAGCAAACTTTTCCTTGGCGTAGGCTGTAATAATCTGCTCTGCGCCACGTCTTCACTATTGAAGAGAATCACATGGGGCATACCCTGCTGAAATGCGGGATAACAAAATGGGAATGCCGGATAAAGTCGGTTCCATGAACGTTGTCCGCGCTGTGGCATCGATCTGTTGCCTTATCGTTTGCACGTCATTCTCGATTGACTCCCAGCAGTCGCAACCCCCCGCACAAACACCCACGTTTCGAGTTCAATCTTCTCTGGTGTTGGTCGATGTCATCACTAAGGATCGCAATAGTGGGCTGCCGATACAAGACTTCCAGAAGAAAGACTTTCGCCTTTTTGACAATCGGCGCGAAGTCCCGATCACCACATTCGACGCCGGGGCGCGGTTCGACACGCGACCTATCACTCTTTGGCTTGTCGTGATCTGTAACGAAAGCGGACTGCCAAAACTTGGTGCCTCGGCAGAATTTCTCGGACAGAAATCACTCTTTCGACCCGCGCTCGACCATCTGGAAACCCATGACAGCGTCGGAGTTGCCCATTGGTGCGACAACGGTGACACCCAACTGGATTTACTGCCTACTGAAGACCGCGATAAAGCTATCCGAGAATTGGCTGAAACGCTCAAGCCCATTCCTTTCGAAGGAGGTACTTCCGCCAGTGATGAGGCTGGCGAACAGGCTTTCCGCAAAATAATTCGGCTCATCATCCGAGATGCTTATCGGAGAAATCCGAAGCCGCTACCAGTGATTGTGTTTCTGCATGGTGATCACACAGGACAGCCGCATGGCGAACTGAACAAGCTTGTGGACGATTTTCTGGAAACGTCTGGTATTGTCTTCGGCATAAGGGACTATCGTTCTCCAAACCTGCGTTTCTTAATCGGTGAGCAGGCGAAAATCATGCACTACATGGCTAAACACACGGGCGGCGAGTATTTTTCCGTCCCTCCGTCAGCGTATGAGAAAGCACTGGACATGATTCTCATGCAATTGCATTTTCGATATGAACTCGGTTTTATTCCTCCCGACATCGATGGCAAACGGCACGAGCTTAGAGTCGAGTTGACGAAAAAAGCCGCAGCGGAACACAAGGGGCTTCGCCTGAGATTTCGTCCAGAGTACATTCCTGTTCGGGAGGAACCAGAGTGGGCACACTGATCTTTCTCTGGTACTGCCGTCGTCTATTGCTCGACCCATTGACTTAACGTCTTAGACAGGAGGACACCATGAGGCGAGAACGGGCGCTGAAAGTTGTGTTGGTGGTGGTGGGATTGTTGTTTACGGCGGGAGTTGTTCCGCTGACGATGTTTTTCTCGCGAGAGCCTGCGGTGCCAATGATAATGAGCATCTATGTCACGCTCGGAATTTTCTTGCTGCTGGCGGTGCGTGACCCAGCGGCGAACCGCAGCCTGATCGCCTTCGGCGGATGGGCAAATCTTGCGCATTCTGGAGTAATGGCTGCGCAGGAGTACCGGAAAGTGATCGAGCGCCGGGAACTCGTTGGAGTGGTTGTGTTCGCGATAGTGGGTGTAGTGTTGGTCGCGCTGGCTCCGGCAAAACAATCAACCGAGAGGGCATCGGCTGCGACTTCGTAGGCTAACGTTAGCCCATAGTCCGTCATCGTCCGCACTGTTAAGGTTGCGCTGCTTCCGAGGCATGAAATGAGACTACACGCCACTGCCCTGCCTCGCGGACACAGGTCTTCGCGAAACGCCAGTCATCAGATATTTCCTGCCCGTTCATTGAGCGCGTTCGCTGCAAACGTCCTGTGACGACAGCGGCGTTGTCATATACCCTGACGCGAATGTCCGATGTCCCATACTTGAGGAACTTCATGTGTCCAGAGCGTGCAAACTTCACTGCGTCGGCTTTTGTCAGCACGGGCATTTTGGGCACAGCGACCTCCATGTCGTCTGTCCACAACTTCTCCAGCACATCTGCGTCACCGTGCTCGTGAGCTTCATTCCAGACGGTTTCCAGTCGTTCAAGCTCGTGAACGTCACGATCATGGGTTGTCTGGGCGGAACTCCTCATGGGCACAGCCAGCGCTGAGATGACCATCGAAAGGACTGCACAGGAAAGAGGTTTCATCGGAAATGCCCTCCAGCGTCAGCATAGGCTACCACCGATCTAGTGCAGGAACGCTTGCATGGCACAGTGCGCCATATTGGTGTCAGTTCACAGACAGTCGCCATTAGAATTTGAAGCATGCCCGGTCGGGAATGCCATCACTGCAAGCAGTGGATCGAGGAGGGTGAAGAGCACGACTGTTGGACGACCACCGAAGCCGCTCTGACGCAGGAACTCTCGGACGATCTGCTGGATGCTTGGGAGCGGCTGCGCGAGACAGCGGTTTCCTTCGGGGATCAGCGCATTTACGCCTCGCACAAGGCGATCATGTTCTCGCGCAAGTCGTGCTACTTCTTCGTACGCCCGAAAAGGAACTTTCTCGAACTCTGCGTGTTCCTCGGTCGCACGCTAAAGGCTCCTCAAGTGCGACGTGCAGACCGGGCGTCGAAGTCCAAGGCCTTTCACATCATTCACATTAGGCACCGGGATGAAGTGGAAGCACCCATTACTGACTGGCTTCAGGAAGCGTATGAACTGTCGGACGTGCTGGTGTCGAACGCCGTAAAGGTTCGCGCCAAATCGAAGCACAAGCCGAAGTCCAACCGAATTTCCCCTCGATGAGAGCCGAGCCAGTCGCCGCGTGGAGGAACTAGCGACCAATGACCGCCGCAGCCATCATAATCATCGCCATCGCCGCCTCAGGCGTTCTCATGATGCGGTTTCGGAAGCGATGGCTGGCGAGGATCAACATCGCCTTCACGAACCGGATCACCAGCCTGTTCGCAGGATGGCTTCCCGGCTTCGGCATCCTGACCCACGTGGGACGAAAGTCCCGCAAGGTCTACCGTACACCCATAAACGTCTTTCGAGCGTCGAACGACTTCATCATCGCGCTCACGTACAGCAGTCAATCCGAGTGGGTGAAGAACGTCCTTGCGGCGGGCGGCTGCGAACTGAGGACTCGCGGGAAGAAATATGCGCTTTCAGCGCCGAAGGTCGTGCGTGACCCCACACGGCGGCGATTCCCCATTCCGGTACGGGTCGTATTAAGAATCGTGGGTGCGGACGAGTACATGGAGCTTTCAAGCTTCGACACGAAGTAACATGCTCAAGGTCAAACCGAAGGAGAAGATTTCTTGCGGGACAGGAAGAGGTAGAACACGCCGCTCCACACTATCCACTGGATAAGAGGTATCAGTAGAAAATAAGCACCCTGCTCCTCAAATCCGGGGTGGTGGACATTCGAGAGCCAATCGACCAAATGGTACGCTAGTTCCTGTGTTACCGCCCACAGTCGTTCGTCCCACGGCTGCGGAACTTTTGAACTGATAAGGGTGGCTCCGGCTAATAGGGCAATTTCGGCAATCAAAGCGATACCAAGAGCCGCCGCCAACCTCCCGAATCTCGACTTGATAAGAGACATGTCGCCAGTTCTGAATTATGATCCGACTAGCTTGCCTCGACAAGGTTGAATAGATTCGGCAACACCTCCCCAGCCTTCCCTAAATGGCATTCAGTGAACGCCGAGGCATTCGCAGGCTCCTCCGCTCCGACGTAGATCGTCCGCGCACGACCGCCGACGTGAGCGACAAAGCTGGCGGCTGGCTCGACCACGCCCGACGTGCCTACAGCCATGAAAATCGTGCATTCGCCCAGTGCGCCGAAGATGCGATCCAACTCGAACGGCACCTCGCCGAACCAGCAGATGTGCGGTCGAATTCCGCCGCCGCAGTCGCACCGGGGTATCTCAATCGGAGGATCGTAGGTGGTCGTGTCGCGGAACGGGGGTCGGGTGCATATTTCGCAGCGGCTTTTAAACAATTCGCCGTGCATGTGGACGACGCGAATCGACCCCGCCTGCTCGTGCAGGTCGTCTACGTTCTGGGTGCATAGGAAGAGGCGTTCTCCCAACTTCTGTTCGAGGCTGGCGAGCGCGAAGTGAGCCGGGTTTGGCTTGGCTTCAGTGGCAACCCGCCGCCTCATCGAGTAGAACTCCCATACCAGCCGAGGATCACGAGTCCAAGCATGGGGCGAGGCGACCTCCTCGATCCGGTAGTTGCGCCACAGCCCGCCCACGCCACGGAATGTCGGTATCCCGCTCTCGGCGCTAACCCCCGCTCCGGCAAGAATGAAGACTCGGTCAGTGGAGGAAACTGTGAGCATGGATGACAGGTTAACTCCTAGCGACCGCGCCGACTGGTGTGCTCATTTTGCGAGGAACCGCGAATTTCCTCGACCAATTCTCGGAAGTGTCGCACTCGCTCTTCTGCAAGCCGCAGCAGAGCGTTTTGCCAATCGGGAGGAGGTGAACGGTGTGCTTTGGCATTCGGCTTTAGCCTTGCTTGGCGAATTGACGCAACGGAGACGCCGAGCGCCCTTGCCAAGTCTGGGTGGTCGATACGGGAGAAAAGACGATCTGTGGCATTCTTGAAATTCATGTATGCAGTCCTATTGACAATAATCGGTTGTCTATTATACTGCATACAGACTTGGGGGAGGCACATGAAAAAAGCAGCCATATACGTCAGAGTTAGCACGCCCGTTAACCATTATCTCGGCAATCGCGGTGAGAAGAACGACATCGTTCTTCTCGCACCACATCACCAGTTTATCGCCCATGAGCTTACCCTTAGTGCTCGTGAGACCGTTCTTGCTACGGAATTCCAGCCATCTATTCACGGCAGTTTTGACCGTGACGTTCTGCCGGACGGGTTTACCCTCCAGCAGGGCTTCGAGGTCAGTTTCAAGCCGCTTCGCGTTCCTTTGAGCTTGCGCCCAGATGCAGGTCTCGGCAGACCACTTGTTCTGCCCACGTTTAAGCTTCTTTCCATCTAGCTTCGTGTCCGGTTGCGACCAGTTGAATTGAAACCAGAGTGAGCATCCGCACCGGGGGTGGTAGCGGTCGTCCTTGTGCTTGCAGTCCGCCCAGTGGCGGCGATAAATCGTGATCTCCATCGGGTTCTTCCTTTTCGCCTCATGACTCAATACTGCGAAAAGGAGAAATCGCCCCGGATTCGGGTCGCCCCGCACCTAGTACAAATCTAGGACAATCAGGTCGCTGAAATGGAAACCGCCAGTGTTTATGCGGGCAAAAGAATGGCTCCTCAGGTAGGACTCGAACCTACAACCCTCCGGTTAACAGCCTAATTCTGCGCTACACAGCAGACAAAGCCAGCCATCCAAGTACAACGAAACACTCGAAACCCAAGCCGCTACGTTGTCCCTGTTTTTCCCGTTTTGCCCCAGGTCAACGGACAAAAGACGGACAATTTAGCCGAGGTCAGGCGGCCTATTTTTCTAACACATACTTCGGCTCATCCGCAGTATTTGTCCACATAACCGGATGCCCCGTTTCCATTCCCGCCTGTGCGATTCCCAGCGTGTAGACTTCCTCGTCCGGGCATTGCGGTCGGGCAATACACGGTGCATGGAAGATCTCTACCTGGCCCGCAGGATCTGCGTGGAACTTCTTGACCCATTCCTGCCGCACACTTTCTACGGTTGGCTTCGGTAAAGCACTGAGAACTAACAAGCAAATGGCTAAGCTGTTCATGGATAGCCTCCTTTTGGCTGAGCAGTATAACAGCCGTCACGGGCTTGTTCTGCCATTTGAACGCTCGGCCCAATCCCGACCATTGTGAAGTGGCCCCCCCTCAACGGGTACAGAACAGGACCGAGCTAGATACAAGGCTCAGGGTGGGGCTATTTTGCGTCTTTGCTCCAAGGCAAAGAACAGTTTTTTTACACGCGTAGACTGCTCCCGATACAGAACTCCCACAATTTGCCCTGATCCTCGGATCAGGGCGTTTTTTGTCTCTGGCGTTGGTGCGTATAAAATCCAGCCTGCCGAGTTTAGGCGCGTAGGCTACGAAATGGTCTGCCCTGCCTGCGGGGTACAGTTCAAAGCAGGAAAATCCTAAACGTTCACTTTTCTTGACATGCTTCGTCCGGGCTTGGTACCTTCATGCCACAAAAGTCCCCCGCCCACTTCGTGACCGCTTGGGGAGGCTCGTATGTGGGAAGAAAACCGATATTTCTGGGTGGTTCTCTGCAAGAATCGTTGGTTTCACATTCGGGAGAGCCTGAGTCTAAATTACAGGCAGAGAATCCCGCTCGCCGAAACAGATTCCGTCACCGCGTGCCCTATTGGCAATACCACCTTCAATGTCCGGTGTGACAAGTGCGGCAAAGAGTACAGCTACAGAGCCTCGGACGTGTTGAAGTTTGAACTTGAGGCCCCGGACTCATTCACTCCGCATCCCTTATTCGCGGAGGGAGGCACCGACTCCCCTGCGGTTGTGGAGCATAAAACGGCTCAAGACTAACCAAGCCACACAACGCCGGATAGCGATTCGCTTACCATTTCGCCAAAAAGAATGATCTCCGCCGCTGTAAGAGCTTACGTCTTTCGTGATTATGTGCGACTGCGACTGCACACCAATGTTCGTTGTACTTCTTCCGGAGGTACTCTTCTGCCCCGAACCCCTCTTGCATCACTTTCGCGGGCGTGAAAAACTTCAGGTGGCACCGCTGGCAAGTGGCAATAGCAGCACTTTGTCCGCAGTACTTCAGAATCGAGAATCCAGTCTCAGTCGCCACGACGCTTCACACCGCCTACAAGGCTAGATTCTTATGTGGTCGGATGTCGTTGCGCTGAAGCAAATAATCCAACTCCTCAGCGCCGCAGCAAGCGGGAAGGAACCAGTATGACAGCACTCTTTATCGTCGGACTCGTGATTGTCGCGCTCTGGTTGGCACGCGTCATGCTAAAAGAGAAATAGGCTCACTTCGTAACCGATTTTGCGCTCGGCTGGTTTCGGTGTAGACTGCCCGGCAGACAATCAAAAAAGGCAATCTGATTCCCACATTGCCCTGACTGCGGTCGGGGCGTTTTTTCGTGCGCGCGGAATTTAAGGTACGGGAATTCCTGATTCCGGAGTAGACTGCTCGTCGACAGAACAAAGCCTCTGTCGATTCACATCACACAAATTTGCCCTGGCCTAAAGGTCAGGGCGTTTTTGTCTCTGGCGTATAACTCGCGGCCGACCATGAGAGAATCCCCGCGTGCCCCGAAAGCAGAAAATTAATCTCGAAAAGGTCCTGGCGTCCCTCAACACGGTCTGCCCGAAGTGCGAATGCTCGATCACGCCGGACAAGATCCGGCGCATCGACTTTGAGCGGATGATCTGTCCCGAATGTGGGGAACGGTTCAAGGCGGGGAAATCGTGAACGACTGACTCAGGAACAGTACGACCGAAACGTTAACGATTCGGGCGTATAATTCGCGGCGCTATTCCAACCTGTGTAATTTGGCAAAGGCAGTCCCAATTTCGTCACCAAATTCCTCGCGATAGAGGTCGGCCATGATTCCTTCTGGAGAGGAAGCAGTTCTACTACTCAAGCGCCTGTTTGATGAGAGACTGCCAGTCCTAGTATTTTTCGTGAGCGCGGATAGCAAGGTGGAGGTTAAGGTCTCCGGGTTTGTTAATGGATTAGCCACAGACATGATAATTTTCTCAGACGGAGCGGAGGCAGTCCCCACTTCAATACCTTCGAACCGACTCTGTGTTGATCCGCGTTCCATTGTTGAAACGCGATATGGGGAAGCGAAGGACGTCGCGGGACTCTCAGGTGAAGGTAAGTCGGAATTGGAATCTAAGTATGGCATGGCGTCGCTTGCCTTCAAGTTGTCATCCGGGGCGCGGCTGACGGTTTTCGAATCGTTGGCGAAATGATCTTTTGGCGCAGAATTTGACAAGAGGTTATCTCCGGGGCTTTCCATTTCGACTAGCCAAACTTTTCCGAACTAGGCCGCCCTCTCCGAGCTCTGGCAATAGCTGCCTTGAGTTCGCTAGGCTGTTTGACGGTTGGGCCGATGAGGCCGGCCTTTTTCCGTTTGGACAGTGCCGCGGCGAGTGACTGGCCACGGTCGGTTGCTGCGTGGGCTGCTGATCCGGCATCGGAGGGGTTGAGGTTGTATCGTCGCTCTGCGGTTCGTTGAAGTTGGCGCTGAGTCCGGGGAATGGCATTTTATAAGCCCTCCAGATCGTCCGCCAGTAACTTGGCTTTGTTGTCGATCGCCGATTGCGGTACCTGGATGACGATCAGCTCGGTTTGTGAGTCTGGCGTCCACATGTTCAACTCCCGCGAGCTGCCAAGGATCTTCGCGCTGTGTGCTGCCTTGTCCGTTCCCTGGATGCAATTCCTTATCAGGCGCCCATTGACTAGCGCCTCTTTGTCCTCCCGTGGAGTCGATTTCCCAAGCGCGATTAACGCCTGCCCCTTTTTGCTCTTGCTCATAATCTTGAGCACGCCTTTAGGAACGGCCTCCCATCCCTTCGCGGCCTGTGCTTCGCTCCATCCTGCCTGCGCCAGAGCGGTTCGCTTGTAAGAAGGCAGGGGTCCGCCGACTCTTCCATGATCTGCGCAGGTCCGCCGTGCGGAACATGATTTCTGCCGGGGTGCCCCAAACTATCGCGATGAAGATTTCGGGGCATGAAACGCCGTCGATGTTTCAGCGTTATGCAATCGCCAGCGAAACCGATCTGCGGACAGCGCTGCGATCTACGCAGCAATACCTTGCGACCGTGAAGGAGAACGTAGTCGAAATGGCGGGCAACCGATAGAAAATTTCCCACGCGCGGACAAAACACGGACAAAGGGCACCCCACAATCGGGTGCCCTAAGTCTTTGAGAAATTGGCTCCTCAGGTAGGACTCGAACCTACAACCCTCCGGTTAACAGCCGGATGCTCTGCCATTGAGCTACTGAGGAGTGTGGCGGCGGGCGCTGAGGGCCTGCCTGACTGACACCA
>Ga0210399_10004357_pt1 | contig 11002 bp, 10 predicted proteins | sample IncBWC14MmetaG_FD_150865 | JGI IMG/M metagenome (GOLD analysis project Ga0210399, IMG submission 150865) | Forest soil microbial communities from Barre Woods Harvard Forest LTER site, Petersham, Massachusetts, United States - Inc-BW-C-14-M | ecosystem: Environmental > Terrestrial > Soil >...
ACATTTGAACCGCTGGATCAAGCTGGCGCAGAAGCGCGTGAAATTTCAGGGATTGCCATCGCGGATCTGCTGGCTGGGTTATGGGGAGCGGGACAAATTCGGGCTGGCGTTGAACGAGCTTGTAGCTAAAGGTGAAATAAAGGCTCCCGTGGTGATGGGGCGCGATCATCTGGATTGCGGGTCGGTGGCGTCGCCGTATCGCGAGACGGAGTCGATGCTAGATGGATCGGACGCGATTGCGGACTGGCCGTTGCTGAACGCACTGATCAACACGGCGAGCGGCGCATCGTGGGTGTCCATTCACAATGGCGGGGGCGTGGGGATTGGGTATTCGCAACATTCAGGGCAGGTCACCGTTGCGGATGGAACTAAGGAAATGGCGAAGCGCATCGAGCGCGTGCTGACGAATGATCCGGGGATGGGTGTGGTGCGGCACGTGGATGCCGGGTATCCCGAGGCGATAGCTTTTGCGAAGAAGGCTGCCGTCAAAGTTCCGATGGTGTGAAAAAGAAATAGACAGGCAGGAATGCCTGCCCTACTTCCAATCGTGCAGGATTGCCTGGCCTCCGGCATAATAACATGAGCTTTGGCCGATTCCCTTCTCATTACCGGAGCATCGCAGTTCTTGACCTTGCGCGGGCACGGTCCGCGGCGGGGCAGTTCCCTTTCCAATTTGGGAGTGATCGAAGATGGCGGGCTGCTGGTGCGCGATGGCTTGATCGCGGCCGTGGGAACGCGGGCGGAGGTCGAGGCGCTGCCGGAAGCGGCGGGGGCGGAGAAGCTCGATCTGGGCGGGCGCGTGGCGCTGCCGGGGTTTGTCGATTCGCATACGCACTTGATCCATGCGGCAAGCCGGGCGGAAGAGTATGAATTAAAAATTGCCGGGGCGAGTTACGAAGAGATCGCGCGCAAGGGCGGCGGGATACTCAATTCGGTGAATAAACTGCGCGCGGCGACGAGCGAGGCTTTGAAGAAACGCGCTCAGGCAGTGCTTAGACAGTTCGCGGCATACGGCACGACGACGGTCGAAGCGAAGAGCGGGTACGGGCTGGACGTTGCGAGCGAATTGAAGATTTTGCGATTGCACAAAGAGCTGGCGGCGGAGCAGCCGCTGGAAATCGTGTCCACATTTCTTGGCGCCCACGTGGTTCCAGCAGAGTATCGGGGAAAAACGGGCGGGGCAGAGCGGTACATCCAGCTTATCGAACAAAATCTGCTGCCGGAGATCGGAGAGCGGAAGCTGGCGGAGTTTTGCGATGTGTTTTGCGATCGCGGCGCGTTTTCGGTCGCGCAGTCGAAACGCGTTTTGCAGGCGGGCCGCCAATGGGGACTGGCTCCCCGATTGCACGCCGAGCAGCTTTCTCGGACGGGCGCGGCCCGACTGGCAATCCTGATGCGGGCGGCAAGCTGCGATCACCTGGAACAGGTAAACAAGAGCGACGTCCAGGCGCTGGGAAAATCGGAAACCGTGGCGACGCTGCTGCCGGGATGCGATTTTCACCTGGGGCTGAAAAAATATGCACCGGCCCGGGCGCTGATTGAAGCAAAAGCGATTGTTGCGCTGGCGACGGACTACAATCCGGGAACGAGTCCGACGGTGAGCATGCCGATGATTCTCTCGCTGGCATGCACGCAACTGCGCATGACGCCGGCGGAGGCGATTACGGCGGCGACGATCAACGCGGCTTATGCGCTGCGGCGGGAAAAAAGCATCGGGTCGCTGGAGGTTGGCAAACAGGCAGACATAGCCGTATTCGAAGTGGCCGACTACCGGGAAATTCCCTATTATTTTGGTGTGAACGTTTGCTGGATGACCGTGAAGCGTGGTCGCGTAATCCATGCCGCCGAACAAACCTCAATCTAATTATTCGAAGAGGCCGGTAAGGGTGCGCCTCCTCAAGATCGGGCCGCGGACGACAAAGAGCCTGTTCGAAGAATATTTCTACGGCTTTGCGGTGACGATCTCGCTGGCCGTTATGATTTTGGGAAAAGCAGCGGGCTTGAGCGGCTACGATGCAATCGTTACGGGAATGTGGGCGGGAGGATTCACGTGGTTCGCCTGGCAGGTAAGGCGTTACCGGAAAGAGCGAGCGAGTCCTGGCTCGACGGAAAAGTCCAGGCCAGCCGTCCAAGCGCCGCCGCAAGTGATGAGGCAACCGCTGCCTCCGAACATGAAGCCGATGATCGGGCCGCAGTGGCCACTGAAAACCTTGCCAGGTTCGGCGAAGTCTATAAAAAGGCCCGCCAGGCCAGCAAAAGGGCCCATGAAGCCCGCGCAAACGCCAGCTCCGGCCGGCCAAGCCCCGGGGACGCCAAGCAATCCGAATAAGCCAGCGTTCGTATACGAACGGCCCACGCTGCCGGACAGAAAGCCGAAACTGCCGAATAATTGGCCGGGACGACCGGACAAAAAGCCAAAACGATGAAACGACTGATTGAGTGCGTGCCAAATTTTTCCGAAGGGCGAGACGCCGCGAAGGTCGATGCCATCGTGGCGGCGATGCGCAGCGTGCCGGGTGTGTACGTGCTGGATCGAGAGATGGACGCCGACCATAACCGCTCGGTGGTCACGCTGGCGGGCGAACCGGGCGCGGTGGCGGAAGCGGCGCTTCTGGGCACCGGCAAGGCCATGGAACTGATCGACCTGACGAAACACAAAGGTGCGCATCCGCGAGTGGGCGCGACGGACGTGCTGCCGTTTATTCCCATCGATGGGGTGACCATCGAGGATTGCGTGGCGCTGGCGCGGCGGGTGGGCAACGAAATCTGGAAGCGTTACAGGATACCGGTTTTTTTTTACGAAGCGGCGGCGACACGGCCGGACCGCGTAAATCTTGAAAACGTGCGGCGCGGGCAATTCGAAGGGCTGCGCGAAGAGTTTAAGAAGAACCATGACCGCCAGCCGGACGTTGGCGATCCGAAACTGCACCCCACGGCCGGAGTGACCGTGGTGGGCGCGCGGAAATTCCTGATTGCCTACAACGTGAATCTCAATACGTCCGATATCAGCATCGCAAACAAAATCGCGAAAGCGATCCGGTTTTCGTCGGGCGGACTGCGGTATGTGAAGTCGATGGGGGTCGAGCTGAAAGCGCGCAACCTGGCGCAGGTGTCCATCAACCTGACGGATTTCGAACAGACGCCGATGCACCGCGTGTATGAAATGGTGAAGCGCGAAGCCGAGCGTTACGGCGTGATGCCGGTGGGCAGCGAAATCGTGGGGCTGGTCCCGAAAAAAGCGATCGAGATGGCGGCGGACTTTTTCCTGCAACTCGAGAACTTCTCTCCCGCGCAGGTGTTTGAGAATAAGCTGGAGGCTGCGCTGAGGGGCGCGCCGCTGGACGTGGCGAAGGATGGAAAGTTGGCGGGCTTGGCGCGCCCGTTTCTGGACGCGGTAGCGACGCCTTCAGCAACGCCGGGAGGAGGGAGCGTCTCGGCGTTTGCGGGAGCGCTGGCGGCTGCCCTGGGGCAGATGGTTGCGGGGCTTTCGCGGAAAAAGAAATCGCAAGCCGGATTTGCCGATCAGCTCTCGGCGGCGCTGGACGAAATGCGGAGAATTGCCGATGAGCTTGTCGAGGCCATCGACCGTGACGCGGCTTCCTACGACGCGGTATTGGCTGCGTTCAAATTACCGCAGGGGGATGCTGAGGAAACGCGGCAGCGCGAGGAAGCGATACAGAGAGCGACGAAAGGCGCGTCGGAGGTTCCGTTGCAGGTGGCCGAGCGCGCCGTTGCGCTTTTCGAACGCCTTGGACAACTGGATACTATCGTTGCCGCATCCATGAGGTCAGACTTACAAGTAGCCCGGTTGATGGCCGAAGCAGGCGCTCGCGGAGCAGTGGCCAACGTGGAGATCAACCTCGAGGGTTTGACGGACGCGGCGTATGTCGCCTCAACGCGCGTGAAGATTGCAGCACTGCGGGAGCGTCTGGGCAATGCAGCCCGCGCGACAAGAGCGTAAACTAAGAGTTCCCGCTTGCCCATTCGAAAGGAGCACGAGATGAGATTGACCATGAATTCAGGTGTGACACCGACCAGGCGGGGGTCAACGATCCGCAGACTTATGGCTGCCGGCATTCTGGTGGCAATGTCCCTGGCGATGCCGAAACCTGCGCGGGCCGGCCGCCTCGGCGCGGACATCATCGCACTCTTCCCCAAAGAGATTGGAGAATTTGCCTACGCCGACCTAAAAAAAGCGCGCACTCTGAAATGGTTTCCGCAACTGCAGGAACAGATGCTCCCTGACCGCTTCCGGCAATTCGAAAAATTCCTGGCCTCGGCGGGAGTCGATCCGAATTCGCAAGTCGATGAACTTGCCTGGGGGCTGGTCGCGGAGGGGATAAGCGCAAAGACGGAAGGCGCGGGATCGACGGACGTTCCCACAGGAGAAGAAATCGTCGGCGTGGCGCTGGGCACTTACAATCCAAATTCGACGGAAGCTTTCTTCAAACAGCAAAAGCTCGCCACCTTCAAAGCGCGGGGTTACACGCTGTATGCGTTCGGGACCGGTTCGGGAGCGAGCGATCTGTTCTTCTTTTTTATTGATTCGAATACCGCGGCGTTTGGCCATCGCGCCGTACTGGAAAAGATGATCGAGGTGCGCTTTGGCGGTGAGGAAGGACTATTGCGCAACGACAGGCTCTACCCGCTGATTAACGAAGCGAACGGCAGCGGCGTGGTCTGGGCGGTGCTGAATCCCGCCTACACACGCTTGGCGATGCAGCAACTGGCGCCGGAAGTAGGACAGTTCCCCGAAGCGGCGAAACTCGTCGCACGGATGCAGAACATGATTATCAACGTAGACGCCAGCAGCGGCATCGAAGGGAAGTTCCAGGCGGTGTGCGGATCAACCGAAGATGCGAACACGCTCGGCCAGTTGCTCCAGGCCGGGTTCCTCTATAAACGGTATCAAGCCCAGAAGGACAATCCGGATCTAGCGCAATTGCTCGATCAGGCGCGCGTGACGCCCGGGGGCGATCGAGTAACGCTGCGGATGTCGCTCAGCGACGACCAGATGACGTCGCTCATTCGCAAAAACACTTTCGCGCTGAAGATGTAAGGCTCCGAAAATAATAGACGCAAAAGAAAATGGGCCAGGCAGCCGCGCTGTCTGGCTTTTTTTCGTTTCGAACAACGCTCAAATGTCGCGGGCGACCTGGCCGATATATTTCGTCAGGCGAGTAACGGCTTCCCCGTCGTGTGTTTCGTATTGGACGCGGTCGAACCCTGAGAAAACGCCAGAGTTGGATCCCGTGCCGCCAACCTGCGCGGCAAACCCTGCGATGGTATCAAGGCCAACCGCCGGAGAGCCTTCGCCTAGATGGGACAACGCAACTTCCATGCGGTCGGAGAAGCGCGTGAATGTGATTTGCAATTGAGGATGATCTACCGGCAGATGTTCGAAAGCTTCCAAGCAGGCAGCGACGACCGCGGATTGCAACCGAGCGATGGCGTCGTTCTGGAATCCCGCGGCATCGGCGAGATAGCGGACCACGCCTCCGGCCGCGGCCGCCAGGCGCGCGTCGGCCTCGATGAGCAGGAGGAGGCTTTGGAGTTCAGTGGCCACGGCTGGTGGCCAGAGAGACTTCGCAGGCTTCCCGGCAGTCGGGGCAATAATAGAGACCGTCGGAGCAAAGGCGCACGTTTACCTGCCCCTTGCAGATAGTGCAGTATTTTTCACAGGCGCAGCGATCTTCCGGTAAGTCACATTGCGCGCAAACGGTCGGACCTTGCATAAGGGCCTCTCCGCAAAACTCTACCTGAGCATGGGAGGATGCGGCAAGTCGAAGGTGAGTGAAGTGCACTAGTCGCTCAACTCCTATTGGGGACACGCCACAGTTTCCGATTTTCCGGCTTACCCGGCACGGAGGCGCGAGTCGGACGCGTGTGGTGACTGGAATTCTTTCTCGCAATCAGAGGACCGTGGTGTATAAGGGTTGCCGGCTGGGCGAGGAAAAAGGAAATCCCGGCTGAGGAACATACGGAGGAAAACGAAATGAAAAAATCACTGGTCGTGACGGGTCTCGGGGCGTTGCTCATTGTCGTGGCGTCGGGTGCTGTCCAAGCTCAGAAAACGTCGACAAGCAGCAACAGGAAGAAAGTCATCTATGTCGCTGCGGGTGGCGCGACGTACAAGCAGATGCCAACGGAAAAGGCCTCCATGGCGGTCCTTTGGGGTGACCCGGACAAGGGCGTCCATGGAACGTTCACGAAATTCGAGCCGGGGTTCGACGCGGGAATGCACACTCATACGAGCGATGTCTGGATCGTCGGTATCAAAGGCGCTTATCTGTATAAAGATGAAGCGGGCGAAAAGCGCGTCGGACCGGGAGATTTCCTTCGAGTTCCGGGTGGCCACAAGCATTGGAGCGGCGGTGACAAAGCAGAAGGCGCGGTCTTTTATGAGGAAGCGTCAGGGAAGTTCGATACCATACCTGCGAAGGAGTAGCGGTACCTGCAAAATCTCCTGGCCGGCAAGAACGCTATCGCCAGGGAGCTGCGAGCCAACGCCGATACTCACTTCTGAACGGTTTTTTCGCTGCTTGCCGCTGGACCGTTCAGCTTCTCCAATTTTGCCAACCGCTCCCGTACCTGATCCGCGTCCTTCGCATGCGGAGCTAACTCCAAATAAATCTTTGTCTCTGAGATTGCAGCGGCATAGTAGTTTTTTCGAGCAAATATTTCAGCCAGCAAGAGATGCAGTTGCGGAAAACGCGGGCGCACGTCCAGGAGCTCCGCCTTGAGCCCGCTCTTTTCAGCGTCTTCGATCTTGTTGAGTTTGTAATTTGCGGCCGAGTTATAGAAATAAGCTTCGGCATAATCCAGCGCATCAAGATCCAGGATGTAACCGGTGACCTTGGCGTATTTCAACGGATCGAGATCCAAGAGCTGATTCGTAAGGTTAAGGACCTGGGTCCAATCTTCCGCCTCGTAGGCTATTGACGCGAGCGACAGATAAGGCGGCAGGAACTTGCTGTCGATCGTCGTCGCGTGGGTATACGCCGCGCGAGCCGTATCGTTCTGGTTTACCTTCTGTAAAACGGCGCCCAACTGAAACCAGGCGTTCGCGTACTTGGGGTAGATCTCTACTGCTTTTTCAAAGTATTGGCGTGCATCGGCAAGTTTGCCGTTTCTCACGGCGTTGAGGCCTTTCTCATAAGCTCGTCTGGCATCTTTGGGCGCTTTGTAGGGAGTGGCGCTCAGCGTCATGCCTTCAATCTTTGCAGCTCTGTGCACCACAATGGCGCCCACGTTCATGCTGCTGCTGACGGGAGTGAGTTCCACAAGGCTGATGACACTGGAATGAAATCCAGAAACCGTCGCCCGTAGCTCACAATTTGTTAACTCGAGTCGTGAAATTCCCATCCCCGGAACCTTGCTGGCCTGGCCATTTTGCGGAGACCTGTCTCCACTAGCGTCCAGGTAAGAATCGGTCATTGATCCCAATTCCATGCTGAAGTCGCCGCGGGAAGTTGCGTACACCTGCTGACGTACGCTGGCGTTGCAGACCCGCTCAACCAACACATCGTGTGGAACAGGTGTCCCGTCATCGGTTGCAACGCGGCCTAGGAGAAACATCACGAGATCCTCTCTCGGTTGACCCGCCGGCGTACTCGAGGGAGCGGGAGTCGCAGAATGGCTCGGCGGTGTGGAAGGCGGAGTGGAAGGCGGAGGTGCAGGAGCCGGGGGCTTCTGCGCCAATGCGACTGGTACCAGAAGTCCGATCGCTAGCGCCAGCTCGACGAAGATGCGCATGCGGGGGTTCATAGATCTATTCCTAGGGAGGAAAGGTCTCAGCCCCCAATTTAGTGCGCAAGTCAGTTCAAGTCAAGGCTTCCGAAGCGAACCACCGAGCTCACCTGCCGTTATGAATGTATAGCGGCCTGGCGCAGCGGCTTGGTCAGGTCGTGGCGCTACTGTGTTCGACGGTTAATACGATTTTCCCTTGCGCATGCCGTGCTTCCAGATAACGGAGAGCTTCAGCTGCGTCGCTTAACGGGTAACGTCTATCGATGACGGGTACAATTTTTCCAGCTTCAAGAAGGACTTTCAGAGAAACTAAATCCTTCTGGTTGATATTCGCTATGAAAAAACACGTCTTCTTACTCCCAATCCGTGACAGCAACGGCGCCAGTAACATAGCTTGGAAAATTTGAGGCAAAGCACCTCCGGCGATGACATAAATTCCGTCCTGACTCAGCGCACGCCGGTAATCGAAAATCGAATGATGGGCATTCGCACCCAAGATCAGGTCGTAGCGTCGCCCGCTCAGTGTGAAATCTTCTCGAGTGTAATCAATGACATGGTCGGCGCCAATCGATCGCGCCGTGTCCACATTCCTCGTGCTGCACACGGCAGTGACCTCAGCTCCGAACGATTTGGCAATCTGGACCGCAAATGTGCCAACGCCGCCAGACGCGCCATCAACCAGAACCTTCTGGCCTGGCTGGATTCGTCCCTTATCACGAAGACCCTGAAGGGCGGTGATTGCCGCGATTGGCACGGCGGCTGCGTCCTCAAAGGAACAGTTGGCTGGCTTCAGCGCCAACTTATTTTCAATAGCGCACGCATACTCGGCAAACCCTCCCCCTGCGAAACCTGTTACGCCGAAGACCTCGTCGCCCGGCTGAAACTGCTTTACGTGTCCGCCAATCGCTTCCACTCGCCCTGCGATATCACAGCCGAGGACCGGCTGTTTGGGTGTGCGCAGTCCCGGGATGAGGCGGACCAACGGCGCACCTCTCAGCGAGAACAAGTCCAGTGGATTTACCGATGCCGCGTAAAGCTTTATCAAGACCTCATTGGCCTTGGGGGTAGGTTTTTCTACCTCCGTGAACCTCAGCACCTCTGGTGGTCCGTATTGTGTGCGTACAATTGCTTTCATAGAAGTGCTCTTCAAGAGTGCTTCCGTCGGACGAGGCGATTCCGGACCGATAGAGCCATGCGCAGAGATTACGCCTCGCTATTCGAGTAATCCAGCGTGAGCTAGACTGCCTCCTGAATTGACTTATGGGCCATTTTTCGGGGAGCCGCTCCGAATAGCCACAAAATCCAGATAAATGCACTTACCCGAGAAGTGGGCTACTAGGCCCTAGCCTATGGGATTAACGCTGCCTCTAGAAGAAGCTCTCGGAGAACGGAAGAACCCTGGGCTCTGGGCACTCGGCGACCACCGTACTCTGGGAGTGCCAGTGTGGGAATTCCATTTCATATTATGGGCAGCTTATAAGAGTACTAGTATTAGCTCATAGGAGTACTAAATCGTTTGAACCGGACGTGTTTCCCAACCGCTCGCGAATCTTACACTTCGAATCGTTCTCAGCGGACTGCAAGACACACTTCGGCCTACTAACCTGAGGAAACTAGGAGGACAACATGGGAGCCTGACCGGGCCCGGAATGCAGGGAAGGGTCATGGACTGGACGCGCCAAACAGCGGACACTTTGGTGGCTAATACCTTGTATCTTAGAGACTTAGAGTCAATGGGTGAGGGGTCCATTGTCGCGTGACAAATGATCCTGCGTGGGCCTCCTTTGGAGTCACGGGGAAGATTGACTCGCGCCGCTTAGGTGAGCGGTCGAAGGGGAAAGATTTCACGCGCACTCAGCCTCCTTGCTGGTCATTCCACCCTGGTACTAGTGAGCATTGGCATTCCTTTTGCACAAAACGGGACAGGGGGTATGGATGGGTACGCCGAACGAGCATCGCGCTTGTATTCCCCGTTGCAAGCTTCCTGTACCAACGGAGCTCGATTCGGTGGGTCTGTGCGTCCACCACTTCACATGGAGCGTGGAGGAGGCGTGCGCTGAGATGCACCGCCAAGTGGCATTGCGCAAGGCGACCGTCGAGCGCCGCGCGGAGATGGCCATCTACGTAAGGGAATGCGCCTTACTCCTCGCCCGCGTCAGCAGCAATCTGTGCTTATCGGACGACCTGAAAAGACGCATCCTCTGCACTTTTCTATCGCTGATGAATCTAAGAGAGAACTTAGAGCGTGCCCCAGGCGGCCACGTCCCCGAACTACGAGTTTTTGCGCCGGGACTATTCCCGACCCCTGCCGTGATGCCCGATTGGCTCAACTCAGAATCGAATGCCGGCGTACGTTCTCAAGTGTGAAAGTTGTGGCAGAGCCGGGTCCTTCCTGATCCACGACATTCAGCGGCGTTGTCGCGTTTGCCCTGATCAACACCCCACTTAGCGGACTGACTCCTCATTGACACGGTAATCGGAAGTTGACCTGCCACCTTCTTGGCGGGGTTCTTTGACCCGTTTGAGAGCGCGTGTTAGTATCGATTTCTGCTTGAGCCATTGGAATGGAATCCGCCGCAACTCCTCACAAGAGCGAGCTTCGTAAGACGCCGCTGAATGCATTGCACCGCCGTCTTGGCGCAAAGATGGTCAATTTCGACGGCTGGGATATGCCAGTCGAATACCCGTCGAGCGGCGGACTGATAGCGGAACACAAGTCGGTGCGGGCCAGCGTCGGCGTTTTCGACGTCAGCCACATGGGGGACATTCGAATCCGCAGCAGCGGGAAGCCCGGCGGGGCGCTGGCGGCGGTGCAACACATCAGCATGAACGATGCGTCGAAGCTGGCCATCGGCCAGGCGCACTATTCGGCGATGCTCTATCCGGAAGGCACGTTTGTGGATGACGTGATCGTGCACCGGCTGGGCGAAGATGATTTTCTGCTGGTGATCAATGCCGGAACGCAGGAGAAAGACATCAACTGGGTGCGTGAGAACACGAAGAGTTTCGATTGCGCTGTCGAGAACTTGAGCGACGCTTACACACAATTGGCGATTCAGGGACCGCGGGCTGTCGATCTGCTGCGGAAACTGACCGACGTGGATTTGAATGGCATCAAGAATTACTGGTTCACGCATGGAACGGTCTGCGGTTTGAAAAACACACTCATCGCGCGCACGGGATACACAGGCGAGGATGGTTTTGAGATTTATGTGCCCTCCGACGTAGCGACCAGCGAGAAGGTCTGGAACCA